>Ga0070706_100007236_pt1 | contig 10426 bp, 9 predicted proteins | sample KBSK5501metaG_FD_65476 | JGI IMG/M metagenome (GOLD analysis project Ga0070706, IMG submission 65476) | Corn, switchgrass and miscanthus rhizosphere microbial communities from Kellogg Biological Station, Michigan, USA - KBS K5-50-1 metaG | ecosystem: Host-associated > Plants > Roots >...
CCCTCGACGACGAGGGCAAGCGTCGGACCGGAGGTGATGAAGTCGACGAGCTCGCCGAAGAAAGGCTTCTCGCGATGTTCCGCATAGTGCGTCTCGCCGAGCTTACGATCGACCTGGATGAGCTTGCCGGCGCGGAGCGTGAAGCCGCGACGCTCGATGCGGGCAAGGATCTCCCCCGCGAGCTTGCGCTCGAGCGCGTCGGGCTTGATCAGGATGAGTGAGCGCTCGACCGCCATGGGCGGACGAGTTTACTCGGCGCGTCGCCTGCGCCTGGGCGGTCTCACTTCGAAGGTCGGGAAGTCGACCGCCGACGGCTCGACCGGTGTCTCGCAGTAGGGGCACACCTGCCAGAGGGCCTCGAGCGGCGCCTTGCAATTGACGCAAGCCTGCTTCAGCTTCGTGGTGCAGACGGGACAGACGAGGAACTCGTTCGAGACCTCGGCTCGGCAGACCGGGCAGTAGAGGTCGCGCCTCGAGAGCCGCTCCTCCATCGCCTTGATCTCGAGCTCTCGCTCGCGTACCTCCTCGATGTACTCAGGCGGGCGGAAGAGCATGTAGACGAGCGCGCCGATGTACGGAATGACGAGCCCGATCGCGACCGCCGTTGCGATCAGAACAGGGTCTTCGATGCGACGCTTGGCGTCCTTGTAGACCCAATAGCCGACGGCGAGCCAGAATGCGATCAGGAAGAAGAAGAGCAGGTTTCGGATGACCTGCCACGTTCCCGAGTGGATGAAGTCGTGGATGCCGCTGAAGGTGCTGGCGATCACAGAAGGATTCTTCCTATTACGTAGCCGGCGAGAAACGCGAGTCCGACGATCGCCGCCAGGACGAAGACGGCGAAGGCAAAGACGGTCAGCCTGTCGCCAACGTTCGCCATCGTACGCTCTCATCCTTGGCGAGATCGGCCAGGAGGTAAAGGGAACCGGTGACGAGGACCGGCTCGCCGAGGGCACGGGCGTGACGCAGGGCCTCAGCCGGGTCTTCGATCGGCTCGACCTGAGCGAAGAACGGAGCCCCCCGCCGAGCCAGGTCCGCGGCCGACAGGGCACGCTCGTTGCTCGAGGAGGTGGCCAGGAGCCGGTCGCCGAGGACCGAGAGGGCGGCGAGCATCCCGTCGACGTCCTTGTCCGCGAGAATCGAGGCGACGACGACGTAGCGGGCGGTCGGCAGCCGCGGCAGGAGATAGCCGAGGCCGGCGAGATTGTGGGCGCCGTCCCAGATCTCGAGTGGATCGTCGCCCAGCCGCTCGAGTCGGCCCGGGAGCTGGACGTCGACGTGGCCGTCGACCGGGCGCCCGAGGAAGGCCTCCGCGGCCGCGAGGCCGAGTGCGAGGTTGCTGCGACCGGCGACCACGACTAGTGCGGCTCCGTTCTCGCGTGCGAGCTCCTCCCACTCCGGCTCGCCGAGAACGACGACGGCGCCGGGCTGGACGACGGCGAGCTTCTCGGCCGCGATCGCCTCACGGGTCGTGCCGAGCACCTCGGTGTGCTCCAGCGCGACGTTCGTCAACACCTGCACGGGCGACCTGAGCACGTTGGTCGCGTCATGCCGTCCACCGAGACCCGCCTCGACCACGGCCACGTCGACGCCGGCCGCTGCGAACTCTGCGAGGGCCGCCGCGGTGAGCACCTCGAACTGTGTCGCCTCGAGAGCCTCGGCCTCGGCGCGCACGCGCTCGATTGCCGCTTCGAAGTCGGCCTCGCCACCGCCGACGCGGATCCGCTCGCTCCACCCGCGCACGTGAGGCGAGAGGTAGGAGCCGACCGATAGCCCGGCGCCTGCGAGCAGCGCTTCGATCGTGCGCGTCACCGTCGACTTGCCGTTCGTCCCGACGACGTGAATCGAGGGATAGCGGAGCTGAGGATCGCCGAGCTTCGCGAGCAGTGCCCGGATCCGCTCGAGCCCGAAGCCGTCCTCCGGCCAGGGGTTCAGCGACTCGACGTAGTCAACGGCTGATTGCATCGAGCTCCCGCCGATAGCGTGCGAGCTTCTCGCGCTCCGCCTCGACGACGTCGGCGGGCGCGTTCTGTGTGAACCGATCGTTCGCGAGCATTCCCTCCGCGCGTGAGATCTCTCGTTGCAGCCGCTCGATCTCTGCGGCTGCGTTCCCGTCCCCTGCTCCCTCGGCGGGCTTCACGACCGCGTCGAAGATGCGCAGTTCCTCCCCCTCGAGCTTCGCCAGCACACCGCTCCGCCGAAACACGACCGCCGCTTCCTGAACCTCGTTGAGTGAGCCTGCTTCCGTGTCGTCGCCGGCTTCGGGCCAGGGAGCAACGATCAGCCGCGATTCGCGTGCAGGCAGGTTCGACCAGATCTCCTCGGTCACGTGAGGCATGGCGGGATGCAGGAGCTTCAACAACCGTTCCAGCGCCGCGACCGCGGTGGCTCGTGCGTCGTCGTCGCCGTCGTAGAGGCGCCCCTTCACGGCCTCGGCATACCAGTCGCAGAAATCGTCGAAGGTGAGGTGGTAGAGCTCGTCCACCATGTGCGAGAAGTCGAACTCTCCGAGGAATCGCTCCACCTCACGCTGTGTCTGCGCGAGGCGGGCGAGAATCCAGCGCTCCTCGAGCGTGCGGGGACGTTCTTGCGGCGCAGCGCCCTCGGAGGCCTGCAGAATCAGCCGTGCCACATTCCAGAGCTTGTTCGCGAGCTTTCGTCCCTCCTCGATCGCGCCCTCCGAGAAGCGGACGTCCTGTGAGGACGCCATCTTCATCAGCCCGTAGCGTGTCGCGTCGGCGCCGTAGGTCTCGATTGCAGCGAGCGGATTCATTCCAGTGCCGAGGCTCTTCGACATCCGGCCGCCGGTCGGCGCGTGCACGGTCGAGTGGATGACGACGTCGTGGAATGGAACGTCGCCCATCAGCTCGAGGCCGCTGAAGATCATCCGGTTCTCCCAGAGTCGGATGATGTCCCGCGCAGTGGTGTTCAGATCGCCCGGGTAGAAGGCGCGGAGGTCCTCGGTGTCCTCGGGCCAGCCGAGCGTCGCAAACGGCCAGAGGGCCGACGAGAACCACGTGTCGAGAACGTCCGTGGACCGCGTCGGCTCCTGTGACCCGCACTTGGCGCAGGCCTGCGGCTCCGTCTCGGCGACGGTGATGTGCCCGTCCGGGCACTCCCACACCGGAAGCTGATGGCCCCACCAGATCTGGCGAGAGATGTTCCAGTCCGGCGCGTCTTCGAGCGACTGAATGGCGAAGCGGTGCTGCGATTCCGGGTGGTAGCGGACACGGCCGGAGCGCAGCGCCTCGAGTGCGGGCTTACGCAACTCGTCCATCGAGCACCACCACTGCAGCGAGATGCGCGGCTCGATGCGGCTCTTGCAGCGATCGCAGAGCGCCACCGTGTGGCGGTAGGACTCACGCTTCTCCAGCTGGTCGTGCTCCTTCAGCCACTCGAGGACGCGGCGGTCCGCTTCCTCCTGCGTCAACCCTGCGAGCTCGCCGGCCTCCTCGCTCATCCGCCCGTCCGGCCCGATCGCCGTGATCTCCGGCAACCCGTGGTCGCGGCCGATCTCGTAGTCGAGCGGATCGTGACCCGGCGTGACCTTGAGCGCGCCGGTGCCGAAGTCGCGCTCGACCCGCTCGTCCGCGATCACGGGCACACGTCGTCCGACCACGGGGACGATCACGTCGCGGCCGATCAGATCTCGATAACGGTCGTCGTCCGGGTGCACTGCCACGGCAACATCGGCCAGGATCGTCGCGGGCCGCACCGTCGCGACCGTGATGTGGCCGTCCCCGTCGGCGAGCGGGTAACGGACGTAGGTCAGCGCATCGTCGACCTCCACGTGCGCGACCTCGAGGTCGGACAGCGAGGTCTGGTGGAACGGGCACCAGTTGATGATCCGGTTCGCGCGGTAGATCCACCCCTTGCCGTAGAGATGCACGAAGAAGCGCATCACCGCGCGCACGTAGGCATCGTCCATCGTGAAGCGCTCGCGCCGGTAGTCCATCGACGCGCCGATGCGCCGGAACTGGAGCATGATCTTGCCGCCGTACTCCCGCAGCCAGTCCCAGACGAGGGCCACGAAGGCCTCGCGGCCGAGATCCTGGCGGGTCCTGCCCTCCTGGGCGAGGTGCTTCTCGACCGCGTTCTGCGTCGAGATGCCGGCGTGGTCGAACCCGGGCTGGAAGAGCGTGTTGTAGCCCTGCATGCGACGCGTGCGGACGATCGTGTCGGCCAGGGACAGTTGGAGCGCATGACCCATGTGGAGGTCGCCCGTCACGTTCGGCGGCGGGTGAGCGATCACGAAGCTCTCGCGCGTCGGGTCCGGGTCGGCGTTGTAGAGACCCTCTTGCTCCCAGATCCGCTCCCAGCGCTCCTCGACGCCTTCGGGCTTGTAGAGAGTTTCCATCCCGCGCGCGATCCTAGCCTCGTGTAGGAGACAACTCAGTTTGCCGGCCGTCTAACGGCCGGCAGCGTAGCCCTGCATGCCGCGCGGATTCGCGGCAGCACGCAGCTGGCCGTCCGCCTTCTGGACGGCGGTGACCCGCCCGAGCGACCAGTCGGACTCGACCGTGACCTCGTGGCCACGCGCGCGAAGCTCGTCGATGACCGCCCCGGGAAACCTGGACTCGACAGCCAGCGACCGCGGCACGAAGCCTCGCGGGTAGAACGACGAGATCAGGTGATCGGTGTGGAACTCGGGCGCATCGATCGCCTCTTGCAGGTTCAGCTTCCGATCGACGTGACGCAGGAAGACGTGGAGCGCCCACTGCTCTTGCTGGTCGCCGCCGGGCGTCCCCCAGGCGAGCCACGGCTTGCCGTCGCGAAAGGCGAGACCAGGCGAGAGGGTCGTGCGCGGGCGCGCGCCAGGACGCAGGGACGACGGTAGGCCCTCCTCCAACCAGAACATCTGCGCCCGCGTTCCGAGCGGCCAGCCGAGGGCCGGAATGACCGGGGAGCCGTACAGCCAGCCCCCGCTCGGGGTCGCAGAGATCATGTTCCCGTAGCGGTCGACGACGTCGACATGAACGGTGTCGCCGCGCGTGGGCTCACCGGCGCCCGCCATTTGCTCGGCGGCGACGAGGGTGGGGAGCCGGCCCATCCCGGGCTCGTAGTCGGCTGACGCGTCGGCGCCGATCCGCGCACGGCGGGTGTCGTTGTACGCGCGCGAGAGCAGAGTCTCGAGCGGAACATCCACGTCGCCGTAGAGCGCATCGCGGTCGGCGAATGCGAGCTTCGCGCACTCTGTCACGACGTGCACGAACTCCGCTTCGGAGAGGCCGGCGACGTCGAAGCCGTCGAGCAGGGCGAGCTGTTGCAGCGCAACCGGTCCGGCGCCCCATGCTCCGGTCTTGCAGACGGTGGTCTCGCCGTAGTCGAACGAGACGACGGGCTCGAGGGTCGCGCGCCACCTGGCCAGGTCGTCGCGCATCAGCAAGCCCCCCTCCGCTTCGCAGAAGCGGTGGATCTCGTCGGCGACAAAGCCTTCGTAGAAGAGCTCGCGAGCCCGTTCGATCTGCTCGTCGCGAGAGCTCCCGGCCGACTCTGCCACGATCCGCCGATAGGTCGCGGCAAGCATCGGATTGCGGAACTGCGCTCCGACCTTGGGCACCGGCAGGTAGAGATCTCTCGAGGCCGGCCAACCGGCGATCAGATCCGCCCGGCCGTCGATCGACAGGTGCATGCCGCCGACGACCGGAAAACCGTTGTCTGCGTAGTCGATCGCGAACGCGAGCACATCCGCGAGAGGCCAGGTGCCGAATTCCTGCAGCAGCAGCAACCAGCCTCCGAAGGCGCCGGGGACGCAGGCAGCGAGCACGCCCGTGCCGGGGATCAAGTCGAGGCCGAGCGCCCGGAAGCGTTCGCTGGTCGCCGCGGCGGGAGCGACACCCTGACCGCAGAGTGTCAGCGGCTCGCCCCGATCGGCGGAGTAGAAGAGTGCCGGAACCTCCCCGCCGGGTCCGTTGAGATGCGGCTCGACCACCTGGAGCGTGAAACCGGCCGCGACCGCGGCGTCGAAAGCATTCCCGCCGCGCTCGAGCACCGACATGCCGACCGCCGAAGCAATCCAGTGTGTAGACGCGACCATGCCGAACGTTCCGCGCAACTCCGGCCGCGTCGTGAACCCGCCCACGCGCGACATCCTAGGGCGCCGCGAACGGCGCCCGTGGATGAGCTAGGCCGGCTTGATGTTCTGGTTAACGTGGAAGAGGTTGCCCGGGTCGTACTCGGCTTTGACCTGCGCGAGCCGATCGTAGTTCGCGCCGTAGCTGGCGCGAACCCGGTCCTCGCCCTCCTCCATCATCATGTTCACGTAGCTGCCTCCCGCCGAATACGGGTGGAGCGCCTCCCAGTACGACACGCACCAGTCCGTGACGAGGTCCCTGTTGGCGGGCTCCGGGTCGACGCCGACCATCACCTGCACCCAGCCGCCGTTCCGCGCCGTCCACGCGGTCTGGTCGGCACCGACGCGAGCGGCCGCGCCGTCGATGGGATAGAGGTGCATCGTCGACTTCCACGTCGGCAACGCTTCACCGAACCGAGCGTGCTCCGCGACGGCCTCGTTGGAGATCTCGGTAACGACGTCCGCGCGCCAGTACCACTGGTCACCGTGCGGGTAGACACCGTCGAACGCCGAATTCAAGACAGCGAGCGGCATCTCCTGAATCCCGTCTAGCAGCGGCTCCAGTGCTCGTACCTCCGCGAGGGCCTCAACTGCGTCCCCAGACGCCCCCGCCCAACACCACACGACCGCGCAGACTTTCTGCAGGTGAAGCTCTTCGGGAAACGGCGGGCCCGGTGGAACCGACATGAACGCGAAGAATCCGTTGAGCTCCGGCGGAGCCTTCGGGATGAAATCCCGGTACCAGGAGAGGATCTCCCCGGACCGCTCGATCGGAAACAGCGTCGGCCCTGCGACGACGTTCGAGACGGGACTGAGCCTGAACGCGAAGCGCGTCACGACACCGAAGTTGCCACCACCGCCCCGTAGCGCCCAGAAGAGATCCTTGTGCTGGTCCTCGTTCGCGGTGACGAAGCTGCCGTCGGCCAGGACGATGTCGGCTTCGACGAGGTTGTCGATCGAGAGGCCGAGCTTGCGGGTCATGTGACCGACACCGCCGCCGAGCGTGAGCCCACCCACGCCGGTCGTCGAGATGATCCCGAACGGCGCGGCAAGCCCGAACGGCTGCGTCGCGTGGTCGACCTCGCCGAGCAGTGTTCCTCCCAGTACGTGCGCGATGCGATCATCCGGCTCGACGATGACGCCGCGCAGGGCCGTGAGATCGATCACAAGACCGTCGTCGACGCTGCTGAGGCCCGGGCCGTTGTGCGCGCCGCAGCGAACCGCAACGTCGACGCCGAGGTCTCGTGCTGCATTGATCGCAGCGATCACGTCTGCGACGTCGACGCATCGTGCGATCAGCCGCGGGCGTTTGTCGATCATCGCGTTGAAGAGCTTTCGGGCTTCGTCGTAGTCAACGTCGCCGGGCCCGATCACTCCGCCGCGCACCCCGGCCAGCGCTTCACCGAGGTCGGTCTGGGTACCAATGGCTTGAGCCATGTCTTTCTCCTTCTGCCTGCGCCGTCAGTGAACGTAGCGCTGTCGCGCTCTTCTTACTAGACGCGAAAGGACGGTTCGTCTTCCGCCGGCGACCGTCTAGGGTGAGGCATGCGCTGGGGGATCTGCCTCGCGAACATCGGCTCGTTCTCCGATCCGCGCGTGCCGCTCGAGCTCGCGGTCGCCGCCGAAGCGAACGGTTGGGACGGGGTGTTCATCTGGGACCACCTCGCCTTCGTCTGGGGCGCGCCTGCAGCAGACCCATGGACGGTGCTCGCATCGATCGCAACATCGACGGAGCGTATCCGGCTTGGAACGGCGGTCACGCCTGTTGCACGGCGCCGTCCGCACGTGCTGGCGCACCAGGTCGCGACGCTCGACCGGCTCACCGGCGGCCGCGTCATCTTCGGCGCCGGTCTCGGCGGGTCCCCGTCGGAGTTCGGAAAGTTCGGCGAGCCCACGGACCCGAGCGTTCGAGCGGAAATGCTCGACGAAGGCCTTGACCTGCTGCGGCGTCTCTGGTCAAGCGACGAGGTGAGGCACCACGGCACCCACTACACGGTCGACAGTGTCACTCTGGCTCCCGGCCCGTTGCAGCAGCACGTCCCGATCTGGATCGGAGGCAACCGGCAGGCATCGCTTCGCCGTGCCGCGCGCTTCGACGGCTGGATCGCGGACAGTGCCGACCCGACGGGACTGACACTGAGCCCCGAGGACGTCGCCCGCAGCATCGAGACGATAGGACGCGGGGGCGACTACGACGCCGCCGTCCTGGGCGAGAACGGCCGCGCGCGGGCGGCCGACTACGAACGCGCGGGCGCGACGTGGTGGCTCGAGAGCCTCCACGACCGCCGCGGCAGTCGTGCCGATCTGCTGAAGCTCGTCGAGGCCGGCCCGGGCTAGGCCGACTCTTCGATCTGGTCGGCGTCGTCGTCGACGACGCCTTCGGCGCTCGTGACGAGCGTCGGCTTCAGGTGCTTCTCGATCGTCTCCTTCGTGATCACACACTTGGAGACGTCGCGGCGCGACGGCAGCTCGAACATCACGTCGAGCAGCGCGGTCTCGATGATCGAGCGCAGGCCGCGCGCACCGGTTTCCCGCTCGAGCGCCTTGTCGGCGATCTCCCACAGCGCGTCGTCGGTGAACACGAGCTCGATGCTGTCGTAGCCGAAGAAACGCTGGTACTGCTTCACGAGCGCGTTCTTCGGCTCCATCAGGATCTGCACGAGATCTTCCCGCTTCAACTGATGCACCGCCGAGATGACGGGCAGTCGCCCGATGAACTCCGGAATCAGTCCGAAGTTGAGCAGGTCTTCCGGCATCACCTTCGCGAGCAGCTCCGATGACTCGATCGAGCTCTTCGACCGCACCTGCGCGCCGAACCCGACAGCGCTCTTGCCGATGCGCTTCCCGATGATCTTGTCCAGCCCTGCGAACGCCCCGCCGCAGATGAAGAGGACGTTGGTCGTATCGATCGAGAGGAACTCCTGGTGCGGGTGCTTTCGCCCCCCCTGGGGCGGCACCGACGCGACCGTTCCCTCGAGAATCTTCAAGAGCGCCTGCTGCACGCCCTCGCCCGAAACGTCACGCGTGATCGAAGGGTTGTCCGCCTTGCGCGCGATCTTGTCGACCTCGTCGATGTAGATGATCCCGGTCTCCGCCTTCTTGATGTCGAAGTCGGCGGCCTGGATCAGCTTGAGGAGGATGTTCTCGACATCTTCGCCGACGTAGCCCGCCTCGGTGAGCGCGGTCGCGTCCGCGATCGCGAAGGGAACGTTGAGGATGCGCGCGAGCGTCTGTGCGAGCAGCGTCTTCCCGCAGCCGGTCGGGCCGAGCAGAAGGATGTTCGACTTCTGCAGCTCGACGTCGCCTTCCTCGGTCCCCATCTGCACGCGCTTGTAGTGGTTGTAGACGGCCACCGCGAGCGTGCGCTTCGCCTCTTCCTGGGAAACGACGTAATCGTTCAGGACCGAGTAGATGTCCTTCGGCCGGGGGAGATTGTCGAGGTCGAGCTGGGCCGGAGCGGTGAGCTCCTCATCGATGATCTCGTTGCAGAGATCGATGCACTCGTCGCAGATGTAGACGCCGGGCCCGGCGATCAGCTTCTTGACCTGACGCTGGCTCTTTCCGCAGAAGCTGCAGAGGAGCTGCTCGTTTCCGTCTGATGCTCGGGCCACGTCTCTCCTTTTAGACGGTCAGCGCCTCGCCGTCTAGCGATGAGCGATGACGTTATCGATGATGCCGTAGTCCTGGGCTTCTTGCGAAGTCAGGAAATAGTCCCTTTCCATGTCCTTAGCCACCTGCTCGGTCGGTTTCCCGGTGTGCTCGGCCAAAATCTCCTCCAGGCGCCGCTTGAGATTGATGGTCTCGCGGGCCTGGATCTCGATGTCGGTCGCCTGCCCCTGGAAGCCTCCCGAGACCTGGTGGATCAGGATCTTGGCGTTCGGCAGGGCCACGCGCTTTCCTTTCGCCCCGCCGGCCAGGATGACCGCGCCCATCGACATCGCGATCCCGATGCAGGTGGTCTGGATGTCGGGCTTGACGTACTGCATCGTGTCGTAGATGGCGAGCCCCGAGTACACCTGGCCGCCCGGAGAGTTGATGTAGATCTGGATGTCCTTCTCCGGGTCCTCGGACTCGAGATGGATCAGCTGGGCGATGATGAGGTTCGCGATCTGGTCGTCGATCGGGGTGCCGAGGAAGATGATCCGCTCGTTGAGCAGACGGGAGTAGATGTCGAACGAGCGCTCGCCCCGCGAGGTCTGCTCGATCACCATGGGAATCAACGGGCTCATGTGGGTGCGTTCTCCTTGCTGCCGGGGGTCCACAGTTTCGTCTCGGTGGCTGGCTTTTCCTTGTCTGGCGTCCAGATCGCTTCGCGGGCGGCAGCCTGCTCGGGCGCGATGCGCTCGACCTCGG
>Ga0070706_100007239_pt1 | contig 10424 bp, 8 predicted proteins | sample KBSK5501metaG_FD_65476 | JGI IMG/M metagenome (GOLD analysis project Ga0070706, IMG submission 65476) | Corn, switchgrass and miscanthus rhizosphere microbial communities from Kellogg Biological Station, Michigan, USA - KBS K5-50-1 metaG | ecosystem: Host-associated > Plants > Roots >...
GAGCCCCCGGTCGTTCACCCAGACGCTCGCGCCGACGGCACGGCAGCTCGCCCTCGCCGCCGCGTTCGCGTTCTCGATGGCCGTGGCCGTGATCGCGACGGGCCGCCGCGCGAGCGCTTCCGGCCGCCTCGCGGCGGTGGCGGCCCTTCTGCTCGCAGGCGACCTTCTCTGCGTGCATCACCGCCTGAACCTCACCGCCGCGCGCGAGCTCTTCACCTACCGGCCCCGCGCGCTCGACGTCGTGCGGCCGCATCCCTACGCGCGCATCTACGTCTACGACTATTTCGAAGACGAGTCGGCGGTGCGATACCTCGGCCACCGCAGCCCCTACCTGACCGCCGTGCCGCAAGAAGACTGGCCCGTCCCCTGGCTGGAGGCGCTGGCCCTTCGCAACGTCTTGTTCCCCACCGTGGCCGGCTCCTGGAACCTGGCCACCGCCTACCAGACCGACGCGCTCGGGCTGTACGCCCCGCCCCTCGGCCTGCTCACGAACGCGCTCAGGGAGGTGGAGGGAACCCCCATCCACACCCGGCTCCTCCGCCTGGGCGCGGTCGAGTACGTGCTCGCCCTTCATCGCCAGGGGTTCGAGGAGCTCGCGCCCGTGGCGAGCCTGCCGACGCAGTTCGTGGAGCCCCTGCTCGTCTTCCGGGTGCCCGAGCCGCTGCCGCGCGCGTACGCCGTGGGCGCCGCGCGCCGCATCGAGGGCCTCGTCGGCGAGCTGCGGGCCCTCGCGGAGCCGACCTTCGACCCCGCGCGCGAGATCGTTCTCCCCGCGGGCACCTCGGTCCCGGCTTCGCCGGTGTCGTTCACGGGCCGGACCCGCATTCTCGAGTTCCGGCCCGACCGCGTCCGGCTCGAGGCCGAGCTGAGCGCTCCCGGCTTCGTCGTGCTCGTGGATGCTTACGATCCGGGATGGCGGGCGACGATCGACGGCACGCCCACGGGCGTGCTGCGCGCCAACGTGGCCTTCAGGGGTGTCGCGTCGCCCGCCGGCCGGCACGTCATCGAGTATCGGTACCGGCCGCGGTCGATCACCGGCGGGCTCGCGATCTCGGCCGCCGCCCTGCTCGCCGCGGTGGCGGTGGCGGCGGTCGAGATCCGCCGCCGCTCCCGTCCCCCGCGGGAGGCCACCTGAGACGGAAGGCGATGGTGAGGGCGCTGAGCGCGATCGCCTTCGCCACGGTCGCGGCCGTCCTCTTCCATCGGGCGCTCTTCAGGGGCGAGGTCTTCTTCCAGCGAGACGTGCAGCTCCTGTGGTTCACGCACGTCGAGGCGTTCGTGCACGCGGTCGCGGGCGGCGCTCGGCCGGTGTGGAACCCGTTCCTCGCTTTCGGCCAGCCGCTGTGGGCGGATGCGAACGCGCAGCTCGGCTATCCCCCGACCTGGCTGAACCTCGTCCTGCGCCCTTGGCGCTATTACACGCTCTACGTCGCGGCCCACGCCCTCCTGGGCGCGGCCGGGCTCTTTGCCCTCGGCCGGCGGCTCGGCCTCGCCCGGGAAGCCGCGCTGCTTGCAGCGGGGGTCTGGATCACGTCGGGTCCGTTCGTCTCGACGGCTCCGATGTGGAACCAGCTCGCGGGCGCCGCGTGGCTGCCCTGGGCGGTGCTCGCCGCGGACACGAGCCTCGAGACCGGACGAAGCGTCCACGCGTTGCTGTGGGGAGCGGCTCTCGCCGCGCCCGTCCTCGCCGGCTCCCCCGAGGGCGCGCTTCTCGGGGTGCTGCTCGCGGCGGCCGTGGCCGCCGGCCGCCTCCGGGGCCGGGCCGGGCGCGCGCCGATCGGGCGCATGGCCTTCTGCGTCGGCCTCGCGGGCGTCTTCGCCCTCGCGCTCTCCGCCGTGCAGTGGATGCCCGCGCTCGAAGCCGCCCGCCGCTCCGCCCGGGCCGGCCTGGGTCCCGAGGCGCGCGCTTACTGGTCCGTGCATCCCCTCGCCCTCCTGCAGACCGTTTTCCCCATCCTCGTCGACACTCCCGGCCTGCGTCCGGACCTGAGCGCGGCGCTCTCCGACTCGCGTGAGCCCTACTTCGCCTCGCTCTACCTCGGCCTCGCCGCAGGCGGCCTCGTCCTGGCCGCGGCGAGCGGACCCGAGCGGCGGTGGCGGCGCTTCCTCGCCGTCGCGATGATCGCGGGGGCGCTCGTCAGCCTCGGCCATCACACTCCCGTCTACGAAGCGGCGGTGGCCGTGCTGCCGCCGCTGAGCGCGTTGCGCTACCCCGCGAAGGCCATGACCCTCGTGGCCTTCGCCTGGGCCCTCCTGGCCGGCATGGGATTCGAGGCCTGGTCGGGCCCGCCGGCGCAGGAGGGGCGCTTCCGTCTGCGCGTCCTCCTCCCGATCGCGGCCCTGACCCTCGCCGCGGGTGGGGCCGCGCTGCTCGTCTTCCAGGATCCCGATCGGTGGGGCGCCTTGACCTTCCCGCCGCCATCGGCCGGGCTCACGTTCGCCGACCTGCTCGCGCCGACGAGGGCCCGCCTGATCGGGGCGACGCTCGCCGGCGCGGGCGTGCTCGTGGTCGCGGCGCTGCGGATCCCGGCGCCGGCGCGGGGCGCGGCCACCGCGGCGTGCGTGGTGGCGGATCTCCTGTTCGCGCACTACACGCTCAATCCGACGGCGCCTCGGGCCCTCTACACGCATCGGCCCGAGCTGCTCGACGTCGTGCGTCCCGCCGATGGAGCGCGGATCTACGTGTACGACTATTTCTTTCCGGGTCGCAGCCAGCGCTATCTCGGACGGCCGGCGCCGTACCCCGTCGCGCGGGCGCCCGCGGGCTGGCCCGTGCGCGCGGCGCAGGCGCTCGGCATGAGGCTCTATCTCTTCCCTCCCACCGGAGGGCCGTGGGGGCTGGAGGGCAGCTACGACCTGGACGTTCCGGGTCTGGGCTCGCCGTACGCCGCCACGCTCACGTCGCTGCTCCGGAGCGTGGAGGGCACACCCGCCCACACACGACTCCTGCGCCTCGGCGCGGTCAGCCACGTCGTGGCCCTGCATTCCCTGGGGTTCGAGGACCTGGAGCCTCTCGCCGCCCTCGAGGGACTCTTTCCGGAGCCCACGCGCGTGTTCCTCGTTCCCGACCCGATGCCGCGCGCCTATGCCGTCGGGGGCGCGCAGGTGGCGGACGGCGAAGCGGCGGTGCGGACCCTCCTCGATGCCGCGTTCGATCCCGCGCGAGAGATCGTGCTGCCGGCGGGCCCCGCCATCCGCGCCGACCCATCGTTCTCCGGCTCGGCCCGCCTCGTCGCGCGGGACGCCGATCGGGTCGTGGTGGAGGCGGAGCTCAGCGGCGACGGCTACGTCGTGCTCGTGGACGCGTGGGATCCGGCGTGGCGGGCCCGGGTGGACGGCCGGCCCGTCGCGACGCTGCGAGCCAACGTGGCGTTCCGGGCCGTGGCCGTGCCCGCCGGCCGGCATCTCGTCGAGATGCGCTACGCGCCCGCCACGCTCTCGTGGGGGCTCGGCCTCACCGCCGTCGGCCTCGTGGGGGCGCTGGTGGTCGGCATCTCGTCGCTCAGGGCCGCTCGGGTATGATCGGCCCCCGAGATGGATGACGAGCCGAGCTCCACGCCGGCTGGGGGCGCCTCCCGACGCTGGAGCGACGCGGGCACGCTGGCCATCCTCGCCACCTTCGTGTTGTTGCTGTTCCGGAGCCTGGCCTTCGAGGGGCGCTTCCTCTACGACCGCGACGTCCAGCTCATCTGGCATCCCAAGGCCGAGGCGTTCGCGCGCGTGGTCCGGTCCGGCTCGTGGCCGCTCTGGAACCCGTTCTCGGCGTTCGGAGCGCCGCTGCTCGGCGTCCCCACCAACCAGGTGCTGTATCCGCCGACCTGGCTGCTGCTGGTCCTGACCCCCTGGCGCTATTACTCGCTCTACGTCCTTGGCCACGTATTCCTCTGGGGAGCGGGCCTCTACTTCCTCGCCCGCACGCTCGGCGCTTCGCGTTCCGCCGCTCTCGCGGGAGCTCTCCTCGGAGCGACGGCGGGCCCGCTCCTCTCGGTCGTCGACATCTGGAACCACCTGGCGGGCGCGGCATGGATGCCCTGGATCGTCCTCGCCGGAGATCGGGCCCTGGCGTCCGGCCGTCTCCGTCACGTCTCGCTGTGGGGCGCCGCGCTGGCCATGACGATGCTCGCGGGGTCCCCCGAGCCGGCACTCCTGGCCGTCGTCGCGAACGGCGCGCTGGCGCTGCGCCGCGTGGGGTGGCCGCCGAGGCTCGACGTGATCGGCCGGATGCTCGCGACCGCGTCGGCGGCCGGCCTCGTTGCGCTCGCCCTCTCCGCGGCGCAGTGGATGCCCGCGCTCGAGCAGGCCCGCCGGTCCACTCGCACCGAGATGCCCGCCGCCGGACGCGCCGAGTGGTCCATCCATCCGGCCGGCCTGCTGGAGAGCGTGCTCCCGGTGCGCCCCGACCAGCTCCCCCTGAAGCCGGACCTGCGCGTCAAGCTCTACACCGCTCCGGAGCGGCCGTTGATGCGCTCGATCTACCTGGGCCTGCCCGCCATCGCCCTCGTCGCGGCCGCCCTGGTCGGGCGCGCCCGATCCGAGGCCCGCGCCCTGCTCGGAGCCCTCCTGGTCGGCGTCCTGATCGCAGTCGGAGACCACACGCCGCTGTTCGACCTGACGCTCACGGTGTTGCCGCCGTTGCGCGCGTTCCGGCACCCGGCGAAGGCGCTGCTCCTGGTCGCGATGTGCTGGGCCGTCCTCGCGAGCCTGGGCTACGACGCCTGGGGCCGGCGAGCGTCCGAGGCCTGGGGCCAGCGCGCGAAGGCCGTCGTGGTTACGATGCTGGCGGTAGCCTCGGCGCTGGTCCTGGCCCTGGCTGTCGTCGTGCATCGGAGCCCGGCCGCAATCGCGGCGGTGTTCCTCGTGCCGGGTGCCTCCGGCCGCGCCTCGGCGATCCTCGCGCCGGTGGCGCTGTCGCTGGCGGCCACGGGGGTCGCGATCGTGGCTGCGCTGGCGGTGGCGGCAGCGCCGACAGGCTGGCGCGTCGCCGCTCACGCGCCGGCGGTTCTAGCCCTGCTCGCGGTCGCGGACTGCCTGTACGCGAACCGAGGCCTCAACCCCACCGTTCCGGAGGGTTTCTTCACAGAGGTTCCGCCGATCCTCGACCAGCTCCGCGTATCGGACGGGTCGCGGCTGTACGTATTCGACTACTGGGTCCCGGGCATGAGCGAGCGTTTCCTCGGTCACAGGGGCTCGTACATGGTCCCCGGTTCGGCCGACGTCTGGCCCGTGCCGTGGCTGCGCGCCCTGGCCATGAGGCAATACGTCCAGCCCGCGCAGCAGGCGCTCTGGGGACTCGAGGTCGGCTACGAAAGCGACCTGGGCGACCTCCAGCCCACCTACGTCGACGGCCTGACCCGGTTGCTCTGGTTCGCCCACGGCACCCCGAAGCTGGCCGATCACCTGCTTCGCCTGGGCGCCATCAGCCGCGTGGTCGCCCTGCACACGACAGGCTTCGAGGGCCTCCAGCACCAGGCAGAGCTGAGCAGCCTGTTCGTCGAGCCCATCCACGTCTTCCGAGTGCCGGACCCGCTCCCGCGCGCCTACGCCGTGTCGGGCGTCCGGACCCCGCGCGGACACGAGGACATCGCCGAGGCCCTGTTCGGCCTCGACCTCCGGCGCGAGATCGTCGTGACGGAGGGAGCGGAGCCGCACCCGCCGAGCCCGTCCTTCTCGGGCGCTTGCCGGGTCGTTGAGCTGCGCCCGAACCGGATCCGTCTCGAGGTCGAGCTGAACGAAGCCGGATACGTCGTCCTCGTCGACGCCTACGATCCAGGCTGGCAGGCGCGCATCGACGACCAGCCCGCCGCTGTTCTGCGTGCGAACGTCGCCTTCCGCGCCGTCCCGACGCCGGCCGGCCGGCACGTCGTCGAGATGCGGTATCGTCCGGCGACGCTCCCGTGGGGCATCGGCATCACGGCCCTGGCGATCGCCGGCGTCGCGGTCAGCCTACTTCCGAAACAGCTCTCCGAGGCGTATCGGATCCGTCGGGCCTGACCCGACGTCCTCGACCTTGCCCCCCGGACCGACCCTGATCGTCATCGGAACGCGGGAGATCTTGAACGTTCGGCTGAACTCCCGGCTGGGTGCGCGGAGCACGGGGAACGACACCGGCAGGGCGAGGAAGAATCCGGGCGGCTCGTGGTCGAGCATCACCGCGACGACGTTCACCCCTGGCGGCCGCCGCTCGTAGGCGCGATTCCACTCGGGGATCTGCTTCTGGCAATGGGGGCAGCTGCTCAGGAAGAAGAGGAGGACCGTGGGCTGCTTGCCATAGCTCACGTGGTGCGTCACGCCGTCGAGACCCTCGGCGTCGAACGCAGGGACGACGTCTCCCGGCGTGAGCTGCGGCGGAGACGGCGACGGCGACGGCACCTGGGGCGTCGCCGCGGCGGCCCCCGCCAGCGTCATCACGGCGGCTCCCACGGCCACGGCCAGTCTCATTGTGTCCCTCCGGTTTCCAGCGGCCTCCACAGCTCGGACTTGCGGTCGATGGAGACCGTCCCCTTCTCCCGATCATAAACGAACGGCTTCCCCGACGGATCGACGGGCGCGGCACGCAGCACCCCGGCCGCGCGGAGCTGCTCCAGCGAATCGGGCTTCCGCCCCGTCCGGTCCTCGTAGGCGCGCACGAGCCGGGTGAGCGCCTCCGCCTCGTCGAGCGCGTCGAGGTACCGCAGGTGGGCGAGGGCGTTGTACTTCATCGGCCCCTCTTCCGCCTGCTCGTACATGCCCTTCCAGATCCGGCGGGACGTCTCGCGGTCGCCGCCCTTGTAGAGGATCTGCGCGGCCAGGGACTCGAGCCAGAAGGGAGCGCCGGGCAGGCGCGCGGCCTCCATGAGGACGTCTGCGCCCCGCTTCGTGTCGCCCAGGAAGGTGAAGAGGAAGAAGCCGAGGTCCTGCCGCAGCCGCCAGTTGAGGGGGTTGTTCCGGACCCCCTTCTCGAGGATGGCGACGCCGGTCTGGGGATCGCCCGCCCCTACCGGCGGCTTCTCGGAGAGGAAGATGGCGCCGTAGCGGTACGCGATCTCAAGGCGGGGGTCGAGGTCGGTCACGACGTCGATCAGCGGGGCCAGCAACTGGTAGTGCCCACCCCCCCAGATCCGCTGGCTCCCGTAATACTGCACCGTGCGGAGCCAGTACAGGTCGGCCACCAGGTCCTCGAAGCCGGGCGCGAGGCGGCGGAGCTGCTTCCCCGTCAGGTAGAGCGCCTCCTCCTGCGCGCGGTGGACGCCGAGGCGAGCGTCGATCTGGCGCTGCACGAGGGGCACCACCGGGACGAGGAGCACGAATGCCCAGCGTCCCAGGCTCACACGAGATCCCGGGACCGGAAGACGGTGAGGGCGATGCCCAGCACGACCGCGAGGTAGGCGGCCGCGTAGAGGGTGATCCAGCCGAGGTCGGAGCCCGGCACCGGATCGAAGTGGACCACCCGGCTCTTCAGGTCGAAGTTGCGGAAGTTGGGCAGCGCGTAGTAAAGGCCCTGGGACAGCCAGTCGGGCGTGCCCGGCGCCACCTGCTTGACGTTGCGGATGATGTCCGAGAAGTGGCCGGCCACGACCAGGATGACGGTCCCGACGGCGGCGAGCATCGAGGAGCTGAGGGCGGAGAAGAGCAGGGCGAGCGCCACCACCAGCAGCAGCCCGAGGAACATGGTGTAGACGGCCTTCAGGAGGTTCGGATCGAAGACGGCATGGGTCGCGGCCAGCGTCAGGTACAGGCCGGCCGTCATGACCGCGACGTTGACGAGGAGGGTGAAGCCCAGCCCCGCGAACCGGCCCAGGATGAACTCGCTCCGGTCGAGCGGCTTGGCCAGCAGCGGGTAGAGCGACCGCCGCTCGATCTCCTTGCTCACGAGGCCCACGCCCATGAAGACGGCGATGAGGGTCCCGAACATCTCCATCGCCGCCAGCCCGAGATCCTTGATGATCCTCTCGTCCTGCCGGATGGAGAGCTGCTTCATCAGCAGCCCGGAAACCGTCATCAGCACCGCGAAGAGGACGAGGTTGTAGAGGACGCGCTCGCGGACCGTTTCCCGATACGTGTTGGCGGCGACGGCCAGGATGCGATTCAAGCCGCTTCCCACGGCCGGCCGCCCGCCTGCGCTCCCATCTGACGGACGAAGTAGTCCTCGAGGGACTCGCGCACGGGCTGCACGGACAGGATGCGGCCGCCCGCCTGCTGGACCGCCATCACCACCGGGCCCAGGGATTTCTCCTCCACTTCCAGGCTCCAGCGCTCGCCCAGGGCGCGGCGTCCCTTCAGGCCCGGCCGCCGATCGAGGACGCCGGCATCCACCCCGGAGACGAGCACCTCGAGATGCGACACGTCGATGCGGAGGATCTCGTCGAGCCGCCCGATCGTGACGAGCCGCCCCGCCCGCAGCAGCCCCACGCGGTCGCAGAGGCTCTCGGCGTCGGAGAGGATGTGGGTCGAGAAGAACACGGTCCGGCCGCGGCTGCGCAGGTCCAGTATGACCTCCTTGATCATGTGGCGGCCGATGGGGTCCAGCCCCGACATGGGCTCGTCGAGGAACACGAGCTCCGGATCGTTGAGCAGCGCCTGCGCGAGGCCGGCGCGCTGGAGCATGCCTTTCGAGAAGCGCCGCATCGGCACCCGGGCCGATTCCAGGAGCCCGACCCTCTGGAGTACCTGTCGCGACCGCTCCTGCCGCGCGGAGGCGGGCATGCCGAACAGGCGGCCGGCGTAGTCGAGGTATTCCTGTGGGGTCAGGTAGTCGTAGAGGTAGGGGTTCTCCGGCAGATAGCCCGCGCGGTACCGCCAGGCCCGGTCCGTGTGGGGCACGCCCAGGACACGGGCGGAGCCGCGGTCGGCGCGGAGGAGGCCGAGCAGGAGCTTGAGGGTGGTGGTCTTGCCCGCGCCGTTCGGCCCCAGGTAGCCGAATACCTCACCGCGGGGCACGGACAGCGTCAGCTCCTCGAGCGCGCTCCGGCGCCCGCGGTGGAGCATGCCCGTGGGGTACGACTTCGACAGCCCAGAGGTCTCGAGGGCAGGCCCCGCCGCCGCCGGAGTCGACATTCAGAAACGTAGTGTACTTGAAGTAGGGTGAGCGGCCGCCTACCTCAGCGCTCCGCAGACGGAGGCGCGCAAGACGCCCGCGGAGCAGCAGTCGGTCGCGCCGACGCCGGTGACGCCCACGACGCCGCTCGCGTCGCCGCCGAAGGCGCGCACGCCCGTCGTCGCCGGAACGACCGGCGAGGACTCGTAACAATACGTGGCGTGCGGGCTCGTCAGGCCCGGTACGGTCACCGCGGTGTCGTAGTTGGCGGTCCGCGCGTAGCCTTGCTTCACGACGGTGGAGGCGATCGTGTTGTCCAGGAACGACGGCCCGACGTAACCGGCGATGCAGGGCCCCGGAACGGAGAGACAGGTCAGCTCGCCGTAGAAGCCGGACGCGGCCGACTGGTACGCGGCCTCGGCCGAGATGACCGTGCGCGTGTCACCGATGGCCGCCGCCTCGTTGGCCGAGACCCTCGCTCGGAGCAAGCTGGGGATGGCGATGGCGGCGATGATCCCGATGATCGCGACCACGATCAGCAGCTCGATCAAGGTGAAGCCGTCCTGCCTCCGCATCGACGTTCCTCTCTCGCTTCCGCTCTTGCTCGACGGTTCGAGCGAAGCGTTGAAATGACAAGGGGGGACACGTGGGTCCCCCCTTGCCGCTACTACAGGACTACCGCAGCGCCGGGCAGGTGGTAACCAGCAGAACGCCGTTACTGCAGCAGCTGGTCGCGGAAGCGTTCGTCACGCCCACCACGCCGCTCGAGTCGCCACCGAACGCGCGAACGCCGGTCGTGCCCGAAGTGATCGGCGACGCCTGGTAGCAATAGGTACCGTGCGGGGCGGTGAGGCCAGGCACGGTCAGGGCGGTGTCATAGTTGGCCGTCCGCGTGTAACCCGACTTCTGCACGAGAGTGCCAACGCCGATCGTCCCGTCCAGGAACGTCGGACCCACGTAACCGTTGATGCACGGACCCGGAACCGCAAGACAGGTCAGCTCGCCGTAAAACCCGGAAGCCGCCGACTGATACGCGGCCTCGGCCGAGATGACCGTACGCGTGTCACCGATGGTCGCCGACTCGTTGGCCGAGATACGCGCCCGGAGCAAGCTGGGGATCGCGATGGCGGCGATGATCCCGATGATCGCGACGACGATCAGCAGCTCGATCAGGGTGAAACCCTTCTGGTTCTTCATTCACCTCTCCTTGTCACCACTAGTGGTGCGCCCCCCTATTGAGCAAGGCGAATGCCACGGCCTATTGGGCTAAATCGTTGAAAACAAAGATGGAGGCGATGCCCGGCGCGCGACAATTTTTGGCGTGGTGACAATTTTTGTCACGACGCGAGCACGTCCCGATGCTTCTCCAGAAGGTACCGCAGCGACCTCGACGAGATGCCGAGAAGGCTGC
>Ga0070706_100007242_pt1 | contig 10422 bp, 9 predicted proteins | sample KBSK5501metaG_FD_65476 | JGI IMG/M metagenome (GOLD analysis project Ga0070706, IMG submission 65476) | Corn, switchgrass and miscanthus rhizosphere microbial communities from Kellogg Biological Station, Michigan, USA - KBS K5-50-1 metaG | ecosystem: Host-associated > Plants > Roots >...
GCCGAGACTGGGATAGAGGAAGGCGGCGTCGATGCCGTCGGCATCCATGTCGACGATGCGGGCGTGCGGGTCGAACCCGCCCCGGCGCCCTTCGGCATATTTCAGGGTGTCGGCCTTGACGATGCCCTGCCGGACGCCGATGGAACCCAGGCTGCCGATCCCCCGTGGATTGCCCAGCAGCTTGCCTTCGACGCTGAGCCGTTCCTTGCCGTTCTCGTCGATGACAAACCGCGGCCGGCGCTCCCGGAATTCGGGATCCATGTACCTGTCCCACAGATCGACCGGCTCGAGGATGTGGCCGTCTGCGTCCACCACGTTGTACGCGCGCGCCATGGTAATCCCTCCGAAGAGAAATGAAAACTGTTACATACTATCCCAGCCGCGCCAGGGGCGCGAGCGTCGAAAGGCCCAACTGACGCTCCGCCGGCTACGTGGACTGGTGTCGAGCTTCGAATTCGGCGAACTCTCCCATGAAAGGCGCGGCGATCTCGGCGTTGACCTTGCAATCCAGAAGAATGGGGCCTTCCGGCTTGCCCAGCACGGGTCCGAGAGCTCGCAATTCGTCCAGGGTGCGAATGGTGTACGTCTGAAACCCGAAGGCTTCCGCCGCCGTCGCGAAGTCCACGTCCGGAAACACTGATTTTCTGTGCCTGCGGCTCCAGCGGGGGGCGGCGTGCGGGGCTGGGGGCGTGATGGCCTGGGCACGGGGGCGTAGGCGTAGGGAGCGAGGGCGCCGAGGGCGTTGATGTCGACTACGCGCTCGACGCTGTGGGGCCCGCCGCTCGAGGCCGTGCGGGCGATCAAGGCGCGGATCCGGCGCGAGACGGGGCGGCCGGCCTCGGCCGGCTTGGCCGCCAACAAGTTCATCGCCAAGGTCGCCTCCGACCTCGACAAGCCCGACGGCCTCGGGATCGTGGAGCCCAGCCGCGAGACGGAGTTCCTGGCGCCGCTGCCGATCGAGCGGCTGTGGGGCGTCGGCAAGGCGACCGCCAAGGGCTGCAGGCGCTGGGCGTGGGCACCATCGGCCAGCTCCAGCGCATCGCGCCGCGCGCGCTGGTGGCGCGGCTGGATCCGCACGGCCCGGACTTGCTGGCGCTGGCCTTCGGGCGCGACGCGCGCGACGTCGAGCCGTTCTCGCCACCCAGTCCATGGGCGCCGAGACGACGTTCGGGCGCGATTGCCGCGAGCCCGCGCGGCTGGAGGAGACGCTGCGCTACCAGGCCGAGCGCGTGGCGCGCGAGCTGCGAGCCGAGGGGCTGGCGGCGTGCCGGGTGACGCAGCTCCGGTGGGCGGACTTCCGCACGCTCACGCGCAGCCACACCGGCGATCCGACCCAGGACGGTCTGGAGATCTACCGGCGCGCGGCCACGCTGCTCGATCCCGCCGCCGTGCGCCGCGAGCAGTTCGCGCGCGCCATCGACCGCATCACCGGCCGCTTCGGCCGCTCCGCGAGCCTGCCCGCGCGGCTGCTCGGCCGCGAGGATCCTTCCGAGTAATTACGGCCCCAGCGGGTTGCACTTCCCGCTGTCGCCTGGTTGGTTGCAGACGTTGCTGGCCATCGCGGCGCTGACCAGGGCGGCCCAGTCGTCGGGGAACCCGGCCGGGATGGGGGACGTGCACTTCGCGCCCATCGCGGCCGCCGCCGGGCCGGCCAGCAGGTAGCCCTGGCAAGCCGCGTTGTCGGCAGCTGCCTTCACCGCGGCCACGTAGCCGAAGTGGGTGCCGTAGCGCTCCTCCAGCGAGGGGCGCGGATCGCCGGCGGCCAGGCGCTGGGCCTTGGTCTTGGCGAACGGCACCATGCCGCCGATGTAGTTGCACACCTGGCCGGCGTGGAACGGCTGGCCGGCATACTGCGGGCTGCCGGGCTCCGCAGTGATGTTCCACCCGAGGTAGGTCCCCAGCGGCGCGTCACGCAGCACCGTCGGCACGCCGCCCAGCTCGTTGCCGTCGGCGTCCACGCGCGGCACCAGCATCTTGATCACGCTTTTGATCGGCGGCGGGAGGTTGGTGGGCGTTCCCGTCGCGTCGCTCTCGTCGAACTCGGGGCCCCAGTCGTAGTCGAAGATGGGGAAGATGAAGTTCTCGGGCAGGAAGATCGAGTCGGGAATCCCCGGCACGCCACTCGGGAAGCCCATGGTGGCCTTGGTCGGCTCGACCAGGTTGCGGTTGCTCTTGGCGCCGACCAGCAGCGGCCAGCGGCTCGCCGGCGGCTCCACGCCGTTCAGCACCCAGTCGCGCAGCGCCACCCGCATGCGGTTGACGAGGCCGGTGGAGGGGACCGGGTTGGCGCGCAGCGTGCCACGCCCCCAGTTGTTGCCCGGGCAGTTCACGCCGGTGTCCGGCGGCGCCTCGTCGAAGTTGCCGTTACCGCCGCCATGCGTCGAGCTCGGCAGGTAGTAGCGGCGGACGTTGTCGGGCAGCGGGATGTCGTTCTTGGGATCGGTCCCGACCCACGACGGCGTCATCTTCAGCGCGAAGACCTCGGCGCCGCCGAAGGTCTCGATGATCTTCGGGCAGGTGTCGCTCAGGCTGCAGCGGTCGAGGATGCCGCCCGGCGGCAGGTGGCGCGCCCGGTCGGGGAACGTATGCCACCACTGCGGGCCTTCGCTGCCCATCTGGTAGAGTTCGAGCACGCCGTCGGGCTGGCCCCAGCGCGAGTTGTTGGCGACGCGCCGGCCGGCGATCAGCGGCCAGGCGCCGTCGTGGACGATCCGCCCGGCCTCGTCCTGGTTGAAGCCGAGATGGATGAAGTGCCGCGTGAAGTTGCCCGACTGCGACACGCCGCGGATGATCGCGCCGTTGATCTTGCCGGCCAACGGGTTGACGTACCCGTACTGATCACCGGCTTCGTAGCGGAAGAACGACTGAAGGTCGCGGAAGGCCGCGGTGCCGGCGCCGAGGACGTAGGGATCCCTGGCGGTGTAGACGAGCTGGTAGAGGTTGGCCGGGTCGAACGTGCGCCCGTTGCCGAGACACACGCGCACCGGGAGAGCCGTGGGCGAGCCCGGCGCCGCGAACGTGGCGGCGGCGCCGTAGCAGAACTTCCAGTCGGTGTTGGGAATGGTCTCGCCCTCGGTCACCACCCCGTTGATGGTCTCGCTGAGGTGGACCTTCAGCAGCGCGTCCGAGTTGTCGGCGGAGTTGGCCGGGAAGTACGGGACGGGGTTGCCCATCACGTTGAGCGGCTGGTTGGTCCCGGTGCGATTGATGATGCGCGCCAGCACCTTGCCGGTGACGCCGGTGAGGGCCGGCACCTTCACCCACTCGTTGGTGGTGGGGGTGACGGGCGCCAACGTGCCGGCGTTGGCGGGCACGGTGGTGCCACCGGCGTTGTCGCCCTGCCAAGCGCTGCTGAGCCCGACGTCGCCCTGGGCCCGCAGGTCGGAGGTGAGGATGAGGCGCCCGCCGCGGTTGGGTGCGTCGTGCCACATCAGCCCGCTGAGGCGCGACATGTCCTTGGGCATCACGAGGGCGAAGCTGGCAATGTACTCCACCTTGCCGTCGCCGTTGCGCGGGGCCAGCGCGATGTCGGTGACGATCGCGTCGCGCGGGTCGTTGGGATCGAGCTCGCCGAAGGCCCGGCCGATCGCCGTTTGGTAGGTCGAGTCGCCTGAGGTGTTGCCCGTCTGATCGATGATGATGCGGGTGACGCGCGCCTCCGCGCGCGGCACCGACGCCAGCAGCACCGCGACCGCCAGCGCCAGCACCGTGGCCCGGCCGAGCCGTCCGAAGATCGTCGATGGCATCGTGTGGTCTCCTCTCCGTCGGATCACGGCATCACTTCTTCGGGCCATTGCTGAGGCAGTGGGGCACCGTCGACTGCGGCGGCAGGTTGCCCTTGGGCGCCGGCACGCCAGCGTCGAGCCCGGCCTGCAGCAGCCGGGCTGCGCATCGTCGGCGTCCTCTCACACCATCAAGCGGTCCTTCACCAGGTCGTCGATGGCCCGCATGACCGCGCTGCGGTACTCACCGAACGAGGGATAGCGCTCCTCGACCGAGGGCCGCGGATCGCCGCTGGCCAGCCGCTCGGCCTGGGTGTGGGCGAACGGGATGTACTGCCCCGCGCTCTCGCAGCCGTCGTTGGCCTCCGGGCCCCGCGCAGCGCCCAGCCGGTGTAGGTGGCGAGCGGCACCGTGACGTCAGGGAGCGAAGGCGACATTAGTGCCATCTGGTGGCGCCGCCTCGTCCGTGGGCGCCGTCACCGTAACATAATCTGCCACACTCAGACACTGGCCGCCCAGGAGCCGATGTCACAGCGCACATTAGCAGCCTCCTCGCCGCGCCGACCGCGCCCGCGTGGCTGAGCGGCATGCTATGCCGGCACACCGCCGCGGTCAACCGGTAACTCGGGTGTAACTCGGGCGGCCAGATCAACAGGAATGACGCCGCGCCGCGCAGGCACGACGGCGTCCATCGCGCCCTCGCAGAGCCGATCACTGCGCTGGCGGCGCGGGGGTCCGTAAGCCGCACTGTTTGACCATTGGAGTCTTGCAGTGTGAAATCGGGAGCTGGGTCACCTACTTTCAGGTCGGGCATGACTTCCTCCAATCCCGTCGTATCAGGCGTGAACGATGGCTCCGGCGTCGTACCCGTCGACCTGGCGCGCGTGCCACTTGACCGATACCGCATCCACCCACAAGGCGACGCGGGCGTTGTCGGGCCACCTGAGCTCGGGACGATCGATGATGGCCGAGTACGTGGAGTAACGCGGGTCTTCCATCGTTCGTCTCCTCCTGCGCCCTTACGCGGGCGTCAATGTTCCGGAGGACGCTGGGCAGTCGAGAGCGACTCAATACGGGAAGGACGCGGCCTCCTCCAACGCGGGCCCATGGGTGATGCCGATCCCGGCCGCCGCCGGCTCCTCCCGGAAGGCTGTTCGCCGCTCGCGTCGCTCGCCGACATCGTCATGCCGCCTCCCGTCCTCCGTCGTGTGTCGTCCGTCACTCGCCGTCCAGCGCGCGTCAGAAGAGACGCCAGAGGTCCGCCTGCCGCAGCAGCACGTCCGAGCGCTCTTCCAGCGCAACCTGGCCCAGCTTGAGCACGTAGCACCGGGTCGAGAACCGAAGCGCCTGCTTGACGTTCTGCTCGACGAGAAGAACCGGCGTACCGAGCCGCCGGTTGATTTCGAGCACGCTGTCGATCACGCGCTGGACGAGCGCGGGCGCCAGACCCAGCGACGGCTCGTCCAGCAACAGGAGCTTGGGCCTCAACATGAGCGCCATCCCGATCGCCAGCATCTGCTGCTGGCCGCCGGACAGCGTGCCCGCGACCTGCCCGCGGCGCTCATCGAGAACCGGGAAGAGCTCGTACACCGCCTGCAGCCGCATGTCGGGCTCGCCCTCGTCGACCGTGGTCCAGTCGACGGTGTACGCGCCCATCCGGAGGTTCTCGAGGACCGTGAGGTCGCCAAAGATGCTGTGGCCCGGAACGAACGAGATGCCAGCGCGCACGTTGAGCGATGGTTTCCGGTTCGTGATCACGCGGCCCTCGAACGCGATCTCCCCGCTGAAGACCCGGACGAGGCCAAAGACCGAGCGCAGCAGGGTTGTCTTCCCCGCGCCATTGTGCCCGATCATCGCCACGATCTCGCCAGCGTTCACGTGGACGTTGACGCCGTGGAGCACTTGCTTCTTGTGGTATCCACTGACGACATCCCGTAGTTCCAATACCGCCGCCACCGACGAACCCTCTCCTTTCGATCCTCTCGGGCTTCGGGTCACATCACGCGCCGAAGTAGATCTCGGCGAGCTTCGGATCGCCGACGATCTCCGACGGCGGTCCTTCCGCGAGTACCCGGCCCTGGTCGAGGAAGGCGAGCCAGTCACACGCTTCCTGGACGACGTCGAGATTGTGCTCGATGAGGCAGATCGTCTTGCCCCGCGGCACGAGCTCGCGAATGAGCTGGTTGATCCGGTGGCGCGTGCCCGGATCGAGACCTGCCATCGGCTCGTCGAGGAGCAGGCAATCGGCCTCCGTCGCCAGCATCCGCGCCAGCGCGAGCAGTTTCTGTTCCGAGTACGAAAGGTCCTGCGCGAAGACGCGCGCCTTGTCGGCGAGGCCGACAAACTCGAGGTACCCCAGCGATCGCTCGCGGTTGTGATGCTCTTCCTTGCCCACGCGCTGGAATCCCACCATTGCCCATATCACGCGCTCGCCGGCCTGATCCTGGGCGGCGACCATCACGTTGTCGAGTGCGCTCATCCGTGGAAAAATACGGACGTCCTGGAAGGATCGCGCGATCCCGATGCGTGAGATCTGGTACGGTTGCCAGCGGGTGATGTCGTGCTCCCGGTAGCGAATCGACCCACTGTCGGCGGGCAAGAATCCGGTGACCAGGTTGAACATCGTCGTCTTGCCCGCGCCATTGGGGCCCACGAGGCCGGTGACGCGCCCCGACACCAGACGAAACGTGAGATCGCGAACCGCCTGAATCCCGCCGAAGCTCTTCGAGACCTCAGTGAGCTCCAACAGCGCGAAGGGAGTCTGAGCGCTCAATGCCGCCTCTACGCCGGCGCCCGGCGCCGCGGTGGCGCGGGGCCGCCGCCCGCCGGGCCCTGCGGACCCCCCGAAGCTCCGCCTCCGGCCGTCGGAGACTCCGCGATCGCGGCGTACTCGCCGAGGATGCCTTGCGGCCGAAAGATCAGGAACACGATCACCAAGACGCTGTAGGTGAGCTGTCGGATCGGTGCGCCATCGTCTCGCTCACCTTCAAGAAGCGCAGTGCCTCGGGCAAGAGGAGCACGACGACCGCGCCCACCAGGCTCCCGCGCAGCGTTCCCGCGCCGCCCACGACAACGAGCGTAAAGATAAAGACCGATTCGGTGAGCGTGAAGTTATCGGGGAAGATGTAGTTGAAGGTGAACGCGTACAGGGCGCCGGCGACCGCGGCGAGCGCCCCCGAGACGACGAACACGATGACCTTGGCGGCGGTGATGTTCTTGCCCAACCCTTGGATCGCGACCTCGTCGTCGCGCATCGCCCGGAGTACCCGCCCAAACGGTGAGTTCGTGAGGCGCCACAGCAACACGAGCGTCAGCGCGGTGAACACGGCCGCGAGCGCGAGCATGCTCAGGTCGCTGTCGAACACGTATCCGAATAGCTCGGGCCTCGGAATGCGTGTCACGCCGGCTCCCGCGCCGGTGATCTCGAGGTTGTTGAACACGCTGTAGATGATGAACTGGAAGCCAAAGGACGCGATCACGAGGTAATCACCCGAGACCCGCAGGGCCGGAATCGCCAGCATGCCGCTGAGCGTGCCCGCGGCGAGCATTCCCAGAGCGGTGGCCGCCAGGAAATTCAAGCCGAGGTCGCGCGCGGTGAGCGCGGCGACGTAAGCGCCCACCCCGTAAAAGGCCGCGTGCGCGATGGAGAACAGCCCGCTGTATCCGATCAACAGATTGAACGAGAGGCCCAGGACGGCAAAGATCAGGAACAGCGTGAGCATGCTGATGATGTACGACAATCGTGCGCCCCCTGACTGTGCCCTACACCTTGGCGGTGCGAATCTTGCGGCCGAAGAACCCTGTGGGCCGGAACACGATGAAGAGGAGCAGCACACCGAACGCGATCGAGCTCTGCCACACCGTCGGGATCTTCCAGACCCCCAGGTTCGTCGCGGCACCGATAAAGAGGCCGCCGAGCAGTGTGCCGGGAACGCTGCCCAGTCCGCCCACGATGACCGCAGCCACCGCGATGAGTAGTACCGTGAACCCGATGCCCGTCGTCATGCCGACGTAACTGGCAACCAGGACCGCCGCCGGCGCCGCCAGCGCCGAGCCAATGGCGAAGGTATAGAGGTACACGCGCTCGACGTCGACGCCCACTATCTCCGCCATCTCCCGGTTGCTGCTGAGCGCCCGCATCGCCGTCCCAAGCTGGGTCCGGCGCTGAAACCAGACAAAGCCGCTGAACATAACCAGCGCCGACACGAGCATGATGAGCTGCCAGTACGTGATGAAGACCGTGCCGACGGTGATGCTTCCCGCTACGATCCCGCTGCCCAGGTTCTTCCCGTCGGTGCCGAACACGATACCGAGGACGTTCTCGATGAACGTGCTGATCGCGATGGCGACGACCATCAGCACCACCGGCGCTGCGCCCCGATGCCGGATCGTCCGGTAGACGCCAAGCTCGATGCCAACGCCCATCGCAACCGCGAAGGGCACGCAGAGGAGCGCTGCGACCAGAAAGGGCCACTCGAGCTGAACATACAACCAGTACATGAAGTACGCCGTCGCCGTGAAGACGGCGCCGTGCGCGAAGTGCCAGGTGCCCGTCGTCGCCAGGATCACGTTGAAACCGAGGGCGACCATCGAATAGATCGATCCGAGGATCAGGCCACCAATGAACAACTGCAGGAGCACTTCCACGACGCCGACCGGTGGATCGACGGCCTACGGGCCCGCCTGCTTGTAGGTCTTGAAGGGCTCGAACTTACCGTTGGTGGTCTTGTAGACGGTGATGGGAGCGACCGCCATGTTGTCGTGATCGAGCACGATGGTGCCCGTGAGCGGTCGGTCAAAGGTCTTGATCGACTCGTATGCTTTCTTGAGGCTCTCCCCGGTGTAGGGCAGGTTGTTCTTCTGCGTGTACTCGATGATCGCTTTGATGAAATACACGGCATCGTAGAGCTGGGCGGCGCCGTCGAGCCCATTGACATCGCGGCCCGCTTCCTTCCTGAATCGTTGCTCCACCTCTCTGACCTTCGCCCCCGTCAGCGGTGGCGATTTCACCGTGTAATAGACGTTGTTGGAGCACTCGATGCCCGCCTGCTTGATCAGCTCGGGGTTCGAGATGGCTTGGTAGCTTAGGAACGGAATCTTGTTCAGTCCCGCGTCGCAGAACTGCTTCGCGATCCGCGGCGACTCGTTCGTGAGCGAGTAGATCAGAATGCCGTCCGGATTCGTGGCCTTGATCTTCGCGACCTGCGCGGAGTAGTCGAGGGCCCCCGGCTCGTGCGCTTCGTCGGCGGCGATCGCGCCGCCGTCTTTCTTGAAGGCGTTGATGAAGACACGGGACGGGGTGCCGGTGTCGTTGTTGATATAGATGACGGCGACCTTCTTGAGCTTTAGCTCTTCCAGGGCAAACCTGGCCAGGAATGGCATATCGACGTCGCCCAATGGGTACGAGCTCACGGTGAACTTCCCGGCGGTTCGAATCTTCGGCGAAGTCGCGCCGACCGATAGCTCGACGACCTTCTCCCTCTCGGCGATGGGGGCGATGGCCACCACGACACTGCTCCACGCCGTGATCACGAGTGGCACCTTGTCGATGCTGGTGAGCTTTCGGAACGCCGCGATACCGCGCTTGGGATCGGACTGCGAGTCCTCCACGATCATCGCCAACTTCTTGCCGCCGACACCGCCGGCCTTGTTGATCTCCTCGATCGCGTAGCCTGTCCAAGTCGTCTGATCTTTGCCGTACGGGGCGTCATTCCCGGTCTGTGGTAGCGCGAGCCCGAAAGTGTACGTGTCCGGCTGGCCCGTGGCCGCCGTGCCGCCCTCGGCGGGCGCCGCTGACGCTGCCGCGGCGAGCATTGCCAACGCGGCGAGTGACGCGTAGAAGCCAGGTGATCGTCGGATCAATGATTGAAGGGCGCGCATTCTCGGCCTCCCATCGTCGCGCAACTGTTCGGCGAAAGCGGCACGGGCGCTGACATGCTTCCGAAACCGGCGAGCAGACACGTTAGCAGCGGCGTGTTCGTGTTGTCAAGCGCGGGATCGGTCACTCGGTCGCGCCGTCTAAAATCTTACCGAGCGATAGGGGGATAGCCGACATTACCACCCTCATGCTTATGCGGTTGACTCCGAACGACACTACTGGTTGTGGCGAGGGGCAAGCATGGTTGCCAAGGGGCGGCTGTACGGAGTACAGCATTGCGCCTTGAGTGCCTTCCGAGCGCGCGTCGTGCCGGTCGTAGCGACCGTTGGCCGCAGAGTGAGGCTGTGGACCGTCTAGGCCGCTTCCGCAAGCCAGAGGCCTACGTCGTCGAGGCGCTACCCATGGTGTCGTTCGGAGTTAACCGGATAAGCATGACCACCCTAATGGATCGAGAACCGGCTGGACCTCCTCGGGTCGCACGACCGTGAGTCCGTCGGGCTTCTGGAAATCGGAGGCGATCGTGGCGACGAGCTTGTTGGGGCCTAGGCCCACCGAGGCGGTCAGGCTTTCCTGGCTCACCGCCTTGAGCCGGCGGGCGCGCTCGACTGCAGCGTCGAAGCTGCCGAGCGACGAGAGCTCGAGATACGCTTCGTCGACGCTGGTCTTCTGGAAGGCGTCGCCGGCGGGGACGAGGATCGCCATGATCCGCGCCGAGACTTCCCGGTAGAGCGCGTGATCGTCACGGACGAAGATCGTCTCGGGCTCGCCGCGGCGACGCGCGGCCTCCGCCAGGCGCCAGGCTCGCGAGATCGGCAAGGCCGA
>Ga0070706_100007243_pt1 | contig 10421 bp, 16 predicted proteins | sample KBSK5501metaG_FD_65476 | JGI IMG/M metagenome (GOLD analysis project Ga0070706, IMG submission 65476) | Corn, switchgrass and miscanthus rhizosphere microbial communities from Kellogg Biological Station, Michigan, USA - KBS K5-50-1 metaG | ecosystem: Host-associated > Plants > Roots >...
AGGGCCTATTATCGCCGGGGGGTGAGCGAAAACACACGGGTTTTGGCCCCGTTCTCGCCCTCTCCCCGACAATCCAGCGCGATTCTACGGACTTCGAGACAGGTTCATAACACCCTCTAAAGGCAATTTCTGCCGACCTTTTCAAAATGCTCGGTCGTTTTGGGGACCGCTCTCCATGATCACCCGACTTTTACGTGCAAGCGCAGTCGACGGTGAACTGGCAAAGTTGGTACAATAATGCTCTCCGAACATCAGGTCAACCTGCTTGGACGACTTTGCCTATCAGGCAAGGAGCAAAATAGTGAAGTTTCTTGTAATCATGCCTTTTGCGAAACAATTCGATCCTGTTCACAAGACAATCAAAATGAGTGTTGCAGATGCGCTTCCTTCAAGCAGTGTAGAATCTCTACGGTTAGATGAGGTGAGATCCGCCGGCAGGATAACGAATCAGCTTATTGAAGCATTGCGCGGTGCGGACTTCTATATCGCCGATATCTCATTGCAAAATGCAAATGTGATGTGGGAGGTTGGCTTTGCGGCTGCCATAGGAAGGCCCACAATCTTCATTAGCCAGTCAGGCGATCCCCTTCCCATTGACATACAGGATGAGCGAGTTGTGCGTTATAATCGACGTAAACTTGAAGCCACTCTCTACTCCCCTCTCAAAGAGGCTATCCAGCAAACCTTGGCTAACCGTCGGGCAACCGACTATACAATAGTTGTCACAGGCACCAGTGCGACGCATCCACAACGGGCAACAGCACTTTTATTATCCTTGCTTGATCCATACTTGGGTCGTAATGTCGCGTGGCTTTGTGGAGGCACTGGAACTACAGATGAGGTCGCCTTAGGGCTCCTACTTCGACGAGGAGAGAATGTCACGCCAGTCACAGACGGAACCTATAATCTCACAACCACCGCGCGTGCGTTGGTCTTGCAGTATGATCTGTCGCCAATTAATGCGGATCTAGAGATGCGAGACGCGCGATACTTCACTGGAGCACAGGTAAATGAGTATTCGGCAATGCTTGACCTCTTTCTTAAACGCGCCGATCTCCTGATATTGCTTGGCCCACCAGATGATGGACGTACACTAAAGCTAATGACCGGAGCTACTGAACGGAAACGACCATTTCTAGTGGCGTTTCCTTGACGTTCAGGCGCATAATGGGACATTCATACTTGCCTCTCAGTCTTGCCGATGCATATTCACGGCCCACGAGACCGCCCAGCCGCGCACGGACGCGACGGAGCCTACTGGCAACGCAGCGGCAAGGGAGTGGCACAATTGACACGTTTGGTACGGTAGGCAAAAAGTTCGCCCTTGGAGGGGACCCATGTATCACCCCCCTTCTAGAGGAGGAAGACTTGGTACTACGGGATTTTAGGGCGCACTTTTTGCCTAATGTGCCTAATTTACCACTCCGCCGGGCCACGTCCCACCTGCCGGGTCCGCACGCCGCCGGGCGGTCTGTTGTCGTATCCACCACTGCCCCACCGCCTCCCCCGCCACCTCATACCCCAACCGTCCACCATGCCTACCGTTTCCACCCGAAACCCCCGCAGACCCTCCGCGCATCTCAACTCCGGCGGGCGAAAGTAACTGGCAAACAAAGGTCCTACACGGGGCCTCAGAATTTGGCACTACGCCAGTGCACTGAATATCGTGAGGTTGTCGGAGGCGACGGTACGTTCCAATGGGGTGTACAGGTCGCCTCTCGTCGTAGGCACTATTGAGGGGGCTGCGAACAATAAGAAAGGTAGATACCGAGATGGCAACTCCAAAGGTCATTCCAAACGTTGGCGAGCGGGTCATGTTTGTGGCCCTACCGCGTCGGCACCTGCCTGCGGTCATTGTGCGCGTAGATGGCGACACAAGAGTCAACCTTGTGGTGTTCGGCGATCCCGGCGACGGCAAGGAGTATGGTTCGGGTACGGCGCTGAAGATGAGCGTGCCACAGTGGGACAGCAAAGTGGACGGCGATAATCCCCCAGCAGGCACATGGTTCAGGCCCGCATTGCCGCTATCCTATGAGGTTTGAGGAAGATACCGACGACGGCACACGATTCAAGCGGGGAATGGTATGGCGAGCGATCAAGTAGTTATCGCGCTAGGGATACTTGCTGTCGCCGGTCCCATCGTGACGGCAGGTGTAGGCTGGTGGTTCCAAGGAGAACGGGAGAAGGCCAACCACGCGGCGGAGGTAGAGCGCGACCGAGTGCAACAGAACCATGAGCTTCGGCGGGACCGGCAAGCAAGGTTTCTTGAGTCCCGGTTAGCCAACTATCGGGAGCGGATCAAAGCCTGCGAGACTCTATTGGCATCCGTGCGCCAAACGTCAATCGTGGCGGAACTTCGCCAGCATGCAAGTGAAGAGTGGAACAAGCCGCGCTCCGAAGAATCGGTTGCAGCCTACAACGCGGTTGCGGGCGCATACAGTCAAAGCCGCGAACTCGCTGAGAGGTATGCCACCGAGGCACTACAATTACTTGGTGTCGATGAAGACGCCGCCAAGATCATAGAGGCATACTATGCGCTGCCTCTTGACGCGTTCCTGCAAGCTCCATTTGACAAGGATGTGCGTCCGGCGTGGATGGGAGCAGTGGGGACATTACGACAGGCGGTATATGACTACACTCGCTTGCTGAATGTGCGCGTGTTTGGTGATGACCCTACGAGTCCAGCGTAAGAGCGAGGAGCGCCGCCTACGGTGAAGAGCGTGCGAGGGTGTGGCGGTCGGCGGCGAGCGTGATAGATCGCTCATCTCCGCCGTAAGGCGCAGGCTATTGGCCGGAAAGTTTGGGCAAGGGGGGTACGTCGCGCCCCTTCGCAGCCTCGATTATGCGCTTGGCTTGGGGGCTGCGGTCAGTCGTGCCGCGACGATACTGCGCTTCAAGTAAAATCAGATCGTCAACGAGCGACTGTAGCGCCTTGATCTGTTCGTCTGACGCTCCTTGTAGATAGCTCAGATGCCCAAGGCGCGACAGGAGTTCTCTGGAAGTAATGGCATCGTTGAGGTCCTGGCCGGTGCGGCTATGCAAGAGCAGCAAGTCGTGAATTACTTGGGCCGTCTCCGCTCGGTGCTCTGCAACCTGCTCCTTGACCCCTTCAATCTGCTCCGTGAATTGCTTTTTGACTTCTTCGATCTGCTCTGCGAACTGCTTTTTGGCTTGTTCGAGTTGGAAGCGTGTATTGCGCTGGTTGCGCCAGTTCTTGAAGCGCTCCCGTAGATGCCACCGCCTTTCTGCTGCTGGGAACACGGTGTACAGCGTCACTAGGCTGGCGGGGATGCCGAGAATGACGCCTACAGCGATAACAATGGCCCAGAGGTCTGGCATGGCGGCGGCTCCACGAACGGGGGAACGGGCGTTCTTTCGTGGAATGTCGCACGCTGTCTCGCTGGTGTCAAAACGAGCGCCTGATTGGCCTATCGCGCGGGTGTAGAATAGCGGCGAGGGGGCCAAGCAATGTGGAAGCGGATTCAGAAAGACCCGCGCATCTTGCGACGTTTGATTGCGCTGGATGTCGTCTTTAGCGTTGTCGTGCTGGTGGACGGTTTGCAGTCCGGCAGGCCACTATTGCTCTGGATAAGTATAGTGGTCTTCGTTTCAAGCCTCGTGATTCTGGCTTTCTACATCAGGCAACAAATGCGCGCCCACAACCGTTAATCGAGCTGTGCCGAGGTCGTGTCCGGAAATGTCCGTATTTGTCCGTACTCGTCTGGGCTGGGCTAGGACCTCCTGTGTGCGACGCTGGGCGCAGGAGGCAGGAGATGTCGAGGCAAATACTACGCCCGGTGAAGGTTTGGACGGACGCGAACGGACGGCCCCAACGCTTCGTCTGGCGCGAGACGACGTACAGTGGGCGCGTCCTTTCGTGGTGGAAGCTCAGCGACAAGTGGTGGGACGCGGATAGATACAGCGACAGGACGTACTTCCGGCTGGAGACGACTGACCATCAGATATTCGAGTTGTATCAGGACGCCGCCAAGGATGGGCTATGGGTTCTGGGTCATATCCAGGACTAGCCCGCTACGTCCTTGTTCTCAAAAGTGAGTTGGGGCAGAATCTCCACGCCCTGAGCCATCAGACTCTTGAACTGTTCCGAGTTCATCCATACCTCGTGGCCCTTGCCGAAACAAATGCGGACCCAATCGGTCTCGCCCTTCACGGGCATCTTGACCTCAACCTTGTCCTGCTGGCGGATAGTGAGAATCTTCTCGTAAATTACTTGCGGCATCTCGTTTCTCCTGCTCTTGGCGGTTCCAACATCACTTCAACAATACCACACGGTTGCCGAGAGCGGCGTCTGCCTTCCTGTTGCCCGGTGGTGTGGAGTATCCTATCAAGCAATGACGCCACCAAGCGAGGGAGTCCAGGCGATGGCTAGAATTTTCATCTCGTACCGGCGCGACGATTCCGCCGCCGACAGCGGTCGTATATATGATCGGCTAGAGCCAAAGTTCGGACGGAACAACGTCTTCAAGGATGTTGACACTATCCTGCTGGGCGTAGACTTTCGACACGTGCTGACCGATGAGGTCGCCAAGTGTGACGTGATGTTAGTCATCATCGGACGTCAATGGGTAAATATGGCGGACGAGTCTGGTCAACGCCGCTTGGACAATCCCAACGACTTTGTACGAATCGAAATTGAAGCGGCGTTGGCAAGAGATATTCCAGTGATACCACTTCTGGTAGAAGGTGCACAGATGCCCCAGGAGTCAGACTTGCCACATTCACTAGCGTTGCTCGCCTATCGTAATGGCATTGCCATACGCAGTGACCCTTACTTCCACAGAGATATGGATCTGCTTATTGGTCGGATGGATGTCCTAATGGCAAAAATATCCGACAAGCCGAGCGTGATACCTGACGAGATGGGTGCGATAATTCTGCCCAAATTTTCAATGAATATCATAAGCGAATCTCTCGAACGCGGGTGGTCCATGGAGCGTTTAGCAGAGGAAATGAATAAGCAGGTACGATATATGAACTCTGGCTGGTACATCACGGCTCCGCAGATTCAACTCTGGATAATCGGCATAACTCGTCCTTCAGAATACTGGATTGAGAAGATGTGCATAGTCTTCGACAAGTCTGCTGATGAACTTGGCTTCTAAGGGGATAGAGAGTGCTGAAAGTTCAGCCGCTGTGAGCGCAGGTCCGTTGTGTAGAGGCTTTTGACAAGCGAGTTTGCGCAGTGGTAGACTGCTTGGTAGGCAGCACGGGCTGCCCTTCTGCCGATAGCGAGGCTCAACCCACATGGCGACACTGGCTCAATCCCTCCGCATCATCCACTTCTCACGCACCGGCCCCAACCCCTTTGAGGGGGAGTTCTACGTCCGAGGCGGACAATTCGAGGATTTCAAGCTCACGAGCAGCGCAGGACGCATCCCGCAGGATGCCTGTGATGCGGTGGCGTTGGCGAAAGAACGGATGGCGAGCGGAGCGCCTGATGCCTACAAGCAGGCAGTCGAGGCGCTCCAAAGCGTCAGCACCAGTGTTGTCGCCGACTGGTGGCAGAGTTAGTCCGCTGGGTCCAGCGACGGTTTGCAAACCACGACACGCACTGCCAGGGGATCAGCCTCTCCGTCGTTCCGCCGCCACAATGCGCGTATTGAACCACTGCGCGACATCCGGCCACCGAGCGTCAGGAATGTCGCTGTACTTGCCGACGCGAAACGATCTGTTCAGGTCGGTGTAGATCGTGGAAAACGCATAGCCAGTCCAGATCGCGCGTTCGCGCAGAAGCGCGTGGCTGACCTACATGCGGAAACAAAAACGTCCTGGCCCGCTACTCCAAGGAGCAACGGGCCGGGAGTTTGTCGTATGTGGCGACACCTGCAGTATCGCCTATGGTGGGCTGCACCGCTAGGAAAAGTCTAGCGTTTGCACCTCATGAACGCGCCTCTGATCGTCTCGTATCCGCGCCTGTAGTACCCAGCGCACCAACTCGTCCCATACATCCCAGCTAAGATACATCGTACGCCCGTCGGATTGTACAGGTGTGAGCGCCGGGCCATAGGGGTACATGTCTATCTCTAGCATATCGCCGATGAGAGCATGCGGGTACTGCTCAAGCATGGTGTTTTCCCTCTTTCAGTCGTTCCGCCGCCGCGATGCGTGTGGAGAACCACTGTGCAACATCCGGCCACCGCGCATCGGGAATATCCGAATACTTCCCTACGCGGAATGACCGGTTCAGGTCGGTGTAGATCGTGCTGAAGGAGTAGCCCGTCAGATCGTGGAGGCGCTTGACCATCTCCTGCGTGGTGGATTGATGTTCAGCACTGAGCGTTTGCGGTCCCAGGCGTTCCAGCAGTTCAGGAACGAGGCGTGTCACCTCTTCAACACTTTCGAGCCGACTGTGGAGTTCGTCAATCTGTTCGTCCACATAGGCCAGTTGCGCTTCGTACGCCGCCTGACGCCGGTACAGGACGCTGAGCGATTCATAATAGTCCGCCCAACTCGCCGCTGGCGCATCGGGAAGTGGTTTCGTGACGGTGGACGCTTCAACGCTGGTCTGAGCGGTGTCTAATGGCCGTGTGACTTCTTGCAGCCGTTGTGCGCCGATCTTGGCTAGCCATTGTTTGATTGGTTCCGCCTTGGGCGATGGAATGGACTGTATGATGCGCAAGATGGTCTCCGCATCGGCAGCGTCCGTGCGGTAATTCTTGCCATCACGTGACGGCAATTTCAGTTGTCCGATGGTGGCGGACAACTCAGACCATCCTTCGGTCTGTGCCATTGACACCTTCAAGTCGGACCAATACTTGCGCGGTCGTTTGCTGTCTGTCAGGACACCAATCACGTCAATGATGCTGAAGTACCATCGCTCGTTATGCCAGTCGCGGCGAATGGAGGCATCCGCCTGTTCTTCGATCAGCGCCAACGCCATCTCATCGTTCATCGGTCACCGTCCTTTACGAGCAGATCACGCACGTCGCGCACGGTTTTATCAATTGCCGACTGTTTGACGCGACAGGACGCCACGATGTAGCGCGCCAAGGCTGGATGCGCCCGGCAGGAACCATCTTGCATTTTGATGATGTCGCCAGCGTGAAGCGTCGTTTTCTTGAAGAACGCCAGCGCCAGCGCGTCTACCTCAGCGCGGTGGCATTCCATCAGGTCATAGACCAATGCCTCATGGTTGCGCCGATCCACATGGAGAAACCCACACGCCGGGTCAAAGCCCACTTTCAGGAGCGCCAGTCGCGTTTGCGCTTCGAGCAGGCTATAGGCGTAGTTCAGGACCGCGTTGAATGGCGCGACGGCGTGTCGCGCGTTTTCCCACGGCGCAAGCGGTGACGCCCGGCCTGTGAACGCCAGCCAGTGCGGCGGTATCTTCCTGGCGGATATATCCGGCTTCGCCCACTTCAGTGGAAAACCCTTCCACGACTCGAAATAGGCGTTCGCGCACCGACCTTCGAGACTCAACAGTTTGTCGATCTGACACAACCACGGCGGCGGGGTTGCCATCTCCAGCCACGCCAGCGAACTACGCAACACATCCGCCCCGTGGTCATCGGTCGGAAAGTAGGCGTGAAGTGTCGCCGCCTGCGACCGAATTTTGCGCCGGACGAGTTCTTGCGTGATCTGAACCGCCGTACCGCGTTCATGCGCCAGATATTGCGCCCGGCGTAGCACCGCGTCGGACTGTTCGCCGTCTGGGAGTAGCGTGGCGCACAGATCAGCGCGGTAGTCCAATAACAGGACCGTGATGTGTTGTTCGCGACACCAGCGCAGCGCGTCAAACGTGATGCTGCCCGTATCGGTCAACACGATGATCCGTGCGACGCCATGGACGCCGCGATAGAGGGTGACCGCATCCGGGCGTGTGGAGATCGTCCCGTCTTGAACGATCAGGCAATCACGACGAACGGACAAGGACGCGCCGTAGCCAGACAGAATGAGTGTCCGCTGTTTTTGTTTGTCGGCGGCGACGAAACGTTCATAGACGATCTGCCACCGCTCAGACGCGTCGGCGTACTCGCGCCCACGTTCGCGCCAGTCAACGTCATCGGAAACGGCAGGGGATACCGTTGGGGAAGTCATGTGCGCCACTCCTGTAAAGGAATAGGCGCGGGATGCTAGAATAGCATCAGCCCGCGCGTTCTACCACAACGCCAGGGTTAGCGACGCCGTTCAGTGTTTCGACCACTGGCGGCGTTTGCGCATTCTTTTAGGCTGGACATCACCGTCCTTCCAAGGAAAACACGGTTCCGTCAGTACGGGGTATTGCCGCAATCGCCTGTAGGAAGGTGGTGTCCGGTGTAGTGGATGGGCGGGTTGATTCTACGAGCGCTGCGAGCGCCATCATCGGTCGCAAGGATTCCACCAAGGTGTGCGTGTGGTCGGTGATGTGGTCGTCGCCAAACAAGCGTTCAGGCGACGAAATGAGCGACCCCAGCAGTTGTTCTATATATTTGTGCATTTGCAGCAAGAATAAATTCCCCAACTCACATGATTCAAGGAGGTCAGATGCGCTGGCATTCTGTACCGCCGACCGCATGTCCGCAAAAGAAGGGTCGCCGCTTCCACTCTTGCTGACACCAGAATGCGCATAAGCGGTATCCATCAGGTGTGGTGTCAATGGCTGCAAAGCGCTCAGGACGGGTCCATAATGTCGCGTGATGTATCGGGTCATGTTGCGGCGTTCGGTTACAGGGTCAACCGACCGCGTTCTACGGTCGCCCATCAATGCCTTTTCAAAGTTATCAACAGCCTGCCACAACACCGACCGCACCAGTTCGGGATTTGTCGGGATATAGCCATGCAAAAAGAGTTCGTACGCCACACTACCAAACGACCGACTAACCGTTAAAAGGTGACGTTTGATACGCCACGCGCGGTCAGCGGTGTCGGGCGTCCAAAGTCGGCCACGTCTCACCGCGACCGGTTTATGTACTAATCCAGCTTGTGACCACCGGTTGAGTTGTTTTGTGGTTACGCCCGCAGTTCGTCTGACAGCGCGACTGCTGAGAGATTCATTCTGATTCACGCTCATGTGCTGGTTCATCCGTGTTGGTGGGACGACCGTCGCGTATTCCTTGCGATGTGGCAAACGAACGAATAGCCAATTCCATTACCGCCGCCTTGGTAATGCCCAAGCGTTTGGCCAGTTGCGCCAGTAAACGGCGTCCGTCCGCTGAAATTCTGATGCTGGTCGGTGTTCGGTCCACGGAAATCCTCCTTGCGTCAATTGTATCACAAAACACTACAACATCCAAATGTGCCCGCGAAAACGACCACTTAGGCCGATTTTAAATGTGCCCGCGAAAAAGCCCACTTAGACCGCCGCGACCCCATTGGGATATGGGATTCTTTACCTGTCGTTACATCTCACGCGACGCACAACGGAGGGAAATACCCGTGATTGAGACAAGCAGCCGCTCTCGCAGGTTTCGACCTATCAAGCGACCTGATGGACCACTCAACTCGGTAGATAAAACGGTTTGGTCAGTCGCCCAAATGTGGAACCAGCAAGAGGACGACGATACGACATCCACATTCTTGTGGACACCAAGCCTCCATGAGCGGAGTGAAATCCTGTCTAGCGCCATTTACCGCTATCACGTGACGGACCAGTGGCGCGTGGCCGAGGACTTGCGCAAGATGGCGGACGCTATTTACGCCGCCGTCAGTCCGTGGGTGCGATGAGAAGGAGACGAGCGCATGAGCTAGCCGCACGAGACGCCAAACAGGAACCCAAATCCGCATGAATGCCACAGAAGTCGAGCAAGAAAGGAAACAGGCGATGAGTACAGATGAAACGCAGTCGGAGTTTAGGTCTACGGGGAGCGTCCTGGATAGCGAGACCTTGATCGTTACAGACAACGGTACCTTGCTGAGCATCATAGATAGCCCACGAGAGCAGCGGCCACTAGAGATGCTGGAACGGGCTGAGCAGGAACTCAACGACCGCGTTTGGTATGACCGCCACATGAGCCACAGCCACAACGACGGCACGGATTGCCCCTGCGATAAGCCGGGATGCGATGGGGCGCAAGGTATGCGCGTGAAGTATGGGGCAGAGGCGCTTGGCCCGTACACGGATTTTGAATGGGGCATGCTCAACGGCAAACTCTCAGCACTCCGTTGGGCGCGGGGCGATTATTGGGATGATCTGGATACCTGATGCAAAAGAAACACCCGCAAGCGTTGGAGCGCCTGCGGGCGAAGGAGAAACGAGAAATGAACGAGCATCCCACCAAAATTGTACCACAACTGATCCGCCTAACCGATGGTGACAAACGCACGGCGTATCACGAAGCTGCGCATGCGGTAGCAGGACACCTGCTCGGTTGGACAATTGAGCGCGTTGTGGTGCTGAGCGGCGAACATGTAAAGGCGCACGGTGGTCTCGGCGGTAACCCGTTCGGCGACATAGATGGCCGTGTGAGCTTTGCCAATAGACA
>Ga0070706_100007244_pt1 | contig 10421 bp, 6 predicted proteins | sample KBSK5501metaG_FD_65476 | JGI IMG/M metagenome (GOLD analysis project Ga0070706, IMG submission 65476) | Corn, switchgrass and miscanthus rhizosphere microbial communities from Kellogg Biological Station, Michigan, USA - KBS K5-50-1 metaG | ecosystem: Host-associated > Plants > Roots >...
CGTTCGGAACCGAACGCCTGCGCGATCAGATCGGCGGTCACCCCGGCAATCGGCTGTTCGCGCGCGGGATAGATCTCCGTGAGAAACACCAAGTCGCCCGCCGCGAGCGAGCAGGCGAACTCGCGCGCGAAGTCTCGCGTCCGCGAGAAGAGGTGTGGTTGAAACGCAACGACGAGCCGGCGACCGGGAAAAGTGGCGCGCGCGGCGGTGAGCGTCGCGGATATTTCCGTCGGATGATGGGCGTAGTCGTCGATGACGATCACGCCGCGGGCTTCTCCGATGCGCTCGAAGCGACGCTCGGCACCCGTGAAGGTCGCCAGCCCATATGCGAGTCCCACGAACGGTGCTCCAATCGCGAGACCCGCGCCGACCGCCGCCAGCGCATTGAGCACGTTGTGGACGCCGGCGACGCGCAGCGCAATGGATCCCAGGAGCTCGCCGTCGTACTCGACGGCGAACGCCGCGCCGGCCGGCTCCGTACGCACGTTGAGGGCTCGCAGCCGCGCGTCCTCCGACGTGATGCCGTACCGCACGATCTCAGTCGCGCTGGGTAGCGGCAACGTCGATGCGCCGGGATCGTCGTCGCACAGCACGATCGTGCGCGCGCGGCGAACGAATTCGGCGAACGCGCGCCGAATCTCGGCGACGTCGCCGTAGATATCGAGATGATCGGCTTCGACGTTCGTGACCACGGCGACGGTCGGCGACAGCGCCAGAAAAGAGCGGTCGTACTCGTCGGCTTCCACGACATACAGCCGGTCCGATCCCGGACGAAAGTTGCCGTTCCACTGAGCAACACGCGCACCGACGAGCGCCGTCGGGTCACGGCTGGCGGCGGCAAGTGCATCTGCGATCATCACGGTCGTCGTGGACTTGCCGTGCGTGCCGGCGACGCCAACGAGCTCGCGGCCGTCGCCGGAGGTGGCCTCGCCCAACGCCTCGGCGCGACGGATCACTGGGATTCCATTGCTCCGGGCCCGCTCGAGCTCCGGATGTGTCTTCGCCACTGCCGACGTCACGACGACGGCGCGCGCTCCCGCGACATGCGACGGGTCGTGTCCCTGCACGATCTTGATTCCGAGCTTCCGCAGGTCCTCGACGTCCAGCGCATTGATGTCGCATCCGGTGACGGTGACTCCGCGGCGCACGCACAGTTCGGCGAGCGCGCTCATTCCGGCGCCCGCGATGCCTACGAAGTGCACGGGCCGTGGATCGCTGGAATCGAGAAGCACGCGAAGAATATAGTGCTTCTCGCCGCGCCTACGGCGCCGACGGCTGCTGCACGAGCGCGATGATCCGCTTCGCAATTACGTCGGCGGCGTGCGGGCGCGCGCGCGCCGCGGCGGCTGCCGTCAGCGCGGACAGTCTCGCGGGATCGCTCAACAAGCCGCCGATGGTTTCGCGCAGTCGGTCGCCGGTGAGCGCGGACTGCGGCAGATACACGGCGGCGCCGGCCGCCGCGAGGGTTTGTGCGTTCTTGGTTTGGTGATCGGCGGCCGCCGTCGGCAGCGGGATCAGCACTGACGGAATGTGCCATGCGCACAGCTCGGCGATGGTCATCATCCCGGCGCGCGTGACCGCGAGATCGCTCGCGGCATACGCCTCGGCGATCGGCGACAGATACGGTCGCACGCGGACCACGGCCGACTCGAGACGCGAGAATTCCGCGAACGTCCCCTGTCCGGTCGCCCAGATCAGGTGCACGCGCGGCGGCAAACCTGCGCCGACCCATTCGGCGACGGCACGGTTGATCGCGAGGGCGCCCTGACTGCCGCCGTACACGAGAACGACGCGCGCGGCGTCGGGAAACCGCCACGCGCGCCGCGTCGCGGCTTTGTCCGGCCGAGGCTCGGGCGGCGGATCGATCGGAGCGCCGGTGTCCACGAGCGCGCCCGCCGACCGCGTGCGGAGATGTTCGGCGGCTTCGGGTATCGCGAGATAAATCTCGCGCGACCAGCGGCTGAACATTCGCGTCGTCAAACTCGGCAACGCGTCGCTCGCCTGCTGCGCGATCGGCATCTTGTGTGCGACCGCATACGCCAACATCGCACCCGCCGCATAGCCGCCCGTGCCGACGACGAGCGCGGGACGGTCTTCTCGCACCACGCGCCCGATGCCGCGCCACGCCGATGCCAGCCCGACGAGCGTGCGCCAGTTGTTCCACACGCGCGCCCGGTACAACGGGTGGAGGTCGAGGAGCACGTGCGGGAAGTGGGTGGTGGGAAGCACATCGCGCTCGACGCCGCGGCGCGCGCCCACGAAGAACGGCTGAATATCCGGACGAAGACGCTGCACGGCGCGTGAGATCGCGAGCCCGGGGTACAGATGTCCGCCGGTCCCGCCACCGGCGAAGACAATCCTCATGCGGAGCCGGCGAACGGATTCGTGGCGCTCGAGCCCACGACCCGCTCGCGGCTGCTGCCGATGTTCACGAGGACGCCAGTGAGAAACATCGTCAGCACGAGATTCGAACGTCCGTACGACACGAACGGCAGCGTCAGCCCGGTAGTCGGGAGCAGGCCGACGACGACACCGATGTGCAGATACGCCGTCAGCACGGTCGTGAACGTCACGCCCACGGCAACGAGCTGGAGAAACTGTGAGCGGGCAGCGCGCGCGATGCGAAACCCGAACAGCGCGTATGCCGCGAACGCGAGCGTCAGTCCGGCAAGTCCGATGAACCCCCATTCCTCCCCGACGTTGCTCGCGATGAAATCGCTGTAGGGATACGGCAAAAATCCGTACTGCTGTCGTCCCTCGCCGAAACCGGTACCGAACGCGCCACCCGATCCGACTGCAACGAGTGATTGATGCAACTGGTAGCTCGCGGCTGCCGGCGCGCGCCCCGGATCGAGGAACGCCGTGAGTCGCAACAGCGCATACTGAACACGCTCCACTTCCCTCCACAGAATCGGAATGGCCATCGCGCCAATCAACAGGAAATGGGCGACGCGCACGCCGCCCGCAAACAGCACGATGGCCATGAGCAGCGTGTAGAGCATGGCGATCGAGAGGTCGGGCTCGGCGGCAGCGAGGATGCACAGCGCGAGCAACACCACCATGAAGGGAAGCAATCCGCGCGTGAGCAGCTTGAGCTGATCCCTCTTTTTCGTCACAAGCATCGCCGTCCACACCACGACGGCGAACTTTCCGATCTCCGACGGTTGCAGCGACGTGCCAAAAAGAAATCGTTTCGATCCGTTGACGCGGGGCGCGATGCTGTTCGGCAAGACGAGACACAAGAGCAGCGCCGCGATCGTGAACCACATGACCGGCCACGCCCACTCACGCCAGCGTTCCGCGTCCATCTTGGCCGCGATCATGAACGCGGCCGTTCCGACAGCGGCGCCCGTCAACTGCCGCCACAGGAAATACATGCCGTCGCGGTTGTCGGTGATCGCCACGATGGCGCTCGCGCTGTAGAGAACGGCCAGGCCGAAGACGAGCAGGCCGGCCGAGATCAGCACCATGGCGCGCGCCTCGGCACTCATGCGCCAGCGCTCGCGCACGTTGCTCCGCGCGAGATCGCGCGGCGAGATCGCGGCCGTCGTCACCGCGTGCCCACCCGTCGCTTGAACTCGGTCCCGCGCTGCTCGTAGTTGTCGAACATGTCGAAGCTGGAACACGCCGGCGAAAGAAGCACCGCGTCGCCGCGCACGGCCGTCTGTCGCGCGCGCTCGATGACGTCAGTGAAGTTGGTGCCGCCTTGCTCGACGGGTACGCTGCCCGCAAGGTCACGGGCGATCCGCTGGGCGGCGTCGCCGTAAGCAATCACTTTCTTCACGGTGCGCGAGAGCTCCGGCGCGAGCGCCGTATAGGGTTCGCCTTTGTGTTTGCCGCCCAGGAGCAGCACGGTCGGTCGAGTCATGCCGCGCAGCGCCACGAGCGTGGAGGCGACGTTCGTCGACTTGGAGTCGTTGATCCACAGTACGCCGTCGATCTCGGCGACTACTTCTGTGCGGTGTTCGAGCGCCCGAAACGTCCGTAATCCGTGTGCGAGCCGCTCGACGCTGTCCGGGGAGCGGTGCGCCGGATCGGCGAGCATGACCGCGAGCGACGCGCACAGCGCATTGGCTACGTTGTGGTCTCCGATGAGCTGGAGCGCCGATCGGCGCACCAGCGGCGTCCCGAGCGCCATGAGCTCGGCGTTGGCTGCATCGTAGTACGCGTCGGCGCGTTGCGTGGTAGAAAAGCGGCACTGAACGCCGGACGCGCCCGCGGCCATCTGCTGCACGGCGGGATCGTCGGCGTTTGTGACCCACAGGGACGCCGCATCCGAATTGCGAAAGAGGAGCTGCTTGTCGCCGTAATATTCCGCCTTGCTGCGATAGCGATCGAGGTGGTTCGGCGAGACATTCGTGACCGCGCCGACGTTCGGACGGATGCTTGGCGTGAAATGCAGCTGGTATGACGACACCTCGAGCGCAACCCAGTCCGGCGGCGCCGATTGGAGAGCAACGTCGGAGAGCGGCGTTCCGATGTTACCGGCAGCAACGGCGCGAGCACCGATGCTCTTGAGCAGGTGCGCCGCGATGGCGGTCGTGGTGGTCTTTCCGTTGGTGCCGGTGATCGCGATGTACTTGAGGTTGGGGAGAAAGCGGAGCCCGACCTCGACCTCGCTCACGACGTCGACACCTTCTCGCAGCGCGGCCGTGATCGGCGGCGCGTCCGGCGGCACCCCGGGGCTCACGACGACGAGTGATGCGTGGGCGATTCGTGCGACGTCGTGCTCTCCGAGCGCCACCTCCACCCCCTCACGATCGAGCACTTCCGCGGTCGCATCGAGATCGGGCGTGCGACCGATGTCGGACGCGTAGACTTTGTTTCCATGGCGCGCAAGAAGCGTCGACACGGCGCGTCCGCTGCGCGCGAGTCCGATCACGGCGATCTCGTGCCGCAGCCAGTCCGCCCGCAGCGCGGGCATCGAGACGCGCGCCATCGCTCGTCTACCGCAGCTTGAGCGTGCTCAAGGCAATGACGGAAAACGCGATCTGGATGATCCAGAAGCGCACGACGATCTGTGCTTCATGCCATCCCTTCAGCTCGAGGTGGTGGTGCAGCGGTGCGCGCAACAGGAGCCGATGGTTTTGCGCGTACTCCAACCCGTACCTGCGTTTGCGGTACTTGAACACGTACCGCTGTCCGAGCACCGAGAACGTCTCGGCCATGAACACGAACCCCACGAAGAGCAGGAGAAACTCGGACTTCAGCAGAATCGCGACCGCGCCGATCGCGCCGCCGAGCGCCAGCGATCCTGTGTCGCCCATGAAGACCTGCGCGGGAAAACAGTTGTACCAGAGAAACCCGATGAGCGCCCCGACCATTGCCGCGCAAAAGACCGTGAGCTCACCGGAGTCGCGGAGATAGAAGATGCCGAGGTAATTGCTCGTGTCGATGCGTCCGGAGACGTACGCAAAGACCGCCAACGTGACGAGCCCGATCGCCGCGAGGCCGGCGGCGAGTCCATCGATGCCGTCGGTCAGATTCGCGGCGTTGCTTACGCCGACCAGGATGAAGGTCGTGAACACTACGTACAGCGGCTCGAGCGCGGCGACGGCGGGAAGCACCAGCACATACTTGAAGAACGGCAGCGTGGTTGACGCGCCCGGCAGATTCGGCGAGATGGGAAACTTCCAGAGATACCATCCGAGGAACACGCCGATGATCACCTGACCCGTCAGCTTGTAGCGTTCAACGAGTCCCTGATTCTTTTGGCCCGCGCGCTTCTGTCGCAGCTTCAGGACGTCGTCGAGAAAGCCGATGCCGCCCATCCACGCCGTCACGATGAGCGCGAGCCATGTGTAATGGCTGTTGAGGCGCGCCCACAACAGCACCGATACGATGGCGCACGAGAGAATGATCAGGCCGCCCATCGTCGGCGTGGCGCTCTTGGACTTATGGGAATCCGGCGTCCCCTCTCGCACGACCTGGTGAATGGCCTTGGCGCGAAGTTGCCGCAGGATCAGCGGTCCGATGACGAACGAAAGGACGAACGCCGTGACCGCCGCACCCGCCGCGCGGAACGTGATGTAGCCAAAGACATTCAGGACGTTGAATGCCAGCCGGAGCGGGTAGAAGAGATGGTAGAACACGATGTGTGAGTGGCGAGCGAGAACAAGTCGCTAGGACACGTCCTGAGCCCAGCGCGTGAGGTGTGGAACGAGACGCTCTAAACGTACGCCGCGCGAACCCTTGAGCAGAATTATCGCGTCCGGATGGAGACGCGGCGAGAGCTTGGGCCAGATGGCATCGGCGTCGGCGGCGCTCACCACGCGATCCGCGGGCGCGCCAACGCGCGCGAGCGCCTCGCCGAACTCACCGACCCCCGCGATCAGATCGATCTTGGCCTCTAACGCGGCGCGCGCGAGCGAGTCGTGCAGCTGGGGCGTGGTCGGTCCCAGCTCGAGCATCGTGCCGAGCACCGCAACCCGCTGGCGCCCGCTCGAGTCGCTGGCGCCGGCGTGCGCCAGGAGCTCGAGCGCCGCGCGCGCCGAATGTGGGTTGGAGTTGTAGGCGTCGTTGATGAGCAGCGCGCGCCCGATCCGCTCCACGCTCGATCGCATCGGCGGGGTCGCCATGCGCGAGATACCGCGCGCCGCGTCCTCCATCGAGACGCCGACCTCGCGCGCGACGGCCAGCGCCAGCACCGTGTTGCGAAGGTTGTGAACGCCACGCAGCGGCACCGAAATCTCCACGTGGTCGGCCAACAGCTGGCCGCGTCCCTCAGCGTCGAGCGACCAGCGGGTAATGGGCACGTCACCATCATCGAGCCCCGCCGCCACGACGCGTCGCGACCGTTTGCACGCCTCCGCTACCACGTCCGTCTGACTCGCGGGGACGATCGCCACGCCGACGCCGTCGCACGCCGCCATCTCTTCGCGCAGCACACCCTGAAGGTCTCCGAGCCCCTCGAGGTGCTCCTCGCCGATCGACGTCACGACCACGATGTTCGGCTCCACGATCGCGCGCAGCGTCGCGATCTCGCCCGGCTGGTTCGTTCCCATCTCGACGACGGCGACGTCCGCGTGGTCGGGAATCGCGAGCAGCGTCTGCGGCACGCCGATGAGATTGTTGAGATTCCCCTGCGTCGCGTGAACCTCGAGCCGGGTGTCGAGCGCCGCGCGAATCAGCTCCTTGGTGCTCGTTTTTCCGTTCGTGCCGACGACGCCGACGACGGGCCCATTCCACGCTGTCCGGCGGAAGCGCCCAAGCGCGCCGAGGGCCGCGCGTGTGTCGTGCACGTGGAACACCGGCACGCCGAGGCCTTTCGTGATGTCGAGGCGCGAGACGACGACCGCCGCCGCTCCGGATCTCACCGCGTCCGCGAGAAAGTCGTGAGCGTCGAAACGGTCTCCCGCAAGCGCCACGAAAAGGTCGCCGCTCTGCAGCGTCCGCGTATCTGTCCACGCGCGACCCAGCTGATGCGAGCCGCGCGGCAATTTGTTCACGGCGTGAGCCGAGAGCGCGTCGGCAACACGATTCAACGTCCAGAACGTCGCGACGCCTGGCGGCGCGACGGGCAGGATGGGACCGTGAGCTTCGATGCTCACGCGCGCACTCGCGTCAACTCGGCGACGATGATCTTCTCATCGAAGGGCAACTTCTCCGTGCCGCGGACCTGATACGTCTCGTGGCCCTTCCCCGCCAAGAGCACGACGTCGTCGCTCTCCGCCATGGAAAGTGCGCGGCTGATGGCCTCACGGCGATCCTCGACGCGCTCGTGGTTGTCGCCGCGCATCCCCGCCTCGATCTCGTCGATGATGGCGTCGGGATTTTCCGTTCTCGGGTTGTCGCTCGTCACGATCGCGTAGTCGGCGAGTCGCTCCGCGATGCCGCCCATCTCGGGACGTTTGCCGCGATCGCGATCGCCTCCCGCGCCAAACACGACGATCAGCCGTCCCTGCGTGAACGGTCGTACCGCCTGGAGCGCGCGCTCGAGCGCGTCAGGCGTATGTGCGTAGTCGCGCAACACGGTGGGCTGATCGTGCACGACCTCCAATCGTCCCGGGACTTGCGGGAGCGAACAGAGTCGATCGGCGATCGTATCGGGAGAGAGACCGAGCGCGAACGCAGCCGCCGCCGCGCCCAACGCATTCGAGACGTTGAAGTCTCCAATGAGCGGCAGGCGAACGGGGCGCCCCTCGCCCGCGAGCACGAGCATCCATTGCGACCCCGTCGCCGAAAACACGAGATCCTCCGCGTGCGCTTCGGCCGTTTGCACGCGCGTGCTGAAGCTCACCTTGCGGCGGCTCGTCGCGAGCGCGCGCCATGCGGGATCGTCGGCGTTCACCACCACGGTGCCGTGGGGCGCGAGGTAATCCAGAAGACTCGCCTTCGCCGCGCGATACGCGTCCATCGTGCGATGATAGTCGAGATGGTCGCGAGAGAGGTTGGTGAAAACGACGGCGTCGAACACCAACCCTTCGATCCGACGCTGGTGCAGCGCGTGGGACGAGACCTCCATGGCCACGTCGTTCGCGCCCGCGTCCACGAGCCTACGCAGCGTGCGTTGCAGCTCGATCGGGCCCGGCGTCGTGAGCCCGATGTCCTCGAGCGAATGTCCGTCGGTGCCGATCAGTGTGCCCACGGTTCCGATGGACGCCGCGCGACGCTTCGGCGTGTCGAGCACGTGCCGAAGAATGTGCGCGGTCGTAGTCTTCCCATTCGTTCCGGTAACGCCGATGAGACGAAGCGCGCGCACCGGCCAGTCGTATGCGGCCGCAGCCACGACCGCGGCTGCCTTTCGTCCGTTGCGCACCACGATCGACGGAAGATTCGAGCGTTTTGCGTCCTCGACCACGGCCACCGCGGCGCCCCCGTCTTTCGCGCGTTGGAGAAAGTCGTGTCCGTCTCGCTCGCTGCCGCGCACGGCGATGAACAGACCGCCGCGTTCGAGACGCCGGCTGTCGTCCTCGACCGACGTGACGTCGTGGGGCAGCTTCCCGCGGACTTCCACGAGCAAGTCCGCGGCGGTGAGCGCCGCCGTGATGCGATTCAACGGAATGGACATTTAGCGACTATAACGTAGGCGCACGAGCGATCCCGCCGACACCGCGACGCCAGGTGCAGGCTCGGTCACGCTGGTCGAGAGCGCGGAGGGCGCGCCGCGCGTCAGTTGCACGCGCAGCCCGGCGAAGTGCAGGGATCGGACCGCGTCGCGCAAGCTCATCCCGCGAACGTTCGGTACGCTGCGCACCGGACGCGAAAGGCCGCGACGCTCCGGCTGCGGCGGAAGATCGAGTACGACCGAAGGCGCGGTCGTGTCCGGAGTGAGCGGCGCCAGCGCTGCCCTCTTCGCCGTGGCGACGGAGGTGCGGGGCCGGCCGGCTTGTTCTGCGGCAGCGGGCGCGGCTTTTCGCGGAGCCGCGAGCTGCGACCGATCGAGCGCCGCGTCACGCGCGGCGAGCGCCGCCTGGACGATCGTCTTCGTCATCGGCGCTGCCGTTGCGCCGCCAAAGAAGTTGCCCTTGGGGTCGCTCAACTTGACGACCACGACGAGCTGCGGCGCGTCCGCCGGAAAAATGCCGACGAAGTTTGGATTGTACTGACTGGGAGCGTAGCGTCCCGCCACGATGCGCCGCGGCGTCCCGGTCTTTCCCGCGAGCGAGTACGTGGCGAGATCGGCTTCGACGGCGGTCCCCCGCTCGACGACGCCAGCGAGCAGCGTCCGCACGGTGCGCGCGACATCCTCCGGCATGACGCGCCGCACGACGCGTCTCGCGTACCTGAAGCGCACCGCGCCTTCCGGCGAGCGAATCTCCTTCACGATCACGGGCTCCAGAAGCTCACCGCCGTTGGCGATCGCGGCGTACGCGAGCGCGAGCTGCAGCGGCGTCACGGACACCTCATACCCCATAGCGAGCGAAGCGGACGTCTGCCTCGACCACGTGCGCGGCGGGCGGAGCGTGCCGGCGGCCTCCGCCGAATACGGGATTCCGGTCTGCGTGCCGAGCCCGAAGTCGCGCAACGCTTCGAATTCTTCTTTCGGCGACAAGCGGTCGGCGAACTGCACGATCCCAATGTTGCTCGACAGGCGAATGACGTCCGACAGCGACAGGGCCGAGGGCGTGGGGCCCGGATGCGGCTCGTCGTGAATCGTGCGTCCGTGGAGGTCGTATGAGCCGCCGCGGGTCGGCACGATGTCGGTCGTCCTCGCCTTCCCCTGCGCGAGCAGCGCGGACGCGATCAGCGGCTTGAGCGTCGACCCCGGCTCGAAGGGCTCGGTGACCGCGGTAGCGGCGGGGACCACGACTCCGTGACGTTGTCCCGCCATTGCGAGCACCTCGCCACCGCGCGGGTCGAGGATCACGATGTCACCGCCCTCCGCGTTCATGCGCGCCACGGCGTCCGCCAGTGTCCGCTCGGCGATGTCCTGCAGCTCGTGATTGATGGTCAGGGTCACGGAGCTTCCCGGGCGCGGC
>Ga0070706_100007251_pt1 | contig 10414 bp, 7 predicted proteins | sample KBSK5501metaG_FD_65476 | JGI IMG/M metagenome (GOLD analysis project Ga0070706, IMG submission 65476) | Corn, switchgrass and miscanthus rhizosphere microbial communities from Kellogg Biological Station, Michigan, USA - KBS K5-50-1 metaG | ecosystem: Host-associated > Plants > Roots >...
GAGACCTAGCAACTACGCCTCTACAGGAGGCAGACGGGTTAGTGGCTCTGCGCCAGCACCGGCCGCTTCGACCCCAGCAAGGAATAGAGCGCAATGTAAACGTAGGTGAACAGCGGAACCGCGTAGGCGAGCGCGATGCTGCCGGATTTCTCCGAGATCAGTCCCATTAGGGGGGTTAGAACGGCTCCCCCGACGACAGCCATGACCAGCAGCGATCCGCCAATTTTCGTGTTTGGACCGAGTCCCTTCAGACCGAGGGCAAAAATGGTTGGGAACATGAGCGACATGAAAAAGCTGGTAAGGAAAAGACACCACAAGCCTACCCAACCCGGCATCAACACTCCAACCGCTACCAGCGCGATATTGGCGGCGCTGTAGGCGGCCATGAGTTTGTTGGGCGCGACGAAGCGCATCAGGTAGGCCGAGACAAATCTTCCCACTCCGAAGGCTGCCAGAGTGCCAGTCAAGAAGTATCCCGCAACCTTTTCTGGTTGATGCGCATACTCCTGAACATACTGAATAAAGTAACTCCAGGTTCCAACCTGGGCGCCAACGTACAAAAACTGCGCCACCACCGCCAGCAGGAAATGAGGAAATCGGAAGAGATCCTGGAAGCGTCCGTGATCGCCTTCGCTGTTTTCGTGCTCGCTCTGAATGCTGGGAAACTTCGTGCGCAGAATCAGGAATGCCCAGATCAAGGCAATCACGCCAATCACCAGGTAGGGCTTGACCACCCGCAGCGTTTCCGTCCGCAGGTAGGCGTCATAGACGCCCTGGACCGTGCGGGCCGCCACTTCCTGCGGCGTCAATTCTACCCCCGAAAAAATGAAGATGGTGCCGATCAGGACCCCAGTAATCGATCCCAGAGGATTGAAGGCTTGTGAGAAATTCAGCCGCCTCTCCGAACTCTCCGGATCTCCCAATTGCGCAATGAACGGGTTCGAGGCAGTCTCCAGAAACGAGAGACCGCTGGCGATCACAAACAGGGCCAGCAGAAAGAACTCATAACGCCCAACCAGGGCGGCGGGCCAGAACAAGAACGTGCCTAACGCGTACAAGACCAGCCCGGCGACAAATCCCGCCTTGTACCCGACTTTTCTCATCATCAGGGCGGCGGGCATGGCCAACAGGAAATATCCCATATAGAACGCGGACTGCACCAAGCCGGCTTGAAAACGTGAGATCGCAAACGACTTCATGAACTGGCGAATCAGCACGTCGTTCAGATTGTTGGGGATGCCCCACAGGAAAAACAGCGCGGTTACCAGCACGAAAGGAAGGAGGTGACCAACCGGAAAAAGCCGGTTCCCATGCTGGTCATTCCTGGACGCGTCATTTCTGGATGTGCCCCGATTTTCAGATTCTGAGACAGGCATCGTTACCTCTTCCTCGAACCACAAGATTGAATTCCCGAAATCATCGCCAACGATGACGCAAATCAATCCAGACGGACCATGATTTTGGCAAAGCGCACCGGATTATCGCTCCAGGCGCGCAGAAGATCTGGCCCTTCCTCGATGGGCACTATGGAACTCACGGCGTCGTCCACCGGGAACCGGTGCTCCTCCAGCATGCGAATCACCTGGCGGAAGTCTTGCGGAAGAGCATTCCGCGAGCCCATGATGTCGAGTTCTTTCTGCACGAAGAGCCGAGTCTCGTAGGCAACGGGCTCTTTGGCGTAACCAATGTAGACTACGCGTCCGGTAAAGGCGACTTCTTCGACGGCCGCGCGAAAAATCCGTGGCAGTCCGATGGCCTCGATGGCGACCTCCGGACCCAGACCATCCGTCAACTCGAGGAGGCTCTGGTGTAACGATTCCCGGCTGGTATTGATGATGTGCGTGGCGCCGGCTTTTCTGGCGAGGGCCAGCTTGTCATCGTGCACATCAATGCCGATAGTATTGGCTCCCTGGAAATGGGAAGCTGCGATAGCTCCCAGGCCTACGCCGCCGCAGCCAAACACGGCGACTGAATCACTCGCCGTTACCCGCCCACGCGCCACGGCGTGGAATCCGACGGTCAGCGGTTCCGCCAGGCATAGCTCTTTGATGCTCAGGTTGGCAGGGTAAAGTTTTTCAGCCGGCATCGCGATGTATTCGGTCAACGCTCCATCCCGCTGTACACCCAGTGTTTCATTGAACTGGCAGGCATTCGGCCGGTTGCGGAGGCAGGACGCACACTGGCCGCAACTGGTGTACGGCGACATGGTTACGTTGACGCCGGCGGCCAAGGCAGGGTTCTCTTTGCTCCCCGTCACGATGGTCGCGGCCACCTCATGGCCGGGAATGCGAGGGAAGGTTACCAGAGGGTTCCTACCGCGGAAGGAATTCAGGTCGCTGCCGCAGAGCCCAACCATGCGGACCTTTAGCAAGAGATTTTCCGGGGAAACGACCGGCTCGGGAATGACACCCACTTCCGCTTCGCCTGGTTTTTTTATGATGAGGGCCTTCATCTTGTCAGGTGAGTATCATATTCCCACCTACGGCTCTCCCCGGTGCGGTCCTTGCATGAATTTCTGCCGCCGATCCTACGGGATCAGCTCGTAACTGACGAATGCGATTCGCTTGCTGTCGGGCGACCAGGATGGAACATTGATCGTGCCTTGCCCCCCCAACAACTTGGCCAACAGGCTCAGCTTCTTGTCTTCGAGCGACATCAGTCGCAGCATTACGTTCTTGTTTTCCGGATGGCCGGTAACTTCTTTCTCATAGGTCAGGAAAACCATCCATCGCCCATCCGGAGAAATATGCGGAAACCAGTTGTTAAATTCGTCCGACGTGATCTGTTCCTGAGCGCTTCCGTCAGCCCGCATACGCCAGATCTGCATCGTCCCGGTGCGGTCGGAGTTGAAGTAAATGTATCTTCCATCAGGCGAGTACTCCGGTCCGTCGTCGAGCCCCTTGGCTGTAGTCAGCCGGGTTTCCTCTCCACCCGTCACGGGGATGGTGTAGATATCGAAGTTCCCGTTCCGCTGTCCAACGAAGGCAAGCGTGGCCCCGTCCGGCGACCATCCATGCCAGTAAGACGGGGCATTCTTCGTGATCCGCCGGGGTGCACCACCCTCGATTGGCACCAGGTAAACCAGAGAGCGATGTTCCTCCTGCGACTGATCGCTGATGGCCAGCCACTTCGAATCGGGCGAAATCCCGTGGTCATTGTTGCAGCCGACGGCGAAGCCGGTATCAATGGTTGCCGGCGCGCCGCCGCTCACCGGCAGTCGAAGAATGTGGCCGTTGCTGTTGAACAAAAACGCCGCCCCATCGCGGGTCCAGTTGGGTGCCTCAAAGTGCCCCCGCGCCACATACACCACGCGGCGGTCGGTCGATGCGATCGCGACGGTCTCCAACGTGCTGTAACGCGTCGGCTCGCCAGCGGGAGCGGGCGGGGTTGTTAAATCAACCTTTGAGAAAACAGCCTTTTCCACCGCGTTCTTGTCGTGAGCGCAAACTCCGATGCCAACATAAAACGTCCCCGGAAGCGGGAGGCGCACGGATGCGCCCGCCACCTTAAATTCGCCCCCGGCAGGAGCCAGCCAAAGGTAAACATAATCGCCTTGCTTTACCATGCGCAGCCGCGCCGGCGCGGAAATATTGGTTTGAACCTCGTGAGTCGTTGCGCCCTTCTCCTCCCGGTATTGCAGTGACGTCAACCCGCTGGCGTGCAGGGCCACGTCCGCATAAGCGGAATCCGGATCGAGGCTCTGACGAAACATGAGCACCGCCTTTTTATGCTCATTACCCTCTCGATTGCCGAAAGAGATGTCAGCCGTCAGCGAAACATTGTCCGAGACTTTCTTCCAAACGAAGTGGAACGCATCGGTCGTGAACCACATGTTCTCCCCGCTGCCGGTGACGACATAGGCCTGCCTCGACGGGTCATACTCGAGCGAACCAGGATGAAGCACAGTACCCACGTCGCCGTGGTTTTCGAACAAGCCGGTCGTTGACGGCGGCGCGGTCTGCGCTCCAAGCGAACTCGGCGCGGCACAAATCAGAACAAATAGACAGATCAAAATCAACGATGGATTCTTTTCCATATCACGCCGGCCTCCCTGAGGTTTGCTAGGAAAGGTTCGGTCGAAAAGGTAGGACGGCGGACGGCATTTGTCAACGCCGGCACCGTCTGTTCACCCAGAATAACCCGCGTAGATAATCGTTTACTTTGGCCTTGACAACCAGAGCCTGGTGATTCAGACTGCCGAGGTTTCTTCAGCGGTAGTCCGCATTCCCTGACCTCATGACACGAACTCATCGAGCTTTTACCGTTCGATGTTTTACCTTGACCTTCTTCGTGCTGTGCGCGCATCTGTTCCTGGCTGGCAGCGATCAGATCCCACCCACAGCGTGGCGCATTCCCATCGGGCAGCCACCCGCAAATCCCGGGGGCAGAAAGCCCGAACTGACCAACATTGACGACGGCTTCTGGCAAGGCGCCCCGGTTGGCGGCCTCGGCGCTGGAACTTTCTCTCGCTCCTATCGGGGTAATTTCGAGCGCTGGCATATTAAGGCCGGAGTTCACAAGTATCAGAACGTTCCCGGAAACCAGTTCGCGGTATTCGTACAGCCGGAAGGCCAAGCGCCAATGGCGCAGGTTCTTTCGACCGGCAAACCCGAGGGCGGAGCACTCTCCGCCTGGAACTGGTCCTATCCCGCGGGCGGTGGGGATTACGCCGCGCTTTACCCGAAGTCATGGTTCGCCTACCGCTCGCCTCAGCTTCCCCTCAGCTTGACGGTAGAACAGTTTTCTCCCATCCTGCCCAACAATTACAAGGAGACCAGCTATCCCGTTGCTCTCTACAATTGGTACGCGGAGAACCCCTCCAACAAACCGGTGACGGTCTCACTTCTGTTCTCCTGGACCAACATGGTGGGGTGGTTTCGCGACACAAGCAGTAAGTTCAATGCGGTGCTGAACGCTCAAGATAAGAATACATTCCGCTCCGAGTCAGTTTCAGACGCGAAGATGCAGGGCGTCGTCTTCGATCGTATTCGCAGCGGCCCTGTATCCGACGAATGGGACGGCCAGTTCGTCATCGCATCTCTGGCCGCACCTGGTATCGAGGTCAGCTACATCACTAACTTCGACCCGCAGAGCTCGGGGGCTGAAGTCTGGCAACCGTTCTCGACCACGGGCCGGCTGCCGAACCAGTCTCCCGACGTCGCCAGTGCCGGAGAACAAATGGCCGGAGCAATCGCCGTTCGCTTTACCCTGGCTCCTAAAGAAAAGAAACTGATCCCGATGTCTCTATCCTGGGACCTTCCGGTAGTGCAGTTCGGCGGAGGCCGAAAGTGGATTCGGCATTACACCCAGTTCTTCGATGCTTCTGGCACCAACGCCTGGAAAATTGCCCGCACCGCCCTGGAAAACGCCCAGCGCTGGAGCGACCAGATCGACGCCTGGCAGAAACCTTACATTCAGGACGAATCCAAACCTGCGTGGTATCGCGGCGAACTCTTTAATGAACTCTACATCGTCGCGGATGGAGGCACGCTCTGGGCGCACGAGCAGACCGGCCCGGCGAATCCGTTACATCTATCCGCGAAGAGCGCTGACAGTTTCGCCTACCTCGAGTGCTTCGATTACTCGTATTACGGCACGTCGGACGTCCGCTTCTACGGCTCCTTTCCACTGATCAAGTTCTGGCCCGAACTCGAGAAGCAGGAAATGCGCCAGTACACCGACACCATTGCTGAAAGCATTCCCCAGCACTACCTGTGGTCATGGAAACTCGGGCACGATCACACGTATCAAACCATGCAGCGCAAGTCGGCAGGCTCCGCTCCTCACGACCTGGGTTCGCCCGCCGAAGATCCGTTTGTGAACGTGAATCAGTACAACTATCAGGATGTCTCTAATTGGCGCGATCTGAACAGTAAGTACGTACTAATGATCTGGCGCGACTATGTCTGGAGCGGCAGCCGCGACGAAACCTTTCTCCGTTACACCCGGAGCGCAGTCAAGCAGGCAATGGAACATCTCGGCCAGTACGACACGGACGGCGACGGCCTGATCGAGAACGGCGGCTTTCCTGACCAGACCTACGACAACTGGGTCGCCCGCGGCGAAAGCGCCTACAGTGGCGGGCTCTACCTGGCCGCGCTTCGTGCCACAGCCGAGATATCCCGCAAACTGGGCGATACCAGCTCGGCTGCCACCTACGATGCATTATTCAAGAAGGCCCAGGCGGCGTACATCAAGAATCTTTGGAACGGCACGTACTTCAACTATGACCAGGGCAGCCCCTATCACACCGACATCATGGCTGAGCAGCTCGCCGGCCAGTGGTATGCCAACCTTACTGGGCTGGGCGATCTGGTTCCTTCACAAATGCGTCGGTCCGCACTGCAGCGCGTGTACGACTACAACGTGATGAAGTTCCAGAACGGAGAGATGGGCGCCATCAATGGCATGGGCGCGGACGGCCAGGCCTTGCACGAGAACGAACAGGTCGAGGAGGTCTGGACCGGCACCACTTTTGCCATCGCCTCTCACATGTTGTCGGAGGGAATGCGCGACCAGGCATTCCACACCGCACACGGCGTTTACAACGTCGTCTGGAAAGATCGCGGTTACTTCTTCCGCACGCCAGAAGCCTATGACGCGCGAGGTATGTACCGCGCCAGCATGTATATGAGACCCGGGGCTATCTGGTCGATGGAAATGAATTCCAAGTAGCTCCACCGCCGCAAACAGATCGTCTTCGTGGTGTCACCGGGTATTTCCAGAACCAGGACGGGCATGCGCCGCAGATCGTTCGTAAAAAACATGGCAATTCTCTGTGCCGCCGGACAGGCGGGGGCGAGCGCACTCTGGGCTGCGGAGCAGGACATCCGCGCCACTCGTATTCCCCGCTGGCGCGGTTTCAACCTGGCGGGCAAGTTCGCCGTGCCGGACAAGCCGTATGGCGGAAGAGCCGTCGAAAAATTCGACTTCGCCACCATGGTGGAATGGGGATTCAACTTTGCCCGTTTGCCGCTGTCGTACTGGGTTTGGGGCAGCCGCGATGACTGGTCCATCATTCGCGAAGAGCCGTTGAAAGAAATCGATCGCGCGATAGAGTTGGGTCGCCAGTACGAAATTCACATCAATGTGAATTTTCACCGCATTCCTGGGTACTGCATCAACCTCGGTGAACTCGAGCCGGCCGATCTGTCAGCGGAACCAAAGCCCAACGCGACAGAGCGATGGACGCCGCAGTTTTCCATTGGAAGGTTTTCGCCCGGCGCTACAAGGGCATTCCCAACCGCCGTCTTAGTTTCGATTTGATCAACGAGCCTCCAAGAATGCGATCGTACGAGGGTTATCTCGAACAACGATATGTGGAAATTGTGAAGACACTGGTGACCGCAATCCGCGAAGAAGATCCGAACCGCCTCATCTTTGCCGATGGCATGGACATCGGCCAGTTGGCAGTGTTGGGGATTGTGGATCTCGGTCTGGTGCAAAGCACACGAGGCTATAAGCCAAAGGCGGTCACCCACTACACCGCGTCCTGGGTTCCCAAGGGTGAATTCGAAACCATGAATCCCCCGCTTGGCCGCTAAAAGACGATCAGGGGCAGACTTGGGACCGCGATCGCCTCAGGCGGGAATACATCGACAACTACCGTGCTCTGATCGACAAGGGGGTTCAGATCCACGTCGGCGAGTGGGGCTGTTTCAACCAAACGCCTCATGCCGTCACCCTGGCGTGGATGGAAGACTGTCTTTCGCTGTGGAAAGAGGTGGGATGGGGAAATGCCATGTGGAATCTCCGCGGCGCCTTTGGCGTGCTCGACAGCGAACGCCAGGACGTACAATATGAAGACTTTAAAGGTCACATGCTTGACCGGAAAATGCTGGAGCTAATCAGAAGATTCTGAGGAGCACTGATGGTGACGAATACAAACGTATCGGATGCTTCGATGTTGGTGCGTTCTTCCCATGGCAGCCGCGTGCGTGCAGCCGCCGCGACCCTCACATGTCTCGTCTTTCGCCTGCTCCTATGCGTTTTCTCCGGGATCCTACTATGTGCGCCTGTCATTGCAGAGGATGTCCAGCACCCTACTCTCGCCGTCGGCTCGCCAGCCCGGGACTTCTGTCTGCCCGGTGTAGATGGCCAAGCTCATTGTCTTAAGGATTACGCGGCTAGCAAGGTTCTGGTGATCGCCTTCATCTGCAATCACTGCCCGACGTCACAGCTCTATGAGACGCGAATCAAGCAGATTGCCGAAGACTACAAAGACAAGGGCGTCGCGGTAGTGGCAATCGAACCCAACAATCCCGATGCCGTTCTGCTTAACGAAATGGGCTATACCGACGTGGGGGACTCGTTCGAAGACATGAAGACCCGCGCGGAATACCGGCACTTCAATTTTCCCTATCTGTACGACGGCGAGACTCAGAAAATCTCGACCGCATATGGGCCCACGGCCACGCCTCATCTGTTTATCTTTGACTCGGATCGCAAACTCCGCTACGAAGGCCGCCTGGATAACAACATGCGAGAGCCGCTGGTCAGCAAACGTGACGCCCGCGATGCTATTGATGCGCTTTTAGCGGGCAAGCCTGTCGCGGTTGCGAAGACTCCCTCCGTGGGCTGCTCCACCAAGTGGCTTTACAAGGAGGCAGGCCGACGTGAGGAGATAGAGGAAATCGCGAAGAAGCCCGTAAGCGTCAAGCCCGCGAGCGCCAACGATCTTAAAGCGCTGCGCAAGAATTCCACCGGCAAATTGCTGCTGGTGGATTTTTGGGCGACCTGGTGTGGTCCGTGCCGCGCAGAGTTGCCTCAGTTCGAAACCATGTACCGGATGTACGGACACCGGGCCTTCGATCTGGTAACGGTCAGCATCAACTATCCTGACGAGCAGGCAGGTGTACTCAAGGTGCTCAGCAATGAGCACGCCACCAGCACCAACCGGTCCTAAGCTCGACCGATATCTACCCGCAACTGGCTGCGTTCGATCCGGACTGGAGCGCCGCGGTTCCATACACTTTGCTGATCCGCCCGGATGGCGAAGTCGTGTACAAACGCCAGGGCACAGTGGACCCACTGCAGCTGAAGCGGCTGATCGTCGCAAACCTGGCCGACGATGACTATCACGGTCATCAGGCCTATTGGAAGACTGCGGTTGAGACAAGGAACGAGACGAAAACCGAGACGGCAAAGTAGCGGACGCTTCGACCGGGTCTGGTCGAGCACATGCGTTCCGCTCACCTTCCAGACATATCACAGGAGGATTCCAATTCGGATCACGGCTTCACTTGCACGAATCTCGGTCATTCCGCTGTTGAGCATTCGGGCGCTGATTTGCCCGTACGCCGCCGACGCCCAGTCCCCGGCATCGCCAGTCGCGCCGCAGCCCATCACCTATCTCGCGCCGACCAAGGCGAACTATCTGAAATTCGCCGCCGAGACCGAGGCCACGCTACGCCGAGATGTTCTGGACGTTTGGTTCCCTCGAAGCGTGGACCGCGAGCACGGAGGATTTTATTCCAACTTCGCCCGCGACTGGCAGCCCACCAAGAGTCAAGGAAAGTTCTCTGTGTTCCAGGGCCGCATGACCTGGATTGCGGCTCAGGTCGTGATGCGGCGGCCGGATTTGAAAGAACAGTATTTGCCCATCGTGCAGCACGGAGTGAAGTTTCTGAGCGATGTCCTGTGGGACAAACGGTACGGCGGTTTCTTCTGGGGCCTCGATGACAATGGTCACATCACTCCTTTCTACAGCGATGGCAAAGAACTCTATGGAATCAGTTTCGACCTCTATGGCGCGGCTGCGGCCTATCAGGCAACCCACGATCCCAAGGCACTGGAACTTGCGCGGAACAGTTTTCGCTGGATCGACCAACACGCCCACGACGCAAAGAACGGCGGATACCTCGAATGGCTGACCCGTGATGGCCGAGTGGTGGAAGAAAAACCAGATGCGGTCACCCTACAATCGGTGCCGCTGGGCTCATTTCCCATCGGCTACAAGTCGATGAACACTCACATCCACCTGCTGGAATCGTTCACGCAGCTATACCAAGTGTGGAAGGACGACACGCTGCGCCAGCGTTTGGGAGAGTTGCTGGCGCTCGTTCGAGACCAGATCTGCGTTCCGCCAGGAGTGATGAACCTCTTCTTTACCAATAACTGGCGTCCCATTCCCGAACACGATTCGTACGGTCACGACGTTGAGACTGCCTACCTCATGCTGGAGGCGGAAGAGGTTCTGGGCCACGGTCACGATCCACGCACCGAGCACATGGCCAAACAACTCGTCGACCATGCTCTGGCCAACGGATGGGACGAAATCTACGGTGGCTTCTTTCAGGATGGCACCACCTTCGGCAGAACCGGATCCAAACTGAAAGAATGGTGGGTGCAGATGGAGGGGTTGAACTCGCTGCTGCTAATGCACGAAAAGTACGGCCGCGAGACCGAGCTCTAC
>Ga0070706_100007252_pt1 | contig 10413 bp, 11 predicted proteins | sample KBSK5501metaG_FD_65476 | JGI IMG/M metagenome (GOLD analysis project Ga0070706, IMG submission 65476) | Corn, switchgrass and miscanthus rhizosphere microbial communities from Kellogg Biological Station, Michigan, USA - KBS K5-50-1 metaG | ecosystem: Host-associated > Plants > Roots >...
TCCCTGCCCGATGCGCTGACGGCCCTCCACGGCGCATTCGAGCTCGAACGGCCCGAGCCGGTTGACGCCGAGGCCGCCCTGCCGCGGGCCGGTTGAGCCGACGCGGACAAGCGAGGCCGATCCTCCAATGACCTTCGACGCCAGCGCGGTCGCCGCGACCTGGCTCGCGCGCTACGAACGCTTCGACGTCGTCGGCTCGACCAACGACGTCGTCGCCGGCTGGCTGCGCGAGGGCACCAGGGAGGTGTGCGTCGCCATCGCGGACGTCCAGGCGGCGGGCCGGGGCCGCAATGGCCGCGAATGGGCCGCGCCGTCGGGCGCCTCGGTCCTGCTGTCCGCCGGTTTCCGCCCGAGCTGGCTGGATGTCCGCCACACCTGGCGGCTCGGTGCCATCGTGTCGCTGGCGATGGCCGAGGCGTGCGAGGTCGCGGTTGGCCTTCGTGCTGGTGCGATCAGCCTGAAGTGGCCGAATGACCTGGTCGCCATCGATCGCGCGACCGGAGCAGTCCAGAAGCTGGCGGGCATGCTCGGCGAGACGGACGGGATCGGGTCGAAGGGCGCGACCGCCGTCATCGGCATCGGCGCGAACGTCGACTGGCCGCGTGACCGCTTTCCGCCGGAGCTGGCCGAGTCCATGACCTCACTCGCTGATCTCGCCCCGGGCCGCATGGTCGACCGGGAGGTCGTGATCCACGTCTTCCTGCAGCGGCTGGAGAAGCTGGTCGCGGGCCTGCGCGCCGGCGAGTTCCCGGCCGAGACCTGGAGTCAGCGCCAGCTGACGAACGGGATGATCGTGATGCTGGAGCAGCCCGACGGCTCGGCCGAGCGCGTGGTCGCCGAAGACGTGGACACGGACACCGGCGCCCTGCTCGTCCGCGGGCCGGATGACGGCGATGGGCATCGGCCCGTCGTCGTGGGCGAGATTCGCCACTTGCGCGTCGGCGGCGTGGTCTAGCCGCGGCCGGGGTGTAACGGAATGGCGCGACGGGCATTGTGGAGATCGGGAGCGGCGATGGACGCCGTCCCCCGGATCGCCCATCTGGACCGCGACCGACCACAGGTCGAGGCCGCGAAGCGCGACCCGGCTCGTTTCGACGCCCTGTATCGCAGGTACGTGGCCCGCGTGTATTCCTACGCCTACTACGAGCTCGGTGACCATCAGGCCGCGGAGGACGCGACCGCGGCGACGTTCGTCTCGGCGCTGACCAACCTCCATCGGTTCGAGGAGCGCGCCCGTCCCGCTGACGGCGAGGGCGCCTCGACCTTCCGCGTCTGGCTGTTCCAGATCGCCCGCAACGAGATCGCCGGGGAGCGCCGTCGCGCCCGCCGCCGGCCGGTCGAGCCGATTGGCGAGACCGTCGTCGTCGACCCGCTCGACGTCGAGTCTGCTGCGGTTCGGCGGGACGAGGCGCGGGCGGCCTGGAGCGCGGTCGGGCGACTGCCCGGTGAACGCCGCCAGGCGATGGTCCTGCGCTTCGTCGACGAGCTCAGCACCGCGGAGATCGCGGGCGTGCTCGGCCGGTCGGAGGGCGCGGTCAGGGTGCTGATCCATCGTGCGCTGAAGAGCGTGGCGCGCGATCTCGGCGTGTCGGAGCGGGCCAGGGGCAGGCGCGGTTCCGAATCGTGAGCCTCATCCGCCGTGACGGCGGCGAGGTCGAGGCGCTCATCACCGATCGCTATCTCGACTCGCTGCTCGCCGTCGCACCGATGACCGCGAACGGCGGCGGCGGGCCCTTCGCCGCCGACGACTCGCTCGGCGCCGCGGTCCGGGCCGTCTCGCGCCGGCTCGCCACGGACCTGCCCCGCTTCCACCCGTCCTTCCGGTTCGAGGAGCGCCTCGCCCTCCGTCTCGCGGAAGTGGCCGCCTCCATGCGGCTTCCGATCGCGGCGGGCGGCGAGGGCCACTCGATGGCCATCCGCGAGCTCCATCCTGCACTGCCAGATCCGCTGCGCGTCGCGCCGGAGGATGAGGACGACCGCGACGCGCGACCGCTCCTGATCGGCGGCGCGGTGGCCGCGTCCGCACTGAGTCTCGCCGGCGCGTGGCTCGCCTGGCGCCGGCGCACCTCGCCGATGGCTCGCGCCGTCCGTGCTGCGCATCAGATGCGGCAGCCGGGTGGGGGAGCCTGACTCATGCCGATCAAGCTGCCCTCGTTCCGTGCCCGGCGCGACACCTACCCGCCGGACCTGTGGACCAAGTGTCCGCAGTGCTCGGACATGCTGTTCAACAAGCAGCTCGAGAAGGCGGACCGCGTCTGTCCGACCTGCGGCCACCACTTCCGCCTCTCGGCCGTCGCGCGGCTGGACATGCTCCTGGATCCCGGCACGTTCCGCGAGCGTGACGCGGGCCTCCAGTCGGTCGATCCGCTCGGCTTCGTCGATACCAAGCCGTACCCCGACCGCGTCACGACTGCTCAGGCGCAGACCGGCTTGCGCGACGCCGCGATCAGGGGCTCCGGCTCCATTGACGGCCAGCCCGTGTCGATCTGCGTCATGGACTTCGGGTTCATGGGCGGCTCGATGGGCGCCGTGGTCGGCGAGAAGGTCGCCCGGGCCGCCGAGGACGCCGTCGCCGACCGGGTACCGCTGGTCGTGGTCTCCGCCTCGGGCGGGGCCCGCATGCAGGAGGGCACCCTCGCGCTGATGCAGCTCGCCAAGACCTGCGCGGTCCTCGAGCGGGTGCGCGTCGCCCGCGTCCCGTACATCAGCGTCATGAGCGATCCGACGACCGGCGGCGTCTTCGCCTCGTACGCCGTCCTCGGCGACGTGAACCTCGCCGAGCCGAACGCGCTCATCGGCTTCGCGGGCGCACGCGTGGCCGCCGGCACGATCGCCCAGGAGCTGCCGCCCGGCTTCCAGCGCTCCGAATTCCTCTTCGAGCATGGCTTCATCGATCGGGTCGTGCACCGGCGCGAGCTGCGCACCGAGATCGCCGCGCTCCTCCGCTTCATGCCTGCTCCCGAGGTGACCGCCGAGCAACCCGTGCAGCTGTCGTTCAATCCGATCGGCGCGTTCCTGTCTTCGGTCGCGGGCGTCGGCGGGGCCGCCGGCGGCAACGGCGGCAACGGCGGCAACGGTGGCGACCGTGGTTGATCGCCTGCTCGGTCGACCCGGCGAGACCCGGGCGAAAGTCGAGGGCGTTCGCGCCGGCTCTGCCGATCCCAAGGCCGAGGTCTGGCGCCGGGTCCAGCTCGCGCGCAACCTCGCTCGCCCGCGCACGCTCGACCTGCTCGCGGAGATGGCCGACGAGGTCATCGAGCTGCACGGCGATCGGGGCTTCGGTGACGACCCCGCGATGGTCGCGGGCTTCGCCCGGATCGACGGGCATCGCGTTGCGTTCGTCGGCCAGCAGAAGGGCGCCGACACGGACGAGAACATCCGGCGCAACTTCGGGATGCCCCATCCCGAGGGGTACCGCAAGTCGATGCGGGTCATGGAGCTCGCCGAGCGCTTCGGGCTCCCGATCGTGACCTTCGTGGACGTGCCCGGCGCCCATCCCGGGCCGGAGTCGGAGGAGCGCGGCATCGCCGAGGCGATTGCCCGCTCGATCGGGATGATGAGTCGCCTCCGGACACCGATCGTCGCGGTCATCACCGGCGAGGGCGGCTCCGGCGGCGCGCTCGCGATCGCGGTCGGCGACGTGGTGCTCGCGCTGGAGAACGCGGTCTACTCCGTGATCAGCCCCGAAGGCTGCGCCGCGATCCTGTGGCGCACCGCCGAGGAGGCGCCCACGGCCGCCCTGGCCATGAAGATGTCCGCCCAGGACCAGCTTGAGCTGGGTGTGATCGACCGCATCGTCGCCGAGCCCGGCGAGGGCGCGCATGCCGACCCGCGCGAGACCGCCCGGCGCCTGCGGACCGCGATCATCGCCGAGCTCGACCGCCTCGAAGAGCTCCCGCCGGACGAGCTCGTGGAGGCGCGCTACCGGCGCTATCGCGCGCTCGGCCCGTACACTGAAGTGGCAACGCCCGAGGTGTCGCCGCCGCCCAGCCGGACGATCGCCGATCGCCTGCGCGACCTGCTCGACCCGACGCGGTGGTCGATGGGCATGCCGTCCCCGGGCTCGTCGAGACGCGACGAGCCGCAGGCACACGAGGAGGTCTGATCGGTTGCCCGACGCAGCCCCCCGGCGTGAACGGACCGCGAGGATCGAGTCGGCGACCCGGCAGGCGGACCATGCCGGCATCGATCGGCTCGCCGAGGAGCTCCTCCCTGCGCTCATCGCCAAGCTGGGCACGACCCATCTCGGTGAGCTGGAGGTGCGCGAGGGCGACTGGCACGTCCGCCTCCGACGGCCGTACGGGACGGCACCCGGTGAGGGGCGTCGAGCCAGCGATCGAGCGGGCCGTGCGCAGCCCGGTCACGACGGCCACGGCCACGGCCGCGCCGCCCCGGAGGGCGGGCGCGCCGCGCGGGCCTCGGGCGGCGCGTCCGGCATCACCGCGGGATCCGGCGCGGCCAGCGCTTCGACGAACGGGACGGGGCCGGACGAGGCCGTGCTGGATCGGTCGCGGGCCATCGCCACGTCACCGGCGGTGGGCATCTTCCAGCCGGGCGCACGCGCCGCATCGGGCACGCGCGTCCGTGCCGGCGACAGCCTCGGCGCGGTGAACGTGCTCGGGGTCCCGCAGGACGTGCTGGCGCCGGTCGACGGCGTCGTCGGATCGACCTTCGTCGAGGCGGGTATGGCCGTGGAATACGGCCAGGACCTCATCCGGATCGAGCTGGCCGCGCTCTCGACGGGATCGGGCGGATCGTCGAGCTCGCCAGGATCGCCTGGCGAGTCCGCATCGGCGTCAGACGGTTGACGGGGGTCGCCTAGATGTTCCGACGCATCCTGATCGCGAACCGGGGCGAGATCGCGCTGCGCATCCTGCGCGCCTGCCGGACGCTGGGCGTCGAGGCGGTCGTCGCCTACAGCGAGGCGGATCGCGACTCGTTGCCCGCCCAGCTCGCCGACGAGGCGATCTGCATCGGGCCGGCCGACGCCCGCCGGTCGTACCTCTCCGCGCCGGCGGTCATCTCGGCCGCCGTGGTGACCGGCTGTGACGCCGTCCATCCGGGCTATGGCTTCCTGTCCGAGGACGAGACGTTCGCCGAGGTGGTCCGGGCGCACGACCTGACGTTCATCGGACCGCCGCCCGAGGTGCTCGATCGGTTCGCCTCGAAGGAGGGCACGCGGCGCCTGCTGGGCGGCTTCGGGCTGCCGACGATCCCCGGCTCCGACGGCATGCTCCGCGACGACGAGCACGCCCTCGCCGAGGCCGAGCGGATCGGCTATCCGGTCCTCATCAAGCCCTCCGCCGGCGGCGGCGGCAAGGGCATGCGCATGGTGCGCACCTCGCGGGAGCTCGAGTCGGCGATCAAGATCTGCCGCTCCGAGGCGAAATCCGCGTTCGGTGACGACTCGCTGTACCTCGAGAAGTGGCTGGACGACAACCGCCACGTCGAGATCCAGGTCGCGGTCGACAAGTTCGGCGCGGGCATCCACCTGGGCGAGCGGGACTGCTCGGTCCAGCGCCGGCACCAGAAGATCCTCGAGGAGTCGCCGACCCCGGCGATGGACGACGCGGCCCGAGCGCAGCTCGCCGAGATGGCGGTTCGCGCGGTCGTGTCCGCCGGCTACGAGAACGTCGGCACGCTCGAGTTCCTCGTCGACGGCTCGGGCAACGCGTACTTCATCGAGATCAACTGCCGCATCCAAGTCGAGCACCCCGTGACGGAGATGCTCACGGGCATCGACCTCGTCGCACTGCAGATCGGCATCGCCGCCGGCGAGCCGCTGGGCATGCGCCAGTCGGACGTTGTGCTCGACGGGCACGCCATCGAGTTCCGGATCAACGCCGAGGACCCGGCGCACGACTTCCGCCCGGGCGCCGGGTTGATCGAGCGCTACCACGCGCCGGGTGGCCCCGGCGTGCGCATGGACTCGCACCTGTACCCGGGATACGAGGTCCCGCCGTACTACGACTCGTTGCTCGGCAAGCTGATCGTGTGGGGACCCGATCGCAAGACGGCAATCGCACGCGGCCGGGCCGCGCTCGAGGAGCTGCTCGTCGAGGGCGTCACGACGAACATCGAGATCCACCGGGCCCTGCTCGACAACGAAACGTTCCTCGAGGGTCGGATGACCACGAACCTGCTCGATCGGGTGGGCGGCGCCGCGTTCCTGGCGGCCGCCGAAGCGCGGGCATGACCGACGTCCTCGCACCGGCAGGCACGGTGCACACCACGCGCGAGATCGAGGGTCTCATCCCGCACCGCTGGCCGATGCTCATGGTCGACCGGATCGTCGAGTACGACCCCGAGGCAAAGCGGATCGTCGGGATCAAGGGCATCACCGCCACGGAGTTCTGGGCGCAGGGCCACTTCCCGGGCCTGCCGATCCTGCCCGGCGTCCTCCAGGTCGAGGCACTGGCCCAGACGATGGCGGTCTACGTCGCGAAGCAGCCCGGCTTCGGCGACCGGATCGGGCTGTTCGCCGGTATCGATGACGTGCGCTTCAAGCGCATCGTCGTCCCAGGCGACGTCCTGCGACTCGAGATCACGATGGAGAAGCTCGGCAGCCGCTTCGGCAAGGGCCGCGGCGTCGCGAGCGTAAACGGCGAGGTCGCTTGCGAAGGCGTCCTGAGCTTCATCATCCCGCCCGAGGGCGTCCTCCGATGAGCCGGCCCGCCATGGCGGCCCCTCGCGGCGTTGTCGCCTGCGCGCGCTCGTTCACGCACCTTGTGGTGCGCTCGCTCGCGTGCTCGGCTCCGCCTTGCGTTGCGCCGCCCTTGCGGGCCGGACAGCCATGACAACGCGGATTGCGGCGCTGTCCGACGTGCACGGCAATGCCATCGCGTTGGACGCCGTGCGCAAGGCGCTCAAGAAGGAGAAGCCGGACGTCGTGCTGATCGCTGGCGACCTCGTGATGAACGGGCCCGAGCCCGGCGCGACGGTCGACGCCATCCGCGAGATGGAGCGCGACGGGGCGATCGTCGTCCAGGGCAACACGGACATCGCCGTGGCGGATGCTGATTACTCGGCCGCGTTTCCGGGGATGATCGAGTCGGGGGTATCGGACGCCATCCGAGCCGCCGCCGAATGGGCGCACGACGCGCTCGACGACGACCAGCTCGCCTGGTTGCGCCGGCTGCCCGCCGAACGGCGGGTGCGAATCGGCGAGGACCTGGTGCTCGTGACCCACGCGTCGCCCGGCTCGCAGACGCAGGGTTTCGATCGCGATCTCGATCCGTCGACCGTGTTGGAGCGGATCTCGCGCACGGACGCGCGTGTGATCTGCTGCGGCCACACGCATATCGCGGACGTCCAGGAGTTCGGCTGGAAGGTCGTCGTCAACGACGGCAGCGCGGGCTACGCCTTCGACGGCGACCCGACGGCGGCATTTGCCATCGTGACGCTCGACGGCGCCGCCGCGCCGGCAGGGGACGACGAGGACGAGCGCGACGGCCGGCCGACCGTGACCACTGAGATCAAGCGCGTCGACTACGACGTCCTTGCCGTGTCGAACGCGATCTCCGCCCGCGGGCTCCCCGGCGACGTCTACCGCGCCGCCACCGTCCGCACCGGCAAGCTGGTGCGATGAGCGGCTCGAACGGCACGCGTCGCGTCGTCGTGACGGGCATGGGCGCGCTGTCCGCGCTCGGGCCGGACGTGGCGTCGACCTGGCAGGGCCTCCTCGAGGGCCGATCGGGCGTTCGGCGCATCGAGTCGTTCGACCCGTCGCGCGTCGATTCCCAGATCGCCGCTGAAGTCCGCGACTTCGACCCGAGCGCCGTCCTCGACCGCAAGGAGATGCGCCGGACCGACCGGTACATCCAGTTCGGGCTCGTCGTCGCCCGCCAGGCCCTCGACCAGGCGGGCCTGCCCGGCCGCATGGACGGGCCGCTGGCCGAGCGGACGGGCGTCTACCTCGGCTCCGGGCTGGGCGGCGTCGCAACGCTCTTCGACAACGTCCTCGTGATGGCCGAGCGAGGACCGGATCGCATCAGCCCGTTCTTCATCCCGATGGGCATCGCGAACGTCGGCTCCGGCCAGGTCGCGATCAACTTCGGGATGCTCGGGCCGAACTTCGCGATCGTGTCCGCCTGCGCGACCGGCGCGCACGCGATCGGCGAGGCATGGGAGACCATCCGGCGCGACGACGCCGACATCATGCTCGCCGGCGGCTCGGAGGCGGCGATCCACGAGGCGGTCCTGGGCGGCTTCGCCTCGATGAAGGCCCTCTCGACTCGCAACGACGACCCGGAGGCTGCCTCTCGCCCGTTCGACAAGGGCCGCGACGGCTTCGTGATGGGCGAGGGCGCGGCGATGCTCGTGCTCGAGGAGCTGTCGCACGCGGAGCAGCGTGGGGCAGAGCCGCTCGCGGAGCTCATCGGTTATGGCGCGACGGCCGACGCGGCACACATCACCCTGCCGGCGCCGGGCGGGATCGGCGCCGTTCGTGCCGGCCGACGGGCTCTCGAGAAGGCGGGCATCTCCGCTGACGAGCTGGACCACGTCAACGCCCACGCCACCTCGACCCCGGAGGGCGACAGCGCGGAGCTCCAGGCGCTCTCGACCCTGCTCGGCGAGCACGGCCCGGCGGTCTCGATCTCGGCCCAGAAGTCGATGCTCGGCCACACCCTGGGCGCCGCCGGCGCGCTGGAATCCGTCGCGACGATCCAGGCGATCCGTGACGGCGCGGTTCCGCCCACGATCAACCTCGAGGACCCCGACCAGTACACGGACGGCCTCGACCTGACGCCCGGGGTGGCGACCCACCGCCCGATCAAGGCGGCGCTCAACAACTCGTTCGGGTTCGGCGGCCAGAATGCCGCACTGATCTTCCGGCGGTGGGACGGATGACGAAGGCCGATGTCGACGCGGGCGACGAATCCCTCCTCGCACTCATCGACAAGCTGGCGGGCCTGCTCGAGCGGACCGAGCTCAACGAGCTCGAGGTCCAGGTGGGCGCGACCGGGCTCGTCCTGCGGAAGCCATCTGCGATCACGATCGCCACGCCGGTGGCCGTCGCGGCTGGCGGGCCGCCCCCGACCGACGGGGTCTCCGGCGCTACGGCGGCCCCGCCCATCGACGGCGCCGCAGCACCCACCAAGCCGGCGGTCCTCGCGCCCCTGAGTGGCATCTGGTACGGCTCGCCGGCCCCCGGCTCCGCGCCGTACGTGACCCTCGGCGGCGAGGTGGCGCTGGGCCAGGTCATCGGCCTGATCGAGGCCATGAAGCTGTTCAACGAGATCAAGAGCGACCGCGCCGGTCGCGTCGTCAGGATCAACGCCGAGAGCGGCAAGCTCGTCCGGGCAAAGCAGCCATTGATCGAGGTCGAACCGCTATGAGCCACGAGATGAATGGCACGAAGCCCAGTGCGGCTTCGGGCATTGGCGAGATCCACGCCCACGTCACCGGCTGGGGCCGCTACGTCCCGAGCCAGGTCCTGACCAACGCCGACCTCGAGCGGATGGTCGACACGAATGACGAGTGGATCGTCACGCGGACAGGGATCCGCGAGCGGCGGGTCGCCGCGGCCAATGAGACCACCGCGTCCATGGGCGCCGTCGCAGGCCTGCGGGCCATCCGCGCCGCAGGGATCGAGCCGGACGAGATCGATCTCATCCTGCTCGCGACGCTTACGCCGGACTACTGGATGCCGTCGACCGCCGCCCTCGTCAAGGAGGCGATCGGCAACACCCGCGCGGCGGCGATGGACGTCGCCGCGGCATGCTCCGGCTTCGTCTACGGGTTCGCGACCGCCCAGGCGTGGATCAAGGCGGGGCTCGCCAAGCACGTGCTGGTCATCGGCGCGGAGCTGCTGACGCGCTTCCTCGACTACACCGACCGATCGACCTGCATCCTGTTCGGCGATGGCGCGGGCGCGGCCGTCCTGTCGGCGTCGACGGAGCCCGGCGGCGGCCTCGGCATCGAGCTCACAACCGAGCCACAGGGCGCCTACATGATCTGGCTGCCAGCAGGCGGCGCGAAGAGCCCGCCATCGACCGAGACGATCGCGCGCGGCGAGCACTTCATCCGGATGGAGGGCAAGGAGACCTACCGCTTCGCGACGCGGACCCTCGCCTCGACCGCGCTGGAGTCTGTTCGGAAGTCCGGCCTCCTACCCGACGACATCAGCCTGTTCATCCCGCACCAGGCCAACATCCGGATCATCGAGGCGGTGGCCAAGGGCCTGAACCTGCCGATGGACCGGATGTTCGTGAACCTCGACCGCTACGGGAATACCTCCGCCGCCTCCGTGCCGATTGCCATGGCCGAGGCGGTCAACGAGGGCCGCATCAAGGTCGGTGACAGGATCACGATCGTCGCATTCGGCGCCGGGTTCACCTCGGGTGCGGTGACGATCGAGTGGACGGCCGATCCGGCGCGCGGGCGCGCGGCAGACGCCGCCGTCCGACCCGA
>Ga0070706_100007253_pt1 | contig 10413 bp, 10 predicted proteins | sample KBSK5501metaG_FD_65476 | JGI IMG/M metagenome (GOLD analysis project Ga0070706, IMG submission 65476) | Corn, switchgrass and miscanthus rhizosphere microbial communities from Kellogg Biological Station, Michigan, USA - KBS K5-50-1 metaG | ecosystem: Host-associated > Plants > Roots >...
GAACCCGCCGAACACGACCGAGTGGACGGCGCCGATGCGCGCGCAGGCCAGCATGGCGTAGGCCAGCTCCGGGATCATCGGCATGTAGATGCAGACCCGGTCGCCCTTGCGCACTCCGTGGGCCAGGAGCACGTTGGCCACCCGGCAGACGTTGTGCTTGAGCTCGCGATAGCTGATGTGCTTGTAGGCTCCCACCTCGTCCTGGGCCCAGATGATCGCGGTGCGGTCGCCCTGGGTCTGCAGGTGGCGGTCCACGCAGTTGAAGGAGGCGTTCAAGCGGCCGCCGGAGAACCAGGCGAAGTCCACTTCGTCGTAATCCGCGTCGAGGACGCTCTGCCACTCGTGGAACCAGGAGAGGGTCTTGGCCTGCTCCCCCCAGAACCACTCGGGGCTGTCGAGGGAGAGGCGGTAGAGCCTCTGGTATTCCTCGAAGCTGCTCAGGTGGGCACGCGCCGCCACGTGGGGCTTCACGGGATAAAGGGTCTCGGACAAGAGCTCCCTCCTGCTGGCAATGATCGCGGGAGGCATTCTAGCGCAGCCGGCGCGCGATCCAGGCCGTCCGGTAGACGGCGGTCAGGAAGGCCCCCACGGCGATCGCGCCCAGTATCCAGAGCAGGACCGTCCCTTCGGGCCGGGCCAGGGCGGCGCAGAGCGTCGGGTCGAGGAGGCAGGCGAGGGCCGTCAGGACCAGCCGCTCCCCGCGCTGCATGAGGCCGCCCGAGCCCGAGACGTTCACGGTCTCGCCCCGCGCCTGCGCGTAGCTGACCAGCAGCGAGGCCGCGAGGGCGGCCGCGGCCAGGAAGGCCCCGACCGGACGGTCGCGAAAGTAGGCCACGAAGCCGAGGTAGGCGAAGGTCTCCACGAAGCGGTCGAGCGTGCTGTCGATGAACTTGCCGTAGGCCGAGGCGACGCCCCGCGCCCGGGCCAGCCGGCCGTCCAGCATGTCGCACACGCCCGCGGCGGCGATGGCCCAGCCTCCGAGCTCGAGCCGTCCGGTTCCGATGAGCAGGCCGCTCAGGAGGCCGAGCAGGGCCCCGCCCGCGTTCATCTGGTCCGGGGTGGCGCCCAGGCGGCGCAGCGCGCCCTCGAGGGGGCCGATCGCCCAGAGGAGCCAGTGGACCAGGAAGTCGCCCACCCCCAGCAGGAAGCGCGAGCCCTTCTTCTCGGCATCTTCGTCCCGGGGGGCGCCCCGCGCGAAAGCATAGACCGGCATGGAGACGAGGGCGGCCAGGAGCGCGGCCACGAGCACGGCCAGGGCGGGTCTCACCCGCGCCCTCCCGGCCGGTCCTTCTCCCGCAGGTAGCGGAAGAGGCGCGGCCAGAGGAAGACCAGGGGCAGCCGCCGCTCGCGCGAGGTGAGCACGATCTCCTCCCCCGTGTGCCGGGCCGCCTTGCGCAGGATGTAGTCCAGCCAGCCCTCGAAGGTGGCCATGTGCTTCAGCCAACGCGCGGTGGCGCGCAGCAGCGACCAGGCAAAGTAGGATTCGAGCCGCAGGCGCTCGCCCGCCGTGACCCGCCGGACGACCGCGTAGGTCGCGCCCCCCTCCCGGCGCAGCTCGCCGCGCGCGCAGAGCTCCTCCAGGAGCCGCGCGTAGACGGGCTCCTGCTCCTCCCGCTGGGCCGCCCAGAGCGCCTCCGCCCGTCCGCGAGGCTCGGGCCGGATCTCGCGCTTCAGGGACACGCGGAGAGCGGTGCGGCAGTAGGCCTCGGCGTCAAAGCGGTCGGGCAGCCAGGGCCGTACCCAGCCGTAGGTTTCCGCGTGGGCCGAGACCAGGGCGAGGAGCATGCGCTTCCCCGTATCGGGATCGGCCTGGTGGAGGATCCGGCTGGGCTGGAACAGGCGCCCGATGCAGAAGTGGTCCCGCCTCGAGGGAGAGGTCTCGCGCAGGAAGGCGGCGAGGGTGATCACCGCGCACTTGGCATGGAGGGCCGGCTGGCCCAGGCGGAGGGAGAGCTGGTTGGGGGGAAGGACGACGTTGAGGGCGGCCAGGAGCCAGGGCCTCTTCCCCGTCTTCCCCGCCCGGCGCAGGGCCTGGTAGAACCCCCGATAGCTGCGCACGAGCACGAAGAGGTCGTGCGCGCTGTGGGCATCGCTGCGGGCGGCCGCGGTGCGACGCGAGCCGAAGAAGATCACCCCCAGGACCTCCCCCTCCGCGGCGGCGGCGACCTCGCGGGCCAACGTCTCCGCCGCCCCGCTCCCCGACGAGGGGAGCACCGAGGCCTTCACCGACTCGAAGAAAGGCCCGCTCTCGAAGGTGAGCACCCTACCCCTCGTCTCGGGGGACGAGCACGTCCAACGCCCGCGGCAGGGTCTCGACCCGGAGCTCCGCGCTCTTCGCCCGGTTCCACTCCCCGTCCGTCTCGTAGGTGGGCGGCGCATCGAAGCGGAGCCGGAAGGACCGGGCGAGGGTGGTGCTCACGTGCCCGTCGGCCTCGTGGGTCCCCGCGAGCAGCCGCTGCAGGACGCGCGCCCGGGCGAAGAAGCCCATGTTGCCGAAGGCCATCGCGTCGAGCCGGCCGTCCACCAGGTCGGCCCGGGGGGCGATCTGGAAGCCGCCCCCGAAAACTCGTGCGTTCGCCAGGATCAGCATGAGGAGGTCCCGTCGGCCGAGCGACTGCCCGTCGGCCTCCACCTCGACGGAAAAGCCCCGGAAGGAGCCGAGCTGCCGGATCGCGCAGTAGAGGTAGAGGGGCGCGCCTCCGAGATAGCCGACCGTCCACGAGTCCTCGATCACGGCCACGTCGTAGCCGAAGCCCGCGAGGTTCAGGAAGTACCGGTCCTCGATCCGGCCCACGTCGATCCTCTTCACGTGGCCGTCCAGGACGATCCGCGCGCAGGCCTGGAGGTCGCGGGCGGGAATGCCGAGCGACTTCGCCAGGTCGCAGCCAGTGCCGCCGGGAACGAGGCCCAGGCGGGCCGGGATGCCCGAGCGCAGGATCGCGTTGCCGACGTTGCTCCAGGTGCCGTCCCCCCCCACGGCCACGATCCGGCGGAACCCGCGGGCCAGCGCCTCGGCGGTGATCCGGGCCTCGTCGCCCGGCTCGCGGGTCAGCCCGTGCTCGAGGCCCGGGGCGCCCGAGAGCGCCTGCAGGAGCGGCGAGACGAGTTGCGCTCCCCGGCCCCGGCCGGACATGGGGTTGAACACGACGTAGACGGGCTCGGCCTGCCTCAGACGGTCTGGAGCTGGATCAGGGGCTCGAAGGTCTGCCGCCCCTCGCGCATCCACATCTCGCGGAAGGGCTGCTCGTAGATCTCGGAGATGGCGAGGTCCTTGTTGAACGGGTGCTCGTAGAGCTTGATTCGGCCCGTCTCCTCTTCGTGCTCGCTCTGCTGCCCCTCCATGGTGATGCTCGCGAGGTAGGCCCCGTGCTCGTCCTTCATGAAGGCCTGGTAGAGGTGGGAGACGGGGTTCCAGGAGTGGTCGGTGATGGTCAGCTCGGCCACCGGCGACCCGTCCACCCGGACCCCGGCGCTGATGCTCTTGCCCTGCCGCTCGAAGCCGACCTCGACGTCATCCATCCAGTGCGGGAGGTGCCAGCGCTCGATCGCGTGGTCGCGCGCCGCCTTGGTGGTCGTCCCCACCAGGTAGGGATAGAAGGCCGACTTGGGCAGGCGCTCCCCGGGCTTCACCAGCGGGGAGACGATGACGCCCATCACGACCTCGCCGTACTGCCCGACCTCGCTCTCCGTGAAGTCGAACACGGTCATGGAGAAGATGCTGCTCCCGTGGTGCAGCTCCGCCGGCTCCAGGTGCCTGGGCAGGATCCGCCGCGCGTTCTCGGTCGGGAACTCGAAGAAGCCGCTGATCGCGTCCCGGTACCCGTAGCGGGTCAGGCCCGGCAAATCCCCTCCTCCACCAGCACGCCCTTGATCGTCTGCACCGCGGTCTCCAGCTCGTCCTCGCTGTGCGCGGCGGACACCGAGATGCGGAGGCGGGACTTGTGCTTGGGCACGGCCGGGTAGGTCACGGGGTTCAGGAAGAGGCCCCGCTCCTGGATCTTCTCCGCCACTCCGAGCACCTTGGCGTCGTTGTTGACCATCACCGGCATGACCTGCGAGTTGGACTTGCCGATGTCGATCCCCTCCTCGGCGAACCGCCGCCGCAGGAAGGCCACGTTGCTCCAGAGGCGCGCCCGCAGCTGCGGCTCGCGCTCCACGATCCGGAGCCCGGCCAGGAGGCCGGCCGCGATGGTGGGGGCCAGGTTGCAGGAGAAGAAGCGCGAGCGCCCGAAGGCGTTGACGTAGTCCACGAGGTCGCGCGACCCGCAGACGAAGCCACCCTGCCCGCCCAGGCTCTTGGAGAACGTGCCCAGGTGGAAGTCCACCTCCTTGTCGAGGCCGAAGTGCTCCGCCACCCCGCGCCCGTTGGGTCCGAACAGGAAGGTGGAGTGGGCCTCGTCGATCAGGATGCGGGCCCCGTGCCGCTTGGCCACCTCGACGATGTCCGGGAGGACGCAGACGTCCCCGTCCATGGAGTAGACGCCCTCCACCACCACCAGCTTCTTGCCCTTCACGCCGTTCAGCTTCCGCTCCAGGTCCATCGGGTTGTTGTGGCGGAAGAAGACGGTCTTGGACTTGGCCAGGATGGCCCCGTCCACGATGGAGGCGTGGGAGTACTGGTCGAGGAGGATGGTGTCCCCCGCGCGCATGATCGCGGAGATGAACCCGATGTTCGCGCTGTAGCCGGTCGGGAAGAGGATGGCCGCTTCCTTGTCCTTGAAGGCCGCCACCTCGTTCTCGAGCTCCTTGTGGATCTCGAAGGTGCCCGAGAGGATCGGCGAGCCCGAGGCGCCGAGGCCGAACCGCCGCGTGGCCTCGATGGCCGCCTCCTTGACCTCGTCCCGATAGGAGATGCCCAGGTAGTTGTAGGAGGCCATGTTGATGAGGTCCACGACCTGGCCCGTCTTGCGGTTGCGGACCCGGACCTTGGTGGTGGGGGCCGAGGACAGCGGCTCGGAGTAGAGGTAGTAGCCGTTGGGCACCGCCTCCCGGTACCACTCCGTGAAGGGACCCAGCAGGTTCAGGGGATCGTCGCCCGCCCCGTAGTAGAAGTTGCTGTAGTCGTATTCCGCGAAGGTCGACTTCGCCGGGTCCTTCTTGTGCGCCGCCGTCATGCCATCCTCACTCTCTCGCGCTCCGAGGACGAGCGCATGAGCCCGACTCGATCGCTAAAAAACCCTGCAATCATAGCAGGCGGCGGCCCGAAAACGAAGCCCTTCCTTCGCCCCGCCCACCAGGGCTCGTGGCCTCAGGGTGAGACGCCCCCACGGGGACGATAGAGCTCCCCCGCGACGCGACGGACGATGCCCCGCGGCACGAACGACTGGACCGCGGCCAGGATCCGGTTCGCGAGCCCGGCGATGACTCGCAGCCGGCCGCGGTCGAGCCCCCTGAGGGACGCGGCCACGACGTCCTCGGCCGACATCATGGGCATGCGGGTGACCAGGAGGCCACGGTGGGTCTCCGCGACGTCGAGGAACTCGGTGGCCGTGATCCCGGGGCAGAGGGCCTGCACCTGGACCCCGGTGCCCCGCAGCTCGGTGGCCAGGGCCTCGGTGAAGGACACGACGTAGGCCTTGGTGGCCGCGTAAACCGCCATGTAGGGGACCGGCTGGAAGGCCGCGTTCGAAGCCACGTTCACGATCTGCCCGCGTCCGCGCGCTACCATGTCGGGCAGGACGGCCCGCGTCAGCTCCGTGAGGGCCCGGACGTTCAGGTCCACCATCGCGCGCGCCAGCTCGGCCGGCTGACGGTCGAATCGGCTCGTATGGCCCACTCCGGCGCTGTTCACGAGAAGGTCGACGGCAAGGCCGCGGGCCCGCAGCTCCGCGAGGAGCCGCTCGGCGGCTCCGGCCTCCGCGAGATCCCGGGCCACCACCGTCGCGTGCCCTTCACCGCCGAGCTCGGCGGCCAGGCGCTCCAGGCGGTCTCGGCGACGGGCGACCACGACCAGCCGCTCTCCCCTCGCGTGTAGCGCGCGCGCGAAGGCCATTCCGATCCCGCTCGAGGCTCCGGTGACGAGGGCCCGGAGCTCCTCGCTCACCCCGCGACCACTCCGCGATCGGCCGGAGCGGGGCTCACCACCGGCCGCACCGGCAGCCGGGCGACGAGCTTCTGCGGGTGGCGCCAGTTGTCCGCGAGGGCGACCTGCTGCACGCAGTTCACGGTGCAGTAGGGGGCGCAGGCCTTCTTGGTGTGGTATTCGCGCTTGACGTGCTCGCGGGTGTACGCCTCGAGGGGGATCGCCGGGACCCCGCGCTGCTGCGAGCAGTAGTGGACCACTCCGAACTCGTCCACGTAGAGGTAGCGCCCCCCCGCCCGGCAGCTCCACTGGTTGGGGAGCCCGAGCGCGAGGTTGGTCTGGAAGCGGATGTTCCACTGGTGGGGCCAGACCTTGGCCTGCCGCCGCGTGATCTCACGAAAGATCGCCATCTCTCTCTCGGCCAGGGGGCGGAGCTGGCCGTTGTCGTCGTGCGCGATCCCCAGCGACGTCGTGAAGCCCAGCTCGCGGGCCCGCTGCACGATCACGAGGGCGTCCTCGGGGTTTCGCACTCCACTGCCCAGCACCGAGTTGATGGTGACCGTGAACTGGCGAAGCTCGGCCAGCCATTTCAGCTTGGGCTCGAGCAGGCGCAGGCTCTTCTTCGACACCTCGTCCGGCTCGACGTTGTCGATGCTGATCTGCAGGTGGTCGAGGCCCGCCCGGTTGAGCTTCTCGATGCGCTCGGGCGAGAGGTAATAGCCGTTGGTGATCATGGTCGCCGCCATCCCCCGGTGCCGGATGCGGGCGACGATGGCCTCCACCTCGGGGTGCATGAGCGGCTCGCCCCCGCTCACGGTCACGATCCCCGTGCCCAGCTCGGCCAGGCGGTCGACCCGGCGCAGCATCAGCTCGAGGGGGACGGGCTGGGAGACGGAGTCGTACTCGTTGCAATAGGCGCAGGAGAGGTTGCAGCGGCGCATGGGGATGAGATGGGCCAGGATGGGATGGTTCGGGTCGAGGAGCGACCAGACCGACAGGCGTCCCAGACGCAGGTACCGCGCCCAGCGTGTCGTGAGCTTCATTCCTTCGCGCCGATGTCCCGGGCCCCGGGGTCTTGTCGCACCGTTGAGTACGGCCGCGCATGATAGCAGAAAGACGCGTCGGCGTGACCCCGAGGTTGACGGGCTATCCCTCGACGGCTATCGTGCGAAGTCACCGCGGGAGGTCGACGGACCCAAGTGGCGAACCTGGCGGCAGCCAACGTGATGCACCGGAAGACGCGAACGGCGGTCTCGGTCCTGGCCGTCGCGATGGAGGTGGCCATGGTCATGCTCCTGGTGGGTATGGCCAACGGCACCCTGAACGAGATCGCGGAGCGCCTGCAGAAGGTCGGGGCGGACGTGCTCTTCCAGCCCCCCGACGCCTCGCTCATCCTCGGCGCCACCAGCGCGGTGATGCCCCTGAAGTACATCGACCTCATGAAAGCGCAGGTGCCCGGGGTCGAGGAGGTTACGCCGGTCCTCAACTGGCTCGTCTCGAAGATCGGCCCGGAGGCCCGGGCGGTGAACCTGTGGGCCATCGACTACCCTTCCTTCGCGGCCATCTCGGGTGGCTTCGACATGGTCGAGGGCCGAACTCTCGCGGAGCCGGATGACCTCGTCATGGACACGGTGCTGGCGCGGGCGACCGGCATCAAGGTCGGCGACCGGGTGCCCATGATGAACCGCGACTTCAAGCTGGTGGGGATCAGCCGGGCGGGGGCGGGCGGCCGCCTCTATGCGCGGATCGAGGACGTGCAGGAGACGATCGGGGCGCCGGGCAAAGCCTCGTTCTTCCTGGTCAAGGGCCGCCGCGGCGTCCAGGCCGAGGACCTCGCTCGGGCCCTCGAGGAGAAGTTCAAGGGGCACAAGATCACCCCCGTGGCCCAGGTTTCCAAGGCCATGCAGGACAACGCGGTGGGCTTGAAGCAGTTCAAGCAGGCGCTGACGGGCATGGCGGTCGTGATCTCGTTCATGGTGGTGCTGCTCGCGATGTACACGACGATCATCGAGCGCACGCGCGAGATCGGCATCCTGCGCGCGATCGGAGCGAGCCAGGCCACCGTGGTGAGGCTGGTCGTGGCCGAGAGCTTCCTGATCTGCGTGGCCGGGGTGCTCGTGGGGATGGTGGTGGCGATCGCCGGGCGCTGGCTGCTGCCCCAGGTCTTCCCCACGCTCTCGGTGACGCTCACGCGCGAGTGGGCCCTGATTGCGGCGGCCCTCGGCCTGGCGGGGGGACTGCTGGGATCGCTGTATCCGGCCGTGAAGGCGGCCCGCCTCGACCCGATCCACGCGCTCAACTTCGAGTAGGCGGAATCAAGAGTTAGGCGACAGATCCTCTAGCTCTTTTTGAGACCTTCCAGCGTCGCCTCGAGAGCCTGGATGATCTCCTCCCGGGAGACGTGGGCCTTGCGGAACTGCATCGCGAGGCTGAAGGACTTCTCTCCGGGCTGGAAGCGGAAGACGAAGTTCCGGGGCCGGCCCCGCGACGCTTTGTCCTCCTTGGCGATGCGGCGGGCCTCGGTCCGCGAAGGCCCTTCTGTTTTCAGCCGCTGCACGAGAGCGAGCATTTTCGCAGGCTCTGACTGCCTAACTACCTGTAAAAGCAACGATTTAGAATGAATGTCGGCGCGCCGACATGCCTGGCGCACGTCCGCGGGCATGGCCGCGAGCGAGAGCGTCTCCGTGATCGAGGTTCGGCTCTTTCCCAGCTTCTCGGCCATCATCTCGTGCGTGTGGCCGTGCGCTTCCGCCAGGACCTTCAGGCCATCCGCCTCTTCGAAGGGGCTGAGGTCCTTGCGCTGGAGGTTCTCGACCAGCGCCAGCTCCATCATCTCGGCCTCGGTGGTCTCCCGAACGATGCACGGCACCTCGGCCAGGCCCACCTCGAGCGCCGCGCGGTAGCGGCGCTCGCCGGCGATGATCTCGAAGCGACCGGCGGCCGGGCGCACGAGGATCGGCTCGAGGACGCCTTTCTCGCTGACCGACGCCTTCAGCTCCGACAGGTCTCCAAGGTCCTGTCGCGGCTGGCGCGGATTCGGATGGAGGTCCTCGATGGGGATCATGCGACCGACCGCCTCGCCGCTGGGCCGGGAGAGCTGATCGACGAAGTGAGTGTCGTGCCGCATCCGAATGGCCTGGGGCAGTCCGATGCGCCGTGGGCTAGACACGTTCGATGACCTCCTCACAGAGGCGGTAGTACTCGTAGGCCCCGCTCGACTGTGGGGCGAAGCTGAAGATCGACTCGCGATGAGCCGGGCTCTCTTCGAGTCGGATGCTCTTCGTGATCGTGGTGTCGAAGACGCGCCCGGCGAAGACGCCGCTCACGGCCTTGTGCACGTCACGGGCGAGGGTCGTCCGCTTGTCGTGCAGCGTGATCACGGCGCCGAGAAGCTTGAGGTTCGGGTTCGGGCGCGCCTTGATCCGATCCACGGTCTCGAGCAGGTCGTCCGTACCCTCGAGCGCGAAGTAGCTGGATTGGACTGGAATCAACAGATGGGTCGCCGCCACCAGCGCATTCACCGTGATCAGCCCGAGCGCCGGCGGCGTGTCGATGATGACGAACTCATAGACGCCCTTGAGGGCGTCCAGCCGGTCCTTGAGCCGGAAGTGCGCATCCAGCTCCCCCACCAGCTGAGCTTCCAGCTTGGCCAGGGCGATCCGCGAGGGCGCCACGTCGAGGTTCTTGACGGGCGAAGGGCGAATCACCTCGCAAAGGGCCACGGAGTCGGAGAGCACGTCGTACATCGAGTGCTGCAGAGGCCGCACGTCGAGGTAGGACATCGACGAGTTGGCCTGGGGGTCGAGATCGATCAGCAGCGTCTTCCGGCTCCGCATCGCCAGCGCGGCCGCCAGGTTGATGGCCGTCGTCGTTTTTCCGACGCCGCCTTTCTGGTTTGCGATGGCTATGGTGATCACGCGTGCTCCTCAGGGGAGGTGCGGAAGGACCGCGCGCGAATCTTAGAGGAACGGCCGGCGGGGGGTCAAGAACAAAAGCTATTGGGGTAGGCGGGGACCCCGGGGCTACATCTTGTACTTGCCCAGCTCGTCCTCGGAAAGACCCTCGAGCCACTTCTGGAGCCGTCCCACGTCCATGGACTCCCGGCTCATCTCGACGCTCCGGGCGCTCTGGATGACGGCATCCTCCACGAAGATCTTGGAGCGCGTGCGGAGGGCGAGGGCGATGGCATCCGAGGGTCGGGCGTCGACCGCCAGGAGTCCCTGGCTGGCGTGGATGTAGATGCGGGCGTAGAAGGTGTTCTCCTTCAGCTCGCAGACCACGATGCGCTCGACCTGCCCCTGGAGGTCGTCGATCACGTTCTTCAGGAGGTCGTGCGTCATGGGGCGCGGCGTCTGGACGTTCTCGATCTGGAGCGCGATCGCGTTGGCCTC
>Ga0070706_100007254_pt1 | contig 10411 bp, 10 predicted proteins | sample KBSK5501metaG_FD_65476 | JGI IMG/M metagenome (GOLD analysis project Ga0070706, IMG submission 65476) | Corn, switchgrass and miscanthus rhizosphere microbial communities from Kellogg Biological Station, Michigan, USA - KBS K5-50-1 metaG | ecosystem: Host-associated > Plants > Roots >...
CTGGATGCGGCGCAGCGCATCGTCGTTGATTACGCGCTCGTTTCGCAAATGGATAATCGTTTGCCGTTCAATTCGGAGCGCCTCCTGCTGCAAACGCTGGTATTGTGGCGTGGCAATCTCGCCGCGGCAATCGTCCGGATTCTCAGCGCAAAGCTGCAACTGCTCCACGCGCTCGTCATATTCAGCGCGCAAACGACCCACTAAGTCAGGTGAAAAATCGCCGTTGGCACGCAGCTTCTCGATCAATTCAATCGCGGCCTTGTTCGCTTCCAGGCGCGCCGTTCGCTCCTCCTCGTCCGCCTGACCATCACCCGTGATTCCGAGTTTCCGAATCAAGACGGGCAACGTCAAACCTTGCAAGACGAGTGTGGCGAGAATTACCGAGAAAGTGAGAAACAAGATGTAATTGCGGCCGGGGAACGCGCTGCCATTACTTAGCGCCAGCGGCAATGCGAACGCCGCCGCGAGCGAAACGACGCCGCGCATGCCCGACCAGGCTACGACAATGACATGTTGCCACCGCGGAATTGGGTCCCGCTGGCGCAATTTTTCGCTGAGCAGACGCGGCAGATACGTCGCTGATAAGACCCACGCGATGCGGACCAAAATAACCGCGGCGCTGATAATGAGCGCGTTTTGGATCGGGCTGAACAGCGCTTCGGCGTGCAACCCATGCAAGATTCCCGGCAGCTGCAGCCCAATTACAATAAAAACGAATCCATTAAGGAGAAAAACGACCATTTCCCAAAACGCGAATGCCTGGAGTCGATAGCGAGCGGTCACCATGAGTGGGGAATGCCAACCGAGAAAAATGCCCGCCGTCACCGTCGCCAGGACGCCGGAAACATGCAGTCGCTCGGCCGGCAGGTAAGCGGCAAACGGAGTAAGCAATGAGATTGTGATTTGCACGGGCGGGTCATCCAGATGCCGGTGTACAAAGCGCATTGCAAAACCGACGAGCAGCCCGAATGCAATGCCGCCGGCTGCAACCCACATGAACCGGAGCGTTGCATGTCCGAGCGAGAAAGTTCCGGTTGTCAGTGCGGCAATCGCGAATTGCAATGCGACCAGCGCCGTCGCGTCATTCACCAAACTTTCCCCTTCGAGGATTGTTTGAATACGGTGGGGAACCGGAAGCCGGCGGAGGACGGCTGCGGCCGAGACCACATCTGGAGGCGAAACAATTGCCCCAAGTGCGAACGCCGCCGCCCACGGAAGGCCAGGCAGAATCTTGTGGGCGACCCATGCGATGGTGACCATCGTCGCCAGCACCAATCCAATCGCGAGCAGGAGAATCGGCCGCAAGTTTCGCCGAAAATCACGCCACGAAGTAAACAGCGCTGCTGGATAGAGCAGCGGCGGCAGAAAGAAGTAGAAGACAATCTCGGGATTGAGTCGCACTTCCGGCAAGCGCGGAATGAAGCTCAACGCGAGTCCGCTAATAACGAGCACAATGGGATAAGGCAGTGAAAGCTTATTGGCGAGAACGACGAGAGCCGCCACGGCTGCGAACAATGCGACGATAATTTCCGCCTGATGCATCGTAGGATCGACAATCGCTGTAGCCGGCGTCGTTGACCCCGGGCCGCGCCACAATAACTCAATCAATCGTGGCCGGCGACCGCGGTTACAGGTTCCGCCGCCTTCGCCCGGGCGCGATTTGCCTGCAACTCAGCCAAATGTTTTTCCGACCACCGGCAAAGCGCGTGCAGCGGTTCGATTAAAGTTCGGCCCAATCTTGTGAGAGAATATTCAACTTTCGGCGGCACGACCGGGTGCACTTTACGTTGCACCAGACCATCGCGCTCCAGGCTGCGCAGAGTTTGGGTCAGCATTTTTTGCGAGATGCCGCCGATGGCGCGCTGGAGCTCGGCATAACGCCTCGTCCCGCGCGCCAGGATTTGAATGACGAGCGCGGTCCATTTATCCGCGATCCGATCGAGCACGAGTCGGGAAGGACATTGCGGTTCCAAGACGGAAGGCGGCGAGGATTTTTTAGGCATGGCTTTTTCTAACCCAAGGGCAATCAGAGAGCAACAACCGAAATAGAGTGTATAGACAGTACCGGCAGGTAGTTGACGATTGGTTTGGCCAGCTCGAAATTTAGGATATGCCAATGGTTAATTTCCCAATCGGTAATACGAAATTCGATTTTCTTTTAAGTGACGCAGAGTCGGCGCCCCGCGCTTCGCAGAGCGAAGCGGCTCCAGCCGACGATGGAGCGCTGCTGGACGAGTATTCGCGCACAGTGGTGAGCGCCGTCGCTCGGGTCGAGCCCGCGGTCGTCAACATCGACATCAAACAACAGCGAATGAGCCGGCGCGGGCCGCGCGAGATCGGCGGCAGTGGTTCCGGATTCATCATCACGCCGGATGGCTTTATTTTGACCAACAGCCACGTCGTGCACGAGGCGAAGGAAATCGCGGTAAATTTATTCGATGGTCGCGAACTCCGCGCGCAGTTGGTCGGCGACGATCCCGACACCGATCTCGCCGTGATTCGCATCGATGCCCCACAGCTCAAACACGTGCGCCTGGCGGATTCCGAAAAATTGCGCGTCGGTCAGATCGTCATTGCGATCGGCAATCCGCTCGGTTTCCAGGCCAGCGTGACAGCTGGCGTGATCAGCGCGCTCGGTCGCTCGATGTATTCGCAATCCGGTCGTTTGATCGACAATATCATTCAGACCGACGCGGCGCTGAACCCTGGCAATTCCGGTGGACCACTGGTGAATTCAGCCGGCGAAGTCATCGGTGTGAACACGGCGATGATTCGACCGGCGCAAGGCATCTGCTTTGCGATCGCGAGCAATACCGCCAGGCTCGTCGCCGGATGGCTGATCCGGGACGGACGAATTCGGCGCAGCTACATCGGTGTTGCCGGTCAAAATGTGCCGCTGCATCGGCGCGTGATTCGATTTTATAATTTGTCCCTCGAAACAGGGGTGCTGGTGGTATCGGTGGAAAAAGACAGCCCGGCACAGCGCGCCGGTCTCCGGGAGGGCGATGTCCTCATTGCCTTTAATAAGCGGCCGATCGGCACGATTCATGATCTGCACAAAATGCTCGTGGGCGAGCAAATCGGCGTTCCCGCAAATCTGTTGATTATTCGGCACACGGAAAAATTAGAGTTGTCGATCTTGCCGGCTGAATCGCGTGGGTGAGGCAGGGGCGTCGCGCCGCGGCCTCCTGGACAGCGCGGCGCGTTCTCCCTACCATTCATTTCGCTGTGAAGATTCTTGTTATTGGGGGCGGCGGCCGCGAACACGCGCTCGCTTGGAAACTGAAGCAGTCGCCGCGCGTAGAGCGTATTTTCTGTGCGCCGGGAAACGCCGGCACCGCCGAGATCGGTGAGAACGTCGCGATTTCCGCAAGTGACCTCCCGGAACTCGTTCGGTTCGCCAAAGAAAATCGTGTCGACCTAACGGTGGTTGGTCCGGACGACTCGCTCGCTGCGGGGATCGTGGATCTTTTTGCCGCGGCAGACCTGCGCATTTTCGGGCCGACCAAAGCAGCCGCGCGCCTCGAGTCCTCCAAGATTTTTGCGAAAGAACTGATGCGGGAAGAAGGGATCCCTACAGCCCAGGCAGGCACGTTCGAAAGGAGCGATGATGCGCTACGGTTTTGCGACCGGTTACGATTTCCGGTTGTCATTAAAGCCGACGGCCTTGCGCTCGGCAAAGGCGTGATCATTGCGCCTGACTGTGCTGTGGCAAGATCGACAATCGACGAGATGATGAACCAGGGCCGATTCGGTGAGGCAGGCCGGCGTGTCGTGGTCGAGGAATTTCTGCGCGGCACGGAATGTTCGTTGCACGCTCTGGTGGATGGCGCGAATTACCGATTGCTGCAAACGGCGCGCGATCACAAACGAGCGTTTGAGGATGATACGGGGCCGAACACGGGCGGAATGGGAGCGTTCAGTCCGGCAAACAATTGGAATGCAGAATTGGAAGATAAATTTCACAAAAAAATCATGGGACCGCTGCTGCGCGGTTTACACGAAAAGCGGATTACCTTCCGCGGCTTGCTTTATCCCGGACTGATGATCAGCGCGGACGGCGCGCGAGTACTGGAGTTCAATTGTCGCTTTGGCGATCCGGAGGCGCAGGTAATTTTGCCCCGAATGAAATCCGATTTGTTGCCGTTGTTGGAGGCGACGATTGACGGAAAGATCGGCTCGCCCGAGGCGAGCTCAATCGAATGGGACCGGCGACCGGCGGTTACAGTTGTGCTCGCTTCGGGTGGGTATCCGGGCAAATACGAAACCGGCAAAAGCATTTCCGGGCTGGGCAAAGCGGCGGAACTTGACGGCGTCCAAATTTTCCATGCCGGAACGAAGCGAATAAACAGCGAAATTGTGACCTCTGGCGGCAGGGTTCTTGCCGTCACGGCCCTGGGATCGACTCTGGAAGCTGCGCGCGCGCGCGCATACGAGGCCGTCTCGCGCATTCATTTCGAGAACTGTCATTACCGACGCGATATTGCTCTCAGTGCCGGTTACGGATAACATCGCAAAATCACGGTGATGTCTCGATTTTTGCCGGTGAGTTTTATGGTGTCGGTCGTAGCGGCGCATCTCTTTGCCCAGTCACCGACGCCGGCTACGCCATCCTTTGCAGCCCCGAGCGCAACTGGGATTCCGTCGAAATCGCCTGCCATATCATCGCCTTCGCCAGCGGCGACACCGTCAACGCAAGAATTGGTCGACTCGTTAGGCCCGCCGGATTTGCAGGCAGTCATCACGCTTTTGAAAAGCAATTTTACAAACCCCGATGCAATTACCGAGACAGAGTTGAATCGGGCGACGCTCGAGGGGCTGATGGTTCGGTTGCCGCGCGGCGTGATGCTTTTGCCCAACAAGGAGAGCGCGCGAGTTGAAGCGCCGAGCGCCTTTTACAATGAGGTTCTGGGAGGTCACATTGGTTATTTGCGTCTCGGCTCGCTGAACAGCGCCAACCTTCAGGCGCTGGATAGAAGTCTGAGCAACTTCGCCGGGAAGAAAGTGGACGCGTTGATTATCGATCTTCGCTCCAGCGAGGGAACGAATGATTTTGCGATGGCGGCAGATTTTGCGAAACGATTTTGTCCAAAGGGCAAGACACTGTTCACATTGCGCAAACCGGCGGCACGTCAGGATCGTGTGTTTAGTTCCGACCGCGATCCCGCGTTTCAAGGTCTGATCATGGTACTCGCCGATGGCGACACATCCGGCGCAGCCGAAGCGCTCGCCGCCGCATTGCGGTTTTATGACAAAGCTCTGGTCATCGGGCAACCGACTCGCGGTCGCGCGGCCGAATACTCGGATTTGTCGTTGCCAGGCGGCAAAATCCTGCGTGTTGCGGTGGCGGAAATGGTTTCGCCCGATGGTCGCTCATTATTTCCGGAGGGAACAAAACCAGACTTGCCCGTGGACATGGCGATGGCGGACAAACGCCAAATTTTTCAAGCGAGCGGCGAAAAGGGAATGGGGCCATTTGTTTACGAAGCGGGGCGCCCGCACTTGAATGAGGCGGCGCTCCTGGCTGGAACAAATCCCGAGATTGAGGCGGCGGAGGCCGCGCAGCAGCAATCCCGAAAGCGTTCGGGACTCCCGGAGAAACCGCCGACACACGATCCAGTGTTGCAGCGCGCTCTGGATGTAGTGACCTCACTGGAGGTTTATCAAAAACGCTAACGTGAGTCCGTCAGGCCGGCTTTGGGATCGTGGAGTAAAGATACGATGGCAATCCAAAAGTAGATTGAGAGATTCTTCGATTTTGCTCAGAATGACAACCAGGTGAGTCCGCTGGAGGAACGCATCGGTTACAAATTCCGCAATTCGCTTTTGCTGGCGGAGGCGCTCACTCATCCCAGCCTTAGCCACGAAACGCAACGCTATCATTTTGATAATCAGCGTTTGGAGTTCCTCGGGGACGCCGTGCTTCAGCTTGTGATTACCGAATATCTCTTTCGCCGTTTTGGCTCCGAAGCCGAGGGACAACTAACAAAATTACGTTCGCGGCTTGTTTCCCGCGAAATATTGAAGACGCACGCCGCCGCGCTCGATTTGGGACATTACCTCTTGATGGGCCGCGGTGAAGAGGCCAGTGGAGGCCGGGAGCGGACGTCGACTCTGGCGGATGCGTTTGAAGCGCTGATCGGCGCCATTTATCTCGATGGCGGGCTTGAAACCGCGAAGAAGTTTATTTTGACGCAGGCCCGCGCTGATCTCGAACAGGTGGCGGAAGAGCAGGTGGATATTAATCCCAAGGGTCATCTGCAGGAATTATTGCAAAGCATCTCGCCGCGCAGCCCTGTTTACGAATTGATTTCACAAAGTGGTCCGGAGCATGAAAAGACGTTTGTCGTGCAAGCGGTTTGGGAAGGCGTGGTCCTTGGTCAAGGCAGCGGCCGCAGCAAAAAACAGGCGGAAACAGCAGCTGCCGAGAACGCGTTGCAACTGAAGCGTTGGGACGAGAACAGGCCGGACACGTAAGATCGCCGAGTTGTAGCCACGTGCCCGTGGCACGTCCAGTTGCGACCGCGCGTAGCGCAGTGGCTACAGGGAATGATTAAGAGCGTCGAGAGTCTTACCACGCGACGCCCAGCGGAAACGGCCACGAATTGATTGGGTCACGAATTTTTTCGCCCGGCAGATTGCCTCTTCGAGCGATAAACCGGAGGCAAGACCTGCGGTAATCGCCGCCGAATATGTGCAGCCTGTGCCGTGCGTTGCAACCCCGCGCACGAACGGAGCCGAAAATTCAGTCAGTCTGTTCCCGGCAAAGAGCAGATCGACTGCGGCGCTTCCCGCGAGATGACCTCCCTTGAGCAAGACCGATACCCGATATTTTTTGGCCAATGCGCGCACTGCTTTCTCCATCGCTTGTCGATCTTTGATTTTGGTTTCGAGCAACCAGGCTGCTTCGTCGAGATTCGGTGTGATCAACGCAGCGAGCGGAAAGAGCTCGGTCTCGTACGCTTCGACCGCTGGTGGTTCGAGGAGTCGATCGCCGCTGGTCGCGATCATAACCGGGTCAACGATTAATGGAATACGATCGCGCTTGAAATCGACAATTGCTCGCGCGACAGCCTTGATGATCTCGCGGGAGTAAAGCAGACCAGTCTTGATTGCCGCGATGGGAAAAGTTTCTGCAAGCACATTGATTTGCTCGCGCACAAGAGCGGCACTGACCGGCTCGATGCGTGAAACTTTTCCGGGAATCTCTGCGACTACGCAGCTGACCGCGGTCAGTCCGTAGACACCGAGGGCCGAAAAGGTTTTGAGATCCGCCTGGACGCCGGCGCCAGCACTGCTGTCCGAGCCGGCGATGGTTAATGCGACGGGTATTGTAGCGGCGCTCTGTGAGCGCAGATTTTCTTGCTTTCCCATTGGATTCGGCGGTCACAGACCGCCGCTACAGGAAGCTACCCGCCGTCGTTGCCGATGGCTTCCACCGGACAACCTTCCATCGCTTCTTTGCAGAGCGCTTCTTCCTCGGGACTTTCCGGCTGTTTGTAAACGTAGGAGTGGCCGCCGTCGTCATTGCGTTTGAAATTGGCGGGTGCGGTCTCCCGGCACAAATCGCAGTCGATGCATTGATCATCGACGTAGAATTTCCCCGCTACGTTTTCGGCGTATTTGTTCGCGGCATCGGCCATAGTTTCCCCGGTAAAAGTGAGGCTGAACGTTAGGAAGAAATACTCCCTGCGCAATTGCAATATCGGTATTGACGCGCCTGCACGCAACCGCTACAGGCCGCTGGCGCGTTAAATCGTTTGGATGGACAGGGCCAATCTGACTCGTTTAACGATTTAACGGTGTAACGATTCGCTTTTCTGATGAAAAAGGAAACCGCCAGGACGTTGCGGGCTTTTGCGATCGAGCTCGCGATCTATGCGCTTTTTGTGGTCGCATACTTTTTCCTGGTGCTGAATCTGTTGGGAGAGTGGTTGGACCGGCTCGAAATTTCTCATCGATACACCTACGCCGGCCTCGCGATTCTGCTAATCATGGGTCAGGCAGTTCTTCTTGAAAGTCTGACCACTTTCCTCATTCGCCTTTTTCGCGGCCGCTCGGAATAAGCCATGTTCTTTCCAATCTCAGGAGCGCACATCAGTCCGATCTATCTGGTGATCGTTGGATTTATCATTGGGATTCTCGGCGGATTTTTTGGGGTCGGGGGAAGTTTCATTGCCGGCCCGGCCCTCCGCCTGGTGGGTGTGGATTGGAATTTCGCCGTTGGCACGGATCTGGCGCACATCGTGGGCAAATCAGCCGTGGCGGTGAGACGGCATCGGGCGCTTGGCAATGTCGATCTCAAACTGGGACTGGTCATGGCGCTGGGAACAATTGCCGGCGCAGAGGCCGGTGCGCAGTTGATTCAAATGCTCAAGCGCGCCGGCAACGTCAATCTGGTTGTGAGCATCGTCTCGATCGTCGTTTATTTTGGCATCTCGGTGTTCATGATTTGGGAGAGTCAAAAAACACTCAGGTCGCGAAAAGGAGGGTCGCAGCGAGGATTAGTAAAAGGGGCGAAGTCAAAAATGGACTATTCCGCATTCAGTCCCGTCACGCGTGCCATTCAACGATTGCAAATTTGGCCGATGATCGCGTTGCCAGCCTCTGGGATAAGAGCGATTTCGCTCTGGATAATTCTTCTGGTCGCGTTTGTGGGTGGACTTTTCAGCGGTTTTCTCGGCGGCGGCGCCGGCTACATCCGCATGCCCTCGATGGTTTACGTGCTCGGGGTTCCTACGCATCTCGCCGTAGGCACCGATCTTTTTGAGATCATCATTTCGGCCAGTTACGGCACATTCAGCCACGCGATCAAAGGGAACGTAGACATTTTGATCGCGTTGGTCATGAATACAGGCGCGGCTGTCGGCGCGCAGATCGGCGCGATCTCCACGCAATATTTTACGGGTCCGAAAATTCGGCTCGCGTTCGTGCCGCTGCCGCTGATTGGCGCGGCCATCGTGATTTATACTCTGTTCACCGGGCACAAATTGTAAGCGTCGATGAAGATTTTGATCTGCAGTGATGGAATGCCAGCCGCCGAAAAGGCGGTTGAACTGGGGGGATTATTGGCCGGTCCGCTCAAGGCGGAAACAACGCTTCTTGGGATTGCCGAAAAGTCGCGCGACGAAGGCCCCATGCGCGAAGCGCTCGAGAAGCAGGCCCAACCTCTTCGCGCACGCGCAGTCGCGCTGGAAATCATCGTGCACGCCGGCGAACCGGTCCGTCAGATTCTCGATCAAACATCGAAGGCAAACTACGATCTGGTCGTAATCGGGGCACGGCAGACCGAAGCGGCCGGGCGTTACTGGCGCTCCGCAAAAACGTATGAACTGATCAAAGCGATTCAGCCGCCGGTACTGGTGGCGATCGGCGAATGCAAACGCCTGAAACGTTTTCTTGTGTGCACTGGCGGAAAAGAATTCATCGAGCAAGCTGTCCAGCTCACAGGCAAACTTGCTGTCGCTGTAGAAGCATCGGTCACGTTGCTGCACGTGATGGCCGAACCGCCGGCCGTTTACGCGGACTTGGTGAATCTGGAGGAAGATGTCGATCGATTGCTCGCATCCGGATCGGAACTTGGAATGAATCTGCTCCAGCAAAAAAAGGAACTCGAACGCATCGGTGTTTCTGCCGAAGTGCGCGTTCGACACGGCATTGTGATCGATCAAGTCTTCGAAGAAGTTCGCGAAGGCGATTACGATTTGATCGTGACCGGCACGTCGCAAGCGCGCGGCCTGCTCCGGCATTACATCATGGGGGATCTTACGCGCAGCATCTTAAATCGCGCAACTTCTCCCGTGCTGGTTGCGCGCGCAGAACCCGTGCCGGCCGCCAGGAGTTTCTGGCATTCACTCAGGAAATTCTTCCGATCAAAGCGGAGTTGAGGCGACCCATTCAGGATAAAACATCGAAGCGGCGTTTTCGTACTCCTGTCTTTTTGCGTGCCGATGGAAAACAGACTTGAGCGACCGACTCTGCAAAGCTCCCGTGTGCGCCGTTGGCTTTGGCATCTTTGGCGGGAATGGACGATCGAAAGTTTGCGTCCGATTGCTCCGGCTTTTGCAAAGCCGGAACCTTTGAAGTGGAGCGATGCCAAAATAACGACGGCCTGGATCGGTCATGCAACCGTCCTAATTAATTTCTTCGGTATTAAGATCCTGACCGACCCCGTACTTTTTCCGCGCATCGGGATTCGATTACCGGGATTCACCATCGGCCCGAAACGTTTGATCGCGCCCGCGCTCGAATTCCGCGAGCTGCCAAAGATCGACATCGTCCTTCTGTCGCACGCGCACTTCGATCATTTCGATCTGCGAACCCTTCACTGCTTTGACGAGAATACGAGGGTGATCACGGCTCCGGAGACGCGTGACCTGTTGAGATGGACGCGTCTTCGCGACATCACCGA
>Ga0070706_100007257_pt1 | contig 10410 bp, 7 predicted proteins | sample KBSK5501metaG_FD_65476 | JGI IMG/M metagenome (GOLD analysis project Ga0070706, IMG submission 65476) | Corn, switchgrass and miscanthus rhizosphere microbial communities from Kellogg Biological Station, Michigan, USA - KBS K5-50-1 metaG | ecosystem: Host-associated > Plants > Roots >...
GATGTCCGTGTCGACAGCCACGATCCACTTCCCCTCGGCGCGCCGGAACGACGCCACACCGTAGAGCGCGCGCCAGATCTCCGTGTGGCGCACGCCCTTGTCGAACTGGATGACGATCAGCTTGTGCAGCGAGGTGAGGGGCTCGTGGGTGATCACCTTGTGCACGCCCCGGATCCCTAGATGGTCCCGGAGGTGGATCATCTGCGCCGCCTCATAGGCCGGGCGCTTGATGCAACTCGACTCGCTCGGCGTCACCTGGCTCACCCACGAGGTGATCACGGCGTCGCGCCGGCGCGTGATCGCGGTCACGTCGAGGTAGCCGTTGTATTCCTGGAGGTTGACGTGGCCGTGGGACTCGCCGAACGGGGCCTCGGGCTCGAGGAACTCCGTGCTGACATAGCCCTCGATGACGATCTCCGCCTCGGCCGGCACGAGCAGGTCGACCGTCTTGGCCTTGACCACGTTGAGCGGCTGGCCGATCAGGCCGCCCGTCACGTGGAGCTCGTCGACATGCTCCGGCTGCTTCTGCACCGCCGTGAACGAGACCGACGGCGGGCAACCGAGCACGACGGCGCACGGCATCGGCTTGCCGAGCGCCTTCCACTTCAGCCAGTGGACGTACCCACCCGTACGCAGCTCGATGGACGTGTTCATGCCCAGGCGATCCGGGGCCTTGAGCTGACCCCGGTCGTTGCCCATGTTCTGCGTGCCCGTCTCGGGATCCTTGGTGATGAAGTGGCTCGAGGTCGTGTAGGGCGCGTTGTCCCATCCCGGGGTCGAGATGGGGACCGGGAGGTCGTCCAGACCGTGCCCGTTCGTGAGGGCCGCGCCCGTGTAGACGATCTCCTGGCACGGCGCGCCCTCGACGACCCGGGGCGGGATCGGCCGCGTCATCGCGCGGATCCACGTGTCGCGGATCTCGTCGATGGCGCACTGCATGCCGAGCGAGTAGATGGCGCGGTTGCCCGCGAGGCCGCACACCAGCACCGGAATATCGAACGCCCGACCCTTGCTGTCCGTCACGTTCGTGAACAGGAAGGCCTTGCGGTCTTCTTCCCGGATCCCGCCGCGGAATTGCCAGCGCACGAGCGGGTGCATCTCGGTGTCCTTGTTGATCGGGCGGTCGACGACGATCAGCAGGCCCGCCTTTCGTAACGCCTCGATGTGGTCGTGCAGGTCCGGATAGGTCCGCGCCATGTGTTTAATCTCCGTCGGCGCCGGCGGACGTCGCTGCGCCGCGGGCGGGAGCCGGCGCGCCGGGTCCGACGGCGACGGCATCCGGAGTCTCCAGCGCCATGGCCCGGCCGCCGAGCTGACGCAGCTTGGGATCCAGATGATCGCGCAGCCAGTCGCCCATGAGGTTGACGGCGAGGACGGTCAGGAGCATGGCCAAGCCCGGGAACAGCGAGATCCACCACGCGGTGGCCAGGAAGCCGCGGCCGTCGGCGATCATCAGTCCCCATGCGGGATTGGGGGGCGGCACGCCGACGCCGAGGAAGCTCAGCGTCCCCTCGAGGAGGATCACGTAGCCGACCTGGAGCGTGGAGATGACCAGCAGCGTGGGCACCACGTTGGGGAAGATATGGCGCGTGATGATCCAAGCGGTGGAGCGTCCGGCCACGACCGCCAGCGCCACGAAGTCCAGCTCCTTGATCGCCAGCGTCTCCCCGCGAATCTGTCGGGCAAAGCGCGGCCACAAGAGCAGCGAGATCACCAGGACCACGTTGCGAAAGCTCGGCTCCGAGACCGCGACCAGCACCACCGCGATGAGGATGGTCGGCAGCGACAGGCCGACGTCGGTCAGCCGCATGAGGACGGCGTCGGTGACGCCGCCGCGATAGCCGGAGATGAGCCCGAGAAGAGTCCCGACCGTCCCCGCCACGCCGATCGCGAGAAGCGACACGACGAGGGAGATGCGGCTGCCGTAGATGATTCGGCTCAGCACGTCGCGCCCGAAGCGGTCGGTCCCCAGCGGATGCTCCGGATCGCCGCGCTCCATCCAGACCGGGGGGATCAGCTTCGTCGTGATGTCGCCATCGGTGGGGCTCTGGGGGGCGAGGAACGGCGCGAACACCGCGGTGATGATCAGCGCGGCGAGGATCGCGCCGGGGAACCACGGCAGCTCGCGGCTACGCGCGAGCACGTCGGATCCGCGGATTGAGGTAGCTGTAGAGCACGTCGACGAGGAGATTGCCCGTGAGATAGAGGGCGCTCAGGACCAGCACGCCGGCCTGCACGATGGGATAGTCACGCGTGGTGATGCTCTCGAGGATGAGCCGTCCCAGCCCCGGCCACGCGAACACGGTCTCGGTGACCACGGCGCCGCCGAGGAACTGCACGAAGAGCATGACGGCGAAGGTGACGACGGGCAGCAGCGCGTTCTTGAGCCCGTGCTTCCAGAGCACGACCTGCTCGTGGAGCCCCTTGAGCCGGGCGAACTTGATGTAATCGGATCCGAGCACCTCGAGCATCGCCGAGCGCGTGAGGCGCAGGATCGCGGCGGACGTGAAGTAGCCGAGCGTGAAGGCGGGCAGGATCAGGTGCGTGATGCCTCCGCGCCCGCCGGCCGGCAGCACCCCCAGGATGACGCCGAAGAAGAGAATCAGCATGAGCCCCAGCCAGAACGTGGGCATCGACTGTCCGAGGACCGCGAAGATCCGCGCGCCGCTGTCGAGCAGGCTCCCGCGCCGGACGGCCGAGTACACGCCGAGCGGCACCCCGATGAGGACGCTCATGACCATGGCGACCAGCCCCAGCTCCACGGTCGCCGACAGCCGCTCCCAGATGTGCTCGGTGACCGGCCGGCGGGTCAGGATCGAGTTGCCGAAGTCGCCCAGCGCCACGTTCTTCACGTAGAGGCCGTACTGGACCGGCAAGGGCCGGTCCAGGCCCAGATGGTGCGTGAGGATCTCTTGATCACGTTCGGTGGCGTTGACGTCGAGCAGGAGATGGATGGGATTGCCGGACAGCCGGGTCAAGAAGAACACGATGCTGACGACCACCAGCAGGCTCAGGAGGGTCTGCAGCACGCGCCCGACCAGAAACCGCCACATAAGGGGTGGGCTATCCTATGTCATTTGGCTTTGAGCTTCACGTCTTCGTAGGGGGCGGAGAACGCGTACCCGGCGATCACGCCGATCCCCGATTCCTCCACCCTCGGCCCGACACCGCTGATCCCGGCGTTCAGCCAGATCGGCGCGACCAGCACCTTGTCGTGGATGAGCTGCTGGATGCGGTGCAGGGTCGCCTCGCGCCGCTTCGGATCGAGCTCTGTCGCCTGTTCGAGGAAGAGCCCGTCGATGTCGGCATAGCTTCCGTACACGTAGGTGCCGCCGGCAGCGACGAAGGCCTCGATCCTGGTGGCCGCATTGCCGAACGCCCCGCTCCCCCCCTGAATGAGGCCCTTGAACTTCTTCTCGGCGTATCCCTTGAAGAAGGCGGCCCGCTCGATCGGCCGGAGCTTCACGCGGATGCCGGCGGCGTTGAGATAGTTGACGACGGGCTCGCCGACGTTGGAGATCGCGGCGTCGCAGAAGTAGTCTCCGGCACCGAAGCCGTTGGGATATCCGGCCTCGGTCAGGAGCTGCTTGGCTTTGATGGGGTCGTACGCGTGGCCGGGCGGTTGCCAGTAGAACTCGAAGCTCGACGGGATGATGCTCCAGGTGATCTTCGAGTAGCCGAGCGTCTCCGCCTGGTTGATCGCTTGCCGATCGATCGCGTAGCTCGCGGCCAGGCGCACGCGCCGATCGTGCCACGGGGATCTCGGATCCCACTGGTCGGTGAAGTACACCCAGAAGGTCGCCTGACCGACGTTGGGCTTGAGCGTGAGCCCCGGAGTGCGTCGGAGGTCTTCGGCCAGCGCGCCGCGAATCGCATAGGCGATGTCGACTTCGCCGCGCTTGAGCGCGGCCAGCCGCGTGGCCTCGTCCGGAATGGCCCTCAGGACCAACCGCTTGACGCTGGGGGGCTTGCGCCAGTACTGATCGAACGCCTCGAGCACCAGCTCCACGCCCGGCGTGAAGGAGACGAACTTGTAGGGACCGGCCCCGATCGGCGCTTTCTTGAAGCCTTCGTCGCCGACCTTCTCGACGTATTTCTTGGGCACGATCCAGGAGGCGCCCGCCGTCATGTAGAAGGTCATGAAGTCCGGCCACGGCCGCTTGAGGCGAATCCGGACACGCGACGGATCCGGGGTCTCGATGGCCGCCACGCTTTCCTTGAGCGGCTTGTATGCGGCGCCCCGGTATCGCTCGAACGAGAACTTGACGTCCTCGGCGGTCACCGGCTCGCCGTTGTGGAACCGGACCCCTTTGCGGAGGACGAACTCGTACACGAGCCCGTCGGGGGATGCGGTCCACGACTCGGCCAGACCGGGCGCCGTCGGATTGCCGGGCATGGGTTTCACCAGAGCATCGTGCAAGGCGTAGAGCACCATGAACGGCGTGATGATCCCGGACGTCTCCGCGGGATCGAACCATGTGGGAGCGAGCGAGATGTGCACGGCCCACGTCATCTGGCCTTCGGGCGCCGCGTCGCTCGGCGCTGCGCCGAGGCTCAAGGTCAACAGGATGAGTACCGTGGTCGAGAGGCCCCGAACGGTTTTCATGGAAGCCTCCTTCTTTACTTACTTGGTCTTTAGCTTCAGGTCCTCGTAGGGCGCAGAGAACGCCCAGCCGGTGATGAGCCCGAGGCCCGACTCCGCCACGCGCGGACCCTGCGCGTGGATGAAGCCGAGCTCCCAGACCGGCGCGTACATGGCCTTGTCGTGGATGAGCTGCTGGATCCGATGGAGTATCGCCTCGCGTCGTTTCCGATCCAGCTCGCCGGCCTGCTCGCGGAAGAGCCCGTCGATGTCGGCATAGCTGCCATAGACGTACGGCCCCCCGGCGACGACGAACGTCTCCAGGCGGGTCGGTGCGTTTCCGAAGGCGCCGCTCAGGCTGTAGACGAGATTCTTGAGCTTCTTGTCCTGGTACCCCTTGAAGAAGGCAGCGCGCTCGAGCGGTCGGAGCTTCACCCGGATCCCGACCGCCTGGAGATAGCCGATGAGCGCCTCGCTCATCGTGGCGGTCGCGGCATCGCACCAGAGGTCCCCGGCGTCGAACCCTCGCGGATAGCCGGCCTCGGCGAGCAGTTGCTTGGCCCTGGCGGGATCGTACGGATACCCCGGCGGCTGCCAGAAGAAGTCGAAGCTCTGCGGGATGATGCTCCAGGTGATCCGCGAAAATCCCAGCGTGAGCGCCTCGTTGACGGCCTGGCGGTTCATCGCGTGGTTGGCGGCCAGACGGACCCGGCGGTCCGCCCACGGCGACTTCGGATCCCACTGATCGACGAAGACGATCCAGTGGGTCGACACGATGGGAGTGGGCCGCAGCGTGAGCCCCGAGGTGCGCCGCACCTCTTCGGCGAGCTCGGCCTGGAGCAAGTAGACGACGTCGGCCTCGCCCCGCTTGAGCATCGCCAGCCGCGTGGCCTCGTCGGGGACGGCCTTGAGCACGAGTCGCTTGATGCCGGGGCTCTTCCGCCAGTACGTCTCGTGGGCGTCGAGGACGAGCTCCACGCCGGGATTGAACGAGACGAACCGGTACGGCCCGGCCCCGACGGGGGCCTTCTTGAATCCGTCGTCGCCGACCTTCTCGAGATACTTCCTGGGCACGATCCACCCGGCGCCGGTCGTCATGCTTCCGTAGTAGGTCATGAAGTCGGGCCACGGCTCCTTGAGCCGGAAGCGCACCCGGTGGGGATCCCCGATCTCGATCGCGGCGACTCTCTCCTTCAAGAGCTTCGACGCGGCGCCCCGATAGCGCTCGAAGGAGAACTTCACATCCTCGGCGGTCAGCGGATCTCCGTTGTGGAACCTGACGCCCTGGCGCAGCACGAACTCGTAGACGAGGCCGTCCTTCGACATGCTCCACGATTCGGCGAGGCTCGGAGCCATGGCGTTGCCCGGCATCGGCTTCACGAGGGCGTCGTGCAGCGCGTAGAGCACCAGGAAGGGCGTGGCGATCCCCGGAGTCTCCGCGGGATCGAACCAGCTCGGAGCGAGCGAGATGTGAAGGGCCCAGGTCATCTGGCCTTCGGGCGCGCCCGCGGCCGGGCGGACTCCGACGGCCGAGATCAGCACGATGAGGATCGCGGTGACGAGGCCTCGAAGGGTTCGCATGAGGAAGCCTCCTCTCGCTGGGCCCCCGAGCTTAGCCGAAGTCGGCCCGCTCCGCCTCCGCTTGTGCAAGCCAGAAGGGCATCTCCGTCTCGCGGTACATCGTCGTCGCGGTGGTGAGGTGCTCGCGGGCGAGCTCGAGCCTGCCGGTGCGCCGGTAGAGCTTGGCGGGGCCGAGGTGGCAGTGAGCGACGAGCGGGCGCATGCCGCGCGGCTCGGCGAGCGCCAACGCCTGGCGGTAGCGGGCCTCACTGGTCTTGGGTTCGAAGCGGTCGGGATGGCTCGAGATATCGCCGAACAGATGCTGCACGTGGGCCGCGTATCCCGGCTGATGCGAAGAAGATTCGATCGCGCGGTCAGCCAGGCGCCGCGCGTCGTCGAGGAGGCCGAGCAGCAGACAGGCGCGACCCAGTGCGTAGTACGTCCGACCGAGATTACCAACGAGCCCCTTTTCCGCATAGCGCTCGACGAGCTCCTCGCCTTCTCGGAGCCGGTTCAGCGCCTCGCTCGTCTGCCCGAGTCGTGCAAGCACCCAGGCGGAACAGGCGACGACCGGGGGAAGCTGGAGGCCCATGTTCGCAGTCGATGAACTCTGAGGCCTGCAAGCGATCGAGGCCGCGACGGAGTGCCTCGTCTGATAGCTCCGCGATTGCTTCGAGCAATGCCACGGGTACGTCTTTGCCGACGACGGAAGCGACGTGGAGAAGCTGTTTATCCTCCGGGGAGAGCCGATCGATGCGCGCCGCCAGCATCGTCTGGACCGTGGGAGGAACCTGGAGCGCCCGGACCGGTTGCATCAGCCGAAACCGGCCTCGCTCGCCTGCCAGCGCGTCCAGCCGCATCTGGCCGTAATACGTCTTGCTGACCCAACCATGGTGGTTCTCGGGCCGGTAGTTCACGAGCAGTAGCAGCCGCGCCGAGCTGAGGCTCTCGACCAAGCCATCGAGCAGCGCCTGCGTCGCGCCGTCGATCCACCGCGCTTCGAGCAGAAGCGGCGGCCTTCGCGATTGACGGTGTGGCAACTCGGGCACTGCATGGGGGCGCCGAAAGGTGGCCCAAGAGTAGGGCCCGCCAGCCGGGCGGTCAAGGCGGAGGGGGGCGGAGGGGGGTGCCGCCGCAGCGGCCCCGTGCGCGTCACACGAGATCGACTCTGGCCCGGTGCACGCCGCGGGACGCCAAGGCGACGTCGCGCGTCAGGAGGGGAGCCGGCAGAGCCTCGGCGAGCGCGACGTAGGCCGCATCGTAGGCGGTCAGGTTGTCGCGAAGCTCCCAGATCCGGGGCAGAAATACATCGTGAGGGTAACGGACGAGGGGCAGGTCAGCCAGATCGTCCAGCGCCTGTTGTCCACGGCGCGGGTCCATCGCACCCGAGGCCGTGTAGCGTCGGAGCACCTGCGCGATCTCCAGGTCGAGCAGGTGTGGTGCGTGAAGGGTCTCGCCGTCCGCGAACAAGCGATCGGCGATGCTCGCCGCGGCCGAGGTGTTGAGCAGTACCTCCAGCAAGGCGGAAGCGTCGACCACGATCATTTGCGTTGCCGTTCGGCTCTGACGGCCCGGGCCGGTGGGATACGAGTGGCGACGGACGCCCGTTGGGCGAGCCGATGGCGAAGCTCGGCCAGCGTCGGCCGCTCGGCGGCATGGCGGATCTCATCGAGCAGGTAATCGGAGAGCGAGAGCCCCTGAAGAGCCGCACGTGCCTTGAGTCGACGATGGAGGTCGTCGGGAACGTGGCGAAGCTGGATCATCTTGGACATGTGAGCACGATAGCTGCATGTGACCGACATGTCAACGTGGCCATCACATTACGGCCGAGGCAGGGGCCGTGCGAAGACCGACCTTGACACGTTGCGGATGCCAGCGGATCATCCCGCGGCAACGGATCGAGAATCTGATCGTCCGTCTGAGGAGGGACTAACGATGATCCGGGCGCGTCGATCGGTCGGCCCTCTCTCGTTTGCCCTGTTGCTGCTGGCGTCGAATGCGGCGCTCCAGATCGTGCCGGCCCACGCCGCGGGCCCCGACGGTCAGCTCACCTGGGCCGTGCACACGACGCTGGTGCCGGCGTGGTTCGATCCCATCGACTTGCCGGGCGTCATCACGCCGTACATGCTGCTCTACGCGCTGCACGACGCCGTGGTGAAGCCGATGCCGGGACGTGCCATGACGCCGAGCCTCGCCGAGTCGTGGAGCATGTCGACGGATGGGCTCGTCTACGAGTTCGTCGTGCGCAAAGGTGTCAAGTTCCACAACGGCGATCCGCTGACCGCGGAGGACGTGAAGTTTTCCTTCGAGCGCTACCGGGGCGTGTCGGCCAAGCTCCTCAAGGAGAAGGTCGCCGTGGTCGATGCGGTCGATGCCGGCCGCGTCCGCTTCCGGCTCAAGCAACCGTGGCCGGACTTCATGGTGTTCTATTCGAGTGGCTCCGGCGCCAGCTGGATCGTTCCCAAGAAATACTTCGAGAAGGTCGGAGAGGAGGGGTACCGGAAGGCGCCCGTCGGGGCCGGCCCGTACCGGTTTGTCGCCTTCACTCCCGGCGTGGAGGTGGTCTTCGACGCGTTCGAGAGCTACTGGCGCAAGAGCCCCAACGTGAAGCGCCTGGTCTTCCGGGTGATTCCCGACGAGTCCACGCGCCTGGCGGCGCTCAAGCGCGGCGAAGTCGACGTCGCGTACGCGGTCGGCGGAGAGCTGGGCAAGGAGCTGCAGCGCACCCCCGGGCTCGCGCTCAAGCCCACGATCATCCATTCGACGCACTTCGCGTACTTCCCCGACCAGTGGGATCCGAAGTCGCCGTGGCACGATCGCCGCGTGCGCCTCGCCGCCAACCTCGCGATCGATCGCAACGCCATCAACCAGGCGGTGTCGCTCGGATTCGCGAAGATCACCAACAGCATCATCCCGAGCACGTTCGACTTCTACTGGCAGCCGCCGGCTTACCCGTACGATCCGGCGCGGGCCAAGCAGCTCCTCGCCGAGGCCGGCTACCCGAACGGCTTCGACGGCGGCGAGTACTTCTGTGATCTGGTGACGACCAACTCCGGAGAGCCCGTCGTCAACTATCTCAAGGCCGCGGGCATCGCCCTCAAGATGCGCCCGCTGGAACGGGCGGCCTTCTTCAAGGGCTTTTCGGAGAAGAAGCTCAAGAACGTCGTCCACGTCTTCGGCGGCATCTTCGGGAACGCGGCCACCCGTCTCGAGGCCTTCGTCGTCGGGGGTGGCGCCTACGTCTACGGGAGCTACCCCGACATCGATGGGCTGTTCCGGGAGCAAGCCGCGGAGCTCGACCGGTCGAAGCGTGAAGCGATCCTGCATCGCATGCAGCAGCTCGTCCACGAGCGCGCGATGTTCGCGCCGATCTGGGAGCTCGCCTTTCTCAACGGCGTCGGCCCCCGCGTGGAAGAGTCAGGGCTCGGCCTGATCGCCGGCTACGCGTACTCCGCGCCCTATGAGGACCTCAAGATCAAGAAGTAGGGCGGGGGCTTGTCCCCCGCCGGCATCACGTCAGCCGCGTGAAGCCGTCGGCGCTCCAGCGCTCGCTGCCGACGCCGTGGTGGACGAAGAAGAGCCCGTCCGGGTCGTACCTGTCTTTCACCGCGAGCAACCGCGGGTAGTTCGAGCCCCAGTAGGATCGCTGCCAGCGCTCCTCGAAGAAGTTGCTTTCCGAGACATAGGACCCGGCCTCTGGGAGTAACGCCCGGATCTCCTTCATGGCCCCCTCGATCGCGGCGGCGTTCGCGCGGGCCGCCGTCACGTGGGGCTCGTGACCGACGACGCCGGGGTAGGCCGGCGGCTCGCCGGCGGCACAGATCACGAGCGCGAAGGCGTCCAGGACCGCCGGATTCATCGCGGTATCCCGGGCTGCCGCCACGTCGTCGGCGGGGGCTCCGGCCAGCCCCTTGTTCAAGTGCAGCGCGAAGTCCCGGTGCCGGCTCGCCGCGAAGAACGCCTCGCCCAGTCGATGCCGCGAGTTCTCGCGCAGCAGCGCGGCGGGAAGCCACGCTGACTGATAACCATGGAGGACCTGTCCCGCCTCGCCCACGTTGCCGGCCCAGAGGACGTTGCCTTCGGGCGCGCCCGGCCGGTCGTCGCCAACGACGACGCCCGGCACGCTCTTGAGAAATGCCGGGTCCCAGAAGCGCCGCGCCGGCACGGCGCCGATGAACGGACCGGCCGCGACGGCGAAGTCTTGCGGCGAGGCGGCCACCCAGTCGAGGAAGGGACGCCAGACGTCGTTCGCCTCTTGCCGGGTGAGC
>Ga0070706_100007260_pt1 | contig 10409 bp, 8 predicted proteins | sample KBSK5501metaG_FD_65476 | JGI IMG/M metagenome (GOLD analysis project Ga0070706, IMG submission 65476) | Corn, switchgrass and miscanthus rhizosphere microbial communities from Kellogg Biological Station, Michigan, USA - KBS K5-50-1 metaG | ecosystem: Host-associated > Plants > Roots >...
GGAGTTTTATATAAATCGCTCCCGTTCTGGGCGCCTGAATAGATGTAAACCCTGGAGCGGACGCGAATTCGGGTAGGTACCGAAGTGGCCAAACGGGGCAGACTGTAAATCTGCTGGCTTTACGCCTTCAGTGGTTCGAATCCACTCCTGCCCAAGTCCTTTTCTATCAGGAACTTACAGCAAGTTTTTTATGTAAGGTTTCTGACAGGTCGCCGTAATAAAAGCCCGATCTTCTAGAATAGTCCGGGCATTTTCGGGTCCCTTTTTGGCACGTTTTGGGCCTAAGCTTGGCAAGTTTTGGTCTTTTTGGTAGCCTCGGGCCCACTATGCTCAAACAGACGGCAAAAGGGAAGTGGAAGGTCGATGCTTACGAATGTGGAAAGCGCGTTCGAAAACTCTTCAATTCGCGATCGATGGCCGAGTCGTACGAGGAGCAAATCAAGTACCGCAGCAGTCGCGCGAAGTTCGGGATCTCGGAGCTAACACCTCAACAACAGGCCATCGCTCATGAGGTATTCAGGATCTTGCCAAAGAGTGCTAACCTGCTGACGATCGTGCAGCACTGGCTGGCTGTATCCACGACTGAAGAAATGCCCTTAGAGCTCGCCATTGATGTGTTCCTAGAGCATAAGGGGAAGCTCGGGCTTTCCGAACGTTACCTGGAAAGCCTGAGGAAAGTCCTCTGGCGATTCGAGAGGAGCTTTCCCGCACACACAGTCAGCGACATCACTAGAGACAAGGTTGAGTACTTCCTGTCTCGGGTGATTAAGGACACTCCCATCAATCGGTTCAATCACATTAAGGATCTACACGTCTTCTTCGAATGGACCAAAGCCGAGAAGTACGCACCCGAGAATGTGATGGCTGAGATTCCGCGACCCCAGCTCAAACGAAAGTCACCCGAAGTACTGACCATCGACCAAGCGGCGAAGATGCTTAAAAACACAGACGGCCAGGACAGGGCTTATGCTGTGTTGGGCATGTTCGCTGGCATTCGGCCCGAAGAATTACTGAGAGCGGATTGGACGATGGTTAGCTTGAAAGAAAAGGCTGTTCGGCTTCCGCCTGAAATTACGAAGCGTAATATTGGGAGGATTATCGAACTCGAAGCTAACGTTATAGCATGGTTGAAGACCGTGGCCAGACCATCCGGTCCAATCTTCCAAGGCGACGCGAGTTGTTTAACTGGGCGACTCAAAACAGCAGTAGGACTTGAGAGCTGGCCGCAGAATATCCTTCGCCATACCTTCGCGACCTACCACACCACAGCATTCCAAAACCCGGCTCGAACGGCTCTGGCCCTACATTCGCGAGAGAATCCAAGGATGCTCTATCAACACTATTTTCGGCCTGAACTGAAGGCTGTTGCGATGAAATTCTGGAAGTTGAGGCCTTGAAATGGTGAGCTAGCGGTTGCGCTTGATCAATTACCGAAGGACTGGCGGGCGCACCCGCCTTTGCGCTCCACGATGCGGATCGGCACCAACTGGATCAAATCACGATCCTCGGTCGGGTTGGTTGTTCCAAGCGTAATCGTTCCTGAAGAAGCAAACTGTCTTTTGAATCCGATGCATCCTCGCTTCGGCCAAGTGAAGGTTGAAGGACCTGTTACCTACCGATTGGATTCACGCCTTTAGTCTATGGATCCAGCGCTACGTCTTACGCGGCCTTCCGAACTGGGCAACGGAGTGACGCTCTATGGCCTGGAGTATCCTGGTTTCCATGGTTGTCTGTCCTGGTGTTACCTGACAATCGGCAACGGAGTCATCGTCGCGGCACATCGCGAAGTTTCTTTCGCATACTTTCGCGGAAGCTATTCGGATTCTGAAACTCTAAGCGGAGGTAATTTCCCTCGATGGCATATCGCCAGTTATCATCGATCGCCTTTTCTTTTGTGTGGTCGAGCGAGATCCTCAATTCCTGCACACCGATATCGGCAGCGGTTACTTGCAGGATTGGGGCGGGACCGCCGGTGAAGTCGAATCCAGCATTGTTGAGGTAGCGTCTACAGGTGTCACTGTTTTCCACGTTATTCCAAAACTTGTCGCGCACCTGATCATAAAGTCCTCCCTTAGCAATCATTTCTTCACTGGTGACCGCGTCGATATCGCGGTTGCCAAGGACCTGCCGTCGAGCGGCTTCCCAAGCGTCGTGCAGGGGCGTGTCGCCAACTGTCTTGCCGATAACGGTATAGATCCTATTAAGCGCTTGCCGGGGCGTCTCGCCGGCACGCGCTATGTCTTCTAAGTCGCGGCGGCGGATGCGAGTTGTGGGAACGGCTTTGTCGGCGATGGTTGGCCTTTTTAGGCCCTTGACTTGGGGTGTGTCGATCTTTTCCAGAGCGGCATCAATCTCCGTTTCGGTAAAGTTCGGCAGAGAGTCAGTTGAAAACGGCTTAGCAGCGGTACCCTGCTTGGGTTTGGTCGGTACTGGTAATCCGTAGCCTAGATCTTCCAGCGAGGGTTGATGGGTCTCAGGTGGGTGTTGCCCAAGAATGGCTAGCAAATCCGCAGGCGCTTTTTGCGTTGGCGGCTGCTGGCTTACGTTCTGGTTAGATTTGGTCGGTGCTGGAACGTCGAAGGGTAGAACCAGCGAGGGTTGGTCGGTCAAATGTAGGATTTTCGCAAGATCGGCTTGCCAATCCGGGGTCGCTTTTGGGGCTGCCGGCTGCTGGCTTACGTTCTGCTTAGGTTTGGTCGGCGCTGGAACTGACACAAACCAATAAGATCCTGCCTGAACCCTGCGACTTCCTTACCGGCGGCAAATCTCTGCCGGAGTGTTCGGTCATTCGGCCTACCTCTACTCAAAAAGGGGGTGCAGTAGCCACAGTTAAAGCGTTTATTGATGATTTGCTTTTCCTTGGCCAATCACCTGAATTCATGGCGTTCTCGATGCAACTGGCGGAGGCAACGGACAACGCTCGAAGAGAATTGGAAAAGTGAATCGCAGTTTCTCGACCTTCGGGAAGCCTTGAGATATGAGCCAGCGTTCCCCGCCCTTCTGCAATGAGAGTGGTGGTTCCTTCGGATAAGAATTCGAACTTGCCCCTATTTTAGCGCTTTGGGCTAAATCCGGGCTAAGTCCTAAAGCCACGTCGGGGCACGCATGGCTCAAACCTTGAAACGGTGAGAGAAACGTTTGCAGGACAATCAAGATTGAGATCGTCACCTGTACTTGCGCCAGGGTCGCACCCAGATGCGTACTGAAAGGTCCGGTGAACAAAGTCCAGACATATTGCGGACTAGAAATAGCCATCATGCAGACCAACCCAAACAGAAGTTGTAACCAACGGCTCGTTGGGAGCGGCTGAGCAGGTGATACGGGAGATTCGGTCGACATGCCGTTTGTCAAGCATGGCTTATGCCAAGCAGCCAGCCTAGATCGTCATAACCTGGCGAATGGTTTTGGCGTCGGCCAGGCGATCGAATGCCTCATTTAGTTCGTCGAGCCGAACAATCTCACTCAGAAGTTGGTTTATCGGGAGCTTGCCGCGCTGATACAAACTGATGAATCGAGGGATATCTCGGGCGGGAATACAGGAACCGAAGTAAGAGCCTTTCAGCGTTCGCTCCTCCGCGGTCAATTGTACAGCCGGGATAGATAATCGGTGATCCGGATGAGGAAGACTAGCGGTAACTGTAGTGCCACCGCGCCTGGTGATTTCGTAGGCCAATTGCAACGCAGCCACCGAACTCGCGCATTCGAACACATAGTCGACTCCGCCTTCGGTCAGGTCGCGTATCTTCTGAGCCGCGTCTGGGCCGGCTTCCACAGTCTTTGTTGCTCCCAGGCGTTTTGCTACTTCCAGTTTCTCGGGTTTCGCATCCACCGCGATGATTTCTGCCGCTCCGACTAGATTCGCACCTAATAGTGCGCTCAGTCCGACCCCGCCTAGGCCAACTATCGCCACCGAACTGCCGGCCGGGACCCGCGCTGTATTCACAACAGCTCCCACACCAGTGAGAACCGCACATCCAAACAGAGCGGCTTCGTGAGCGGGCAACGAAGGATCCACCTTGATGGCCGATCGCCGGGATACGACCGCATATTCCGCATACCCAGAGACCCCGATATGGTGATACAAGGGAGTTTTGCCGGGATGCAGACGTCTCGCTCCAGAAAGCAACGTTCCCGCCACGTTAGAGCGAGCTCCCGGTTCGCAGAGTGCCGGCCGACCTTCCATGCAAGGAATACAGCTGCCGCAAGAAGGAATGAAGGCCAAGACTACTTGATCACCCGGCTTCAGATCGTTAACGCCGGAACCGCACTCCTCGACTTCGCCGGCGGACTCGTGACCTAAAACCATCGGCGTAGGTCTAGGCCGATCTCCGTTGACCACCGAAAGATCGGAATGACAAAGACCAGTCGCTTTAATCTTAATCAATAATCCCCTGGCCCGGGCGGATCGAGAGTAACTTCTTCAACCGCTAATGGCTTAGAGTTTGCAAACGGGCGAGAGAGTCCCATTTCATGCAGGATCGCTGCTTTCATTTGTGATTCAGAGTAGCTTGTGGCTGCCGCTTGGCCACAGCAACTATCCAAGCAAGAATGCTACTTAACAACTCCGAATGACTCGCAACGGTGCAGCCGCGAGTTCATGCGCAGCCAACCTTATGAATTCTCTTCCCATACAGTGATAGCGGCGGCTATGCTGAAAAGTTACGGTCTATCATGCAGAAGTTCATTTCCAATGTGTTTTCGATAGACATGCCCGACGGCTGGACTCTGTCGACGTTGATTTTTGCCGGCCCGGTCGATGAGAAGACCGACGACGCACTGGTTGGAATTGGCAGCGCAAAACCATTTCAAAAAAACCTCGTGATTACTTTGGAAGCGATTGCCGCTGATGTAACCCTGGAGGATTACCTGAAGCGCCAGAGGGATGGACTGATCAAAGCCGAAGTGGACTGGCAGCCCGACCAGGAACCAGAAACGGTGCAGCTGGCCGACGGGTCGGTGGCGATCCTCTCCGAGCACACCATGATGGGTCAAGGCGGTGCGCTCATTCGCCAGATACAGCTGATGCGGTTTAAATCCGGTGTAGCTTACACGTTCATCGCAAGTGATCTGGAAGGTTATCCTTTCGATTTGGCGCGTGACGATTTTCGGAAGATCCTACTGAGTGTCTCTTAGGCTATCGGTACCGGGTTTTTTGCCCAGCTGATCTCGGCCAACGGTTGGAAATCGTATCCCGAAGCCAGTTCCTGATAGCTCATGACTGGCAGTTGCGGGAATTCGCGCATCAGGAGATCTCTTACCTTCCGTCGAAGAGCGAACGCGGTCAGGATCACCGGATTACCGTGAGCAAGGCGTCGTGACCGATGCGCCTTGAGCACGGCTTCAAGAAACGCGATGCGCTCCTCAGCTGATAATGGGTATCGATCAGTATCCAAGAGTCGCTTTTCGATCTCTGCGGACAGTCGATAAACCGGGATCGTCAGCCGTCCGCTTGAGTAGGCGAGCGAAACCAAGGAGGAGAGCGACACCCTTAGATATTCAACGCAGTCGGACTCGGCTTGCATCTCAGTCCGGTTCCCGGAAGCGATCAGGACGCCATCGCTGCGGTAGAATGCTGATTGTTCGGTTAGATCGGTCTCAACGCGAGTCTCTAGCGCGACAAGTTCCTCCAGGATCGTCCGTAGATCGACAACACTAATTTGTTCTTCAAGCAGGCCACGGAGGATACGCGTGAGTCTCGGAATGCTGAATCGTTCAGAAGCGATCCGTACGAGTGTCGGGAAGGTGTTAAAGAGGAGCCCGAGATCAAACTCGACCTGGCTGGTTGTTAAAAAGAGGCGAGCGCTTCGGCGCAACAATTCTTCCTGGACGAGGAGTATATACTGCTGCGGATCCCACATTTCGCAGCCATCGGCCTGCAATTTCTCTTGGATAACAGTTGAATGAATCACTCTTGCCTGTCCAAAGAAGGGGCTGGGCGCGGGGCGGCTGACCTCGGGCCTCAGTACGGTCTGGGGATCACGAAAAGGCATTTTGATCAAGGATTCGCCAAGCCTGAGCCCGCGCCGAAATGCCGTTCTAAGGCAATTCAAAACGGAGCAGAACGCATCGTCCGGAAGGTCGGGATTAAATCGGAATTCGATCGTGGGCAGACGGATGCCTAGTGCGCTAAACAACTTATTCCGGAGATCGTTAGCTGCCCGCTCCAAGACAATTCGCCCCTGACGGTCGGACAGAAACATCGCTTGATACTGTTCTCTGCCGAGCTCAACGGCGATTCGCAGAGGCAGCGCCCGCGCAAGGTTTGTCTCGAGCCGGTCCTGGTCCAGCTCTGCGAGATCAAGGGTGTCGCCGTAGTTCAGCGAGATTCCTCTGCTGATCAACTCAGCTAGCGGCTTCCGCAAAGCGCCGGGAGCCATCTCGAATGCAAATTTTCCTCTCCTCCGGACCTCTCGCACGAGAGCCTCAGAAATAAGCAGGTCCCGATTCTGCACGACAGTGTCGATCACCAGGCCCGCGACCTCAAAACAATCAGCCTCGGGGTCGGGTTGAACCTGCAAATTAGGCCGGCATCGCTCCCGATTGACGGTCACAGAAACGACCTCCGGCTGGTCGGTCGGAGCCAGACCGGCTAGGGAGGTTTGAATTGACCATGATTCCGGGAACCCCGCCTCGACCAAAAGGAGTCTGAGCTGGGTGGTTATCTGGTTTGTGAGCTCTTCGGCGAAAGACGAGGACAGCTTAAAACGGTCTCGCCAAGCTTCGCCAAACCGCAATTCCAGAAGCAAATCCGCCGAAGCGTTAGTCGATCCAGTCATGTTTTCCTGGGTGTCTAAATTAAAACGGCGATTCGATGGCGACCCCCGGCACGAGCTCATCGAGCGCCAGGATTGGAACCTCCGGGAACTTCCGAGCGATGAGCTTTCTCACTAGCGGGCGTAATAACCGGTGTCGAACTACGATCCCTTTGCGATGGGGATCTGGGAGCTGCTTATCAATCGTAGCGAGGACCTTGGAAAGCGCTGGGAGGTCGAGAAGCAGCGAACTCGCGCGGTCCTGTAGTCTCAAGTTGCTGAGGAGATATTGTTCTAGACGCTGACCGAGCGGGATCAGCGAATAGCGCCCGCAGTTTCCCCACAAATGTGCCCGCAGCTGCGACAGGCAACGCAACTCTGCGACGATTTGAAACGATGGGGCACTCGCCCTCCGCAAGCGAAGGAATTCACTAACGATCAGGCCGAATTGGTCGACCGGAACACGTTCCCGCAAAAGCGACTTAGCGACTGTCGTCAGGCCGCTGAGAAGATCGCTGTCCTTGCGAATGGTCTCGGCAACACCAGCGGATGTCGCCGTCAGCATTTGACTCACCTCGTCGACACCAAGAAACAGATCGAGCCGAGCAGTGACCAAGCCTTCCAACTGGCGAACAGGATACTCGAGAACCTCCCAAGCGTTCAGGTCGGCTGGGCAGTCTGCGCTTTGGACCCAGAAAGCGAGCTCCTGCTCCTGAGGGTCTCGTGCTCCTATTCCCCGGATCCCTCTTTTCGCCAGTATCGCTTGGTCACCAACGAAGAGCCGACGGTTCAGGTCAAGCTTTTGAAAAACCGGCGAAACTCCGCGCACGTAAAGGACGTACCCGGCTCCGTCGGTCCGGGATTGCTCCACCCCCAAGGGAATCTCGGGTACCGCCAAACCGAATCGGGAACGGATGCGGTCTCTCATACCGTTCAGCAGCTGTTTGAGCGGGCCTTGGTCACCGGAAGGAATTAGTGAGGCATCAATGACGATAAAGATCGGCGTGAAGAACTGCGATTGCCGCATCGCATCGATCGCGTCGTCTCGGTACGCATCGACGGCGATTTCGACACCACTCCAGGAGTACATAGTAAGCAAACCTTCATGAAGGCGCCTTTTGAGCGAAGAATCCTCCGTTTCCTCTAGCCCGCGTTCAAAAAACTGGCGCAACGTTTTTCGTCGCTCTTCAGTTGTAAACAATTCGAGGACGTCGTCGCGAATGGTCGCGAGGTAAGCGTTGGAACCGTCCAGCGTTTCGGCCAACGCGGCTGCAGTTCCGATATCGCGACGAGCGGCCGGCCATTGGGACAGAATAACTCTAAGGAAACCTGCAGAAAGCAGGAGAGGGATCCGCAACCGGTCACCCGCTGCTCGGTCCGGGATCTTTTCCGCCAGCTCCGCGGCGCAGTCGTAGGCTTCAGCAGCCGATGTCAGCTCGTCTTGCTGAAAAAATACGTCACCGGCTAGCTCCGCGAGGTAGGAAGCGCTGTCGAAATTGCCCGCATCCCGATAATGCTTCGAGCCCCTGGCGAAGTAGCCAGCCGCAATGGCGAGCTTGTCTTGCCGTTTCGCCAAGTCGCCCAACTCAAAACAGCCTCGACCAATCCACTCATTCTCGCCGGCCCTACTGAAATGCTCTATGCTCTCCATAAGTTCCCTCTCAGCATCGGCATAACGCTCGCCTTTCAGCGCTGCCTCATGTTTTCGCCGACAGAGAACTCCCAGATTACTTGAATGTCGCACGGCGGCGTTATTTGCCGGGTCGGCTGCATAAGCTCGCTCGTACGCACGCTTTGCGAATTCCCAGTCCGGTTCCGGCTTCGCGGTCGCGAACAATGCCCAACATTCGTGCAGGTCTACTGAATTCGGAAACAGGTCGGTGGCATCCCTAAGCACTGCTTCCGCTCGGCGAAAATTGTTTTCGAAGATGTAAGAGCGCGCGAGATTGGTCTCCAGAATCGCACCGATCTTTTCATAGTAGCGGTAACCAGCCTTTCGGGCCGGATGCGCCTTTGGATGTCTCGCCAATCTCATATGGCGCCGGACTTGGAAAATCGCGCGATGATAGTGCCTGGCAGCAGCGCCATATTCTTTGCGCCAAAAGCGGACGTTTGCGAAAAGAGATTCGCCGACCAAGCCAGCCGGAGAAAGCCAACCGAGGCAGCAGAGTGCCCGACACTTCAATGCCGCCCACCAAATCAGCTTCTCTTGGTGATGGACACCGTCAAACCAGGAAAGATCTTCGGCGAGGTAAGAGTTGATCGCTTGCCGGCTATGCTCCGCGAGATCGTGTTGATATCGGACAACTTGGCGAAGCCTTCCAACCGACGCAAGGAGCCCGTAGAACAGCTTCAATCGCTGCGGCTTTCCTAAACCATTCTCGAGCCCGGCCATATTTGCTATCTCCGCTCCGATTCCTGCCTGTCCTTCTGCTTCTTTAGGGCGTTTAACGCTTCGACAATTTGCGCGTAAACCACCAGAACATTCGGCGAGGAGACTTTCTCCGCACTGGCCACAGGCACGGCTCGTTCTCCGTAAGCAGCCGGACCCCGTATGCCGGGACCTGCGACACCGAGGGGACTCAGCATTGTGCTCTCAAAGCGAGCGTCGTTGATCACCCGTCGAGCCGCTTCACTAATTTCGCGCGGAAGGTCCCGAAAATCTACGTCCAGAGCCTGGCCGGCCGGTTGCGCTCGCTTGGACTTGAACCAAGTCCTGTAAAGGAGCTTCAGTTCGTAATCGAGCAACTCGCTATAGGCGCCAAGTGCCTCTGCTGCTCTAGCCACGCTTTCCGCATGGGAGTAGAGCCACTCGCGGTACGCTTGTTTGGTCTTCTCGAGTGGATCTTCAGGTATGGACTGATTCGGCGGTTGCCCGGCAATCGGTTTGCCGACCAAATCGACAATTCCAGATTGACCAAAACTTTCCGCGGACCCCGGTTCCGCTGGCCTCGCGGAGCCCACATTCTCGATGATCGGCTCTGTTTCGACGCCACCTTCCCGCAGCGCGTCGACAAATCGATTGTAAAGTCGTTTTGCTCTCTCTCCCGCCCAACTGTCAGCGAAAAGATAGGTGTTACTAGCGTCGAATTGGAAGCGGTTAAAGAGACCTAGGAGCCCGCAGAGATAAGGAAACGATCCATCACCGGCACTGTCTGCCAGCTTCCTAAGGTCATCACGAAGGACGCTCCAATCGTCAGGCCAGCGCAACAGACGAGAGATCCGTTCTTGCGAATAACTCTCCAACAGCCGCGCCAGCAAGCCCGCGTGATTAGCAAGACTCCAGTAATGCGTTTCCGCTAGATAGATGATTCTCTCAGTTACTTTTTCAGTGAATCGCCGTTTCGCTTCAATCTCTGCGCTCATTCGTTCGAGGGCCCACTTGAATGCAAAACCGACAACTCCTCCGCCGAGCGCGCTCCCAAAGATAAACTTCCACAGATCCGAGCCGAGCAAATTTGCGTCCATAATCGATGCCCGGGTCCCCAGCACGACAAACGATTAGCCGCACCTGCACGGGCGGTCCGCTGATACTAACAATTCTCTACGCAGGAGCGCTAGCCAAAACCTTTGCGGGAAAAAGCGGAAGAGCTACCCGCTAAAAAGAGCGGGTCGGCATTTGGGTACGTCTGTTAAGGGATGCTGTCGGGCGAGGAG
>Ga0070706_100007261_pt1 | contig 10408 bp, 8 predicted proteins | sample KBSK5501metaG_FD_65476 | JGI IMG/M metagenome (GOLD analysis project Ga0070706, IMG submission 65476) | Corn, switchgrass and miscanthus rhizosphere microbial communities from Kellogg Biological Station, Michigan, USA - KBS K5-50-1 metaG | ecosystem: Host-associated > Plants > Roots >...
TTCGAGCCCGACGCGCTGATCCAGCGTTAACTCCAGGTTCATAGGCCTTCAGCGCTGCAGCAGTTCCGTGGTGGTCATCCGGGCCCCCGGCATACGCACGCCCGTGATCTTCTCGGGGTCGAAGTCGTCGGCAACTGGCTGGAACGAAGGGGGCCGCTTCTGCACGAAGCTGTCCACGCCTTCGGTGAAGTCCGCGCCGCTGTTCAGCACTTCCATCAGCGCGTATGAGCGTCGGCAGGCCTCCTCGAAAGAGGCGTCGAGGTCGGCGAGCACCTGGTGGCGGATCGCGGCCATAGCGGCGGGGGAGCAGTGACGCGCCAGGTCCCTGGCGTACTCCCGGGCCGCGGGCAGCACCTCGCCGGCCTCCAGGACCCGGTTCACCAGCCCGAGGTCCTTGGCCTCGTCGGCTTCGAAGACCCGGCTGGACAGCAGCAGGTCGAGCGCGTTGCCCACGCCGACGTACCGGGGGAGGACCCAGGACATGCCGTACTCGGCCCCGAGCCCGCGGCGGGCGAAGGCGGTGGAGAACCTGGCTCCCCGCGCCGCGAACCGCACATCGCACATCATCGCCTGGGTCAGCCCGATCCCGGCGCACGCGCCGTTGATCGCGGCGATCAGCGGCTTGCGGAACAGCCGCGGGGCGTACTGCGGGCGGCGCGCCGATATGTCCACCGGACGGCCGGCCACCTCAGCCAGGCGGCCCATGTCCATGCCCGGGCAGAACGATGTCCCGGCGCCGGTCAGTACCCCCACCCGCACCGCCGGATCGCTGTCGGCTGCCGCCAGCACGTCGAAGTACCGGTTCTCCATCGCCGCGGTCCACGCGTTGCGGCGTTCGGGCCGGTTCAGCGTGAACGTCGCCACGCCGTCCGCGTCGACCTCGGTGAGCACCAGGTCCTCATCGTCTGCCATCGGTCGACCTCTCTGCCGGGGCCTATTGTTCTAGATTATCTGATTGAGTTATCTTATTATACTCACATGACGAACGCAGCCACGGAAGACGTCGTGCTGGCGGGCCTGCACCGCGGGCTCGGCCGGGACGGGGTCCCCATTCCCGCTTACCAGACCCTCGGTGTCGAGGTGCGCAGTGCCACGGCCGGGTCCGCGGTCGTCCGGGTGCCGGTGTCACCGCACCTCGTGGCGCCGGACGGCGCCTTGCTCCCCGGCGCGTTCGCCGTGCTGGCCGACGCGTGCTGCGGCTGCGCCATCGCCGCCGCCCTGCCCGCCGGGGGCGCCGCGCTGACGGCACAACTGCGCGTCGAGTTCATCCGCCCGCTGCCGGCCGGCCATGCCTGGATCGAGGGACGGGCCGAGACCGATGCGGTCGACGACGACAGCGGGCTGGCCCGCGCCGAGATCGTGGACGAGGCCGACCAGTTGCTTGGAGTGGCCTCGCTGCGCATCATCAAGGCATCGCACCAGGGGTTCCGGCAGGCAGCGCCGGCCGCCCAGGCCAGTACCGGTCCGGCCCCCTCCCCGGCCCGGGTTGCCGGCCCCGAACCGGCTGCCGCCTCAGCCCCGGTGGCGCGGCTCCTCGGAGTGGTCAGCAGGCTGGCGGACTCCGGCCGGTCGGCGTGGACATTCCGCCCGCCGCCGGCCGCGGCGAACAGCTTCGGGATGGTGCACGGGGGAGTGCTCGGGCTGCTGGCCCACGAAGTGGCCAGTGACGCGCAGCGGTCGCTGATCGGCCCGGGCGATGAACTGGTCCCGCTGGACCTGGTGGTCAATTTCTACCGCGGTGTCCCGGCGTCCGATCGCCTGGCCGCGGCCACGGCGCGGGTGACGCACCGCGGGCGCCGGTTCGTCGTAGCCGAGGGCGCGGTGACGGGCGCCGATGGCCGGCCCGCGCTGCGCCTGTCGGTCGGCGCCCATGTCCGTAGCGCTCACGCCGGCGAGCCCGGATGACGACCGGTGAGGCCGCGGGTGAGACAGCCATGCGGCCCCTGGCGGGAGTCCGCGTGGTGGAACTTGGCATCTGGGTGGCCGCGCCAGCCGCCGCGGCCATGCTCGCGGATTGGGGTGCGGACATTGTCAAGGTTGAGCCGCCTGGCGGTGACCCCAACCGGCGCACCCTGCGGCACGTCGGCCACGACGCCGACGCCGAGCCGCCGTTCGAGCTGGACAACCGGGGCAAGCGCAGCGTGGTGCTCGACCTTCGCGCGCAGGCCGGCCAGGATGCACTGGACCGGCTGCTCTGCCGGGCCGACGTGTTCCTGACCAACCTGCGCCACGGTGCGCTGGAGCGACTCGGCCTGGATCCCGGATCGCTGCGTCTGCGGTACCGGCGCCTGGTCATCGGCACGCTGACCGGCTATGGCTGGGCAGGCCCCGAACGGGACCGGGCCGGTTACGACGTCTCTGCTTTCTGGGCCCGTTCCGGCATCGCGGCCATGCTGAACCCGGCGGGCCATCCGCCGCCGGGCATCCGGCCCGGGATGGGTGACCGGATGGCGGCGGCCAACCTGGTGGCCGACGTGCTGTCCGCGCTGCTGCGCCGGGTACGCACCGGCGACGGCGGCGTGGTCGACGTTTCCCTGCTCCGCTCCGGCATCTACGCGGCAGGCAGCGACCTGGCGCTGCAGCAGTACTTCGGCAAGCGCGGCCGGACGCGCCCCCGCACCGAGCACGAGTCTCCGCTGTACAACTGCTATCAGGCCGCCGACGGGCGCTGGTTCTGGCTGATTGCCCTGAAAGGCAGTCGGCACTGGCCGGGGCTGGTGCGGGCACTGGACCGGCCCTACCTGGCGGCCGACGAGCGGTTCGCCACTGGGCGGGCGCGGCGGACGAACCGCAAGGAGCTCATCGCCCTGCTCGACGAGGAGTTCGGCCGCCACGACCTGGCCGAGTGGGCGCGTCGCTTCGACCGCTGTGATGTGTGGTGGGCGCCCGTGCAGACCCTCGCCGAAGTGGCCGCCGATCCGCAGGCAGCGGCCATCGGCGCCCTCACCGATCAGCCCGGGATGGCGGGCGGCCCGCCGATCCGGACCGTGGCCACCCCGGTGCGGTTCTGGGACGAGGCTGACCCGAAACCCGGCCCAGCACCCGAACTGGGTGAACATACCAGCGAGGTCCTGCGCGAGCTGGGCCTGGAACGCGCACCGGCGGTAGGCAGGAACGGCGCCGACGTCGAGGATCACGGCTGACCGTAGTCGGCGCCCAGGTCCGTAGCGTTCACGCGGGCGGGTGATGCCGCCCCGTCCCCGGTGCCAGGGCACGGGACGAGGGGCAGGCACCACCGGCCGTTCGGCTCATGCTCACAAGACGATAAGCGGCGGGTACCCGCGGTCCGGCGGCCAGCCGAAGTCAGGACCCCGCGCGCCTGAGAGACCTGGCCCGCAAGCCGGCCTGGTAGGCCGCACCGGGGGACTCGGTCGCGCCTGGCGCCGGCCACCAGCGGCCCTGCCCGGAGGTAAACGGATACCAGCGGTCGTCGGGTCCCAGGCGGATCTGGACACCGGCTCCAGGGTCGGCGATGACGCCCGGGGCGACGTCCAAGTCGGCGATGGCGACAGCACGCCGCTTCCGCACCTCGCGCTCGGCATCCTCCATCTGCTCAGGTCGTCCGGCGGATGGCTCGACGGTGGCGGATACCCCGCCGGGCCCGCTGTGCCGGTACGCGAGCACCAGGCGCCGCAGCTCATCCTCCGGTCGGCCGCTCAGACGCGCCGCCTGACCGATGTGCGATGCTCCTTGCGCGGTGGCGAGGATGCGCACCGCGTCGACGAGTGAGACGAGCGAATCATCGGCGAGCAGGTCGCCGGCCTCTACCGCCGGGTAGCTGCCTGCCAGCATCATCGCCGCGCGGTCCGCCGCGTCGGCCACCAGCAGCCGCAACGCCTCGACGCGAGGAACGGTCGCGGGCGGCGCGTCGTGCTGCCAGGCGTCGTGGCGCGAGACGTCCGCGTTCACGCGCCCAGGTCCTGGCTCAGGCTGACCAGGGCGCGCAGTTCGCCATCGTCGAGTTCGGTCAGCGCGCTTTCGCCGCTTGCCAGCACGGCTTCGGTCAGCTCGCGCTTGCGCTCGAGCAGGGCGGAGATGCGGTCTTCCACGGTTCCCTCGGCAATGAGATGGTGCACGTTCACCGTGCGGTGCTGGCCGATCCGGTGGGCGCGGTCGGTGGCCTGGTCCTCAACGGCTGGGTTCCAGGGCCGGTCGAAGTGGATCACGTGCCCGGCCCGCGTCAGGTTCAGCCCGGTTCCGGCCGCGCGGACCGAGAGAATGAGGGCATTTCCCTGTCCGGACTGGAACCGGTCGATGATCTCCTGCCGCCGCGCGGTCGGGGTGCCGCCGTGCAGGAACTCGGCGGGCATACCGCGCGCGAGCAATTGGGCCCGGAGCAGATGCCCCATGGAGACGTACCCCGTGAAGATCAGCGCCGCGTCCCCGGCACTGGTCACGGCATCCATCAGCTCCCCCAGCGCCTGAAGCTTGCCCGACCGGGACGCTTCGACATCAGCGTCCCAGCCGTCCGCGGACTGCCTGAGGAAATGCGCGGGCGAGTTGCAGATCTGCCGCAGCGACTGGAGCAGACGGAGTACCTGGCCCTTGCGGGCGACGCCGGCGCTGGCTTGGATCCGAGCCAGCGTGTCGGCGGTCGCGGCCTTGTACAGCGCGGCCTGTTCCCCGGTCAGCTGCACGAAGCGGTCGCTGACCACCTTGTCCGGCAACTCGGGCGCGACGCCAGGGTCGGTCTTGCGGCGGCGCATGAGGAATGGTGTGATGAGCCGGCTCAGCCGCCGTGCCGCGTCACCGTCCGCCTCCCGCTCGGCCGCCCGGCCGTAGCGCTCACGGAAGACGCCGAGGGTTCCGAACAACCCGGGATTGGTCCAATCCAGGATGGCCCATAGCTCCGACAGCGAGTTCTCGACCGGTGTACCGGTCACCGCGATTCTTACGCTCGCCGGGAGAGACCGTAGCGCGCGAGCGGCTTGCGAACGATGGTTCTTCACCTGCTGCGCCTCATCGGCCACCACCACGTCCCAGCGGGTCGCCGCCAGCCGGTCAGCGTCGCGGAGCAGCGTCCCGTATGTGGTGACGATGACCTGCCCGGATGTGAACTCCTCGAGCGAGCGGCCGGTCCCGTGGTAGCGGTGTACAGGGACATTCGGAGCAAAACGGGCGAACTCCCGCTCCCAGTTGGCGAGCAGCGACGCCGGACAGACCACCAGCGTCGGTCCGTTCGCCCGGCGCAGGTGGAACGCGATGACCGTCAGGGTCTTGCCCAGGCCCATGTCATCGGCGAGCAGCGCCCCGAAGCCCAGCGCGGTGGTACGGGCCAGCCACTCGACGGCTCTGCGCTGGTAGCCGCGCAGGATGACGTTGAGCCCCTCGGGCATATCGATCGGGTCCTGGCTACCCGCGTTTCGCAGCATACCGATGAGGTCGACGAGTCGTCCGGCGGCGGTGCATGGGACGTCCTGTCCGTCGACGGCCATCTGTCCGGTCAGGGCCGCGCCCAGCGCCTGGACGGCCGTAAGTTCGCCGAGGTCGCGCTCGCTGGCGCGCCGCGCGGTGGCCGGATCGATCAGCACCCAACGTTCGCGGAGCCGTACCAAGCCGTCCGCGGCCGCGGCCGCTGTCACTTCCGCTTCGGAGAGGGGGTCGTCCTCGAGGGTCAACTGCCAGTCCAGGTCGACGTCGCCGAGGCCGCTTAGCGTGGACGGGCTGGCGCTTGTTCGCGACCGCAGAACCACGCTTGCGCCGAGCCCCCGGACCAGATCGCCCGGCCACTCGACCGTGATGCCGTGCGCGGCGAGTTGCTCGCCCGCCAGGCCGAGTAGTTCCACGGCATCCTCGCCCCGGATCTCGCCGTCGCGGCGTATTCGCTCCAGCGGCGGCCAGCACCTCATCGCCCGGCGCAGAACCCGGTGTTCGGCGTGGCCGAGGTGGTCGGCGCGAAGCTCGGCTCGCAGGGTTGGCTTATCGTCCGCGGGCATGTGGATCCGTAGCGACATGGGTCCTGGCGGGGTGGGATCGGCCGTCTCGGCGCAGCGATCCGCCCATTCCGCGGCGTCGGTGCCCAGCACGCGAGCGGGGCCCGCGTAGGCCCCGTCGCCGACCACAAGCCGTGCCCCTGGCGTCCGGAGCACGGCATTAGCGACCGTGTCCAGGAAATCGGTCTGGTCGGCGTCGATGTCCGCCAGCCGCCAGCAATCACGGCCGTCAGCGTCTAGCGCCGGATAGACGCGCCGTGCGGAGATCGCTTCGAGGGCCGACCGGGTAGCCGAAGCCCAAGTCCGTACCGACGCGTGCAGCCGCTCCGTCGTCACGTCGAGTGCGGCCAGGACGGGCAATGCCACCATAAGCGGCACACCCCAGCTCGCCAGCGGTTCGGGGAGCTCATCACCGGTGGGATGGCTGATCCGGAATCGCCGGCTGGCCTCGAAGTCCAGGGCGCAGCCGACGCCCAGGAGCCGGCCGAGGATGCCCCGCGAGCTGCGTGCCTCCGCCGCCTCCGCCCTGGCCAGCCGCGCTGCGGCGGACTGCTCCGATGCCACCAGCTGTTCAAGCAGCCCGGCCGCGGCCGCCACCTTCGCCTCGTTCTTGTTGCGCCCGTCCGCGAGGTTGGCATAGCTCCCCGTCGCATGCATGCACGTAACCGTGCAGGTGAACACCGGCGCATGCGGCGGGCCGCTGGCCACCTGCTCGTAGCACAGCGCGGCGATGTCCCCGCGTTGCGCCCACTCGTTCAGCACGGCCACGGGGTGGCGTTGGGATAGGGGCGCCTCCGGAACCGCGGCGGCGGGGGGAGCCAGATCCTGGAGCAACGCCAGGGCCGCGCCCGCCCTCGCGGCCTTGGATCCGGCCGCGTGACACGGCTCGCCGACGACCAGTCCATCCGCCAGCGGCATGAAGGCCACCGCCGCATACTCCCCGGCCTCGATGTAGCGCACCGTGGGCCATGACCGGGCCTGGCTGTACATCGATAGCACTCCTCCGGCCGCCGTAGGAGCGCTGATCAACGCCTCCCAGGCGACGGCACGGGCTTCGGCCCATCCCTGCGGGTCGGCCTCGAAGAGCAGGAGATACAGCGACCGAACGGACAGCGCGCAGGCTGGTACGAACCTCAGGAGCTCTGGGTCGGGTTCGGGTTTGCCTACCTCATGGTCGAGCCACAGCTCCAGCTCGTTAGCGATCAATCGCGGTGCCGCCGTCCCGGCCGATGCCGAGGCGGTCGGCTCGCGATCAGGCTCGTGATCCGGCAGGGCGAGCCCGGTGAGCTCGGCCAGCAGCGACAGCGCCGCGGCTTGCCGCGCGGCCTTCTTGTTGCTGGCGTGCCGCTGCTTGCCATCGACGCGTGCGCCGTCCCGCTCCAGCGATGCCTGAGCGGTGAACATGCCGTTCGTTTCCGACTCGGTGACCCGCATGCCGGCGACACCGAGCCGCTGAACTTCGGTGCTCACGACAGAGACCGCCATCGCGGGGTCGCGGACGGCTGCTTGTAGCGCTCTGTCACGAACGTTCGCCCAAGCCTGGTGGTCACGCGCGGCAAAGAGGACCTGGTGCAGCTCCCGGGGTCCCGATTCCCCGGACGTGATCCTGCGCTCCGCATCCGCGATCATCGCCCGGTTCGCAATGCCGTCCAGGCACGCGCACCTCAATGCCGCGAAGAACTCGTCATCAGGCAGTGCCGCGAAGTCTGTAGCCGGGTCGGCCACCAGGCTCCGCAAGGCCCGCTGTGCGCGTTCCTTCTCGATGTCGGCGCGGGTCCGGCCTTTCGGCGGCGGCTGCTGCTGCGGTAGCGGCTTCGGCCGGGCCCGGGCCAGATCGGCAGGTGTGGGCATTCGAGGGGATTGCGGCGACACACGACTTGTCTACCATCCGTCTGTCCCGATCGCAGGGACGGCGCCCCGGCTGATCACGAGGCGTACGCGCTTTTCACGCCGTGCCCTTAAATGCCAAGTCGCCGCGCACGGCGCGTTTCCGCGGAAACGTCTTAGGCAATTGCGTTAGGCATTTGCCAAACGTCTCCGTGGAAACGCCGCATCCGCGCCCCGGGCACCCGCCGGAAGTCGTGCACCTCGACCCCGGCGCCGAGGGTGGCCAGGCCGGGCACCCCGTCCAGGAGTTGCGGCCCGGTCAGGGCCGGGGCCACGCCGCCGGCCTCGCCCGGCGCCTTGGTCATCGCGATGGTGCCGCCGAGGGAGAACACCGCCACGTGGCCGGGAGACGGACGCGAGGCGGCCATTGAGCTTCCTCCGATATCCGAGCGTCGTGCCCTCAGCTGCTCTTCGCGATGCCGCTCTTCGCGATGAGCTTAGCGACGATCGCGACATGCTCGGGGGAGTGCATGCTGTCCCGCTCCGCGGCCAGCGCGGTCTCCATCACCGTGGCCATCGCCTGCTCCAGGTGCAGGTTCACGGCCCGTTTGGTGCCTCGTAGCGCCGCGGCGGGCAGCGCGGCCAGCCTGCGGGCGAGGTCCATCGCCTCGTCGAGCAGTTTGTCGCGCGGCACCACCCGGTTCGCCAGGCCCAGCCGAACGGCTTCCTCCCCGCTCACCCGCTCGCCGAGGAACAGCAATTCCTTGGCCCGGGCCAGCCCGACGATCAACGGCAGCACCATGGCGCCGCCATCCCCGGCGACCAGCCCCACCTGGACGTGCGGGTCGGCGAGGTAAGCTCCCTCGGCCATCAGCACCATGTCACTGAGCAGGGCCAGGCTGCAGCCCAGCCCGACGGCCGGGCCGTTCACCGCCGCGATTACCGGCACCGGGCAGCGCACCATGCCGGTGATGATGCTGCGGGCCTCCGCGATGTTCTGTTCCCGGAATGCCTCATCACGCTGCACCCGGGTCATCACGTGAAAATCCCCGCCCGCGCTGAACGCCCGTCCCCGGCCGGTCAGCACCACCGCCCGCACCTGGTCGTCCGCGGCGAGGCGATCCCAGACGCCCGCCAGCGCGGTGTGCAGCGCCTCGCTGGCGGCATTCAGCTGCTCCGGCCGGTTGAGTTCGATCAGCCGGATGGGACCGTCAGCGGTCACCACGAGCTCCGGCACCAGGTTGTCCATGGGATCAATATAGTTAAATTTTTTAAATCAATCAATGAGCCCGAACGGAGCTGGTACACGCCCCGGCAAGCAGCCGCCAGCATGGGGAGCGGTGCCGCCACGGCGGCGTGGTCAGCCGTTCCAACCCGGACCCGTGGTATCGCAGCGACGCCACCTATTTCGAGCGCCTCTACGGAGAGGCGCTGATCGACTTGAGCCCGGAGGAGGTGGCGGACGGCGTCCGGGCCAGATTCTGATCCGCGCTGGTGCCGTCTTAGGGGGTTGCGATCACGAACCTGCCGGGGACTTGAGGTCGTGCAGAATAAGGTCCCAGACCTCCGCGCCGGTCTCGTAGGGGGCGTAGAACGAGACGCGCTCGATCAGGTCGCCGAACCTGCGCTGGATCTCCGCCGCCACGTCGGCTGGTTCGGCCACCACCGCGAACGCCCGAAGCACCTCGTCAGAGATGAGCCCGCCCATGGCTTCCCACTTGTCCTCCCGGTCCGATTTCGACAGTGCGTTGAGCTCGTCGCCGAGTCCGGCCCAGCCGTGCAGGTCAAGCACTCCCCGGTAGGCCGGGGTGCTTCCGTAGAAGGCGATCTGCTGGCGGGTGCCGGCCACCGCGCGGGCCATCTCCGCTTCGGTGTCCCCGGTCGCGATCATCAGCAGCAAGCTGACCTCGGCGTCCGCCCGCGACCGCCCGGATGCGGCCAGGCCCCGGGAAAGCGCCGGGAGCGTCACCTCGCGCAGGTAGCGCTCGGTGCAGAACGCGTGCGCCAGCAGGCCGTCGGCGACCTCGCCGGCCACCGTGGTCATGGCCTCGCCCACCGCGGCGAGGAAGACGGCAGGCGGACCGCTAGCCAAGGGCGGCGGCGAGAAGAACGGGGTCATCAGCGTGTGCTGGTAGAAGTCACCGCGGAAGCTCAGTTTCGTCCCGTCGTTCCACGCCGACCATATCGCCCGCAGGGCCATGATGAACTCCCGCATGCGCGGTGCGGGATGACTCCAGGGCATGGAGAACCGCCGCTCGACGTGCGGTTTGACCTGGCTGCCCAGGCCGAGAATGAACCGGCCGCCCGAATATGCCTGCAGGTCATGCGCGGTGTAAGCGAGCTGCATGGGGGAGCGGGCGAAGGCCACCGCGATGGCCGTGCCGACCGCCATCCGCTCGGTGTGCTCGGCGGCCAGCACCAGGGGCAGGAAGGGGTCATGCGCGGACTCCGACGACCACAGACCGTCATAGCCGGCCTTCTCGTGCCGCCGGGCCTCGTCGACCACCGCGGTGGTCTGCCAGGCCCCGAGCTTGCCGTCGACCTTCATCGGTTCCTCCGAGATGCCCGGGCCAATCAGCCAGCAAACTTGGCGTTTGGTCGCTAACGTAGGATAATGAATTAACTATATCAGGCGCATCCTCAGGGGG
>Ga0070706_100007262_pt1 | contig 10407 bp, 8 predicted proteins | sample KBSK5501metaG_FD_65476 | JGI IMG/M metagenome (GOLD analysis project Ga0070706, IMG submission 65476) | Corn, switchgrass and miscanthus rhizosphere microbial communities from Kellogg Biological Station, Michigan, USA - KBS K5-50-1 metaG | ecosystem: Host-associated > Plants > Roots >...
TCAACATGTCCGTCTGGGAGTCGGTCGAGGCGCTGGCCGCATTTGTCTATTCGCCCGACCACCGGCGCGTCCTGCGCCGCCGGCGCGAGTGGTTCGAGCAGATGGGCGAGGCCTACACCGCCCTGTGGTGGATCCCCGCCGGCACGACACCGACCGTGGCAGAGGCCGAGGAGAAGGTGATTTACCTGCGTGCCCACGGTCCGACGCCGCAGGCGTTCACGCTCCGCATGCATTTTCCGCCGTCCGGTGGCGCCGACGCGGGACCGCGCCCCGGCCGCGACGAGTGGATGTGCCCGGCCTGACCGACCGCTGCGGCAGGGGCGCCGTCGAGGCCAGTACCCCGCGGACGCCGCCCGCTGAAGTTAGCCGCCGCCCTTGAGCCTGCGCCAGCCACCTGCCCGGTTATTGGCGATGATCTGCCTGAACATGGCGGCGAGCGCGGGCTCGTTCACCGGCTCGCCCCGCCTGAAAGCCACCGTGCGGGCGGTCTTGTTGTCGTGCCCCGCGGTGATGATCCCGTCGGGATCCGGGACGATGCCGCCGTCGTAGACGAACACATTGACGTGGTCCCTCGCCGCCAGCAGTGCGCAGATGTTGCCCTGGAGCACGAAGTACGGCTGCACCGTCCGCTTGATGGTCTCGGCGACCTCAGGGTCGGCCGCATGGACAAGTTCCCTGACCTGACGGCAGATTGCCTGCTGCCAGTCGGGCAGCGCGTCGATATACGCGTCCACGCGCGGGTCGACCTGGTCGCTCATCGTGACTCCACGATAAGCCACGAAGGTGCCAGGCCGCGCTCTGGCCCGGCCGTGCAGTTGCACGATCTGCGACCCTGCGAGCGCTATGCGATCCGACGCATCATGTGTGTGATGTGACTTATTCGCCGTGATTCGGCTTCACTAAGCGTAATGCGCCACTATGCTGCCGTGTGGTCACGGACAGTCGGGCCCGGCGAGAGGCGCAGTTGGCCGAGTAGCAGGGCGAAGAACCGGCGTTAGGGAGCTCTTGAGGGAAGGCCCCACACACGGCAGGCATGCGAAGATCGGGAAGGCCGGGCGGCACGCACTCGCGAAGCCACGACACGTCCGGCCAGGACAACTCAACAAGCTGGTCAAGCGGGCCGCGCTGGTCGCGCCCGCGGTCGCGGCGGCAGGCGCGGTCGTAGCCGCCGTTACGGCGCACGGCCAGGCGTCACCGGCGCCCGCCGATGCGGCTGGGCGCGTCACCGCCGGCTCGTTCCAGACCAGGCATCCAGGCCGGCCGGCGAACCCGTCCAGCGGGCACGCGAAGCGATCCCCCTCGTCGAATACCGCATTGTCGCTGCGCACCGCCGGGCCTCGCGCCGCGAGACCCGGCGGAACGGCGTCCGCCGCTCAGAGGGCGGCGTCGCCGAGCCCGGCCGCGACCAGCCGCCCACAGGCCCCGCACTGCTCGGGCTCGTCGGTGATGCTGCCGGAGAATTACGTGGCGATCGTCAGCTTCCTGACGGCCCATGGGTACACCAAGCTCGCGGCGGCTGGCATCGCGGGGAACATGTACCAGGAATCCAAGGGCAACCCCGAGTCGGTGGGCAGCGGCGGAGGCGGCCTGATCGGCTGGACCCCGCTGCCCCCCGGGTTCGTCACCGGCAACCCGGCCGCGGACCTGCGAACCCAGCTGGCCGCCGTGCTGACCTACAACCAGCAGTGGGCGCAGTACATCCCGGCATTGAACACCGCGACCAGCGCCACCCAGGCGGCGGACATCTACATGAACTACTTCGAGCGCCCCGGTATCCCCGCGGCCTACAACCGCGAGGCCGCGGCTGCCGCCGTCGCCAGCGCCTGCGGGTTCTGAGCGAGACGCCCGCCTCGGTCGGCTGACCGGGCCGGCTGTCGGTGGCGACCGGTAAGGTCTCGGATCGCAGCTGTTCGGGCGTTGTGTGGCTGGGGGCGGGCGCACGGCGACGCGCCTCCGCGATACTTGATTTAATCGAATGTCTGTTCGATAGTAGTTTCATGGGAGCCGCGATCGCACAGGTCACCTCGCTGCCGGACCTGGGTGAGGTGGGGCCGGACCTGCGTGAGGTGGGAGCGGACCTGCGAGGGCTGGAGCCGGGCTTTCGGGATGCAGGGCCGGGCTTGCGGGACGCGGAGCCGGGCTTGCGGGACGCGGAGCCGGATCGGTGCGAGGTGCGGTCGGCCGGGCAGTCCGGGCGGGCCAGCCTGGCCGGCCTGCTTACCGAAGGCACTGTCCGCCCGGGCCGCGACATCGGCGCTGGCCACGGCGTTCTCGCCGACGCCGGCCTGCTCCCTGTGCTGCCCGCGCTGCGTGACCTGCTGCCCCAACGGGCGCTGCAGCGCGGCTCGGTCGTGTCGGCGGGCCCCTGGAGCCTGCTCTGCCTGGCCCTGGCGGCGGGGCCGGTGGCCTCAGGGGCATGGTGCGCGGTCGTCGGGATACCCGAGTTCGGGGTGATGGCGGCGGCCGATGTCGGGCTTGACCCGGCCAGGCTGCTGCTGGCCCCCGAACCGGGACCCGGCTGGGTGCAGGTGGTCGCGTCGCTGCTCGATGGCTGCGAGCTGGTCATGCTGCACCCGCCCGAGCGGCCGCCCGCCCAGGTCAGGCGGAAGCTCGAGGCGGCCGTCCGCCGTCACGGCGCTGTGCTGCTCGTCGCGGGGGACTGGGAAGGCGCGCAGGTCAGGCTGCGCATCGCCGCCCAGGAGTGGACCGGGATCGGCTCGGGGCACGGGCGGCTGCGCGGACGCCGTGCCCAGGTGGTGGCGGACGGGCGTGGCGGCTGGTCACGATCGCAGGCACGCTGGCTGTGGCTGCCTGGCCCGGACGGCGCGGTGACGTCCGCGGCCGATCCGAGTTACCAGGAACAGGCGAGCACGGGATGAGCAACGGGGACGACCGCAGCCGGCGCGTGCTTGCCGTGCGCTGCCCGGCTTGGAACCCGCCGAGCCTGGTGTCCCGCCAGGCCGGCTACCCCAAGGTGAGGGAATTCGAGCAGGTAGTCGGCGCGGTACAGCAGTTCTGCCCGCGAATCGAGGTGCTGCGCCCTGGCCTTTGCGCGTTCGCGGTCCGCGGGCCAGCCAGGTACTTCGGCGGAGAGGCTGAGCTGGGAAGCAAGGTCGCCGAGGTCGTGACCCTGCTGGGCTATGACTGCGGCGCGGGCATCGCCGACGGGATGTTCGCCGCGCTGCTGGCCTCGAGGGACGCACTGCTCGCCGCCGGGGACGGCAGCGCACCGGTCAGGATCGTGCCGCCAGGAGGGACGCCCGCCTTCCTCGCCCCGCGGGCGGTCACCGTTCTCGGCGAGCCCGACCTGGCCGATCTGCTGGTCAGGCTCGGGATCAGGACGCTTGGCGAGTTCGCCCCGGTCCCCGCCGCCGAGGCGGGAAACAGATTCGGCGCGCAAGGACTGCTCGCGCACCGGCTCGCGCGCGGGCTTGATCCGCGGCCGCTCGCCGCCCGCCCGCCAACGGCCGACCTGGCGGTCCAGGTCGAGTTCGACCCTCCCGCCGAGCGGTCTGAACAGGTCGTGTTCGCCGCCAAGTCGCTGGCCGGCCGGCTGCACGCCACGCTCGCCGCGAGCGGCCTGGCCTGCGTCAGGATCCAGGTCCAGGTGACCGGCTGCAGCGGCGAGGAGAGCGTCAGGCTGTGGCGGCACGACGGGCTGCTGTCCGAGCTCGCCGTGGCCGAGCGGGTGCGCTGGCAGCTCGACGGCTGGCGGCCGCCAACCCGCGCCGACCAGGCCGGGGAAGCCGATCCGGCTGGGGTCCAGGTCGGCGGGATCAGCCTGCTGCGGCTGGTGCCCGATCAGCTTGTCCACGATCAGGGTCGTCAGCTTGGCCTGTGGGGCGACGCCGTGGTCAGCGACCGGGTGGCCAGGGCGGCCTACCGGGTGCAGGCGATGCTCGGTCACGAGGCGGTGCGCCAGCCGGTCCTTGCGGGCGGCCGCGGCCCATCCGACCAGGCGGTACTCGTGCCGTTTCACGACACCGAGCCAATAAGCACGGGGCCAATAAGCACGGGGCCGATAAGCACGGGGCCGATAAGCACGGGGCCAATAAGCACGGGGCCAATTAACGATACGGGTGCGTCTCGTAATAGGGCGGCCGGGAACGAGCGCAGGCCCGCCACGGTCCGGCCGGTTGACCGGCCCTGGCCGGCCAGCATCCCGCCGCCGGCCCCGGCCACCGTCTATCAGGTTCCTCGCCCGGCGAGGCTCACCGACGGCTCGGGATCGCTGGTGGAAGTCAACGGCCGCGGGCACCTGTCCGGCGCGCCAGGCCGGCTGTCGGTCGCCGGCGGGCCGCCGGTCGCCGTCACCGCCTGGGCGGGCCCATGGCCGGTCACCGAGCGCTGGTGGGATCCCGAGCACGCTTGCAGGAAGGCCAGGTTCCAGCTGGTCACCGCGGACGGCGCCGCCTGGCTCGCCGTCGTGCAGGACGGCCGCTGGCTGATCGAGGCCAGTTACGACTGACCGAACCACCTGACCGCGCTGTGACTGACCCAGCTCTGGCCGATACTGACCGGCGTCGGCGTCTCGCGATACGTTGACCGTCATGACCGCCGAAATCACTCGCGACCGCCTGCGGCGGCTCGATGCCCTGCCGGAGTTCGTCGCGGCGCTGGCCGCCGGCGACGAGCCGGGACTGGCGGTCGGCGTCTATGCCGACGGCGAGCTTGCCGTGGCCGCGGCGGCGGGCTGCGCCGTGCCCGAGCACGGCGTGCCGGTCACTGAGCGCACCGCGTTCGACATCGCGTCGGTCAGCAAGCACATGACCGCGGCCTGCCTGCTGCTCCTGGCCAGGGACGGCCACCTCGACCTCGACGCCGACATCCGGGCGGGCCTGCCGGAACTCCGGCTGTCGCGGCCGGTCACGCTCCGACAGTGCCTGACCCACACGGGCGGGCTGCGCGACTACTTCGCCCTCTGCGACATCGCGGGGATCGGCGTGGCGGGGATCACCGAGGACAGGTTCATGGACCTGGCAGTCGGCCAGGCCGATCTCGATTTCCCGCCGGGATCGGCGTTCTCCTACTCGAATACCGGCTACGCGCTCGCGGCCGTGCTCATGCGCCGGCTCACCGGTGCGAGCCTGGCGCGGTTCGCCGCCGAGCGAGTGTTCGGCCCGCTTGGCATGACGGCCACGCACTTCCGCGACGACGTCTCGCTGCTCGTACCCGGCCTGGCCGCGGGGTACGTCGCCGCCCCGCGGGGAACCGGATTCCGCCGCTACGACGTCACCGAGGAAGTCGTCGGGGACGGCGCGGTCGTCACCACGCTCGCCGACCTGGCCGCCTGGCACGCGTTCATGGCCTCGGGTGCGGTACTCGGCACCGACATCCGGGACGGGCTGCTCGCCAGGCAGGTGCTCACCGACGGGACGAGGCTGGGTTACGCGCTCGGCCTCGAGGCGATCGACGTCGGCGGCAACGCGGCCTGGTGGCACTCGGGCTCGTGGGCCGGCTACCGGGCCGCGGCGATCTACCTGCCGGGCCTGCGGGCCGGCGTCAGCGTGCTGGCGAACAGGAATGACCGCTACGCCTCTTACGTCGCGCGCACCGTGGCCGCGGCGCTGACCGGCGGCGGCAACCTGGCCGCCGCGTACCGCGCGCTCACCGGCGAGCCCGCGCCCGACGAGCGGGCGCGCCAGGAGGCGCGCGCCATAGCGGGCCTGTGGCACGATCCCGACCAGGACGTCTTCGCCGAGTTCGTGCTCGGGCCATCCGAGCGCGGGCCGGTCCAGGTCCTCCACGGGGAAGGCGATCTGGCGTTCCGCCTCGGCGCCGACGGCGGCTGGCACGGCACAGGCCAGGCGGCCGGAAGCACCTACACGGTGCGCGACGGTGCCCTGATCGCGAACTCGGGCCTGTCCGCCCGCCCCGTCGGCAGGTACCTTCGGGCCGAGCCCGCCGCGTCGCAGGGATCGCCGCCATCGGTGCCTGCCGGGATTTTCTTCAACGAAGAGCTGCGCGCGCATGCCGTGATCAGGGTCGGCGAGTCCGGCGCAGCCGAGATTCTGATCGGGCTGGCCGCGCCGCGGACGCTGCTCCCGGCCGGGGACGCCCTCTGGCGCGGCGTGCCGGACGGGCACCAGGCCGTCGGCGGGCCGGTCACCGCCCGGCTCGCCGAGGACGCCACCCTGCTGATCAGCGCGCCGGGCGCGCGGCATGTCAGGTTCGAGCGGGTTCGCGGTGCCGCCGCCGAGCCGGCTCTCATGCGCGGCCTGCGCGGGGCCAGGTAGCGGAAGGCGCTGGCCCCGTTGGCGACCTACACCAGGGATCAGGTGCTGGCGATGGCGCCCGACGCCGCTGCGGCGAAGGCCGGGCTCGGCCACGCGAGTCCCGGCCGCTGGTCGGGCTGCGGGCACGACGCCAGCGCCGTGTGGGGCGAGTGCCAGGGCAGCGGGAAGCTCCCGTACCGGACGCAGGTCGCGTTCGCCGACGGGGCGACGAATTGCTCGTGCCCGAGCAGGAAGTTCCCCTGCAAGCATGCGCTCGGGCTGCTGCTGCGCCACGCGGACGGCGCCGTGCCCGCTGGGAGTCCTCCAGAGTGGGTTATCGGCTGGCTAGCGGCGCGCGCTACCCGTATCGATCGGGTAACAAGGGACGGGCCGGTTGATCACCGAGTGCGCAGGGCGGCCAGCAGGGACGCCAAGGTCGACGGCGGCGTGGACGAGATGCGGCGCTGGCTCGCCGACCTGGCCCGCGTCGGCGCCGGCGCGGCGCAGTCGCAGCCCTGGGCGTGGTGGGACCAGCAGGCCAGGCGGATGATCGACGCGCAGGCACGCGGCCTGGCGTCTCAGGTCAGGAGGATGGCGGCGATCGCCGCCACCGCGGGCCAGCGTGCGGACTGGCCGGAACGGCTGACCGACCAGATCGGCTCCGCGCATCTGCTCTGCGAGGCGTGGCGGCACAAGGACGCGCTGCCCGAGCAGACCCGCGAGGCGATGCGGGTCAGGCTCGGCTACAGCGTCGCCACCGAAGAGGTCAGCACGTCGGGCGAGCGGGTCAGCGATACCTGGGCCGTGCTCGGCCACCGGCTGGGCGAAGATCAGGGCCTGCGCAGCCTGCAGCAGTGGCTGTACGGCGAGGGAACCGGGCAGGTCGTCACGTTCCTCGCGTTCGCGGCCGGGACCCAGCAGCTCGCGCCCGGGCTGCCGCCTGGGCGGCGGACCGCCGCCACGGTGGCCCTGTACCCGGGCACCCGGCCTGCCAGGGCGCTGATCGCGGACCGGGAGGCGCGCAGCGAGCCGCTCGGGCCGCTGCCGGCCGAGCCGGACTGGGACAGCGCGCTGAACCTGGCCCAGGAGTGCCTGTCGGCCGATCCGTGGGCCGAGGTGATTCCGCTGGCCGTGCGCGGCGTCACGGTGCTCCCGGTCGAGCCGTGGCTGCTGCGGGACACCGCGGGCCGCGCGATGCCGGTCACGGCCGCTCCGCCGGTGCGCTGGGCGCTGCTGGCGCTGTCTGGCGGGCGGCCGGTGGACGTCGCCGGCGAGTGGGACGGCTTCGCGTTCACGCCGCAGGCGGCCGCTCCGGCCGGCCAGCCCGCCCGCCTCCTGCCGGGAGCGCAGCCGTGAGCGAACCGGAGGGGCGCACTCCAAGCGGCCAGCAGGCGAGCCGGAAACGGCTGAATTGGGCCGGGCTGGTCGACGCGGCTGTGCTTGGCACCGGGCGGGCGCAGGTCCCGGCCGCGGCCGGGACCTGCGCAGCACTCGCCACGGCCGGCCTCGACGACACCGACGATCAGACCAGGCTGCTGCATCAGGCTGCCGCGCTGTCCCGCGCCAGACGGGCCGGCTTCCGCCCGCCCGCCCGCTCGGACCGGTCCGCTCCCGCGCCCGCCGCCGATGACGGCAGGCCGCCGGTCTCGCTGAACGCGGAGCGGCGGCTGGCGGGGTTGCTCGCCGCCGGCCAATACGAGCTGGCGGCCGAGTGGCTCGGTCACCTGGGCGGCAGGCGTCCGCCTGACGTGCTGCTGCCCGATCTGCTCACCGCCGCGGCCAGCCGGCCGCGGCTGCGCGCGCGCCTACTGCCCGCGCTTGGCCCGCTGGCGGGCTGGCTGGCCGGATTCAACGACGAGTGGGCGTGGGCGCGCGCGGCCGGGCCGCTGCCCGCCGACCCGGCGCTCATCTGGGAGACCGGCGGCGGCGAGGACCGGCGCGCGCTGCTCGGCAGGCTGCGCGCGGCGGACCCGGCCGCCGGGCGGAACCTGGTCGCGTCCACCTGGGAAACCGATTCCTACCGGGACCGGGCGGCGTTCGTCGCGATGCTGACGACCGGGCTGAGCCTGGACGACGAGCCGCTCGCGGAGCGGGCGCTGGCCGACCGGCGGGCCGAGGTGCGCAGGGCAGGGGCCGAACTGCTGGCCGCGCTGCCAGGGTCGCGCTACTCACGGCGGGCGGCGGCGCGGGCCGCCGCCGCGGTCCGGGTCGAGCGGGCCGGACTCCGGACCCGGATTGCGGTGACGATCATGGAGGTCGTGACGGCGGAGATGCTGGCGGACGGCATCGAGGGACCGCGGTCTGGCGGCATGCGGGAGCGGGGAGAGCTGCTGCGGCAGCTCGTCGCGGCGGCCCCGGCCGGGATGTGGGCCGGGCACACCGGGCTCGACCCAGCCGGGCTGCTGGCGCTGGCGCACCGCACCGACTGGCCGAACGCGCTGCGCGACGGCTGGACGGTCGCCGCGATCAGGGACCGCGACCCGGAATGGGTGATCGGCCTCCTTGGCCACGCGTCGGCCGGCGGTGCCGACCCGGGGGGACAACCGCCCGGAACCCCCAGGCGCGCGGCCGGCCGGCCCACGGACCACGACCTGCGGCTGCTGGCCGCGCTCCCGCTGGCAGCGCGGCAGGAGTGGCTGGCCGCGAACCCTGACAGCCCGCTGTTCTGGGCCGCGCTCGACCAGCTGCCTGCGCCGTGGTCGGTCCGCCTGTCGGATCAGGTGCGCGCCAGTCTCGCAAGCCTCGCGGCGGTTGCCCGAGGGCACGCGCTTGGCGCGCGCGCCGCAGTCCGCCTCGCGGCCTCCCGGCTCGAACCGCCGATCGCGCCGCAGCTGAGCACGGCCGAGGTCGCCGACGGGCTGGCAACCGCCTGGGACGACATGCTCGCCGCGCTGACCATCAGGGCGGCCATCCGCCGCGAACTCGCCGAGGAGCCCTCACCGTGAGTACCGGACAACTCGCCGACGTGCTCAGGCCGCACGCCGAGCAGCAGTACGCGGCGGAACTGGCCGCGCTGGCCAGCTCCGACGACCGGCCGCGTCCGCCCGCGTGGAGGCTCTCGCCGTGGGCGGTCGTCAGCTACCTGCTCGGCGGGACGACGCCGGACGGCACGGTGATCACGCCGAAGTACGTGGGCTCCCGCCGGCTCGTCGAGGTCGCGGTCGCGACGCTGGCCACCGACCGGGCGCTGCTGCTGCTCGGCGCGCCGGGCACGGCGAAGACCTGGCTGTCCGAGCACCTTGCCGCGGCGGTCAGCGGCGACTCGACGCTGCTGATCCAGGGCACCGCGGGGACCAGCGAGGAGGCAGTCAGGTACGGCTGGAACTACGCCAGGTTGATCGCGGAGGGGCCGACGCCGGCCGCCTTGGTTCCCTCGCCGGTGATGACAGCCATGCAGGAAGGCAAGGTGGTCAGGACCGAGGAGCTGACCAGGATGCCGGCCGAGGTGCAGGACGCGCTGATCACCGTGCTGTCGGAGAAGACGCTCCCGGTGCCCGAGCTCGGCACTGAGGTCCAGGCGGTTCCCGGCTTTTCGCTCGTGGCGACGGCCAATGACAGGGACCGGGGGGTCAACGAGATGTCGAGCGCGCTCAAGCGGCGGTTCAACACGGTCGTGCTGCCGCTGCCCGCCACCGAGGACATCGAGGTCGACATCGTCACCCGCCGTGTCGCCGAGCTCGGCCGCGCGCTGCAGCTGCCGGCCGAGCCGCCGGCGCTTGCAGAGGTCCGCCGGGTCGTTCAGGTCTTCAGGGAATTGCGGTCCGGCGTGACCAAGGACGGCAGGACCACGCTGAAGATCCCGACGGGCACGCTGTCCACCGCGGACGCGATCAGCGTGCTGACCAACGGCATGACGCTCGCCGCGCACTTCGGCGACGGGCGGGTGAACGCCGAGGACGTCGCCGCGGGCCTGGTCGGGGCGGTGGTCAAGAACCCGGTACAGGACGGCGTGGCGTGGAACGAGTACCTCGAGGCGGTGGTCAAGGAACGCGCCGACTGGCGCGACCTGTACCGCGCGTGTCGCGACCTGGACGTGACGATCGAGTGACCGTCACCGTACTCGGCGTCCGGCATCACGGCCCAGGCTCGGCGCGCGCGGTGCGGGCCGCACTGCGGGCGCTCGACGCCGACGTCGTGCTCGTCGAAGGGCCGCCCGAGGCCGACCCGCTGGTCACGCACGTCGCCGGGCTGG
>Ga0070706_100007263_pt1 | contig 10407 bp, 6 predicted proteins | sample KBSK5501metaG_FD_65476 | JGI IMG/M metagenome (GOLD analysis project Ga0070706, IMG submission 65476) | Corn, switchgrass and miscanthus rhizosphere microbial communities from Kellogg Biological Station, Michigan, USA - KBS K5-50-1 metaG | ecosystem: Host-associated > Plants > Roots >...
AGGGGTGCTCCTGTCAAAGTAGGGTCGATAATCATACTCCTACTTTGTCGGGGAGCTGGCCTCTCTGTCAAGTTCCTGGAAACACCGTTCGCTTGCTTCTAGGAAGTAGTTCCCGCCCTCGAATGAGGGATTGAAACTGTAGACGACGGGGCAACGATTGATCTTATCAGCGTCAGAACAGCGCTAAGCCCGAATGAGGGATTGAAACGTTTCTGGCAGCCGCTCGGAGTGCCGCTCCGAGATTGGTCAGAACAGCGCTAAGCCCGAATGAGGGATTGAAACTATCCATATCCTTACGCGCACGCCCTAGCACCTCGTCAGAACAGCGCTAAGCCCGAATGAGGGATTGAAACTCTTTTGCACGTCTCTATGCCTTGCAATGCAATCAGGTCAGAACAGCGCTAAGCCCGAATGAGGGATTGAAACCTAAGAAAGTCGTAAACCTCAATCATGTAACATTCCGTCAGAACAGCGCTAAGCCCGAATGAGGGATTGAAACGGTACGGCTGCACCTGCACAGGCTTACGATCTACAGTCAGAACAGCGCTAAGCCCGAATGAGGGATTGAAACAACAATCTATAGCGAAGTCCTCATACCCTTGATAGTTGTCAGAACAGCGCTAAGCCCGAATGAGGGATTGAAACTTTTCTTAGGCGTTGGTATAGCAATTGTCTCCGGTGGTCAGAACAGCGCTAAGCCCGAATGAGGGATTGAAACACCTGCTTAATCGAGGGAAAGGTAGTAGATATCAGGTCAGAACAGCGCTAAGCCCGAATGAGGGATTGAAACTGCATCTCTCTTATGCTGGACATTAGGAGTAACTAAGTCAGAACAGCGCTAAGCCCGAATGAGGGATTGAAACCCACCTGCTACTAAGACCATACAATCTAAACCTGTGTCAGAACAGCGCTAAGCCCGAATGAGGGATTGAAACTGCGATAATACAGGCTAGAGGCTGGACTATAGATAAGTCAGAACAGCGCTAAGCCCGAATGAGGGATTGAAACGCCGTCGAAAAGAATAGCCCAATTGGGGCTTTGTGTGTCAGAACAGCGCTAAGCCCGAATGAGGGATTGAAACTGTATTTCCCCCGTCCCTTGTATCGTTTCTTCTCTGTCAGAACAGCGCTAAGCCCGAATGAGGGATTGAAACTGCGATAATACAGGCTAGAGGCTGGACTATAGATAAGTCAGAACAGCGCTAAGCCCGAATGAGGGATTGAAACCACACATCTTGTACTTCCTTATAGTGTATAGCCATGTCAGAACAGCGCTAAGCCCGAATGAGGGATTGAAACCTCTTTCCAGCTATTAGCTATACCACTGTTAAAATGTCAGAACAGCGCTAAGCCCGAATGAGGGATTGAAACTATCAGATATCGTTTCAATCTCAAGGAGGAGAGGGACGTCAGAACAGCGCTAAGCCCGAATGAGGGATTGAAACTCCTTTCGTATCATAGATATCAATAAAATATTGATGTCAGAACAGCGCTAAGCCCGAATGAGGGATTGAAACCGTACTTGTGAGCATGGATGTGTCCATTCTCTTTGTCAGAACAGCGCTAAGCCCGAATGAGGGATTGAAACATTAACGGAGTCTTCCTTATAAAGAAGCTTTGTTAGTCGTCAGAACAGCGCTAAGCCCGAATGAGGGATTGAAACCATTCTCTTTGACTTCATACCTTTGTATCACTCCTCGTCAGAACAGCGCTAAGCCCGAATGAGGGATTGAAACTTGATCTTGACTTAGGCGTGTTTTACTATGACTTGCGTCAGAACAGCGCTAAGCCCGAATGAGGGATTGAAACCAGGCAATAGAAGCAAGAGCCTTGAAAAAGATCAAAAGTCAGAACAGCGCTAAGCCCGAATGAGGGATTGAAACAGGTTGAGGAAGTGGGGACGGACTCCAAGCCCTGGGTCAGAACAGCGCTAAGCCCGAATGAGGGATTGAAACCTATACCGATGCTAGCAATAACATCGGTTCTAGCGGTCAGAACAGCGCTAAGCCCGAATGAGGGATTGAAACCATCGAACTGCTGAACAATGACGGCAGCGTAGAGGCGTCAGAACAGCGCTAAGCCCGAATGAGGGATTGAAACAATTGTTGCTTCATGCTTGCGCGTGCCTGCACTGCGTCAGAACAGCGCTAAGCCCGAATGAGGGATTGAAACTCTCAAGGAGAAATAACTACCACTCGAGCAACAGGTCAGAACAGCGCTAAGCCCGAATGAGGGATTGAAACCTTGCTAAGAGTCCATTCCTAGCAAGCACTTTACATGTCAGAACAGCGCTAAGCCCGAATGAGGGATTGAAACAACGCGCTGATGGACTTGAAAACGGTCTATGCACGTCAGAACAGCGCTAAGCCCGAATGAGGGATTGAAACAGGGCTTCACACCCTCACCCTGATGGGAGATAGAGTCAGAACAGCGCTAAGCCCGAATGAGGGATTGAAACTGGACTAGTAAAGATACTTACCCCTCTCTAAAAACCCTCGTCAGAACAGCGCTAAGCCCGAATGAGGGATTGAAACGACGCAGGGCTTCAACCTGGCTGGTGCTACGCTGCAAGTCAGAACAGCGCTAAGCCCGAATGAGGGATTGAAACATCAATCCATCTTTCCTTTCCGCTCGTGGGCCATCAGCGTCAGAACAGCGCTAAGCCCGAATGAGGGATTGAAACGCTGCGTTCGTGATCTTCCAGTTCGGATTACCTACGTCAGAACAGCGCTAAGCCCGAATGAGGGATTGAAACCATGACGATGCCGCCACCTCCACCGCCGCTTGCAGGGTCAGAACAGCGCTAAGCCCGAATGAGGGATTGAAACCAGATGAAGCAATGGTGGCCGTTGGCAAAACTGGCTGTCAGAACAGCGCTAAGCCCGAATGAGGGATTGAAACGCATCGAGTACGAATGGCTGTCCCTGGATGGCTGCAGTCAGAACAGCGCTAAGCCCGAATGAGGGATTGAAACTATAACGATTCGACGGCTATCCTGTACTTGTCCTTTGTCAGAACAGCGCTAAGCCCGAATGAGGGATTGAAACCCTTCCCTTCCCTTGCTCTTGTCCGTTCGTTTGTGGCGTCAGAACAGCGCTAAGCCCGAATGAGGGATTGAAACGCGCCTTCTGAGGGGATGAGCAGTTTCTCACCGCCGAGTCAGAACAGCGCTAAGCCCGAATGAGGGATTGAAACCGCAAGCGTAATTATGAAATGGACAGCATTCTTGGTCAGAACAGCGCTAAGCCCGAATGAGGGATTGAAACGCGCCGCTCCACGAACTTTTATTGCTTGATTTCTTAGTCAGAACAGCGCTAAGCCCGAATGAGGGATTGAAACCCATCTGATCACGCAATAAGAACTCACGCACGTACGCAAAGTCAGAACAGCGCTAAGCCCGAATGAGGGATTGAAACTTTGCGGCTTGGCAACTAGGTACACGTTTAAACACGTCAGAACAGCGCTAAGCCCGAATGAGGGATTGAAACTTCAACGGATATGGATGCAAGTCGTTTGGCTGTTGCGTCAGAACAGCGCTAAGCCCGAATGAGGGATTGAAACTGATCATCTTTTGATATGCTCCCTCGTTCGTTTGTTTGTCAGAACAGCGCTAAGCCCGAATGAGGGATTGAAACCTCTCTGGGGGTGCTATGCCTGCTTCTTCTTCTTTGTCAGAACAGCGCTAAGCCCGAATGAGGGATTGAAACGGTTCTGTTGGCGTTGTGCCTGCTGGGTCTCCGTGGTCAGAACAGCGCTAAGCCCGAATGAGGGATTGAAACTCTATGAACCGTTTTTCCTTACGCCAGTCCTGTAACGTCAGAACAGCGCTAAGCCCGAATGAGGGATTGAAACACGCAAGCAAGCAGGAAGCCATAGACGCATGGAAGGTCAGAACAGCGCTAAGCCCGAATGAGGGATTGAAACTGAGTAGTGGCGAGCCTGGCGCCATATCCAGGCAAGGTCAGAACAGCGCTAAGCCCGAATGAGGGATTGAAACTATACTTTTGTGAACAGCCGTCCCTATCATAAGAGGTCAGAACAGCGCTAAGCCCGAATGAGGGATTGAAACCGGAATAGTCTCTTTTCTTATGTCAAGAACAGAAAGTCAGAACAGCGCTAAGCCCGAATGAGGGATTGAAACACGTCAGGAGCGCCAAGCTATACGACCGCACAGACCGTCAGAACAGCGCTAAGCCCGAATGAGGGATTGAAACATCCAGATGAGTCTTGGATATCTCATACTTACTCGTCAGAACAGCGCTAAGCCCGAATGAGGGATTGAAACAGGGCCGTATGGCATTCATCGACTACTGGAATAGCTGTCAGAACAGCGCTAAGCCCGAATGAGGGATTGAAACATTCCATAGTCCTCAGGTGTCTCCGGGTATATGTCCGTCAGAACAGCGCTAAGCCCGAATGAGGGATTGAAACAATTTAATTTACCGCCAAATCGTGCCGTAGACCCCGTCAGAACAGCGCTAAGCCCGAATGAGGGATTGAAACATTGAACCTGTAGTATTAGAACTAATAGATTTTCTAGTCAGAACAGCGCTAAGCCCGAATGAGGGATTGAAACTTATTGGAGTCACCTCGAAAAACCCGAGCAAGTACGCGTCAGAACAGCGCTAAGCCCGAATGAGGGATTGAAACGCGCATAATGGAGTAGCAATGTCTCAAAGATGTGGAGTCAGAACAGCGCTAAGCCCGAATGAGGGATTGAAACCTGTGAACACCCCTGACCGGATACATCTGATTGGAGTCAGAACAGCGCTAAGCCCGAATGAGAGGGTCGAAACGAATGCATCTGTAGAAATCCTCTAGTGATGGATTTTGCCTTTGCTAGAGCACGTACAGTAATAATGATAGAAATAAGCGTATTGAGATGGGCAACGGAGCGGCCATTGCGCACTTTGGGCCGTTCAATGCCGAGCGCCTGGGCCTGACTGTTGATGCGTTCACAGCAGGTGCGCTCTCGTGTAGACAACGTGATAGAGTGGACTGTCCCTGTCCAACAAGGCGCGCATCAAGCCGCCTTTCTCCCAATTGGGGTCTTTCACGCAGCCTCTGCCTTTCGCGAATTGGGCATGGTCACAGACCTCGCCCGTCCGCTCAGGGAAGAGCAACGGGCAGCGGAAGCGTTGAGCGCGGTAGCCATTGGTGTGGGCAAACTGGTAGGTGGGAGTCATGCGCAAGCCTTGAGAGCACCTTGGGGTGCCATCGGGATCGCGAGGGACTTCTTCATGGCCCTGGTTGTTGAGCGGAATGGCAGCGATGCCCTGCCGGTGAGCGACCGTCTCATAGACATACCAGTAGTCATAGGCGGCATCGGCCGTCACATGCGTGGGAAACTGGTTCGTGGCCATGACGGCTCGCTGGGAGAGGGGGCGATAAGAGGTGACGTCGGCCTTGTTGAACGGCAGGGTGTACTCGGCTAGCACCACATCGCCATAGACCGGGTCAGTACAGGCGGCCACCCCGGTGCCATAGCCGAAGAGGCTGACCTTTTTCACTTTCTTGGAACCAGCAGGCTGCACCTGGTTACTGCTCTTCTTGACGCCGAGTCGGCAGTCAGGGTCGCCTTTGGGAATGTGAGTCACATCAAAGGTACCTTTGACGTAGACATTGGGGTTGTTCTCACGCACCCAGGCGAAGATATGCTTGACAGCGAAGGCGATGGTTTCGCCCAGGCCTGGAATGGCTGCTTGTAAGTCAGTCACAGTAGCGGCTAGCAGGGCTTGCAAAAGGTTCTGGTCAAGCGTGCGCAGTTTCTGGCGTAAGCGCACCTCGGCTTCGAAGCGTGTACTGGCAGTCAAAGCCGTAGGGGGCAGAGGGATCGAGTGCGAGATGAAAGCCCAGTTCGATGACGAGTAGGGGATGGGTGAGCAAAAAGCGACGTAGTTGGCTGGTGTAGCTCATCTTTTCGCGAATGCGTACCAGAAAGGCTTTGAGATAGGCGCTTTCAGGATGAGGCGGCCGTCCTCGAACAGAACGCTGTCCTTGCCATTGCTCGACGAGGGACCAATCCAGAGCAGCGAAAAAGCTGCGAGAGTCTTGCACCACGGGATCGACGTCGAGCAACTGTGGTAGCACGGACTGGTCAAAGAGAGCAGAAGTAGGTATCATAAGCAGGAAACTCCTTTTGAAAAGTGGAATGTGTTCAGACCTACTCTGCAAAAAGAGTTTTCTCTTTGTCAAATATGGAGCCATTTATCCTGGTTCATCTCAGAGTGGAAATACCTTTGAGCGATGAATTCGTTTCGACGGTATTTGTAAAGTTAGCAAACGAGAAATAGTGCGTAGAACAACCGTAATTCTACAAATGCATTAGCTTCGTCCCTCGATTGAGCGATTGAAACACATAGTAGAGACCGTACTGGCTTACTTCCTGTCAGGTGGCAGAGGGGCTCTTCGCGATTGAGCGATTGAAACCTACTAGTCTCAAATACTCCGCCCACTGTGGTACTAGTGGCAGAGGGGCTCTTCGCGATTGAGCGATTGAAACTTGTGAATGAGGTACTACCAGCAGTACAAAAGACTGGTGGCAGAGGGGCTCTTCGCGATTGAGCGATTGAAACGAAGATCATTGTGTGGACATCGCACTACAATCGGGATGTGGCAGAGGGGCTCTTCGCGATTGAGCGATTGAAACCGCTCGCTGGTACTTGACGCAGCTTGTCCGACACTTGTGGCAGAGGGGCTCTTCGCGATTGAGCGATTGAAACAGACGTTGCTAGTACCACACAATCGGGTGTGAAGCGCGTGGCAGAGGGGCTCTTCGCGATTGAGCGATTGAAACAAGACGTAACCGTTCCATTCGGCTTGTGCTATGCCTGTCGTGGCAGAGGGGCTCTTCGCGATTGAGCGATTGAAACGCATCACCGAAACAGCAAAGCGTTGACCTGTCCTTGTGGCAGAGGGGCTCTTCGCGATTGAGCGATTGAAACAGGCGTATCTGCTACCTGAAGAGAAACCAGAAGATGATGTGGCAGAGGGGCTCTTCGCGATTGAGCGATTGAAACTGGACATTCGATGCAGAGTATACTATGACGCTCTGCAGTGGCAGAGGGGCTCTTCGCGATTGAGCGATTGAAACACCACGGAAGATCATCCATACAAGTCTGACCATTACGGTGTGGCAGAGGGGTGTGAACGCTATCAGAAGAGTGAGCCACTCGCTAATCCAAAACTGAGCCACTGGCCCCAATAATCCGCTATACTTGAAAGAAATTTCAAGCGAGCGGAGGGAAAGAAAGGTGTATCCCGTGGCACTTCGAGACGACATTCGGACCTGGGTCTTGATCCAGGGCAAGAGCCAGAGGGCAGCGGCCCGCCACTTTGGCCTCTCACGCAATACGGTCGCCAACATGCTGGAAGAGGAGCCAGCTCCCGAAGAGCGTCGCTATCAGCGCCAGGCTGAGCGCAAGACGCCGGTGCGTGATGCTGCCCTTCCGCACATTGAGAAGTGGCTCAAAGAGAATGAGTGGCTTGAGCGCTGGGCGCCAAAACAATGCTGGACCGCCCATCGCATGTGGGTAGAACTACACAAGTTGGGTCTGCCAATTGGGGAATCCACTGTGCGCATGTATGTCAGGGAGAAAGAGCAGACCACGAAACCAGCCTTCGTGCCGCTCGATTTTGCCCCAGGCGAGCGGGCAGAGTTTGACTTTGGCGAAGCGACAATCAAGCTCAAAGGCCAGTTGGTGAAGGTGCCTTTCCTGGCCGGACGGCTCCGCTTTTGCGGGGCGATGTTTGTCGAATGTTTCCCCACGCAGCGGCAAGAAGCCTTTCTGCTGGGTCAGCAGCACGCTTTCGAGTTCTGGGGAGGGGTGCCACGCATGGTGGTCTACGACAACCTCAAACCAGCTGTGCTCCAGGTGCTGCAAGGGCATAGCCGACGAGAGCACGACGTGTGTGTGCATTTCCATAGTGTCTATCGCTTTGAGGCACTCTTCGCCAATGTCGCCGCTGGTTGGGAGAAGGGAAGCGTCGAGAATTTGGTGGGGTATGCGCGACGTAATTACTTCGTGCCGCTTCCAGAGGGAGCTGACTTGGAAGTCATCCATGCAGAGCTTCGCCAGAATTGCATGAGCGATCAGCAGCGAACGATGGCCGGGCGCAGCGATCCCATTGCCTCACGGCTGACATTTGAGCGAGGGTACCTGGGACCCCTGCCTGCCCATGTGCCGGATCTGGGACCAGTAGCGGAGGTGCTGGTCCATTCGACCGGGCGCGTTCGCTTCCAGACCAATGATTATTCGGTCCCGATTGAGTATGCCTACCAACGCTTAACCCTGAAAGCTGATCCGTTCCGGGTGCGGCTGTTTGCCGGTGAGAAGCAAGTGGCTGATCATCCTCGCTGTTATGAAAAGCGCCAGGTGATCGAAGACTGGCGGCATTACCTCTCACTGCTGTTGAAAAAGTCTTTTGCGGTGCCCTGGGCCTCAGCCTTACGCCATGCGGATCTGCCTGCCAGCGGTTCTCGCAGCACGCCTGGATCTGGTGGCTCATCGCTCCGATGGCAATCGGGAATTTGTCCGCTTGCTGGAGCTGTGTCTGACCCATTCCGTGCAAGCAGTTGAGACGGCTTTGGGTCAGGCTCGCGGGCAAGGTGGCTGGAGTGCGGATACGGTGCGCCATCTCCTCAATTTTGAAAGCTGGACGCCTACTCCAACTCCTCCGCTTGATCCGTCCGCCTATCCGGCGTATCAAGGGGCCACCTCTCCTCCAGATCTCTCGGCCTACAATCGGTTGCTGGAGGTGCGATGATGACAGAAGAGCCACGCAAAACGGTTGTGACCAATTACCTCAAGCAGTTGCGGCTCACGCGGAGGGCAACGGATTGTGAGGCTCTGGCCCGCGAAGCTGAGCAGAGGGGATTGGGATATCTGGGCTACGTACACGCGCTGCTCGAAGGGGAACTGGCTCATCGCCATGAGCAGCAGATGCGCCAACGGCTCAAAGCCGCAGCCTTCCCCTACCAGAAACGGCTGGAGGACTTTGATTTTTCGTTGATCCCTTGTGTCTCCAAGCTCCGGCTGCTGGAGCTAGCGCAAGGGGCATTTCTGGCAAGCAAGGATAATGTGCTGTTTCTTGGCCCCAGTGGCATCGGCAAGACGCATCTGCTGATGGGGTTGGGGCGAGCCTTGTGCCTGGCTGGCTATCGGGTCCTGTTTCGACCAGCAGTCACGCTAGCCACCGAACTAGAGGTGGCTCACAAGGACCTGCGACTGCTGGCCAACTACCGTCGCTTTGACCTGATCTTAGTGGATGAGTTGGGCTATCTGCCTTTTGCCAAACCAACGGCTGAGTTGCTCTTCCAGTTTTTCAGCGACCGCTATGAACGAGCCAGTGTTGCTCTCACCTCCAATCTCGCGTTTGCCCAATGGACGCAGGTTTTTGGGAATGAACAAATGACGGCAGCGCTCTTAGATCGGTTGGTCCACCGTAGCCACATTCTGATGAGGGAAGGTGAGAGCTTTCGCTTTCGCCAGAGTTTGCAGAAACAGGACATGGAGTGATGAGTGTTTGAATGGCCAGGAGCTAGCTCAGTTTTGCAGTAGCGGATGGCTCACTTTCCTCTTGACGTTTACAGAGGTCCTTTCTCATCAGAAGCTGTTCCTAGCGCCTCTGCTCGAAAAAGGTCAGCAGCACACGATCTGGATCGAAAACCACGAACTCTTTTGCTCCCCAGGGTTTCACACTCACGGTCACACCAGGCTCAAGCAGTCCTTTCGCTTGATATTCCTGGTACAGAGCCTCGATGTTGCTCACCTGAATACGACACGAAGAATTCTGCGCAAGAGCAGACTCTGCAGAGAGCCACACATGCACTTCGGCCGTGTCGCGCCTGAAAATGGCATAGTCAGCATCCTGATGGAGTGTCTGGAAGCCCAGTTGTTCATAAAACGTGATAGCTTGGCTGATCGTGGCTGTCGGCAGCACCGGCACCGCACTCTCAAAGATCAGCGGCTGTCCTGATAAAGCGTGATCGTTCATAGAATACCCTCCTGATACTCGGAAAACACACTACTCCCCTATTCTTGCTTGCTCTTGAGAAATGGAAACGGCTCTTCACTTGTATCGGACTGCCCACGTGCTCTGCTAGGACGAGTCTGCCACGAGTGGTGCGTTCCTGGCTGGTCGTCAGGCGGGGAAGCGCTCCCCGAATTCCAAAGCCAAACGATTGAGTGCAGGCTTCCAGTTATGGATCGGCATCGTCCACTTCTTCGCACTATTGCGCAGAGCCAGATAGACAACCTTGTAAACCGCTTCATCGGAGGGAAAAATCCGATGATTGCGCGTCACCTTCCGAAGCGTCATATTGACCGACTCAATGGCATTGGTGGTGTAGATGACCTTACGAATGTCCTCTGGGAAGGCAAACAGCGGGATCACGCGAGGGAAGTCG
>Ga0070706_100007264_pt1 | contig 10404 bp, 9 predicted proteins | sample KBSK5501metaG_FD_65476 | JGI IMG/M metagenome (GOLD analysis project Ga0070706, IMG submission 65476) | Corn, switchgrass and miscanthus rhizosphere microbial communities from Kellogg Biological Station, Michigan, USA - KBS K5-50-1 metaG | ecosystem: Host-associated > Plants > Roots >...
TTCCACAGCCGGTCGATGACGACGGCGGGATAGGGCTCCTGCTGCTTCAGCATGCGGGCGATCGCTTGGCGCACCGGCGTGAGCTCGGGCGCGCCGAGGTTGCTCTCGCGATAGACCGGCGCGAAGCCCGCCGCCAGCAGCATGGTGTTGCGCTGGCGCAGCGGCACGTCGAGCGCGGTGCTGAGCTGCACCACCATCTCGCGGCTGGGCTTGGCGCGGCCGGATTCGAGGAAACTGACGTGGCGCTGCGATACGCCCGACTGCAGGGCGAGCGCCAGCTGGCTGGCGCCGCGCCGCCGCCGCCAGGCGCGCAGCATGGGACCGAACATGTCGGGCTGGGACGCCAGGGCCGGGGAGGTCGGCGAAGGGGAAGAGGTGCGCATCATGACCGGGACAGTAGCACCGGGGCGCGGCCCCGCCGATTACCTGGCGCGTAATTGCTGCGGCGGCGCGGCGGTGCGACCTCTGGCGCGTCCGTACACTCCAAGGAGGACGTCATGAACGCTTCATCCGATCGCCTGCTGCGGCGCACCCTGTGGGGCAACGCCGTCTTCTCCGTCGTCTCGGGCGCCGTGCTGGCGATGTTCGCCCGCCCGTTTGCCGATGCCGCCGCGCACGTTCCCGTCGCCGTGATGGGTTTGGACCTCGCCGTCGTGTTCGAGCTTCTGGGCCTGGGCGTGGTCGCTTTCGGCGCACTCTGCGCCTGGATTGCCTCGCGCCCGACGCTGCCCGAGGGCTGGGCCCGGCTGATTTTCGCCGCCGACCTCGCCTGGGTGGCGGCAAGCGTGCTGGTGCTGGCCCTGCCGGCGTCGTGGACCACGGCCGGCATCGCCGGCATCGGGGTGGTCGCCCTGATCGTGGCCGACATCGCCGTTCTGGAGTATCTCGGCCTGCGCCGGCTCGGCAGCGCGACCTAGAGGAAACCGACCATGGACAAGCTTCAGCTCCTGAACGATCACCAACTGCCCTTCGCCAAGGTTCTGGGGCTGAAGTTCATCGCCGCGAGCGAGACGGGCGTGAAGGCCGAGATGGTCGTCCGGCCCGAGCTCTGCACGCGGCCCGACATACTGCACGGCGGCGCCGTGATGGCCTTTGCCGATACGCTGGGTGCCGCCGCCACCATACTGAACCTGCCCGAGGGCAAGGGCACGACCACGATCGAGAGCAAGACCAACTTCGTCGGTCCCGCCCCGTTGGGCACCACCGTCATCGGCGAGACCACGCCGATCCATCGCGGCCGGCGCACCATGGTGTGGCAGACGCGCGTGAGCACCGCCGAGGGCAAGCTGGTGGCCCTCGTCACCCAGACGCAGATGGTGCTGTAGCCGTCAGCGCAGCAAGGCGGGAATGAAGGCCTGCAGGGCGGCTTCCGCATCGGCGCTGGTCTGCTGGTGGCCCTGGCTCCAATCGATGCGGATCTTGATGAAGTGGTTCTGGTATCCGGTCAGCAGGAGCTTGCTGTAGAGGCGCATGTTCGACTGATTGAGCGCGCTGTAGGTGATGCAGCGGAAAGTCGTCGAGCCGTAACTGCAGCTCGACGGCACCGAGGGCCGCTCGAAACGGGTGTAGCCGCTTCCCTTGATCTGCTCGCCCACCGATTCGAGTTCGCTGGTGAACTCGCTGACCACGATCGGACTGGCGCTGCCCGCCGGCACGCGCCGCCCGCCGTCGAAGACCTGGACCGTGATGATCATTTTCTTGGGCGTCGAATAGAAATAGCTCGATCCCAGGTCGGGCCGATTGGCGGGCGGCCCGGCATAGTTGACCGAGCGCTCGAACGTGGCGCCGCCCAGGCTCGTCGGGAAGGCGAGCTTGGTGCCGGGATCGGTCGTCGGCGTCGTCGACTGGGTCTGCGCCCAGGCCGTGCCGCAGACCAACGCCGCTGCGATCGCGATCGCCGCGATCCTAGACATCGAGGTTCGCCACCTTCAGCGCGTTGTCCTGGATGAACTCGCGGCGCGGCTCGACCACGTCGCCCATCAGGGTCGAGAAGATCTCGTCGGCCTCGTCGGCGTGGTTGACCTTGACCTGCAACAGGGCGCGCGCCTCGGGGTCGAGCGTCGTCTCCCAGAGCTGGTCGGGGTTCATCTCGCCCAGCCCCTTGTAGCGCTGGATGGTGACACCCTTGCGGCCGGCCTCGAGAACGGCAGCGAACAGCTCGGTCGGCGAGGAGATCGTCGTCTCCTTGTCCTTGGCGGCGAAGATGCCGGGCCTCAGGTAGATCGCCTGCAGCTCGGCGGCGAGCGCGTCGAGCTTGCGCGCCTCGGCGCTCTTGATCAGCGGCCCGTCGATGACATGCCGCTCCTGCACGCCGCGCAGGCGGCGGCTGAAGGCAAGGCCGCCGTCCGGCGTCGGTTCGCCGGTCCAGCCGCGTTCGAGCGGCGCGCTGACCGCGTCGAGCCGGCGGGCGATGTAGTCGGCCGTCTGCTTGGCGAGCTCGGCGTCGGCCAGGATGTCGGGCTTGAAGGCGCCGGCGATGGCGGCCTGCTCGATCACCGCCTGGCTGGTGACGCGGCGCGACAGCGACAATGGCTTCACCAGGTTGGTGACCGACCGGGCGATGTCGACGGTGCGGCGCAAATCGTCCCTGCTCTGGACGCTGCCGTCGCCCAGCCTGAAGGTCGAGCCCTCCAGGCCGCTGCTGATCAGATGGTCGTCGAGCGTACGCTCATCCTTGAGGTAGATCGCCGACTTGCCCTTGGCCGCTTTGAACAGCGGCGGCTGGGCGATGTAGAGATGGCCGTGGTCGATCAGGTCGCGCATCTGGCGATAGAAGAACGTCATGAGCAGCGTGCGGATGTGGCTGCCGTCGACGTCGGCGTCCGTCATGATGATGATCTTGTGATAGCGCAGCTTGCCGAGGTCGAAATCGTCGATGCCGATGCCGGTGCCCAGCGCCGTGATCAGCGTGCCGATCTCCTGCGACGACAGCATCTTGTCGAAGCGCGCGCGCTCGACGTTCAGGATCTTGCCGCGCAGCGGCAGGATCGCCTGGTTGGCGCGGTTGCGGCCCTGCTTGGCCGAACCGCCGGCCGAATCGCCCTCGACGATGAACAGCTCGGAAAGTGCCGGATCGCGCTCCTGGCAGTCGGCGAGCTTGCCGGGCAGCGAGCTCACGTCGAGCGCGCCCTTGCGGCGGGTGAGCTCGCGCGCCTTGCGGGCGGCCTCGCGCGCCGCGGCGGCCTCGACCACCTTGGTCAGGATCTTGCGGGCCTCCGACGGATGCTCCTCGAACCACTGGCCGAGCTTGTCGCTGATGACCGATTCGACCACCGGGCGGACCTCGGAAGAAACCAGCTTGTCCTTGGTCTGCGACGAGAACTTGGGATCGGGCACCTTGACCGACAACACGCAGGTCAGCCCCTCGCGCATGTCGTCGCCGGTGAGGCTGACCTTCTCCTTCTTGGATAGACCGCTTTCGTCGGCGTACTTGTTCAGCGTGCGGGTCAGCGCGCCGCGGAAACCCGCGAGATGCGTGCCGCCGTCGCGTTGCGGGATGTTGTTGGTGAAGCACAGCATCGTCTCGTGATAGCTGTCGTTCCACTGCAAGGCGGCTTCGACCAGGACGCCGTCCTTTTTGCCGGAGATCGAGACCGGCGGGTTGTGCAGCACCTGCTTGTTGCGGTCGAGATACTTGGCGAAGGCTTCGACGCCGCCCTCGTAGAACAGGTCGGAGACCTTGGGCTCGGCGCCGCGCTCGTCGGTCAGCACGACGCGCACGCCCGAATTCAGGAAGGCGAGCTCGCGCAGCCGGTGTTCCAGGGTGGCGAAGTCGAACTCGGTCTTGGTGAAGACCTCGGTCGAGGGCAGGAACGTCACCTCCGTGCCGTGCTTGCCCGGCGGCGCCTCGCCCATGACCTTGAGGTCATCCTCCGGTTCGCCGCGGCGGAAGCGCAGGAAGTATTCCTTGCCGTTGCGCCAGATGTGCAGGTCGAGCTGCTCGGACAGCGCGTTGACGACCGCGGCGCCGACCCCGTGCAGGCCGCCCGACACCTTGTAGGAGTTCTGGTCGAACTTCCCGCCGGCATGGAGCTGGGTGAAGATCACGTTGGCCGCCGAAATGCCCTCTTCCTTGTGAATGTCGACCGGTACGCCGCGTCCGTTGTCGCGCACCGTGACCGAGCCGTCGCCCTGCAGGACCACTTCGACCCGGTCGCAGTAGCCGGCCAGCGCCTCGTCGATCGCGTTGTCGACGATCTCGTAGACCATGTGATGCAGGCCGGTGCCGTCGTCGGTGTCGCCGATATACATGCCCGGCCGTTTGCGCACGGCGTCCAGCCCGCGCAATATCCTGATCGAATCGGCGTCATAGGCTTCGGCGCCGGGCGTCACGTCGTTGTTGTCGCTCATGTCTCTGGCTTCCCGGAAAAGGTTTTAGGCCGCCGCGATCGAGCCGTCGGCCACGCGCAGGATCTGCGCACGGCCGCCGAGCGGCGCAAAGAGTTCGGCATCGGTGCCGGTCATCCAGCTCTGCACACCGAGCGCCACCACCTCGTCGAACAGCGCGCCGCGGCGCTCCTTGTCGAGATGGGCGGCGATTTCGTCGAGCAGCAGGAGCGGCGCGCAGCCGCGCGAGAGGGCCACCAGACGGGCATGGGCCAGCGCGATCGACACCAGCAGGGCCTTCTGTTGCCCGGTCGATCCCTCGGCCGCCGGCAGGTCGAGATCGAGATGGCGCACCGCGAGATCGCTGCGATGCGGCCCGCAGGATGTGGTGCCTGACTCGCCGTCGCGCAAGCGGCTGGCGGCCAGTTCGCAGCGCAAGCGGTCCTCGGCATCGAGCGCCGGCATGGTGGCCAGCCATCCGTCGATCTCGCCCGCCATGGCCAGCGCCGCCCGCGGGAACGGGCCGATGCCCAGGCGCGCCGCGGCATCGAGACGATGGACCGTGTCGGCGCGGTTGGCGGCCAGCGCCACGCCGTGCCGGGCCATGGTGTCCTCGAGCGCCGTGAACCAGTGCGGATCGCGCCCGCCGTCGGCCAGCAGGCGGCTGCGCTGGCGCAGCGCATTGTCGTAGGCCGCCGCGTCGCCGGCATGCTCCGGATGGAGCGCCGTCACCAGCCGGTCGAGGAAGCGCCGGCGCTCGCCCGGCCCGTCGAGGAACAGGCGGTCGAGCTGCGGCGTCAGCCACACCGCCGCGACATGCTGGCCGAGCGCCGTCTGGCTTTGCGCCGGCTGGCCATCGATGCGCACGGCTCGGCGCGGCAGGCCGCCCTCGCTGCGCGCCGGCTCAAGGCCGGTGCCGATGGCGAGCCGTCCGTCCGGCGTGTCGAGGGTGGCGGCGACCGCCCAAGTGGCGGCGTCCGGTTCCTCGCCGCGCGCGCGGCGGCAGATTTCATCCAGCCGCGCCCGGCGCAAGCCGCGGCCCGGCACCAGGAAGGACAGCGCCTCCAGAAGATTGGTCTTGCCCGCCCCGTTGGCGCCGACCAGCACCACGGGCTCGCGCCCGCACTCCAGGCGAAGCTGGCGATAGTTGCGGAAATCGCTGAGGCGGAGCTGGCGCACGGCCAGGATGGCCGGCGCAGCGCCGGTCGCGGCGTCGGGGGAATAGGCTAGAACGCTGTTCGGCGGCGCCGTCATACCCGCATCGGCATGAGCACGTAGAGCGCGCTCTCGTCGGCGCCGTCGCGCACCAGGGTGGGCGAGCCGGCGTCGGCCATCAGGAAGCGCGCCTCGGCGCCCGTGATCTGTTCGGTGATGTCGAGCAGGTAGCGCGAATTGAAGCCGATCTCGAGCGGCGCCGCCTTGTACTCGACCTCGATCTCCTCGGTGGCGCTGCCGGCGTCGGGGCTGGTGGCCGACAGCGTGACCACGCCTTTGGCAACGGCGAGCTTGATGGCCCGCGACTTCTCGGTGGAGATGGTCGAGACGCGGTCGACGGCATGGGCGAATTCCTTGCACGGCACGTTCAGGATCTTGTCGTTGCCGGTCGGGATGACGCGCTCGTAGTCGGGGAAAGTGCCGTCGATCAGCTTGCTGACCAGGGTGACATTGCCGGTGGCGAAGCGGATGCGGGTGTCGGACAGCTCGATGTCGACCGAGCCGTCGCTCTCGTCCAACAGCTTGCGCACCTCGCCAACCGTCTTGCGCGGCACGATTATGCCGGGAATATCCGCCGCGCCCTTGGGCAGCGGCACTTCCACCCGGGCAAGGCGATGGCCGTCGGTGGCCACACCGCGCAGCACCTGGGTGGCATTGGAGGCGGCGGCATGGAAATAGATGCCGTTCAGGTAGTAGCGGGTCTCTTCGTTGGAGATGGCGAACCGGGTGCGGTCGATGATGCCCTTGAGGTCGGTCGCCGGCAGCTGGAAGCGGTGCGGCAGGTCGCCCTCCGACATCGCCGGGAAATCGGCCGGCGGCAGGCACTGCAAGGTAAAGCGCGAGCGGCCGGCGCGGATCACCAGCGTGCTGCCGTCGGAAGCGGTCTCCAGCTCGACCTGCGCGCCGTCCGGCAGCTTGCGCACGATCTCGTAAAGCGTATGGGCCGGCGCCGTGGTCGAGCCGGTCTTGGCCGCACTCGCCTCGACCTGCTCGGTGATGGCGAGGTCCATGTCGGTGGCGGCCAGGCTCAGCCGCCCCTTTTGCGCGGTGATCAGGACGTTGGACAGGATGGGGATCGTGTTGCGCCGCTCGACCACACTCTGGACATGGGCCAGCGCCTTCAGAAGGGCTGCCCGTTCGATCGTCAGTTTCATGGTTTGGTCGCTGTACCGGGGGGCCAAAAAGCGTTTAGACACCCCGTTTCGCAGGTCCGAAAAAGCCCCCTGCGGAACGGTTGGGGACTATAGCACGCCGGGCCTAGCCGGGAAGCGATTTCGCTCGAAATATGAGGCTCTTAACGCCCTGAAAACCGCCGCAAAAGCGGCGCCAAATCGCGGCCTTCCCCCACCCGCCCTTCGGGCACCCTCCCCCGTCTGACGGGGGAGGGTTGGGGAGGGGTCAGCCCTGCAACTGGCGCTTGAGCAACTCCACGTCCTCCGCAATCGAGAGGTCGGAGATCTTGAGTTCCTCGATCTTGCGGACGGCATGCATGACCGTGGTGTGGTCGCGGTTGCCGAACCGCTTGCCGATCTGCGGCAGGCTCAAGGTGGTGAGCTGCTTGGCGAGATACATCGCCACCTGGCGCGGGCGGGCGACCGAGCGGGCGCGACGCGGCGAGCTCATTTCGGCGAGCTTGATGTTGTAGTGCGCCGCCACCCGCTGCTGGATCTCGTCGACGGTGACCTTGCGGTCGGCCTGGCGCAGCAGGTCGTGCAGGACGTCCTGCGCCATCTCGACGGTGATCTCGCGGCCGATCAGCTGGCCATGGGCGACCACGCGGTTCAGCGCGCCCTCGAGCTCGCGGATGTTGGTGCTGATCTTGTGGGCCAGGAACTCCAGCACCGCGAGCGGCACCGGCACGCGCGCCGTCTCCGCCTTGGTCTGCAGGATGCTCAGCCTGAGTTCATAGGTCGACGAGTGAATGTCGGCGACCAGGCCGCTGCCCAGCCGCGAGCGCATGCGCTCCTCGATGTCCTGCAGCTCGCTCGGCGGCTTCTCGGAACTGAGCACGATCTGCTTGTTCTGCTCGACCAGCGAGTTGAAGGTGAAGAAGAACTCGTCCTGGCTTGCTTCCTTGCCGCAGATGAACTGCACGTCGTCGACCATCAGCACGTCGACGTTGCGGAACAACTCCTTGAACTGACCGGTATTCTTGGAGCGCAGCGCCTGGATGAAGCGGTTCACGAAGCTTTCGGCGGTGAGATAGAGCACCCGCGTCTTGGGATCGCGCTCGCGGATGGCGTGCCAGATGGCATGCATCAGATGGGTCTTGCCCAGGCCCACGCCGCCGAAAATGTAGAGCGGGTTGCGCTCCGGCAGCGGGCGGTCCTGCTCGGCGATGTTGCGCGCGGCGGCGTAGGCGAACTCGTTGGGCTTGCCGACCACGAAGTTGGCGAAGGTGTAGCGCGCCTCCGGCCCCTGGAAGGCGTCCTCGCCGCCGCGGCCGATCGACGGTCCCATGCGCGGCATCGGCGGCTGGTAGTTCTGCGCCGACGGCACCGGCGGCACGGCGATGATCTCGTTCGGCCGGCGCGGCGCGGGCGGCGGCACGAGATTGACCTCGACGTTGGCGACCTCGGCATGCACCGCCTGCCAATAGGCCAGCACCCGATCGCCGTAGTGGCGGGCCACCCAGTCGCGGACGAACCGGGTCGGGGCGTAGAGCCGGAGCTTGCCGGCCTCGAGCTTGCCCAGCTCGACCTCGCCGAACCAGGTCTTGAAGGCCTTGTCGCCGATTTCCTTGCGCAGCCGGTCGCAGACGCGCACCCAGTGGGTCTCAAGCTCCTTGCGGACCGCGACCTCTTCCATTTCGGCCCCCGCCACAGTCTTTTGTTCGTACGTTGCGTTCTTGTTGTTGCCCAGTACCGGCGATTGAATTCGGTTCACGTCTGTCTCCAGGGAAGTCCTGCTGCCTTCCAACCCCCTGCCGTGCCGCGCTTGGCGCTGCCGTCCAGGGGCCCCTCAAAGCCGTCCGCCACGTTGAGGCATGTACTGTAGCCGGCCGCGGTCATGGCTTTCGCCGCCGCGGCCGATCGAGCTCCACTTCGACAGATAAAGAGCAGCGGTGCCTCCTTGTCCGGCAGCGCGGCCGACAGCGCGGCCACGAACTCGGGATTGGGCTGCATGCTGGGAAAGGCCTGCCATTCGATCAATGCCGGCTTCTTCGCCAGCTTCTCGAGGTCGGGCAGGCCGACGTAATTCCATTCCGCGCGGGTCCGCACATCGATCAGCACCGCGGCCTTGTCCTCGCTCAGGATCTTCCAGGCGGCCGCCGGCGTCACGTCGCCGGCATAACCGGCGGCGGGCAACGCATCATATGTGCCGGCGATCGTCTTGTCGTTCGACATGGCCCCCCGCTTTTCATTCGCTGGAGCGGAGCGCTGATACGAGCCGACGGACGTGATAGAAACGCAGCTTGGCGAGGACGACGAAAACTTTTGTGCGCGTCGTTGAGGGGACGCTGCCTTGATCGTCGCTGTCACCGATTGCTGCGGCTCTCCCTGTTCGTCTTTCCGGCGAAGAGGAAGCCCCCCGTCCTCGCCTTGGCTCGCGTCTAGCGCCCCACGCCCGTCGCGATGAACCGACTCTTAGACAGACTCGCTCGAGTTCGCAAACGATTCAGGCGCACAACACGCACGCTATTCATTATGTTCCTTGTGCGAGTCGATTGACATCTCGCAGGATTCGATTCTCTTCCGTGCGCGTCGCAAGGCGTCGCTCAACATCTAGCGGCCATTCGCTTGCGCAGTCCGATAAACGCGAATCGTATGTCGTTCGCCCAAATGGCGACCAAACGATCTTCGTCCGAAGCGCTCGAATTTTTTTCGACGTGATTTAAAAAAAGAAAACGCCGCTCGGACGAGCGGCGTTCACAATCACTGAGGCCTCTAGGTCTCAGGCCATCGCCTTGATGCGCGCGGCAAGACGCGACACGCGACGCGCGGCGGCGTTCTTGGTCACGATGTGCTTGGTCGCACTGCGCTGGATCTCCGGCTGCGCGGCGCGCAGCGCGGCGCCGGCGGCGGTCTTGTCGCCGGCCTTGATCGCTTCCTCGACCTTCTTGATCGAGCCGCGCATGCGGCTGCGGCGCGCGATGTTCACGGCGGTGCGACGCTCGGTCTGGCGGGCGCGCTTCTCGGCCGACTTGTGACTAGCCATCTATTCCTCGTTCCTCGGAAGGGCGGGCTTATACGGGCCGGCCGGCACCCGGTCAACCCCGGCAAAACCCCTTTGTTTAGCGGTGTTTCCACGCTGCCTTGCGCTTCTCGACGAAGGCCGCCATGCCTTCCGCCCGATCGTCGAAGGCGAAGGTCGCGTGGAAGGTTCGCCGCTCGAAGCGGATGCCTTCGGCCAGCGTGGTTTCGAACGCGCGGTTGACGGCTTCCTTGGCGACCATCGTGGCGGGCAGCGAGAGGCTCGCGATCTTCTCGGCCACGGCGATCGCCTCGTCCATCAGTTGGGCGAGCGGCACGACGCGGCTCACCAGGCCGCAGCGCTCGGCTTCGCTGGCGTCCATCATGCGGCCGGTCAGCACGAGGTCCATGGCCTTGGACTTGCCGACGAAGCGCGGCAGGCGCTGGGTGCCGCCGGCACCCGGAATGGTGCCGAGCGTGATCTCCGGCTGGCCGAACCGGGCGTTGTCGGCGGCAATGATGAAATCGCACATCATCGCCATCTCGCAGCCGCCGCCCAGGGCGAAGCCCGCCACGGCGGCGATGATCGGCTTGCGCACCTCGCTCACCTTCTGCCAGCCGACGGTGATGAAGTCCTCCAGGAAAACGTCCTGGTAGGTTTTCTCCGTCATCTCCTTGATATCGGCGCCGGCGGCGAAGGCCCTGTCGTTGCCGGTGAGCACCATGCAAC
>Ga0070706_100007265_pt1 | contig 10402 bp, 12 predicted proteins | sample KBSK5501metaG_FD_65476 | JGI IMG/M metagenome (GOLD analysis project Ga0070706, IMG submission 65476) | Corn, switchgrass and miscanthus rhizosphere microbial communities from Kellogg Biological Station, Michigan, USA - KBS K5-50-1 metaG | ecosystem: Host-associated > Plants > Roots >...
GCGCGGTGAACTGGGCCTCGATGCGGTTCAGCCAGGAGCTGTTGGTAGGTGTGCAGGCGAACTCGACGTTGTTGGCTGCGGCCCAGCCGCCAACCCGGGTGTCCTTCTTCGTGGTCAGGTGCGGGGAGAAATTGTCGAGCACGATCGCGATGCGGACCTTGGGTAGGTTGAGACTGCGCAGGCAGCGGCAGAATTCCAGGAACCTTGTCCGGTTCTTCTTGGGTTTGATGTGGCCGTACAGCTTGTCCTGGGCCAGGTCGTAGGCGGCGAACAGGTGGCGGACCCCGTGCGGGCGGGTGTAGGTGGCGCGTCGGCGGGGCCTGGGTTCGCGGCCGGGATTCTTGTGTCTCCCGCCGCGTTCGGCCCACTGCCGGCCTTGGTGGGGCTGGAGGTTGAGCGGGCCGAATTCATCCAGGCAGAAGACGACTTCGGGCTCACCATCCTCGGGGATGACCTCGCCGTCGGCGATCGCATACAAGTGCTCGACGCGGGCCTTCTTGGCCGCGTAGTCCGGGTTGCGGGAGGTCTTCCAGGTCTTTACCCGTTGAAACGACACGCCCTCCTCGCGGAGCAGGACCCGAAGGCCCTCATGGCTGATGTCGTCGACCACCGCCTCGGCGACCAGGAAGTCGACCAGGTTGGCCAAGCTCCAGGTAACGGCAGGCCGTGCTCGGCCGGCTTGGACTTGGCGATCTTCTTGATCTCTCGCCGCTCGGTCAGGGTGAACCTCCTCGGCCGGCCGCCCCTGTACTTCGGATACAGCGAGTCGAAGCCGTCGGCGTTGAAGTTGTGGATCACCTCCCGAACCCGGTCCGGGCTGATGAAGGTCACCTCGGCGATCTTTGTGACGGACATGCCCTGCGCGGACAACAGCACCATCTGGGCCCGCCGCCAGGTCACCACCGACCCGGAGCCTCTGCGGATGATCCGCAGCAGGCGCTGCCCCTCATCGTCATCGATCTCGCGGACGCGTACTCGTTCTGCCACCCGGAAAGCCTGACGACACCACACAACCCGGACCAGCACCCGAACGGCGCGTCACATCACAACAGGACAAACGTTGCCTGCCGCGGCACTAGCATTGGCTCGTTCCTGGCGCCGCCCAGATCCCCGAGGCCGCCGCCATATCGGACGGGCTGCCTGCGGGAGCGATGAGCATCGCCGCCGGCAGCCCTGGACGTGGCTGGTCTCGCCCGTCTACAGTTCAGCGCAAGTGTTGGGGCGGGGGTCCTGCCGGACGGAACCTGGGCGGAACGCCGCCGCCCGCGGCTCCGCTGCTGGCGGTATATCCGCAGATCAGCGGTACCGGTTGTCGGGGAAGGGTAACTGTCTGTAAAACCGTCGGCTTAGCCTACGTTGGTTCGAACCCAACACCTGCCACACAAAAGCCCAGGTCAGAGCCGTTGACGCGGACTTGCGTCAGCGGCTCTAACGCTGAAAGCAAGCGGTTCCGCAGACCGCTTGCTGGCGTTGTGGGCCATACGTGGGCCAGATCCGGCCGGTCCAGCAGCCCGCTCGTGACGCCCGCTGCTGGCCCCAGGATGTGCTCTGAGCTGCGGAAACGGTCATCGGTGATCGAAGCGGAGAGTTCTGGTTGCGGTTGCGCGCGGCTGGCGGGCGGCCGTACGGGCGCGCGAGTGTGGGCCAGGCACGGACATATGGCGGACAGGATCGGGGCGGTACCGGCGGTTCGCGGAACCGCTTGCTATCACGCAATGTGCCTGGCTTCCGGCGTGGAGGGCACGCTCGATTTGCCGGTTGGTGATGTCGTCCTGGCCGTCGATGCAGTGGGTGTAGACGGCAAGGAGCATGGTGATGCTGTGCCCGGCCCGTTGTGCGATCTGGGCGGGGGCGGCGCCGGCGTTCAGCCAGAGGGACAGGGCGGCATGCCGCAGGTCGTAGGGGCGGCGGGCAAGAGCGGTGGTAGCCGCCGCGAGCCCGAGGGCCTGGCGCGGGCGGCGTGCCAGGTGCGGCCGTAGCTGCTTTCGCTGAGCAGGCCGCCGCGGGTTCCGCGGAACAGGCGGCCGTCGGGTGCGGTGCCGTAGCAGCGGTGGTGGTGGCGGAGCATGCTGACCAGGACGGGCGGGATGGGGACGGTCCGGACCGACCCGTCTGGGCGGTGTTTGAGGCTGCGCTGCTCGTGGCTGGTGCCGTTGCCGGTCCAGGCTGCGGCGGTGCGGGGCGCGGTCCGGGTCAGGGTCAGCATCCCCCAGTCGTGGCTTGGCAGGTGGCAGTCGGCTAGGCGCAAGGCGATGGCTTCTTCGGGGCGCAGCGCGCCGTAATACAAGCAGCCGAAGAACGCCGCCAGAGCGGGACGGATCCGGGCTACGGCGGCGAGCAGTGCCTCGGCCTGCGCGGGGCTGGCCACGACCGTCGGGTCGACGGTCGTGGCGGCCCTGGGGACCTGCCAGCGGATTGAGTCGGCCTGGTTGGAGTCCAGTAGCCCGGCCTCGACCGCGTAACCCAACACCCCGTGGAACACCGCGCGTTTGCGGGTGATGGTGTTCGCGGCAGCGCGGCTGCCATCCAGCCGCAAGGTCAGGGCATCCAGCGCCGCTCGGAGCACTATCGGGTCGGCGAGCCGGGCCAGCGGCTGTGACGCCTGCTCCGCCCACGTCAGCATGCGGGCGGTCGCCTCGTCTGAGGTGGCAGTGCGGGCGGGGTTGAAGGCGTGCTGATACAGGGCCGTGCGCAGCTGGGTTGCCGGCGGGCGTACTCGCGTGGCCCGGGTCAGGGCTGGCGTGACGGTGGCCAGTGCTTCAGCCACGCTGGCCCGCGAATGTGCGGCCAGGGCCGGCCACTTCATCGCCGCATAGGCTGCCGCATGCTGGTACCAGGTCACGGACACTGGTTCCGGCGCAGCCCACAGCACCGGCTCGCCGGTCTGCGGGTCGAACTCGAGCCCTTGCGGGCGGCGCGGACCAGTTCCGCGCGGTAGCTGTCGGCCAGGGCCCGGGTGATAAAGGACTTCGACCTGGCCCGGCCAGCAGCCTGCCAGCGGACCTCGAACGGACGGCGGCGCCCACGCCGGCGCCGGGTCGCATACACGCTCACATCAAACCTATTCATCTCTATCCCTCCCTATTGCGATGAGAACTTGCGTGGTCCCGCCCAACCGCTGCGATCGGCTTTCGCTGACGGCACGGCCGAGCCGTGCCGCAGACCCCCGTCCGGGGTAAGGCGCTGGATCAAGGGGCAACCTTTGTGGCGCTCCGGCTGGGCCTGCGTTCTACATTGCGGGGTATGACCGAGGACACGCGCCCGGGGGACGAAACGGCTGAGCCCGAGAAGCTGCCTGTCTTGCCAAGGCATCTGTCCGCGCTGATCGGTTCCCTGCAGGGCCCGGCGGACCTGGGCCGCAATCACGACAAGTACCTGACCTACGCCGATCGTGAAGCGGCCGGCGGGGCTGCGTCAGCGTGATCTTGTGCGATACGGGGCCACTGGTCGCCGCGTTCAACGCCGCTGACCGCGACCACAGCCGCTGCGCCGAGTTCCTGCGGGAGAACTGGTCCCGCCTCGTCATCCCGTCGCTGGCCGCACCGAAGTCTGCGGCCGAGCTGCCCGGCCTGGCCGACGACGAGCACGGCGGCCACTTCATCCCCTGGGAGATCCCCGAACAATGGACCACCGACCTGGCCCGGACCTTCAAGTCGCTGCTCGCCCCGCCACCAGCGTGAACATCCCCAATGACGCCACCACGCTCACGCTGAACATCGCCTGGCAGCCACGGCCGGAGCGGGTTCCGCGGCATGCCGGGCGGGCGGTCACCTCGGCCAGGCCGGTGCCCTGGTAGCAGGCCAGCGTCATGCCGGCCAGCGTCACGGCGGGAACCCTGGTGGCGGTGCAGAGCGCGGCGTGCATGCCCGGCCAGCTTGTCACGCTGTTCCGGGCTGGCGGTGAGGGTCGTCCATTGCGCGTATTTGGCCACGGCTAGGCCGCCTTCCGGCTCGCTATGGAGCCGGAGTCGGGGGCTGGAGCCCGCACAGGAGTGCGGACCTGTCCCACAGTTCCCTGGCCAGGTCCGGGTCGTCTGCGGCGGGGTTGGCGGTGGCCGGCCTGCGGTCGGCGTAGTACCCGCCGTTCTGCCAGTCCGTGCCGGGGCAGCTAGCCGACAGCCATACCAGGGTGTCCGCTCCGCGTTCGGGCGACCGCATGGCCAGGCGCAACGGCGAGGACATGACAAGCCGGACCGCCGGGGGGCCCGATCGTCCCCACTGGGAGCGCACCATGCCGGGATGGGCGGCGGCGGCGCTCACCCCGAGCGGTCCCCACCGGCGGGCGAGTTCGCGGGTGAACAGGACGTTCGCGAGCTTGCTTGCCTCGTAGGCTCGCAGGCCGTCGTAGGCGCCGGCCATGTCCAGGTCATCGACGGCAACTGCCGCGTCCCTAGCCGTGCTCGCACGGCTCGACGTCGTGATGACCCGGCCCCGTGCCCCGGCCAGGCAGTCCTTGAGGAGCATGGTCAACAGGAACGGGGCCAGGTGGTTCACCTGGAAGGTGAGCTCGTGCCCGTCGGCGGTGAGGGTGCGGCGGGTGCCGGCGATCAGCCCGGCATTGTTGACCAGGACATCGATTCGGGAGTGCCGCTCCTGCAGTGCGGCCGCCAGTTCGCGAACCTGATCGAGGCTGGTGAAGTCGGCGACGTGGTACTCACCGCCGGCCTCCCCGGCGATAGCGCGGGTTTTGCCGGGCGACCTGCCCACGACCACGACGTTGTCTCCCCGGCAGGCCAGCATCCGGGCTGCGGCGGCCCCGATCCCGTCGCTGGCCCCGGTCACCACGACCACCCGGCGTTCGTCAGATACGGCGCTCATGGGAAAACCGTAAGCTGTGGTCCAAGGTCCATAGTCAAGGAGAAGAGCATGCTCATCGGCGAGATCGCCCGCGAGGCCGGGGTCAGCCGGGACACGGTGCGCCTGTACACGCGCCTGGGGCTGGTGGCGTCCACCGCGCGCCGGGCCGGCTCGCGGCTGTACGCCGACTACGATCCCAGCGCGGTTGACCTTGTCAAGGGCATCAAGATCGCCCAGTCGATCGGATTCACCCTCGCCGAGCTCGGCCCCATCGCCGCCGCCTACGTCTCCGGTGCCCTCGACGACGCCCGGCAGCGCGAACTGCTGACCGCCAAGCTGGGCCAGATCGAAGACAAGCAGCGGCAGCTAGGCCAGATGACGGAGTTCCTGCTCACCAAGCTCGAGGATCTGGGAGCGCCCGCCAAGGCAAGTAACAAGGTATGAAGGACCACTGGCCTAGCTGCCGCTGCTTGGCCGCCCAGGGACAACATGCCCCCGCTGCCGTCAACCCGCCCGCAGCAGGGCCGCCCGCAGCGGCTGCGGACGGCCCTTGTTCGCCCGCCGGTTATCCCTTCGCGGTGAGGCCGGCCAGCATGGCGAGCATCTTCGGCCAGCCGTCCAGCTGGGCGGCGACGTTGCCGGCCCTGGTACCGCCGAGGTTCGCAATGGTCGTGTCCCCGGCGGGCTGGTATGGCTGCATGCCCTCGCCGTGTCCCGCGTTCTGGTAGATGAAGGCCTGGTGCTGGTAGGGGCTGTGGGCCACGGCCAGCTCCTGGATAATGCTGGTCGCCGACGACGCGGACCCCCAGAGCATGTCCAGGTCGCCCGCGAACGCGAGGACCGGGCCGCTGATGTGACTCACGTCGATCGGTCCCGGGTCGATGCCGCTGGGGCCGAGTGACCACGCGTCCCGCGATTGGTCGTCCCCGGCCGCGTTGACCTCCGATGACGGCGAGTACACGACCGCCCCGTGGACGAGCGCCGGGAAGTCATCCGCGAGCAGGAGCGCGGCCTCGCTGCCCCGCGAGTAGCCCATCGCGAGAACGTGGGCCGGGTCGACCTGCGGCTGGCTGGCGAGGATCTTCCCGGCCGTCTCGAAGTACTCCAGCGGGATGTCGTCCAGCGCCGATGGCAGCCCTGGCCAGTCGAAGTAGGCGACGGTCAGCGCCGGGTGGCCGTGGGCGGCCAGCAGCGCCGCCCCGTACACCTGGCTCATGCCGCCCTCTGCGCCGCCGAAGACCAGCACCCCGGTGTGGCGCGAGGTTCCGGGCGGCGGCAGGAACAGTTCCCCGGCAACCTTGTCCTTGGCGAGGGTCAGAGTCTGGGCGGTCTCGCCCTTCGCCATCCACTCCCGGGTCACGGTGCGGGACGCGAGCTTTGCCCCCGACGACGAGGTGACGGTCAGCGTGACCGGGTAGCCAGACTGCTGCTGCGGTGTCGGGGGCGTGAAGTACTGGTTCCGGCTGGCCGGCGCGACGGGGGTCATCGACCAGAACAGAGCCATCCCGTCCTTGCCCTGGTAGGACCCCGACTTCGGAGCGACCTTTTCCAGGTCAACGGTCCCGTTCTGGCTCGCGGTGTAGACGGCCGAGGACCGCCAGGTGCCCTTCTTCGCGTCGGTCGCCTGCGCGCTGACGGTCACCTGCTCGCCCGCGGACAGCTCGGTGACCCGGATGTCGATGGCCTGGTCCGCGAGGGCGCTGGGCTCGCTGACCTGGATCACCGCCGGCTTGGCCGGGGCACCGCCGCTGCAGGCGGCCAGCCCGCCCGTCAGCAGGGCCACCGCCAGGGCTGCTCCTAGGCTTCCTAGCTTCTGGGTGAATTCTGACACCACGGGCTTACGCTAACGGGGGAGACATCTTATGGTCTAGCCCAATTAAGCCCGAAATATTCTGGCTACTTTCGGTGGGCATTCCGGCGGGCCGGAATATAACCCAGCCAGGTACCCGGTGGGGTACGCGATGACGTCGCGGGCGTCGTCCTCGCACTGATAGCCGCGATCATCATCGGGGCCTGCTGCACCATGCCAGCGATAGACAGCGGAATTACGAACGGATATCAGCAGCACAAAGAGTCTTTCTATGCGGCTGCAGTGCGCAGTGACACCACCGGCTCGGCAAACCCTGCGGTAGTGCCCGGCCGGTGCCGTCCGTACGCAGCAGACCACCTCGCACACCGGACCATACCGGAATGCTGTCCGTGGTAGTCGAGGATCTTTCAGTTGACATCCCGGTTGGAGCGGACGACGATCGTGGGCGGCGTGATCTGACGCCCAGTCTCGCGACTCTGCCCCAGCCGGAGTCTTGTCGAGGCGAAGGGGGGAGAACCCTCGGATCGCTACATGGACCTTCACGCATCGCGTGGTCGCCGCTGGGGGGCTGTCCCACGCCGTGTCTGGAGGCTGTAGTGACGAAAGATTCCGATTTCAAGAAGCTGGTGCGCCAGCGGATGGCCGCTACCGGCCAGTCCTATACCGCGGCCCGGGCAGCGATATACCGGTCGGCGACGGATGTGGGCCTGCCGCTGACCCGGCGAGCTTTCGGGGTGAAGATGTCGTACACGGTGGCGTTTGACGGTGGCCACGCCCCGGGCGCGATCGGTGCCGGCGAGTATCTGTTCCGCCGGATGGTGGCCCGGGGGAGTGCGCCGGGTACCTTCCTGGAGAATGGCGCCCGGTTCTGCCTGCGGCCAGATCAGTCCGGAGTGGCTCAGCTGGCTTATGCCACACCGGAATGCGACTCGATCGTCGAACTGGTGGCGGCGGAGCGCGCCGGGGACGAGATCCTTGCCCGGCTGGCTCTCGGAGCGGAAGAGTCCCTAGCCAGCGAAGGCTCCTCCGCCGCGCTGGCGGTATCGCGGTTGGAGACGGGCCAGTCGGAGTCGTACCTGGTCGCCTCCGCAGTCACGCCGGAGCGGTACTTGCGGCTACTGGAGCCCTTCTTGGCCACCCGGTGGGCCTATGGCCCCGCGGTCGCGCCGCCGGCCCGTCAGGCGGCCCTGTCGGCGGCGTCGTTCGCCGATGAGGGCCGCTACCGGCGACTCAAGGTTACCGGCGCTGATCCCAGCCTTTCCCAGCTGGCGATGTTCTTGGGGGTGGCGGCCACCGAGCAAGTCCTGCGCCTGGCCGAGTCCTCCGTTGAGGTGTCCCTCGATCACCGCGGCTACAGCAGCTTGATCGACGCCGTACGCACCCAGCGAACCTATCTCGCCGCGGCGCGGCGCATCCGCCGCCGCCCGGAAGATGACATCATCCTCGGCGCTTGGCAGGCTGCCCTGGAAAGCCACGAAGACAGCCAAGCCGCCGCAACCGAGAGCAATGACTCAGCGGGCATGGCGAACCTGAGCCAGGCTGGTACCTCGATCGCCACCGCCTCCCAGATCGAAACCGCTGTCGATCTGCCGCCCCAGACAACCCGGGCCCGGCTGCGTGGCCTGTTCATCAAGACCGCCAAAGATCACCGGCGAAACTTCACGGTCGACTGGGTTCATCTCAAGCTCAATGACACAGCGAGTCGGACCGTGCGCTGCCTGGACCCCCTCAAGGCCAACTCTGAACTGGCTGAGCGGCTGATCATGTCGATCCCGGGGCCGCCAGTGTGACCGGCGGCCCCGCCCTCGGGCAGGAGGATGGCCTGTAAAACTGTCGGCTCAGCCTACTTTGCTTCGAACCCAACACCTGCCACCACCTGCGAAAACGGCGGCCGCGCACCGTGCGCTCGGTCCGCGTCCTGGTGTTGCGGCTGGCCCGCGAGAATCCCGGGTGGGGGTACCGCCGGGTGCATGGCGAGCTGCTGGTGCTCGGGGTGAAGGTCGCGGCTTCCACCGTCTGGGAGATCCTGCATGAGGCCGGGATCGACCCGGCTCCCGAGCGCGGTTCCGCCACGTGGGCTGATTTCCTGCGCTCCCAGGCCGAGGCGCTGCTGGCCTGTGACTTCTTCGAGACGGTCACCCTGTCCGGGGCACGGCTGCATGTGCTCGCGGTGATCGAGCACTCCAGCCGGAGAATAAGGATCCTGGGTGCCACCGCGCACCCGACGTCGTCCTGGGTGGCGCAGGCGGCCAGGAACCTCGTGATGGACCTGGAGGATGCCGGCTGCGGGCGCGGTTCCTGATCAGGGACCGGGACGGAAGTTCCCGGGCCTGTTCGATGCCATCCTCGCTGACGCGGGCATCGAAACGGTACTGAGCGGGGTCCGGATGCCGAGGATGAACTCGATCATGGAGCGGTGGGTGCAAATCTGCCGGCGCGAGCTACTGGACCGCACGCTGATTTGGAACCAGTCCCACCTCGTGCACGCCCTGCGGGAGTTCGAGCAGTTCTACAACGGGCACCGGCCGCATCAGGGCATCGCGAACGCCCGACCGCTCCAGCCACTGCCCGTGCCGCTGGCGGCTCCTGGCCAATTCGCCAGCCTTGACATACGACCACGCGACGGGCCCAGTGGGGTGCTCCACGAGTACCACCATGTGGCATGAGCTGCACGGATGAGGTTTTCGGCAAGGGCACAACCGAGTAGGCACCGATGATCGCCTCGGGGGAACGTAGCCATTGAGGTCGGGGACCACGGAGCCATCGATCTCATAGACCCACCCGTTGGGGTCGGCGGCTGTCGCGCCGCCATCTGAGCGGGAATCTGGCGGCGCTCACGCGGCCACTGCCTGACGTCTCCGTCATGGACAATACAATGGACAATACAATACAGTAATCCAGCGGCCTCGGCGCCCACAAGCACCCGCGTGCCCGCGTGCCCGCCTTTCACGAGGAAGAAGCACAATTGACTGAGTCTGCTCACGGCGGCTTGTACTTCGAGATTCGAGAGCTTGCGAATACTCTCGATCGCCTTACGGCGCGAGGTATGGCCGGGATATTCGGTGTTTGCGGCCGGGCTCTCGCTCCGCTTCTCAAGCAGGTCGAGCGGCGGAGCGAAGGGAGATGGGCGGTTCCCGATCTCGCGTTGGCACTAGATAGCATTGAGGCATTCGCGACCGGATTGGCTGAAGCTGCGAATCACGATGACCTGAGGGCGCGGCTGATGGTCGCGATATCCGGTGAACATCCATGGAGCACATATGCGCAGGACGTCCTCATTTGCGCGGATGCGGGACTTGCTGCGGCTTCGGTCGATAGTCGCCCGAAGCCGATATCGATCCAATATGCCTTGGAGCCGCTCATGGCCTTTATGCAGAATCGGGACGCCGGTACCATTCGCATATATGGCGATAATCATTGGAGTAAGGAAATTATCAAAGATCCAGCCATGGCAAAGGCGCTTGGATTTTTGCGTAGTTTGATTGAGGAAGTATCGGAGGCCGCGCTGGCGGATTCGCGTCAATTCGACAGATTGGTCAGTGAGGCGGCCGTTCTTCGTCCCGTGAATCGCTGAATGCTGTACTAAGCTGGATGGAGATCGAGACGAGCTGCCGTGCACGCGCGGCAGGTCCCGGGGAGCTCAGCCGCCCCGCGCCCATTTTCAGGGAGATTACGGACCCGCGCTGGCCACGGGTCGCGGCCAGCGCGGGTGGACTGCTGTCAGGTGCAGGTGGTGCCGTTGAGGGTGAAGGCAGCTGGTGCGGCGTCGCTGCTGGTCCAGGTGCCCTGGAACCCG
>Ga0070706_100007266_pt1 | contig 10402 bp, 5 predicted proteins | sample KBSK5501metaG_FD_65476 | JGI IMG/M metagenome (GOLD analysis project Ga0070706, IMG submission 65476) | Corn, switchgrass and miscanthus rhizosphere microbial communities from Kellogg Biological Station, Michigan, USA - KBS K5-50-1 metaG | ecosystem: Host-associated > Plants > Roots >...
CAATGCACTCGGCCTGGGTCATCTTGCAAATATCGTTTGAATGGAGAAGACGCCTCGTGACGACCACAAAGGTAACTGAATCTGCACGACAGAAGCTTCACCTCTCATCTCCAACCATGAAGGGTCGTTGGTCAGCTCAAAGATTCATGCGAGACCGAATCGCGGAAAAACGCTCGTCCGTCCAAACCGACTCAAAACACGGGTCGATGACGGTCCAAATCAATCGACCACAGCGCAGATCGGCAGCTTGATGAAGCCGAGCAAGCGCACGATCCTTATTCCCAATTCCGATATAGATTCTGGCGAGGTCAACAGGACAGACGTACTGGCTTCGTGCCAATTCTTCTAACTCTTCCGCAATATTCGACGCTCTCCGCTTGCGACCCATGAGTCCATTCACATACGCGATCCAACCCAAGATTCGCGAGGTATTGCCGCCGTGCAATCGTGCAGTTTCAAGAGCTGCCAGAGCCTCCTCGAGTCTGCGCTGATGTGCGTAGACACCACCTAGAAACATGTGCGCCACATAGAAACAGCTGTCTAGTTCGAGAGTTTTCTGCAGTTGACCGACTGCCTCGTCGTACTGACGATTGAAAAAATAAGCGATGCCTAGTTGAGCATTAACCCATAGCGCCAGCGGATCTAGTTCACGTGCCAGTTTCAATTGAGTAACCATTTCCTCGAGACGTCCCTGCGGGGCAAGACACATCATCCCGTAAGCCTGGTGCGCAATCGGGTAACTTGGCAACGCATCGAACACTTGATGAAATTGGCTTTCAGCCGCAGCCCAATTCCAGTCGTAAACCGCCATCAGGACTGCGAGCGCCGCGCGCGCTTCCGGAAGAGAACCATCCAATTCGAGGGCTTTTGACGCGGCCTCCTTGGCTTTTGGATGCGCTTCTTTTGGAGACAGCGCGCCCCAAAATTCCAACAGGCGATAACAGTCCGAAACGCCAACATGCGCTCTCGCAAACCTTGGATCTTCTGAGATGGCCTGATCAAACTCTCGGATTGCCATTCTCAGACTTTCTTCCGACTGCCGATTCCAGAAGTATCGCCCTTTGACGTAAGCTTCGTAAGCTTCGACGGAGCCAGTGGGAGCTTTCGCAACCTCCTCTTTGGACAAGGAAAGAAAACCCGCAGATAGCGCGCTTACCACGGACCCGGAGATATCTTCCTGGATCTTGAAGATGTCTTCCAATTCCCGGTCGTAAACATCGGACCACAGAGGGAATCCACTTGACGCGTCGACCAGTTGAGCGGTTACGCGCAGTTTAATCTCGTGCTTGCGCACGCTACCTTCGAGGACTGCGTCAACATCCAGTTTCTTGCAGATCTCCCGCACGTCTTGGAGCGTTTCTTTCAAGGCAAACACGGACGTCTGAGATGCGACCCGCAGTTGCCGCAGGCGTGAGAGAGCGAACATGAGTTCTTCAGCGATCCCGTAGCCAAAATACTCCTGGTCGTGGGCCTGACTGAGGTCAGCAAACGGGAGCACGGCGATCGATTTTAGCGTCTCACGACCTGTGGCATCGCTTTCCGCTTCAATTTTTTCCGGCCGGGATCCAATTTCCTGGAAAGAGGGTGCATAGCCCCCCTTCGGGAGTTGGATCCGGATTGCACAATCCGTTCCCTCGGCCTCGTAGTATTCGCGCAGTTTCCCGCGGAGTCGACCTGCTTCGACGCGCACCGTTGAATCGATTCTTGGATCGAAGGCAGTTGGCCGGTCATACACTTCGACGCCAATCGAATACTCGCTGATTTCATCAGCTCGACCTTCCAACGCTTTCCCAACCACGAAGCGTAAGAAACGGCTGAGCCGCTCAGATCTAACAAAGATTTCGCTAGTTAGAATAGCAGACAAGTGCTCGCGGATCTTCGCCTCGGTATTTGTTGGAACAGGTTTATCAGGTTCCTTTTCTGTTTTGTTGGGCATAGTGCGAACCTCGGTCGGGCACCCAATCTTTCTTAACCTCCGTTCGCAGGTTGATCACGGGGGAATCAATTCCGGAGGAGGCAATGTAGCGATCGGCGAACGACATGCAACAAACCCTCTACCCGCACGTCTAGTCGCGATTCAATCACTTGGCTTCAATGCTAGTAACGGACCGTTACTAACCGCAAGAAACTACCACTATGCTCAGATATTCGCGATACTCGGTCCGCACTACGCAAGCCATGCTGATGAACATTCTGGACCTTGGCAATAACCCAGCCTGAGAGGTGTGGTGGCTTGGTGGACAACGATAGGGCGAGATTGGCCAAAGGGCCTGTTGTCCTTGACGCTCACGGCCTGAAAAATCTACATCGCCAACGTGAAACACCCCGAGCCGCAAAGAACGTTGAAAGTGGCCTTCCTGATGGTTGACACCTTCGCGCCGATAACCATCCTCGGCCCCATGGATTTGCTCAGCACATCCTGCCAAATTTGGCGGAGCGCAAATGGCGGTGACATACGCGGGACGACTTTCCAAACGGAACTTGTGTCTTTGCGAAACAAGCGCTTGCGCTTTGGCCAGCGAGTGGCCCTTTATCCTGACGCCTCGATTGCTACCGCCAGGACACCTGATCTGATTCTTATCCCTCCGCTCGCGCTGGGCGATAACATTGTCGCGTCATTGAAGGCCAACCGAGGTTTCATTCCGTGGATCAAGGCATGTTCATCACGAGGGGCGCGCGTCGTTTCTTTCTGCACGGGTTCATTTCTGCTCGCGGAAACGGGCCTGCTCAACGGCCGTGCGGCCACCACCCACTGGCTATGCGCCGGTCTCTTCCGCAAAATGTATCCGAATGTGGATTTGCAGCCTGAGCGGTTGATCGTTGATCAGGGCAGCGTAATAACTTCTGGCGCGGCCATGTCGTTTCAAGACGTGATGTTGTACCTCATCGAGCTGTATTGCGGGCGTGAAGCCGCGATCTTAACCGCTAAAATCCTGCTGGTGGATGTGGGGCGCCAGACTCAGTTGCCTTTCACCATCTTCTCCACTCAGAAAACCCACGAGGACCGGCAGATTTTGCGGGTCCAGGGTCTCATGGAATCGCAGAACCATCAAAGACTTACCATGAAACAGCTGGCCAGTTGGGGTGGCATGAGCATGCGTAATTTTGACCGTCGTTTTCGAAACGCAACCGGAGAATCGCCTTCAACTTATCTGCAAAAAATACGCATCGAAAAAGCCAAACGCCTGCTGGAAACCAGCACCCACACGGTTGAGGAGATTATCACCAAGGTCGGTTATGAGGATTATCGTTCCTTCCACCGACTCTTCCGCGCTTTCACCGCCCTCTCGCCAAAGGCCTACCGTTTTAAGTACGGAATGAGATCGGCGTCAGATGAACTTTGTCGAGGTCTGCTGATTGGTCACCCGAGTCGGCGGCGAAGCGTCATGGATCGGGCACGCTGGTCCCGAGAAAGATAACCGCGTCTAATCGCTGACCGGTTCACGCAGATGTTCGAAACATCGCACTGCGAGGGAAGTCCATCCCGTTTGGTGGCTGGCTCCGCAGCCGCGGCCGGTATCCGCGTGAAAGTATTCGTGGAAAAGCACCAATTCGCGCCAGTTCGGATCCTGCGCATACCGCGAATCAGTTCCGTGGCACGGACGAGCACCTTGGTTTGGTAGGAACAGGCTTGCGAGCCGGCGTGAAAGTTCAATAGCAACATGGCTCAGGGTTAGCAACTGACCGGAACCCACCGGACACTCGACCTTCAAGGCGTCGCCGTAAAAATGGTGGTAACGTTCCAGAGCCTCGACGAGAAGATAATTGATTGGGAACCAGATCGGGCCGCGCCAGTTGGAGTTTCCTCCAAACAAGTAGGTGTTTCCTTCGCCCGGGCAATAGTCAACTCGATATTCGTGATCGCCAATGCGGAAAATGTACGGTTTTTCGCGGTGCACTGCTGAAACAGAACGAATACCGAACGGCGACAAGAATTCCGATTCATCCAGCATATAACGCAGTGCACTCTCGAGGTGTTCACGCGCGGGAATCGCTAACATGCGATATTCATGATGAGGACAGCTTTGACACCAAGTGATAAGTCGAGCCAGATCTGGTCGATTCTCGATAAACCATTTCATTCGTTTCCAAAATCCTGGGAGTCGCTGGATTTTTTCTTCTTCCAGGACCTCGACGGCTATCAGCGGTAACAGACCAACCAGCGATCTTGAGCGCAGGGGAGTCATCTGTCCGTTCAACTTCAGCTGATCGTAATAAAATCCATCAGTTGTATCCCAGAGTCCGGTTCCTCCCAGATTGTTCATCGCATCGGCGATCCGAACGAAGTGTTCAAAAAACTTGGATGCCAAGTCTTCGTACACCTGATTGTCTTGGGCCAGTTCGAGGGCGATCGAGAGCATGGTCAAACAATAGAACGCCATCCACGCTGTGCCGTCAGACTGTTCAAGGTATCCGCCGCTAGGTAACGGATTTGACCGATCGAACACTCCGATATTGTCGAGGCCGAGGAATCCACCCTGAAACAAATTGTTACCTTCGGCGTCTTTTCGATTCACCCACCAGGTGAAATTGAGCAGGAGTTTCTGGAATATACTTTCTAAAAACTGGCGGTCGCGCTCCCCGCGAGCACCGCTAATCTTGTAGACGCGCCAAGCAGCCCAGGCGTGGACCGGCGGATTCACGTCGCCAAACGCGAACTCGTACGCCGGGATCTGTCCGTTTGGATGCATATACCACTCCCGGAGGAAGAGCGTTAGTTGCTGCTTGGCGAAATCGGGATCGACCCGAGCCATGGGGATCATGTGGAACGCGAGATCCCAGGCTGCAAACCAGGGATACTCCCACTTGTCTGGCATCGAAATGATGTCACGCGAATAGACGTGCTCCCATTCGCGGTTCCGTCCGCCTCGGCGTTCGGAGGGCGGCGGCGGCTGGGTGGAATCGCCGGCTAGCCAATCCGCAATGACGTAATGATAGAATTGCTTACTCCACAACAGCCCGGCGTATCCTTGGCGCATCACGTTTTTCGGTTCTGGTTCGATCATTGCAGGCGCAATCTCGGTATAGAATTCGTCGGCCTCCCGCTGCCGCTCAGCGAAGACGCTATTGAACGTCTTTCCAAAAAATCGTTCCGGTGCGATCTCAGTCGATACCAACCGGAGTCGCAGCTGGCGAGTTTCTCCGGGCTGGATCATGAACTCGCAATGTGGGCCGCATTTGGTCCCGACGCGCTCGGTGTTCACGGCATCGTGGCGTCCAGCTACCACATAATCGTGAAATGCGTCCTTTACGAAGGGAGCCGGATTGGCATCACCCCAGAGCCGGTGGGCATTGGTCTCATTTTCCGTGAACAGCACCTCCGCCTCTGCGTCGAACGCAAACTGATAGCTCCCCAGCGAATTGTGCTCCGCGCGCACTATATTGGGCGCTTCGAGACTCAGGGAAGGCTTGGGGGAACCATCGTCGGAGGACTGCCATCGCCAAGTGTTCCGAAACCAGAGTGTCGGTAAGATATGGAGAGGAGCCGCTTGTGGGCCGCGATTGGTCGCGCTGACTCGAATTAGTAGATCATCGGGCCCGACTTTCGCGTATTCAATCTGAACGTCGAAGTAACGATCGCCATCGAAAGCTCCGGTGTCGGCGAGTTCAAACTCCGGTCCGCCGATTCCACGGCGCCGATTTTCTTCAACCAATTGACGGTACGGAAACTCGGTTTGCGGATACTTATATAGAGCTCTCGCGTAGGAATAAGTCGGGGTCCCATCCAGGTAATAATAGTTTTCCTTTACGTCTTCACCATGGTTTCCTTCTGATCCGGTGAGGCCGAAGAGGCGCTCCTTCAAGATCGGGTCACGTTCGTTCCACACGGCGAGCGCAAAACAGAGCCGGCACTCGCGATCGGTGAAGCCTAGTAGTCCGTCTTCACCCCAGCGATAAATTCGGCTGCGCGCGTGGTCGTGAGGGAAGTAATCCCAGCAGTTTCCGTAGGGAGAATAATCTTCGCGCACGGTCGCCCATTGACGCTCCGACAGGTATGGTCCCCACCGCTTCCAGTTCTTAATTCGAGCACGATCCTCAGAAAGACGGATCGCTTCGGCAGTCAGTGATGAATCATTTTTCATATTTCGGGTGGAGGTTAGTGGACCGCAGTCAACCGATTCGGATCCGTCCCGGTTGGATGGCTGTCGGAATTTGCTATCGGTGTGTTAACAACAACTGGCGATTTTTGATGGAGGAACTGGACAAAGTCTTTGGAAAAGAAGACATCCAAGGTCCAATCGAGCGCGACTCTCAGCTTCTTTTCGAAGCGAGGAAGTTTGAGCAGGTAGATGGTGCGCCAGAGCCACCACGCTACGAAGCCGGAAAAGTTGACGCCGAGGATACGAGCAACGCCGGTTCGTCGCCCGATCGAGGCCAACAATCCAAGAGTATTGAATCGGAACGGAACCAAATCTTTGCCACGTGTGTTCGCGACGATGTTGCGGGTGACCACCTTGCCTTCCCGCGAGGCGTGCTGTGCGGTTGGCGGCTGATATCCCCCATGTTCATCAGGAATCATGGCACAGTCGCCCAGCGCCCAGATACCTGGATATCCCTCCACTCCCATTGCGGCGTTAACCTTGAGGCGTTGGCGCTCTTTCGGGAGAGGGAGTTGTTCGAGCAAGGGATGGGGCGCGGTACCGGCGGTCCAAACCAGGGTACCAGTGTTGATCCGGGTCCCATCGGTTAGTTCGACTCCGGTCGACGTAACCGTCTTTATTTTCGTATTCGGTCTGATTTCTACGCCGCGCTGGGCGAGCTTTCTGCTAGCGTAGCGTCCAAGTTCTTCGCCTAGCTCCGGCAAAACGAACTCGCCAGGATGTACCAACACGACCCGCATCATCTCGGGCTTCAGGTTTGAATAATAGGGAAGGGCTTCTTTGAGAAAATCATTGATGCTTCCGATCGTTTCCACGCCGGCAAATCCACCACCAGCGACTACAAATGTGAGCAAAGGCTCACGATTGTTTGCGGCACACTCGGTATCGGCTTCCTCCAGATGTTCGATTAAGCGATTCCGGAGTCCGATAGCATCACCGAGTGACTTCATCGTGACCGCCGTCTCGATCAGATTGGGAATGTTGTAAAAATTGGTAACAGAACCCAGCGCGAAGACGATGTGGTCGTATTCTAACGAATGTGTGTGTTGGTCGAATCCGTGGGCGACGACTACTTCGCGTTTCTGGATGTCGATCGACCGAACTTCACCCTCGAAGAAGTGAACATGTCGCAACATCTTACGCATCGGATTGACAATGTGGGTTAAATCGAGGTCGCTCGCCGCGATCTCGTGAAGCATCGGCGTGAACAGGAAGAAATTGTCTTGACTGATCAACGTCACATCGAAATCAGGATCGCGGCATTTTTCGAACTCGAGCGCGGCGTACAAGCCGCCAAAGCCACCGCCGAGGATGAGGACACGGTTCTTTCTCATGGATTTCTGACCTTTTGCGCTGGGTTGTTGCTTGTGGCTTGCTTCATTCAGCATCTCCAGGCATGAGGTTTGTCGCGATCGCCGGGTAAACCTTACGAAGAAACTCTTCGCTTCGGCGGCGTGGCGCTCGCGAGCGCGTATCGACGTGTGGGCTAAGTCTTCACGGCCCTTCGGGCCGTTTACACCGACCCCGCCCATCCTAACCAAGCAACGATAACAGACGAAGATATTCCCCCATGGACCATGCCTGGAACGGGCAGCCTCGTGGTGTATGAGGAGACTCTCCGTCTGCGATCTCGGAGATGTGGTTGAGTCCGGCCTTACCTAAATGCTCACGCAGAGGAGGTAGGAACCGGGCGTGCGCTTCAGCTTTCGCTTCAGGCGTATTTTGTCTGACGCGTAGCCAAGCCTCCACAAAAGCCCCAATAAGCCAGGGCCAAACCGTTCCTTGATGGTAAGAACCATCACGTTGCGCCACTCCGCCTTCGTAGTGTTGAATGTACGCCGGTTCCTTGGGCGCGAGGGATCTCAGTCCGATCGGTGTCAATAGATAGGTCTCGACCGTTTCAACAACGCGATTCGCTTTTTGGCCGTCAACCAACTGAAGCGGGAGCCCGCCTACTGCGAAAATTTGGTTTGGACGAAGAGATCCATCGTTCACACCAGGTTTGTGATCGCAGTCGATTACATCGAATAGACGGCCGACGGCATCGTTCCAAAATCGTTCTTCAAAACTCGCTTTGCCCTTATCGAAAAGCTCTTTCCATCCGGAGGAGAATCGGCTGCCGATCCAGAGCGCATTCAGCCAGAGCGCCTGCACTTCAACCGGCTTACCGATCCGCGGCGTAACAACCCAGTCTCCGACTTTAGCATCCATCCAGGTCAGTTGAACACCGGGCTGGCCACAGGAAAGTAAGCCGTCTGTGTCCAACTTGATCCCAAATCGTGTACCATGGGCGTAGCCGTTCAGAATTGCTTCGATTGCGCTCTGAAGCTTTTGGCGATCGAGGTCTGACAAAGGGACTGCCGGCGACTGATTCGAACACCTCTCCAGGCAATCATGGACCGCGATAATGTACCAGAGGGATGCATCGACCGAGTTAAATTCTGGTGTGTCTCCTCTCTCCGGAAACCGATTCGGTAACATTCCCTCCGAAACGGCGCTCGACCACTGGACGAGAATGCGTCGAGCATCATCCAACCGGCTGGTAGCCAGGCACAGACCGCGCAGAGCGATGAATGTATCGCGAACCCAATCACCGAACCACGGATAGCCGGCAATGATCGTTAGTCCTTCACCGCGCCTTGCGATATAGGCATCGGCGGCAAGATGCTGTGGTGTGGTAAACTGATTGCGCCGCGACCTTTCCTTATACCTTAGCGAGTCATAAAAATGAAGCGCTCCCTCCGAATCATCCGAGTTCGTTTTTTGTGCTGACAACACCAAAACCGCAGGCTCGGTCGAGATTTCCCACTCAAAAACTCCCGGCGAAGCCAAGTCCTCGATGCAATCGAGTCCGCGTCGCTGTTCTTCGACATAGAGAAAATTGCGGTACCAGCATGGATCGTGGTGATAGGCGCCGTTACTCCGCGCTTCGATGCTTGGAAGATCCTGGTACGGACGCCAAGTGACTTTCTCGAGCTTCTCGATCACCGCAAACTGAAAGGAATTATTCTCGTGGTGCGTTGAGTGAAAATCCCGACCGGATAGCAGAGGTCGTACCTGCAGCTTAGCCGGCGCCAAGGGGTTACCCAGTAACCGCCAAGAAAGAGCTACCGTTTGACTGCCCTGCGCCGCAAAAAATTCCTGCTCGATAGAGAGTCTATCTGAAAGTGCAAAAGTCCAGATTGGCCAGGGCTCAAGACGGAACGAACTCAATCGGTTTGCACCATCGGGATAGAGGACATCGGGATTATAACGCTGCGACGAGATAGCCAACGTTGCGCCCGATAGTTCGACCCAGGCCTCGAATCCGTTGACCAGAACCGTACGACCGGTCGGCGGCATAGTCGCTGGGACAAGCAGCCCGTGGTACCGCCGAGTCCGAACGCCGGAGACCGTGCCGCTAGCAAAACCGCCGCTACCGTCTGCTTCGAGCCATTCCGCTTCACGCGCAGGAAGAGAAGTAGACATTTCGCTTCTAGCCTCCGGTTTCAAATCCGGGATAGAGTGTCATCCCGCCATCGACGAATAGAGTCACCCCATGAATGTAGTCGGAGTCGTCACTGGCTAACCAGGCGGCAACTCGCCCGATCTCTTGAGGTTCGCCAATTCGCTTATAGGGGATCAATTTCAAAAGTTCAGCGTAATGTTCTGGCGTGTCCCATGCTTGCATATTGATTGGCGTACGAATCGCGCCGGGCGCGATCGAATTGACGCGGATACGCCAGGGCGCGACTTCCTGAGCGATGCTTTTCATCATCAGCATCACACCGCCTTTCGACGCAGCGTAGTTCACATGACCAGCCCACGGAATGACTTCGTGCACCGAGCTGACGCAAATGATCTTTCCGGCCGCACACGAGATCTCGGGGCGCACTCCATGCCCCTTGAACTCTCGGACCGCCTCACGCGCGCAGAGAAACTGGCCCGTTAGGTTAACATCGATGACCTTCTGCCATTGGGCGCGTGTCATGTCGATGAACGGTGCATCCGATTGCAGGCCGGCATTGTTGATAAGGATGTCAGTGGATCCAAATGCATCGCGGACCGCTTCAAACATTTTTAAGACGTCAGATTCGTTGGAAACGTCGGCCTGCTGCGCGAAAGCGTGACTATTATCTTTTTCGATTTCGGCGACAACTTCTTCGGCCTTCTCCGGACCGGTGACATAGTTAACACAGACGTTGGCGCCGGCGGCCCCAAGCGCGATGGCGATAGCCTTGCCAATTCCAGAACTTGCTCCGGTAACAATGGCGGTCTGGCCTTCGAGCAGCCGCCGAACCGGCACCTGTGGTAAGTGGACT
>Ga0070706_100007267_pt1 | contig 10401 bp, 8 predicted proteins | sample KBSK5501metaG_FD_65476 | JGI IMG/M metagenome (GOLD analysis project Ga0070706, IMG submission 65476) | Corn, switchgrass and miscanthus rhizosphere microbial communities from Kellogg Biological Station, Michigan, USA - KBS K5-50-1 metaG | ecosystem: Host-associated > Plants > Roots >...
GGCGTCACCGGTTTTTTGCGGTGACATCTTTCAACGCCCGATTGTCGAGCGTCAGCAACATGAGTGGGAACGCGTACAGGAGCGACTACAGAACGCGCGTGTGTGGTGTGAGGCGGTTGTAGAGGGACATGGAACACTCAGCTATGAAGAGAAGCGCACGATCTTATTCGGATTAGCGACAATAGCTACCGTTCACGCAGCCAGCCACAAGCCGCGCGCAATTCTCACAGTAGGGCCGCAAACAATCGAGCTCCTGGGTGTCGGGTCAGGCGCGAACGGCGTTGAATTCGGCACTTCACAAAATGAGATTGTGTCCCAAAGTGGTTGCCCTCGGGCCAGCCGTTCGTCTTGAGAATCTTGCCAGTCAACATTGCGATTACCCAGTTTCCCTCTCGTGGACAAAAGAAAAGCGTGGATGCCGTACTCGGCCATCCGCGCCCGTCGGGTTGAGGTCGTATGCTAGGCTAGCGCCGATGCGCTGGCAGACGCCTCCCTCGACAGGCACGGTTGCCGAAGTCAAACGCTTTACGTCGCTGGATGTTCGAGACGAGCATGGGTGTATCCTCCACGGGACCGCGTGACAGGCGGGCCGGCTTGCCGCGGCGCAGGCACTTTATCACACGCCTGACCGCTCAAGCAAGGGGCAATGAATCTCTGGGCAGAAATCTGCCAGCGGCTCTCCGCGGACTGCGGCTAGAATACCAGGCGCGACTACTTACTTGCGAGGAGACTCTCTGTGCCTGTGTCGATCCGCGAGCTGACGGCAGCCGACGATGCCCGCCGTGCCGAGCTGCTCACCTTCGCCGCCATGGAGCCGGTGAAGGTGGCGGACCAGCACGACCAGCGCCGCTGTTTCCCTTGGCGCGGATGCTACCTGGCGCGGCACCCTGGATGGAGGATGGAGTTGGATCGAGCGAAATCGCTGGCAGATGTGGCTCGCCCATGCTGACACCACCCGCACTTTCTGATGCGACTATCAGCGCCACTTTGCGCGAAAGCTATGGGCTGCACATCCGCCACGTGACCTTTCTGCCGCTCGGGGCGGATGCCTACGCCGCCGTCTACCGGGTGGACGCCGAGGATGGCACACCGTACTTCCTCAAGCTGAAGCGTGAGAACTTCGCCGAGGTGGCGGTCGCCGTCCCAGCCTTTCTGCACGCGCAGGGCATTCGACAGGTGATGGCCGCGCTGCCGACTGTTACGCAGCGGCTGTGGGCGAGCGGGCATGGCTTCGAGTGGATCCTGTACCCGTTCTTTGAGAGCCACAATGCCTACGAGGCTGCCCTCTCAGATGCGCAGTGGGTCACGTTGGGGCGGAGCCTGAAAGCCGTTCATATCACTGTATTGCCCCCGGCGCTAGACCGGCTCGTGCCACGCGAAGACTACTCGCCGCGGTGGCGAGACATCGTGGAGGAGTACGACCAGCAGGTCGAAACGCGCGCCTACGACGACCCGATCGCGGAAAGCCTGGCGGCGTTCTGGATCACGAAGCGGGACGAGATTCGCGCGATGGTGGCGCGCGCCGCGGAGCTCGGCCGGGCGCTGCGGCAGCGTGAAGACGCGTTCGTGTTGTGTCACACGGACCTGCATGCCTGGAATGTCCTGGTGGGCGCCCATGACGAGCTTGCCATCGTAGACTGGGACGCAACGATCTTCGCGCCCAAGGAGCGGGACCTAATGTTCGTGGGTGGCGGTGTCGGTGCGGTCTGGGATACCGCGCGTGAGGAAGCGTTGTTCTATCACGGGTACGGCGCAACCCAGATCGATCCGCTCGCGCTCAGCTACTACCGCTACGAGCGCATCGTGGCCGATCTCGCGGCCTACGGCACGCAGATTTTCGAGGTGCAGGGCAGTGCGGAAGACCGGGAAGTAGGGGTGAAGAGCGTAAAGGGGCAGTTTCTCCCGAACCGCGTGGTAGCCATCGCGCATCGCACCTATCAGCAACTCCCCAGTTCCCTGGCTCCATAGGCGAGCGCGCCGGTGCGCAACGGCTGATCCCCACAACGCTGCCCATGCGTATGGTGAACGCGCTCGGACGTCGCCCCGAGCGCCGGGCTTATGAAAACCACTTGACGAGCGCCATCGCCTGGAGTCGTACCGGCTGCCGATGTGCCGACCGCTGCGCGCTGGCGTGGTAAATGTCGTGGTAATTGGCGACATACCAGTCATAGCCCTCAATCAACATCTCGGTGTTCGACTTGGTGGGACGCCAGCCAAGCTCTGCCTTGATCCGTTCAGTGTCGAAGATGAAACTTTCAGCCATCATCCGATAGTGATAGGGGCCGAGCGGTGACATGCCGATCATGTGCAGGCCTTCCATCGCGACGATGGCCGGCCCTTTGGGCAGGCTCGCGACACGTGCGCGTGTGCCAGCGTGGTCGATTACCGCTTGATACATCTCTCGCACGGTAGGCACGTGATCGGACCCAATATTGTAGAGATGAAATCCGGGAATTTGGATCGCACGCTCCAATGCGTCGATCAGGTCGGGAGCGTAGATGAATTGGTAGCGGTTCGAGCCCTCACCGAGGACCCAGACCTTCTTGTCTTCAAAGATAAACTCATAGAAGATCGACAGCAGGCCAAGCCGTCCCCCACCCATGATCGTGGGGCAACGGATCAGTGTGATGTCGGCTTGATCTTTGTACTCCGCAAGGAGCTTTTCGCCCTCCCACTTGGTACGGCCATAGAGCTCGAGTGGATGTATCGGATCATCTTCCTTGACAGGCTGGGAGCGCGGCTTGCCCACCACGCAATTGCTAGAAAGATATGCGAGATGCCGCGTGCCATGAGCGATCGCGGCCTCGACGATGTGTCGTGTACCGGCTACATTCGAGTCCACGAGGTCGCGCTTGTCCTTGATGGCGTGGGCAAGCATGGCGGCGATATGGAACACTCCATCAAATGGCCCGAATTGCTTGAAGACTCCCGCGACCGCCTGCGCATCACGCAGGTCGACGCGTGCGAAGCTGAATCGGTGCGCAAGCTGGTTGTCAGCCACACGATCCAGGATGACCACGTCGTGACCGTGCAGGCTGAGCCGGGCGCACAACTGACTTCCAAGGTATCCAGCGCCGCCAGTAACCAGATAACGCATGGGTGATTCCCACCTTTCCCCAAACTCCTTGCGACGTATTCCAGGGCATTGGTCGTCGCGGGTGTGGCGGTAGTGAATGTGGCGGTGCACGATGCGCTCGCGGCGGAGGCCCTGTGCATCCATTGGCCCAAGCGGACGCTGCATGCTGCGTGCTCCAGGTTACGTCGGAGCGCCCGTCCGCCAGCGACCTTGATGGTCGTGCTAGCGCTGGTGCGCCGCTTTCACGTGCTCTCTTGCAAGTTCATGGCCTCCGCATTCGATCGCGATCAGCAAACGACAGGCGCGGAACGAGGCTGGCCCGCGGGCGAAAACAGGCGTCCAGGGCTATAGGTGGAAGATGCCGCCCGTCCAGAATTGGTAGGCGCCGAGCAGGTTCACCACGATGCTGATCGCGCCCAGCAGCGCCGCACGCCAGTCCAGACGTAGATCGCTGACCACCAGCAGCAGGAAGGCGTAGGCATAGCCGTCGAACAGGTATCGGTAGCCGAACTGATACCAGCCGGTGGCGTCGTAGAGCAGCAGCTGGGCGACGATCAGCGCCAGGGTGAGCCAGAGCAGCGCGCGCAGCGGACTGAAGCGCCGATTGCGCCCGAAGAGCAGCAGAAAGAGCGGCGTGGTGACGAAGACACTTATGGCCACCCCGTTGCCGTCGAGCATGTCGATGGCGGGATGGCGGTCGAAGGGTCCGCTGAACATGATGTGCGGGAAGCTGAAGAACATAGCGACCAGGTTGACAGGCACATAACTCAAGCTGAACGCGCCCCTGGTGATCTGGGGATAGCGTTGCTGAACGATGACCGTGTAGCCGCTCTCGAGGGGCGAGCCGAAGAGGAGCGCGTTGTGCAGCAGGTAGAGCGCGATGCAGGCGGCTATGACGAGGGCGGGCGGCAGCAGCCGGTGCCAGGGGACCAGGCGCCACTGCGGCGTGCGCGCGCGCACTGACGCCACGAAGCGCTCTACCAGCGGCTCTCTCCCCCCATCCTGCCAGGCGAGGTAGAAGAGCAGCGGGGCCCCCCACACCACGGTGTTGCGACAGAAGAAGGCGCAGCCCAGCAGCAGCGCGCCCCAGGCAAAGTGCCGGCGCAGCGCGAGCAACAGCGCGAGCAGCGTGCAGCTCAGGCAGACGATCTGCGCGGTGAACCAGACCTTGCCACCCAGCGAGAGCCACAGGTTGATCGAGCCGTAGTAGAGCAGCTGCGCGAAGCAGATATTCTCGAGCCAGGAGCGGCGGCTGAAGCCGCTGGCGCGTGCCTGCTCGAAGAGCAGGAAGAGCAGGCTCAGGTTGGCGGCTGAAAGCAGCGCGGTGAGCAGGATGTCGCTGGTGTGCAGGCCGAAGAGGGCGACGAAGGGCAAGAAGAGCAGCGCGGGGAAGGGGGGATAGACGATGTAGTGCTTGCCGCCGAGCACCACGATGTCGGCCAGACTGGCGGGCAGGTCGAGGTCCCAGCGGCCGTGGAGCAAGCTCTCTGCCTGATCCACCCAGTAGGGCGAGTCGGAGACGCCGAGCGGATGGATCCTGAAGGCGAGCTGGAGGGCCCAGAGCGAGAGCAGCGCCGTGAGGAAGAGCGCGCTGGCCACCAGCAGATTGCGCCGGCCGAACACCGGGCCGCCGATGGCGGCCGGTGGGAACGCACGGATGTACCGTTCGAGTCGCCGGGCCGGCCGAGTTGACCGTGCCCCCGTGTGCAGGGCGGGTTGGGATGCATCGGCCCCGCGCGGGTCGATCCCCGTCGTCATGCGTCGCCGTCCAGTCCTTTGGGGCGCCGGCGCGCGCTGCCGCAGCCGGCCGGGCATAGTATACTTGGGGCACGCCCAGCACAATCGCACCATGCATGCCACGCGCCGCGGCGGGCCCGCCGCCGGCCGTGCACGAGTTTGAGGAGCATACACCCATGAGCACTCTCAGCAGCGTTCCCACCTCTACCTACCTCAACTACATCGGCGGCGAGTGGATCGCCGCCGCCTCCGGCCAGATCAGTGAGGACCGCGATCCCGCCAGCGGCGAGCTGATTGGCCGCTTCCAGGCCTCGGGCCAGGAGGATGTGGATCGCGCCGTTGCCGCCGCACGCGCCGCCTTCGACGGCTGGCGCCGCACGCCCGCTCCCAAGCGCGGGGAGATGCTGTATCGCGTGGGAACGCTGCTCGCGGAGCGCAAGGAAGAGATCGCCCGGCTGCTCACCCGCGAGATGGGCAAGGTCCTCGTCGAGGCGCGTGGCGATGTCCAGGAAGGCATCGACATGGCCTACTATATGGCCGGCGAGGGCCGCCGTCTCTTCGGCGCCATCGTGCCGTCGGAACTGCCGAACAAGGCCGCGTACGGCGTGCGCGAGCCGCTGGGCGTCGTCGCCTGCATCACGCCGTGGAACTTCCCCGTCGCCATTCCCAGCTGGAAGACGATGGCCGCCCTGATCGCCGGCAATACCGTCGTGCTCAAGCCCGCCACCGATACGCCGCTCTCCGCGCTCAAGCTGGTCGAGGTCTTTCACGACGCCGGGCTGCCGCCGGGGGTGCTGAATCTGGTCACTGGCTCCGGCGCCGCGGTCGGCATGCCGCTCGTGCGCCATCCAGACGTCGCGGCGGTCTCCTTCACCGGCTCGAACGACGTGGGGCGCGAGGTGAACGTGGAAGCGGCGCGCACCCTCAAGCGCGTCACGCTGGAGCTGGGCGGCAAAAACGCGATCATCGTGATGGACGACGCCGACCTCGATCTCGCGGTGGACGGCATCCTCTGGTCGGCGTTCGGCACCACCGGCCAGCGCTGCACAGCCTGTAGCCGCCTCATCGTGCAGCGGGGCATTCGTCCCGCGCTGGAGGAGCGCCTGCTAGAGCGCGTCAAGGGGCTGCGGCTCGGCCATGGGCTGGAGGCCGAGACCGATGTCGGCCCGGTCATCAACCGCGCGCAGCTCGACCGCATTCATGGGTACATGCAGGTCGCCCGCGACGACGGCGCGCGCATCCTCTGCGGCGGCGAGCCGGCCGCCGATGGCGCACTGGCAAGCGGTAGCTTCTTCAAGCCGACGCTGCTCGGCGCGGTGCGGCCCGAGATGCGCGTGGCGCAGGAGGAGATCTTCGGCCCGGTGCTCTCGCTGATCGAGGTGGAGACACTGGACGAGGCGATTGCCGTCAACAACGGCACGAAGTACGGCCTCTCCAGCAGCATCTTCACGCGCGACATCAACGCCGCGCAGACCGCCATGCGCGACCTGGCCAGCGGCATCGTCTACGTCAACGCGGGCACCATCGGCGCCGAGATCCAGCTTCCCTTCGGGGGCACGCGTGGCACCGGCAACGGGCACCGCGAGGCCGGCCTGGGCGCGCTCGAGTTTTTCACCGAGTGGAAAGCCATCTACGTGGACTACAGCGGCCGGCTCCAGCGCGCGCAGATAGACGTCTAGGCGACCCGACGTGCGGGTTCGTCCCGGCCGAGGTGCATGACGACAGCTGCCGGCGCAGCGCACCGGCCAGTAGACGCGACTCGAGTCCCCGTGAGGAGGTGGCAGCTACAATGAAAAACGCCGCAGGATCAACGCCCATCAGAACCACCATCGCCCCGTGGCTATCCGTACCTGATGGCAATGGGGCAGTCGCCTTTTATACGGCGTCGCGTCGTACAGTTGTAGAATTGCCCTCCGCTCCTCTAACCGTCTCGCGCGGATTGGCGAGGCGACAAACTCCAACACTTCGGTGCGACGCGGTATTATACGGCCGCTTTCGGCGCTATGGACCGCTACCGCCTCCAGGACGACGCTGGCAACCTGACACTCCGCTTGGGCTAAAGCCCAACGGGTTCTCGGTTCGTCGCCCCAGCCATTGCCGGGACTCCCCGAAGGCGCTGTCCGCGCCATTGAATATTTCTGGCCGCGTTCTCGTCGCGGTCGAGTACCAGTCCACAGTTCGTGCAGACATGGGTCCGCACACTGAGGCTCTTTTGTATGCGTTCCCCGCACGCGCTGCAATCCTGCGAGGTGTACGCCGGGTTGACCGCTTCCACTCGCTTGCCGGCCCATGCTGCCTTGAAAGCGAGGATACTCAGGAAGCGGCCCCATCCGGCGTCATGCATGCTTTTGTTGAGGCCCGCCTTGTGGCTAGCCCCGTTCTGCAGATAGCCCCCGTTTTCATCCGCTATCGGGGCGGGACGTCTGCTCAGGTTGGCGGGTTGAATAGCCTCCACATAGAGCACGTCGTACTGGCGGACGAGTGCCAGAGCCGTCTTGTGGTGGAAGTCCGTGCGCTGCCTACGGACATGCTGATGCGTCTTAGCACACACGGCCACGGCCTTCTTCCGGCGAGTACTCCCCTTCTTCCGCCGCGAGATGCGCTTCTGCGCTTTGTTGAGCTCGCGCTCCGCCTTCCGGTAATGGCGAGGATTCGCTACCATCTTCCCGTCCGCCGTGACCAGGAACACCTTCAGCCCCACATCAATGCCCGTCTCACGTCCCGTCTCAGGCAGCGGCTGCGTCGGCACGTCGGCACAGGAGAAGGACACATACCACCCATCTGCCTCTTTCGAGATCGTGACGGTCTTGGGAGTCCCTTCGATGGGGCGGGACCAGCGCACGGCAATGCGGCCAATCTTGGACAGGACCACGTACCCATTATCCACGTGGACGCCGTTGCCATACTCTTTGTAGGTGAAGCTGTGGTAACGGTCCCTGCCATGAAAGCGGGGGAACCCCGGCTTCTCGCCATTGGCCACGCGGCGGAAGAAGGCCTGATACGTCTTGTCCAGCCGGGCCAGCACATCCTGTAACACGTGCGAGTGGATGGCGGCGTAGTCTGGCAGGTCGGCGCGCAGCGTTTTCAGCTCCGCTTCCTGCTGCCAGCGCGTGACCGACACGCCGCGCTGCTTCCACAGGCTGATACGCTGCTCAAGCGCGGTGTTGTAGAGCGTGCGACAGCGCCACAGGACAAGCTCAAGCTGGCGCTCCTGGCGGGGCGTCGGCCTCAGCTTCTCCTGGTACGTCTTGCGCGCGGTCTCTGGCATGGCTATCGTTTCTCTCGCTCCTGGACACGCCGCAATTCCTCAGTAACGAGGCGGTCCAATACCTGCACCATGCGCTCACCCGTGAGTGCCGCAATCAGCCGTAAGGAGCGAAGCGTGCGAGTCCAGATACGAATGGTTTGATATTCGGGCGGAGTGTCCATGTCGTAATTATACGACATGGCGGATCGCTATGCAAGTGGTAGGACTTCGGGCTAAAGCCACGGAAGCCCGCCTAACCGCCTGGGTTAAAACCCAGCGACTTGCGGCGGGCTATTTCTGTCATGGTCGCTCAGCTGGCAGTCGACGAAGCCGACTTCTGGGTCCAGGACGACCCCGACGCCGAAACAGTCGTCGGCGACGGGTCGATCCGGATGATCTTGACTGTCGCAGAACCGGAGGCGGTGTTCCAACAGGCGCTCGTGGCGGGAGCAACCGAGGTCGCACCCGTCGCTGAGGGTCACGTATGGCGCGTTGGACGCCTCGCCGATCCGTTTGGTGACACTCTGCTGGGATAAAGCCCCGCAGCTTCTCGGACGCGTCCTTAGCCGACGGTGGGAATCCGAGCCAGATCCGCCGTGTCCAGGCGACTACGCTTCCCCACGAATGGGTAACGATACTTCTCTTTGGGCGGCAGGACATGCCCTGGTTCCCCGGTATAATGCTGAGAAAGCAGGTTGGCACAGCCCACGCCGTCCCGATGCGCAGTGAAACCGCAAGCCGGGCAACGATACACGCGCCCCTTGGGTTTGTGACACTGCAAGCAGCCCGTCCCATCCGGCAAGGTGCCCGGACAGGTCTGACTGGTATAGGCTTCGTCGACCAAGCCAACGGCGATGCCAGCCGCGGCGGCTTTGTAGGTGATGTAGTGGCGCTGGCGTCCATGCGACCAGAGGCCCATCTTCTGCTGGCTTTTGGTGTGCAGCCGCTTGCCATCCGCCACGTCGCGCACATCGCCGATGACCAGGGTACCTATCTGACGGTCTGTGGCCCAGGTGACGACGGCACGACTGATCTTGTGCTCCAGATCGCGCGCTCGGCGCCGCTGCTTGGCAAGAAAGCGGCTCTTGCGGCGCTGCAGCCGTTTCCAGGAGCGCGAGTGCTTCTTCTTTCGATCCTGCTTGCCGCGGATCTCCGCGAGGCGTTTGGCCGTGCACTGTTGATTAGCGCGCAGCGCCCGGCAGCTGATGATGCAGGTCTGTTTGCCATCGGTGAGCGCCGCGGGATGGATCTCGCCCAGGTCGACCGCGGCCGTACTGGTTCCTGCTGCGGGTGCAGCTTGCACGCCATCCTCCACGACTACATGCCAGCTGTAGTGCTGGGCGGCACGGTCCCAGACCAACCGTACTTCCAAGAAGGCAGTGGCAGGCAAGGCGAGGAGGGTGGGTGGCAGCAGCACGGCAAGGGGAGCCACCCCACGCGCCCGTGCCAACCACATTCGCTCCCCGTGCCGAGTGATGCCGGTCTTTTTCCAGAGCGTCGTGCGCCAGCGCTTGCGCCAATGCGGGTACTTCGTGTCCAGTCCCGCCTGCTGACACGCCCGGGCGGTCTTGCAGGCTTTATAGAAGCCTTGCTGGGCGGCATCCCGGCTGTGGGCATGAAGGGTCGTGGGTCCGCCCAGCGTATCTTCCAGGCGTTCACCCGCCGCAGGCGCCAACCAGACGGCCTGCTTGCGGTACACGCGGTAGTGTTGCACCAGCATATCGGTGTAGATACGTCCGCTCTCCGCGTTGAGGGCGTCGGCCTCACTTTTGGGTAGCGTGCAGGCAAACTGAACGGTGCGCAGCATGGGGGCGACGCTCCTGACGGTTCTGCTCCATCTCATACCACTCACCGTTCGTTTTCCCGCTCGCAAGACCGGAAAGGGGACAGGCAAAGCCCAAGACGCAGGCCCGCCTAACTGCCGCCGCCGCTGAAGACGGCGCGGCTTGCGGCGCGCTATCCGCTGTCACCAGTGGGAAGTGGGCAAGCCGCTCACTTAGCCTAGAAAGTCAGCCACCGCCCGCATGAACTCGTCCGCGAGTGCGATGTCGTAGTGCGTGACGTTGGCGATCTCGACGACCTGGGCGCCGGGGATGGTGTCGCGCAGCCGCGCCGCCTCCTCCGCCGTTAAGATAAAGCCGCGATCCGGCGCCAGGGTGCCAACCGTTGCGCGCGTAATCAACGTGGGCGCTTTGATGTGCGGCAGCATCGCATCCAGCCGCACAAAGGCGTTAACGGCCACCTCTTCGTCTAGGGCGTGCTTTGGCATGCGTGCCGTCGCCGTGCCGTCGGGCCACACGTCGACGTCGTAGCGATACAACCGCTCCCACAGCGGCGACCA
>Ga0070706_100007269_pt1 | contig 10401 bp, 11 predicted proteins | sample KBSK5501metaG_FD_65476 | JGI IMG/M metagenome (GOLD analysis project Ga0070706, IMG submission 65476) | Corn, switchgrass and miscanthus rhizosphere microbial communities from Kellogg Biological Station, Michigan, USA - KBS K5-50-1 metaG | ecosystem: Host-associated > Plants > Roots >...
CCCTCGATCCTCAAGCGCCATCGACGCGATCCGCCTGAGCCGCTCTGTGTCGATCAGCTGGAGCTCGTAACCGGTCCAGCCGTTCGGCGAAGGCTCGAAGCGGTTCGTCACGGCCAGCAGCCGTCGTCCATCCGGTGAGATCGCGAGCTCGGTGGAAGCAAGATCGATCCGGCCGATCTCAGTCATGTCCGTCGTGTCGATCACCTGGAGTGGTAACGGCGTCACCTGCACACGTCCGGCGTCCTGTTGGCCCGTGCTCCCAACGAAGTCCCAGCGGAACCCGCTGACATACAGCCGTCGGCCATCGGAGCTCACGACCGCGCTACGCTCGCTGGTCAACTGCGTCTTTGCATCGGCCGGAGAGGAGATGAGCCCGAGGAGGCGGTCGAGTAGTGAGGCACGAGGTCGGATGACAAAGGGCCCTCGCAACGCCGCAGATGCAAGGTCGATGACCACCGCGCGGTCGTCTTCGGCGTCGATCACGTATAGCCGCGCCCGCGGCAGATCCCACCCGAGCGCGGGTCGCACGTAGCGAGAATCCTCGTCCGCCCTCCCGGGGTCCCTCACCTGGCCGGCGCGAATCCCGGCGAGCTCGAACCTGGCGGCGATCGTGGCCTTCGCCAGATCGACAACGTAGACCTCGGCGACGCGAGAAGATGTGGGCTCGCCAACGCTCCAACCGGCGATCGCCATCCGGTCGCCTGCGATCGCGACCCCCGCGAACTCCGGTAGGAACATCGCGGGTAGCGCGACGATGCGGGTGACTTTGTCGGAGGCGAGGTCGTACCGGTAAACGCCAGGGTCTGGATTCGTGGCGGGCTCCCCCGTCATCGGGCCTGGACGCACCCAGTACACCTGTCGGCCGTCCGGACCGAAGAGGAGCTGACGAACGTGATCATCGAACGTGACCGTGGTCTTCCGATCAGTCCAACCGACCAGGTCCATGACATGGAGCACGCCGCCCCGGTTCGCGGTCCTGTTCTTCGGCCACGTGATTGCGGCGAGCGTCCGCCCGTCGGGAGAAAGCGCACCCGTGTAGTTGTTCTCGAGCGAGAGTCGCTGCGTCGCCGCCGTGTCGTGGAGGCTCACGGGGTCCACGGGTCGCAGGCGCATGCTCGTGGTGGTGCGGTCAACATCTACCAGCAGCAGGGTCGGAGCCTCGCCACTGGGTGTGACCGTCGGTACCTCAGCAGGGCTCGCGGCCGGCGAACATGACGTCAGTACCAGAACAAGGGCCACGAGAGCTGCGGCACCGGCTGAGGACGCTCGATGCTTCATTCCCATGCTGACACCATATACAGCCCGTCGGTCGACGTGGTTCCGACGTCGATAGGTTTCTCGCGCGCGTCGCTACAGTCCGCCGGCGACGTGGAGCCCTACTTCTTGAAAGTTGCGGTCTGCGAGTAACGGGCCAAAACGACCGCCATCGTGAGATTGGATCCCGAGCACGTGTAGGACCCGGAGAACGGGGGCGCCTCGCTGGTGAAGTCCGGCTGGCTAACACCGTCGACCACGACGTTCGTGCCAGTTGCGATCTGCGGGGGACCGGATTCGGTCCACTGGCCGCCTCGCCCTTGAAACGCGAAACGTTGCACCCCGCGGCCTAACCAGCTCATGGTGTGGCCGCCTACCGCTCCGGTCACCTTCGTGGAGTTCGTGAGGTCGAAGATCTCCGTACCGTCGGCACCGAGGGTCATCACCGTTCCCAGCTGGCCGGTCATCGTCATGGTGACCCCTGGAAATACGGTCGAGTCCAAAATCACGAGGTTGGTCAACGTCCATCGGCCGACGAGGCAGGGGTCACCGATCGCGAGTTCCGCGGCCGCGGATGGAGTGACAATCGCTCTCGCAGTCGGGCTCGCAGTCGCGGTGACCGCGACCTGCGTTGGTGACGGTACAGGTGACAGAGGCTCGGCGCTGGCGCGCGCAGCGAGTGTCGCCGCCGGACTTGCCGTTGTCGCCGGCGAAGACCCGCATGCGACAGCGAGAACAACGACCAGTAGCACGGGCGCGGTTCTCGTCACTTCAGCGTCCTTGCTACCCCATCCCGGGTGCATTGATGTCGCGGACGCGTCTCGGGCACGCTTTTTCGCCGTCTGCTAAAGGTCCCGTAACGTGTCAGGTCGCCTGGTACTACGACGCTGCTGGGGGCAGCGGAGCAAGATCGCTCAACGAGCGAGCCTCGTAGTCGGGCTTGGGGGCTCCCGGCTTCCGCGGATCACTGCCTCTATTGAGCCAGACGGCGGTGAGGCCGGATGCCTTCGCGCCCGTAACGTCGGTGTTCAGGTCGTAGCCGACATGCCACACGCTCTCCGCTAGAACGCCAAGCTCGTCGAGGGCGAGGCGAAAGATCCGTGCGTCGGGCTTCGCAACGCCCGACTACGGCGAACCGCTGCTCAATGTCGAGGACGCGTAGGTTCTCGCGCTGCGTATCGGACGCACCATTCGTGACGAGCGCGAGCCAGAAGCGCTCCCGCAGCAGCAAGGTGAGCTCGTCTACATCGTCGAAGAGGCGAACGCTCGCGCGGTGGTACTGCGAATACGTTTCCCTTGCGCGTCGCGCGATGGAATTCGCCGTTGCACCCGCAGACCGATGCGCGTCCAGACCCGGCTGAGCCGAGGCGATCCTGCGGCACGTAGAGCCTGAACTGCAGTCATGGCGTCAGGGTTCCGCGCTGGTCATCGGATCCGTCGCACGTCCGAACTGTGCGGCTCGGCCTTAGGCGCGCCGCGAGCAAAGTGGAACGGCTCGAACCGCAAGTCGCCGGTTCCGTCTACGTCTCAGGTGATCGACGAACCTCCCAGGGGGACGGAGAGCGTCCATCCCCCTGGTGGCTCGCGCTGGGTGCTACTGAATTGACGGGCAGTTGCCAGGTTGCGGCTCATCGATCCGCCGAGCCGCGCCCCGCGGAACGAGAGACATCACGTACACCACCGTCTCGATGCTCCCTTCGTTGCGAACGAGGTGAACATCGCCGCCGTTATCGACGAACCCCGACCCTGCCTGGACGATTTCTGGCGTGCAGGTGGGATCATCTGCCCGGTAGAGCGTCAGGGCGCCGCTCTTGACGATCACGAGGCTCGGCCCTGGGTGCGAGTGCCAGCCAAAGGTCCCGCCCGGCGCGATCCTGTTCTCCAGGATCCATACATCAGATTCACCCTTGGTGTTGATCCGCGCCTGCCAACTGCTCGAGAGCGTCTTCGCACTGATCTCGTCGAAATGCCCCACAGCGAAGGTCGTGCTGGTGACGCCATGCACGGGTGTCGCGAGCACGGTCCCGCCGTACGCGGCCACAGCCGCTACCACGATGACAAGCGCCAGCACGAATCGAATCCGCATTTGCGTACCTCCCAGATGCCTTTCGGCCTCCCGAACGATCGTTGCCGCGTGGGCGCGGCGAAAGCCCAAAAAATGAACTTGCAGGCTGGCTAGGCGAGGCGTTGACTGTGACGGTGCCGGAACACGTCCAGTTCTGCCCTGTGTCCCGTGGCGCGGACATCTTCGCCGAGCGCTGGACGCCGCTTATCCTGCGCGAGCTGCTGAACGGCAGCCATCGTTTCAGCGAGTTCCAGATCGGACTTCCGCGGATCTCGCGCAACCTCCTGACGCAGCGGCTCGCTTCGCTCGCGAGCGCCGGCGTCGTCGAGCGACGACCCGCGGAGCGCGGACGCGGCTTCAGCTATCACCTGACCTCGGCCGGCGAAGAGCTGCGACCGGTCGTTGAAGCGCTCGGAGCGTGGGGCTACCGCTGGGGCGGCGCGGACCTACCTTCGGGGCAGTTAGACCCCGTGCTGCTGATGTGGTTCATCCGACGACGGGTGCAGGTCAAGGCGCTCCGACGCGCTCGGACGGTGGTCCGCTTCGATTTCCGGCGACCGCGACGGTCGTTCTGGTTGCGGATCGAACCGCCAGTAGTGGATCTGTGCTTTACCGACGAGGGCTTCGACGTCGAGCTCGCGGTCGACGCCGACCTCGCCGCATTGACCGCGGTGTGGCTTGGACGCCTGCGCCTCGCAGAGGCGATCGCCGCAGGCTCGATCCGACTCGACGGCGACGAAGACGCCCGCCCGCTGTTCGGCCGATGGTTCGGCTTGAGCCCGTTCGCCGCTGGGGGCGCCGAACGCATCCTTTCGGGAGCAGGCACGCGATGAAACGCACCTTCCGTAAGGATCTCGGCCGCCGGCTCATCGATGCGCTAGTGACGGCGGCTATCAGGCGTGGCATCGGACCTTCGCAGCGGTACCTGCTGACTGTGGCAGGTCGCAAGAGTCAGACACCGTACACGACGCCCGCGAGCGTCGTTATCGACGGGTCGGCTCGCTACCTCGTCGGGCCATACGGTGCCGTCGGTTGGGTCCGCAACGCACGCCGAGCAGGGGTCGTAACGCTTGCGCGCGGCAGTCAGAGCGAGCAGTTCGCGCTCGCGGCGCTCTCGCCCGATGAGGCCGGACCTATCCTCAAGCGCTATCTCGCTCTGGAGCCGATCACGCGACCATACTTCGACGTTCCCGCAGATGCGCCCGCGGAAGCGTTCCAGGCCGAGGTCGCTCAGCACCCGGTATTCAAGCTGACACCGACGGGATCTCTTCGAACCTGAGCGGCTAGTGTCCTCCACAAAAGGGGGGGACCACGTGAACGACCAGAACGCGCTCGCTATGCAGAGCTATCCAGCCCGGCTCACGATCGATCGCCCAGAGACGCTCGATCGCGTCACGACGCTCCTGCGCTTCCTTTGGATCATCCCGATTGGCGTCATCCTCGCGCTCGTGTCCGGTGACCGCACGACCGTCGTGACGATCAGCGAAACGGGCGAGCGTGTCCGCACCGGCGGAACCTCGATCGTCTTCTCGATCGCGGCCGCGACGGCGCTCATGCTCCTTTTCCGGCAGCGCTATCCGCGCTGGTGGTTCGATTTCCAACTCGCGCTCGCGAGGTTCAGCTATCGCGTTGCCGCATATGGCCTCTTGCTTCGCGACGAGTACCCATCGACCGAGGACGAGCAGGCCGTCCATCTGGAACTCGACTACCCGGACGCGAAGCGTCTCAGCAGCTGGCTGCCGCTCGTCAAGTGGATCCTCGCCATCCCGCACTACATCGTCCTGGCGATCCTCCTTGTGGGCGTAATCGCGGCGGTCGTCATCGCGTGGTTCGCGATCCTGATCAGTGGTCGCTATCCGCGATCCCTCTTCGACTACGTCGTCGGCGTCGGACGATGGCTCTTGCGGGTGCAGGCCTATGCGATCTATCTCGTGACCGATCGCTACCCGCCGTTCAGCTTGAGCTAGCCGAAGCCGCAACCGATCGCCAAGTGAGCGTCACCGTCCAGAGTTGGAGGATTACGCTTGCTGCACGCACGTCAGGGGCTATGCGAAGCGCTTGATAAAGGCAAGCGCCGTGTCGGCTACCTCCCGCCAGCCACTGTCGATGACAAGCGCGTGCCCGAGGTTTGAAAGCTTGACGATCTCGGCGGCCGGGGTTCTTGCTGTCGGCCCTTCGTTTCGGTCCATGCGTTGATGTTCATAGTGGCCGCCTGGAAGAGCGGCTTGCCGGACGAGCCGTCAGCGCGATCTCACCATCTCCCTGCCTCGCCGAGATAGATCGAGAACGCCGTTCAGACGTCTTTGATGAAAGTGATCCTCGTGGAGCTTGGCCGCGCGCTCGACCATTTCAAAGTCCCCGAGCGGGAAAAGGAGAGGTGCTGGCCGCGTTCAAGCACAAAAGAAGGATGTGACCGCCGGCTCCGCGACCCCGGCGCGCGCCTAATCTCCACCGCGCGAATCTCCCAGCCTTCTACGTGAGCTCGACAATCTGGCGCCAGTCCGGCACCGCTGTCGTAAAGCCAAGGGCGCGAACCTTCGGCTCGAACGCCGTCTGGGCGGCGGGATCCCCGTGCACGATGAACGTAGTGCGCGGCTTCGTGGTGAAGTTGCCCAGCCAGGCCAGGAGCTCGGGCTCGTCGGCGTGTGCTGAGAAGCCGCTGATCGAGCGCACCTGGCAGTGGACGTCGAGGTTTTGTCCGTCAATGCGCGCCTGTGTCGCGCCCTGCTGCAGGCTCGCACCGAGCGTGCCATCTCCCTGATAGCCGACGAAGAGGAGTGTCATAGCGGGATCCCCGATCAGCGCCTTGACATGCTGGACGATCCGCCCGCCGGTGATCATCCCGTTGGAGGCGATGACCATGAAAGGTCGCGCCGCCTGCTCGATGGCGAGGGACTCTTTCGCGCTGCTGGTCACGACCGCGTCCGGATAATCGATCGGCGCATCGTGCCGCGCAATCAGTGCCCGGGTGTCGTCGTCGAAGTAATCGAGGTGCGCACGGTACACGTCGGTGGCGTTCTGGGCCATTGGCGAATCGAGATAGAGAGGCAAGTGCGGGATCGTGCCGGCGCTGAGCAGCCGGTCCAGCTCGTAGACGATCTCCTGAGTCCGGCCGATCGCGAACGAAGGCACGAGGAGAACGCCCTTCGCGTCACCCGTCAGCTTCACCGCCTCGCCGAGCATTCGGATCGCCTCCTCCTGAGGCTCGTGCGTCTTGCCGCCGTACGTCGACTCGATGAGCAGGTAATCGGCGGACGTGACCGCGGTGGGGTCGCGGATGATCGGCGAGCCGGGCCGGCCAAGGTCGCCGCTGAAGACGATCGTGCGCTCCTGGTCGCCTTCCATGACGCGGACGCGAATGATCGCTGAGCCGAGAATGTGACCCGCGTCCAGGAACGTCGCGGTGATGCCTGGGGCAACCTGGAGTTCGGCCCCGTAGTCGCTGCCGCGAAAGAGCCCAAGCGCCGCATTGGTCTCGTCGACGGTGTACAGCGGTGCGCGCAGTTCGGTGATGGCTGCCGGCGCTGCGTCCCGCGTCGCGGCGGCGGGATCTTTCTTGGTCGCGGCCGCGAGCTCGGCCAGGGTCGCCTCGTCTTCCACCGCGGCGCGATCAGGATTCCGCTTGGCGAAGCGCTGGTGGCTCTGTGCGAATTCCTCCTGCAGCTTGGCGGAATCCAGAAGCACCAGTCGGGTGAGATCGAGGGTCCCTTTGGTGGCGTAGATCGGCCTCCGGAAGCCGGACGCCGACAGATGTGGGATGAGCCCGCAGTGATCGAGATGCGCGTGCGTGAGCAGCAGCGCGTCGATCTCGCTCGGCGAGTAGGCGAACGGCACCCGATTGCGGATCACGTCGTTTGGGCTCCCCTGGAACATGCCGCAGTCGATGAGCACTCGCGCCCGGTCGGTCTCGAGCAGATATTGCGAACCCGTCACCGTGCGCGTCGCGCCGAGAAAGTGCAGACGCATCTCGGCCATCATGGCATCGTCATGCCGCCCCTTGCGCGACCGGAACCCTTCGACCCATTGCGCAAAGGTCTGTACACGGGCGACGAGCTGATGCGGGGCTACACACCGTCAAACCCCGAAGGTGCCCTCGATCGGAAGATCGCTCGCTACTTCGTCGCGGCGGGCGGCCGCAACCCACCCTCCGCGGCTGAAGCGATCGCGCAGCGGCTTCACGACTTCGGCATCGACCGCGCCCTGACCGCATGGCTCGACGGGGATGGCGGCGCCGCTCCGAAGGTCGTGGGCGTGATGGGCAGCCACGCGACGTCCCGCGACGACCCGCAGTACGCGTTGGTCGCAGACCTCGGGTGGCGGCTTGCGCGCGCTGGCTTTGTCGTGGCGACCGGTGGCGGACCCGGGCTCATGGAAGCGGCGAACCTTGGGGCCTACCTATCGAAGTATTCGGACCACCGCGCCCTGGATCGCGCGCTGACGATCTTGAAAAAGGCGCCGGCGTTCGAATCCGACCACGCCCGGTACATCGAGGCGACACGCAGGGTGCTCACCGATCTACCGAATGGAGCAAGTAGCCTCGGTGTGCCGACCTGGGTGTATCCGGATGAGCCGGTGAACCTGTTTAGCTCGCACATCGCCAAGTACTTCTCCAACAGCATGCGCGAAGAGGGCCTCATCGCGATCGGAAGTCACGGCGTGGTCATCGCGAGCGACACGCCCGGAACCATGCGGGAAGTCTTCCAGGCCGCGGAGCAGGACAGCTACTGGGTGGGCGACCGCCGCAGTCCGATGGTCCTGCTCGGCCCGCAGAGCTCGTTGAGCTTCGCGCTCTTGACCGCATACGCGCGACGCGACGGCTACGCGGACCTTGTCAGGTCGTTCGAGAAACCGGGGGAGATCGTCGACTTCATCGTCCGCACGCCTCCGCTCACTCGGCCCTTCCCCGCGCCGACGAAACCCGGTGCTGGAGAGCGGCGCATGCGTTATCGGCAACCCGGCTGATCGAGTCGTCATGACGGGACCGTCATGGAAGCCTCTCTGCGCGAGCTCCGCGGAGATCGACTCCGAGATACACCATGCCTGGTCCTCCATCCTGTCGTTCGTGATTTCGGCGGTCATTGAACCGCCTTGAACACGGGAGCGGAGGCCCGCTCCTTCATGGCATCAGACGACCTACAAAGTCAGGGTCGGAGGAACGACCCTCCCTGCTTCACAACATCAGGAGACGACGCGGTCACAACGATGCCTCGATTGTCACGTCGCTCGCGATAGCGGAAGAGGCGCGCAGGCCCGAACTCACCGGTCTGACAGCACACGCCTCCACACGCGCCAGCCCTGTCAAGACTGGCGCGAAAGGAACAAAGGAAGGACCCCCACCCGGTGCGAGTTGGGGTCCTCCCCTCGTCAACCGGCTCGCGTTTGGGGCTCAGTGCATGACGAAGACTGTCTCGCCGCTCCCGATGACCGTCTTGTTGAAGTTGATGACGCCCTTCGCGAGCAGCCTGACGCCCTCTTCGGCACCGGCCGGCGGGCTTCCGAGCAGGCACTCCACCTGGAGGATCCCCGGCACGTGCACGTCGGGATGTGCATCCGGCGTGAGCATGACCGCGAGAGCTGCGCGGCCTCCGAAGAGGGAGGCCGGAAGTCCTTGCGGCGTGCCGTCTCCGTACGACTGGAACGCGAGGAGTCCGGTCGCTGTCCAAGTGCCGGTGGCCGACCCGCCGGTGAACTGGTGCTTGAACGTGCCTTTGCCGGACGCGGTCTTGGTCACGACGTCGAAAGTGCCGCCTCCCTTGACCGTAACGACGTCGCCGTTCTCAGCCATGGCCTTGTCGCCAGTGGTGTTCAGCACGCCGCCAAAGCCGTCACCGATGTGGTAGTCGAAGGTCGCCTTCTCCGTGTCTGCCTGCGCGACGCTCCCCACGAACACGGACGCTGCGAGGACGAGTACCGCGACGAGTGCGAACTGATGCTTCATCCCGCCCATCTCCCCATTCTGCAAAGCCGACGCATCGACCCACCGGGTTCGCATCGAGATTTGCCGCTGCATCTTAGTCCTTGGATGGGACCTCCACTGTTCACGACCCGTCGAGGCAGAGTTTGTTTGTCCTGGTGGCACATGGCGGCAGAGGCGACACTCTGCTATCTGCGCCAGTCAGGTCCTCGGCGAACGCGATGGGATCGATCAGCTGCCGCGGTCCGGGGCGCGCTCGACATCTTCGCGCCGGACCAGGCCGACGAGCCGGCCATCGGGCGTCGTCACAAGCGAGGTGTCGTGGCGCCTTCGGTCCATGTACCGCAGCATCTCGACCGCGCTCACATTGGGCCGGAACGTGCTCGTCCCGGGGCGCATGACATCACCGACGCGCCCTTTCGGATCACCCTCGAGCTCGGTCGTGAACATGCGGCCGAATACGATGCGCTGCTCGTTCACGACGATGCAGGTGCCCCAGTCCCCCGCCGACTGGCGGGCGACGCCCACCGTGTCGTCGAGACCGCAGGTGGGAACATCAGCCCGCGCGATGTCCTTGAGGCGGACGGCGCTCGCGGCCGTGCCCTCGAGGGGCAGCCCGTACGCGCCCCAATCGGCCTTCCCGGCCGAGTACTCGTAGACCTTGCTGAATCCGAGACTGTCGAGCCGCCACGCGGCCCGTGGGCTTAGGTCTCACTGGAGATCGTGGCAGTAGACGACCACCGGACGATCCTTGGAAAGGAGCGACGCGCGCTTGGCGTCGAGCTCCTTCAGCGGGATGTTGATCGCTCCGGGGAGATGCTCCTGCTCGTACTCCTCGCGGGGCAGCACCTCCACGATCTGCGCGCCCTCCCGCGCCAAGCGCTGCACATCTTCGCGGACGATGATCTGATGCATCAGCGATCTCCCTTCGTTATCGCGACCGGATGTTTGCGGCAGGGGACCCGCTCGACCGGCCAGCCGTCGGCAAGCTCCTCGCGCCAGATGAGCAGCTCACACGTGCGGCAGTAGAGATCGCCCTGGCGGACCCAGTGCGCTTCCGGAATGTCTGTCGCCCGCACGAGGGTCCTCTCGCAACAGAAGCAGGTCATCGGCGCATCGTCTCTGCGAAGCCGCGGCCAAGCGCGAAGGCATCGGCGACCGGCAGGAC
>Ga0070706_100007270_pt1 | contig 10401 bp, 5 predicted proteins | sample KBSK5501metaG_FD_65476 | JGI IMG/M metagenome (GOLD analysis project Ga0070706, IMG submission 65476) | Corn, switchgrass and miscanthus rhizosphere microbial communities from Kellogg Biological Station, Michigan, USA - KBS K5-50-1 metaG | ecosystem: Host-associated > Plants > Roots >...
CCCGACTTCTTTTCGGACATTGTGCATGATAGAGACGTCACACTACTGTCCGACGGGTCTACAACGCGGACGTTCTGCTATGCCGCCGACGCGATCACGGGCCATCTGCTTGCCCTATTGTCTAGCCACAATGGTGAGGCCTTTAACATCGGAACGGAGCAGCCCGAGATTTCGATGGCCGAGTTGGCCAAACTCGTTATTCGCACGTCGCGCAAGGCGCTTGGAGTGCGCTTTGCCACGAGCGAGGATCGCTTGTACTTGACCGACAATCCGCAACGACGCTGTCCAACGATTGGGAAGGCTCGTCGACTGCTCAATTACGAGCCGCACATCTCCTTAGAGGAGGGTTTGGCGAGGACTTATGCTTACTACCAAGGTCACGGGCAGCTGGCCGCTGACTAGGCCATGAAGGTCAGTGTGCTGGGAGGAGGGCAAGTTGGCCTCGTCTCCGCGACCTGCTTGGCTTCCCGGGGACATGACGTCACGTGTTTGGACGTGGTCCCCGCCGTCGTGGCGCGAATCAATGCTGGGGACCCGCACATCCACGAGCGCGGTCTTCCCGAGTTAGTGCGCGAAATGCGAAGCGCTGGTCGGCTACGCGCGAGGATCGCCGCGCCCGAGGCACTGTGTGACTCAGACATTGTGATCCTCGCGGTTCCCACGCCTTCTGTGGACGGCGAGATCGACCTGCGACATATCAAATCGAGCGCACAACTGGTGGGCGCATATCTCCGCGGCGCGCATCGGTACACGTCAATCGTTGTGAAAAGCACCGTAGTCCCGGGGACAACGGATACGTTCGTTCGTCAAGTCCTCGAAGATGTGTCCGGGATCCGCCTCGGGGCGTTTGGGTTGGGGGTGAATCCAGAGTTTCTCCGTGAAGGAGAAGCCGTGAAAGATTTCATGCATCCCGATCGCATTGTGATTGGGTACGAAGATCCAGAGACGCTCATCCGCCTGAGGGAACTGTACGCCTCGTGGTCGGTCGAGAGGATCGAGGTGAATAGCCGGACGGCCGAGATGATTAAATATGCCAACAACTGTCTGTTGGCCACGCAGATTTCCGCCGTGAACGAGATTGCGAACGTCGCCGGAGCGATCGGACGGATCGACATCCAAAACGTCATGCGAGGTGTGCACCTTGATCGTCGGTGGAATCCTATGGCCGCCGACGGGAGTCGAGTACGCCCCGCGATTCTGACCTATCTCATGCCAGGTTGTGGGTTCGGTGGCAGTTGCTTGCCCAAGGATGCAGAGGCCCTAAGGCATCAGGCTCGACTTCTCGGCGTGAAACCTCGCGTTCTCGATGCGGTCCTTCAGGTCAATGCGGACCAACCAGTTCAAGTCGTTCGCCTCCTGCAAGGATCGTTAGGCTCCCTCTTCGGAAAACGCGTGCTCGTGCTCGGATTGGCTTTCAAGCCAGAGACAGACGACGTGCGGGATTCTGCTGCACTGGCCATCATCCGCCATCTTGTGAACCACGGAGCGCAGGTCGCCGCTCACGACCCAATCGCGGTGCCGCAGGCGCAGCATGCCCTTCGCTCCATACCCGTCGAGTATCCCAGGGTGTGGACGTCTGCGCTCGACAGCGTAGACGCCGTCGTTGTCGCGACGCGTTGGCCTGAGTACGCCTCTCTGGTAACCGCTGAAAACCGGAGCAAGCTGCGTGGCAAACTGATTGTTGATGCGCGCTTGATGTTCGGTGCAGATCAGTTTTCAGACACTCGCTACTTATCTGTGGGCATGGGTTCTCCAGCTCGAGCCGTCCACTTCCCCTGTCCACCACTGCCACATCGTGAACATCGGGGACAACACCTACCGGATACGGGAGCACCGGGCCCTCGCGACGCGCTTGGCGAGGACCCCGTCCAAACCACAGCCGCTCGTCCTCGCCGGCCGAGCGGCAGGAGGCCTGAGCCGCTCACCCCAGGGGTGGCGCCCCCCAAGTGTGCAATTCTACTCGGCGAAAGTGTGCAATTCAGATCGCCATTGACAGGGCGTGCCGCCGCTCGGCTCGCCTCCAGCCTTGTCCGGTTCGCCCCTGCTGCCGTCGCAGGGGACGACCGGGTCGTGGTGAGCCCGACTGCCTCCGGATCAAAAGCCCCCTTTCAGGGACCCTAGGCGGGGCTCCCGGATTCTCGGACCACGAAGACTAACGGAAAGCGTAGGTTGCGGGCTGGGCCGACGGTTCCCGGGCGGAGCCGGGGAGGCACAGTTCCGATGCGGACGAGTCGGTTCATCGTGGAGCAGATCGCCTTGGCCCTGTGGAGCAGATCGCCTTGGCTCTCCGCCAGGCCGACCCCGGTGGGAGAGATCTGCCGCAGGCTCGAGATCACGGAGGCGACGTTCTACCGCTGGAAGCGGAAGTTTGGCGACCTCGGCGTGAGCGAGCTGCGGGAGTTGCGGCAGCTGCGGGAGGAGAATCGTCGCTTGAAGCGCGTCGTCGCCGATCTCACGCTCGACAAGCAGATCCTGCAGGAGTCGCTGCGAAAAAGATTCTGACCCCGGCGCAGCGGCGGAGCTGGGTGGCGTGGGTGCGGTAGGCCTTGCGCGTCTCGACGCGCCGCGCGGGCCGGGCTACCGGGGTGTGGTGATCGTTGCTCACGTACCAGAGTACCCGTCCGCCCCAGGACGCGGTGCGGCGGCGCCTTCGAGAGCTCGCGGCGGTCCGGGTGAGCTACGGTTACCGCCGGCTCCACACGGTGCTGCGGCGGGAGGGCGAGGCCGTGAATCCCAAGCGCATCTACTGGTTGTACTGTGCGGAAGAGCTACAGTTGCGTCGTAAGCGGCCCCGCCGCCGGCGGAGTGCCGTGCCACGCGGCCCGCGTCTCATCGCGACGCAGCCGAACGAAGTCTGGGCGATGGACTTCATGCGCGACACCGTGGCCGACGGGCGACGCGTCCGGGTGCTGACGCTGATCGACAGCCACACGCGCGAGAGTCTGGCGCTCGTGGCCCAGGCGCGCTTCCGCGGCGAGGACGTGGTCCGCGTGCTCCAGGACGTCGGCACCCAACGCGCGCCGCCCGTTGGATCACCGTGGACAACGGGACAGAGTTCACCTCGCGGGCCCTCGATGCCTGGGCGTACTGGAATCACGTCCAGCTCTACTTCAGTCGGCCGGGGACGCCTGGGGACAACTGCCTCATCGAGGCCTTCAACGGCTCGCTGCGGCGCGAGTGCCTCTCGCAACATTGGTTTGCCTCGATCGCCGAGGCCCAGCAGATTCTCGATGGCTGGCGGGCGGACTACAACACCGAGCGGCCCCATCGCAGTTTAGGCAATCGCTCGCCAGTCCAAGATCACGGAGGAGGCCGCTTCACCCCCAGCCCCAGCCGACTGCTTGCCTGCACGTCCCAGCGGTCCTAAATCGGGGGGACCCGCCCCTACGTTTGCTGGGTGTCGCGTTTCGACCCTTCAATGCCGCAAAAACGCCCTAACCATCTCGCGCCGGCGCCCACATTCTTGAGAATATGGCCAAGCGGTAGCAACTCTCGACGCCCTTTGGTGATATGGGCTGCGAGGTGCAAGGCGGAAGGGGTGCATGAGGGTCCTCTTGGCGGACGCACACGCGGTGATGCGTGAAGGCTTAAGAGAGCTTTTGACCAAACGCGGTCTTCGAGTCATCGCCGAAGCCTCTGACGGTCGGGATGCGGTCATGCTCGCGCGACGGCACAGGCCCGACGTTGTCATCCTCGAGATAGCTCTGCCCGAACAGACTGGATTGGCGGCAGCCCGCCAAATCAGGCGCGCGTGTCCCGGGATTGGTGTGGTCATTCTTACGGCGCTTGATGAAGACCGCTACGTCTTTGAGGCTATTCAGGATGGCGTGCGCGGCTATGTCCTGAAAACGCAGCCAGCGGAAGATCTCATCAAGGCGATCCAAGCAGTGGGTCGAGGCGGAATGTATCTCGGTTCGAGAATCTCCAAAGCAGTCGCTGAGGCGCTCCAGACCGCCAACACGGTTGTCCAGGGATCGCTGACTATCCGCGAGCGCGGCGTGTTGCACCTCGTGTCCGAGGGAAAGGCTACGAAAGAGATCGCCAACCTCCTGAACCTCAGTCCAAAGACAATCACGTTCCACCGTACGCGCATTATGAAGAAGCTCAATATTCACAACACCGCCGGACTGGTGCGCTATGCAGTGAGGCACGGACTGATCCCACCTTGAAGGCTCCGCGCAAAGGCGACACTAGACGAATTACTAGGACGCTTACTAGACAGAAGCCCGGCTCGCCGACGAAATACAGACCAAGTATTACTCCTGAGTCCACGAGCGGGATCTCAGCTGACATTTGGAAGGATCGTGTGGACCGGGACGTCGAGACCTACTTTCCGACGTGCATACATGAGGCCGTCTGGGCGCGCGCCGCGAGCGCTCCGGAGGCGGTAGCAGTGGTGTGTGGAAGCGAGACGTTGACATACGGCGTATTGTGCACTCGAGCCGGTCTGCTCGCGAGGCGACTGCGAACTGAAGGGGTGAGGCCCGAGACAATCGTGGGAGTCTGTCTGGAGCGCTCAGCCGATTTCGTTGTGGCGTTACTGGGCGTTTGGGCGGCGGGGGGTGCCTACGTGCCTCTTGACCCAAAATACCCGTCCCATCGCCTAAGGTACATGCTAACTGATAGCGGTGCACGTTGGCTGCTGACGACGGGGGCAACCGCAGCGGCTACGGGACTGGACGGCGCGTCTGTCGGGGGCGCGAGGATCGATATGGACGACCCGTTGGTCCAGCCACGAGGGCTCTCGCCAAGAACCACGGTGGATGGCTCGCTTCCGTTGTGGAACGTAGACGAAACCCTCGTGGATGGTGTCGCGAGACCTGAGAACCTCGGGTACGTGATCTACACTTCTGGATCGACAGGCCAGCCCAAAGGCGTCATGGCGACGCACGCGGGTGTCATGAACCTAGTCAAGGCTCAGCAACAAGCCTTTCACGTAACGTCCACCAGTCGGGTATTGCAGTTCGCCGCACTGAGCTTCGACGCTGTCGTTTCTGAGGTGGCCGTAACCTTGGCGTCCGGGGCGGCGCTGTACGTAATCCCGGCAACTGAGCCGGGGCTGCGAATGCCAGGCAGTGAACTGGTGACGTTCATGCGCGCGCACGGTATCACGCACGTCACCTTCCCACCCTCGGCGTTAGCCGTCCTGCCAGACGATCCGACTCTGCCACAGCTTGAGTCGTTGGTAGTGGCTGGAGAAGCTCTGCCTCGCGGCTTGGTTTCCATCTGGGCACCGCGTGCCAAGCGATTGCTGAACGCGTACGGACCAACAGAGGCATCCGTATGCGCGACGATTAGCGCGCCTTTGACGGGTGCAGACGGGGGAGCAAATCCACCGATTGGAAGGCCGATCGTTAACGCGCGCACCTATGTGTTGGATGAAGAGGGCAGCCTAGTGCCGGTTGGTGTGCCGGGCGAGTTGTTTGTAGGAGGCGCCGGCGTCACGCGGGGTTATTTGCACCGACCGAGCCTAACATCGGAGCGGTTCGTACCGGACCCATTTAGTACCATCCCTGGCGCGCGGTTGTTTAGGACGGGTGATCGCGTGCGGTGGCGGGCCGATGGTCAGTTGGAGTTTTTGGGTAGGTTCGATGAGCAGATCAAGCTACGGGGGTTTCGTATCGAGCCGGGGGAGATTGAGGAAACACTGCGGCAAGCGCCAGAGGTGGCGTTATGTGCTGTCGTCCTACGAGAAATGGCACCAGGAGATAATCGCCTAGTTGCGTATGTCGTGGTTCGAGACGATGCGTCACCGGGGAATGCCAGTACGATTGGACACGCCCTCCGGGCGTTTCTCTCCACTCGGCTGCCTCACCACATGGTCCCAGCACATGTTGTGGTCGTCAAGGCGCTGCCGCTGACGCCAAGCGGTAAACTCGATCGTCGCGCCCTCCCGGCGCCGCCATCCAGGCAAGGCGACAGTGAGCGAACGGGGGCTGAGAATGAAGAATCTCTAGAAGAGCTAATAAGGCTTGTTTGGGCTGCGGTACTACACAGAACCGACATCGGTCCAGAGGACAACTTCTTCGACCTCGGTGGCAGTTCACTGTCTGCCACGCAGGCAGCGGCGCGCATAGGTCGCGCATTGGGACTTGAGCTAGACGTGGGTGACATGTTCGAGGCACAGTCGATCAGGGAATTGTCCGCACGCTTACGTTCTGCCCATTCGCTGGACTCAGCGCTCGTGGCGCCTCCGCTGCGCCCGAGACGCATCAAGTCGGATTATCCCCCTTCGTTCGCCCAAGAAGGACTGTGGTTCTTGGATCGTTGGACGGCTGGCGGAGCGGTGTACAACGCGTCAACGACATGGCGTCTCCAGGGAACGCTCGATGTCGAGGCGTTGTCCCGAGCGCTCGGTGAAATCGTCCGACGCCATGAAGTCTTACGGTCCGCGTTTCGTTTGGTCGATGGTGAACTGCGAGTTGCGACCTGCCCACCGTTCATGCCGCTCCAGGTGGTCGAACTGCTTCCGAGTACTACGGGCGAGCCGCGTGATGTTGCGGTCTGGCGGGTCGCTCAGGAGGAAATCTGCCAGGCATTTGATCTAGCAGGTGGGCGACTGCTGCGAGCCCGTTTGCTTCGTTCGGCTTCGACGGACCACCTGCTCGTCCTTGTGCTACACCACATCGCTGCCGACGCCTGGTCGATGAGCGTGCTGTTTCGGGAACTGGAAGATTTGTATGCCGCCTTTGCGGGGGGCGAGACGTCGTCACTCCCCGAGTTGTCACTGCAGTACGGTGACTACGCCGTATGGCAGCGTGAACGTCTGACGGGCGAGCGAGGAGAACGGGAAGCAGGGTATTGGCGGAGGCAGATCGGTGGCGTGCCAGCGCTGACACTGCCCACAGACCACGCTTGGCCGATCACGCAGACGTTTCCCGGCAGCAGCGAGCGTTTCGCGTTGGCTTCGACTTTGGCGGCCCGGATACGTGCATTGGCGCGAGAGGAGAACGCCACACCGTTCATGGTATTGCTGGCGGCTTTCGAACTGGTACTGGGACGCCTTTGCGGGCAGAACGAATTCGTACTCGGCACACCGATAGCCGGTCGGCTCCGGCCTGAAGTAGAAGATCTGATCGGAATGTTCGTCAACACGCTGCCGCTCCGAGCAGACCTCGGGGGCGACCCGACCTTTCGTGAACTCGTGCATCGCGTTCGAACGGGGATGGTCGAGACGTACGCGCATCAGGAGTTCCCCTTCGAACGCATTGTGGCGGAAGTGGTGCCATCGCGCGATCCAAGTCGCCCTCCGCTTGTGCGGGCCCTTTTCGCGTACCAGGAGACGACGAACGTTACGCCACGATTGGCGGGGCTGTCCGTGTCCGCCGTGATGGCAGAGACGAAAGTTGCCAAGTTTCCACTCGCTCTCGTGTTGGACGAAGGGCAGGATGGCGCGCTGTCGGCGAGCCTGACGTTTAACACCGATCTGTTTGCCCCGGGTACGATTGCTCACCTAGCGGCCACCTATCAGGACGTGCTTACGAGAATTGTCGCGGCACCGGCCTCGGCCCTTTCGGTCCTGCTGCCGGAAACCGCAAGTGTCCTACAACAGCAGACCCCTGCGGCCGGTTCGCACGGCGAAGGAATGGCAGGAGAGCTGCTTCGGGCGCTTAACGCCGACCCTGGGTGCTTGGAGTCGTTGCTGGTGAGTCTGTGGTGCCGGATTCTGCGGGTTGATCGTGCCGATCCCGATGATGACTTCTTTCAGTCGGGTGGGGACTCCCTGTCTGCGGCCCGCTTCATAGCCCAAGCACAGCGTCTTTTCCCAGGCGCTGAGCTGACCCTCCAGACGTTTTTTCGCACACCCACAATCGCGGCCGTCACCGCCTTGGTCGCACAGAGTCGCGATGCCGATGTCGCGTTTATAGCAGAGGAAGTCGAGCGACTCTCGAATCGAGCGGACGTCCTGGATGTCTGAGGGTCCGGATCGCGTTCATCTGATGCGACAAGTCTCCAGGTTGTCACGCGAGGAGCGGTCCGTGCTTGAGCAGCGGCTCCTCGAACGGAGGCGTACAGTGCACCAGAGCGTGACCGAGCGGATTACGCCGTCCGCAGGATTTGATCCAACTGGAACCGTTCCGTTGTCCTTTGCACAGGAGCAGTTGTGGTTCGCGCAGCAGCTCGCCGGGGCTACCGCTCCGGTCTATCACATACCTGCGGCGTGGAGGTTACACGGGGCACTCGACGTTGAAGCCTTGGCCGCGGCGATCCAGTTCATCGTGGAACGGCATACGAGTTTGCGCTTTCAACTCGATGTCGCGGTCGGTCAGCCGACGGGGCGACTCGCGTCATGCTCCGACGCCCAACGCTTGCTGGCGATCGGGCCCGCCAGCGTGCATGACATCGGCGATCCGGCGGCGCTAATGCTCTTCATAGAGCGCGTCACAAAGCAACCGTTCGATCTCACGTGCGAACTTCCCCTGCGCGCAGTGCTAATTCGTGAACAGCCTTCAAGTCATGTCTTCGTGCTGGTCCTGCACCATTTGGTAGCGGACGGATGGTCGATGGGTATCCTGCACCGGGAGTTAGGAACGGCATATGACGCATTCAAGCGCGGCGCGGCGCCGTCACTGCCGCCCTTGTCGATACAATACGCTGACTTTGCACGCTGGCAGCGGGATGTGAGCGACCGCGGCGGATACGCCGCAACGCTTGCGCAGTGGCGCCGTCAATTGGATGGCGTCCAGCCGTTGGCACTCCCGAGCTATCGGACGAGTGGGGCGACTGCCATTGCGAGTGCCGCAGTGGAACGTTTTAGCCTGCCGGCAACAGTAGCGGCGGAGTTGCGCCAGTTGGCGATGGCCGAGGGCGCGACGGTCTTCATGGGATTTCTCGCGGCATTCGCGGTGACACTGAGTAGACTGGCAAGTCAGCGAGATCTGATTGTGGGAACACCCTCAGCCGGACGTCTTCAACCTGAGCTCGAAGGTTTGATCGGGTTATTCGCGAACTTTCTTCCGCTGCGAATACAGCTCGGTACTGCGTCGGATTGCCCGCTCACGTTCCGCGACGTCCTACGTCGAGTGCGTGCGGTTGCGCTGGAGGCGTACACGCGTCAAGACGTTCCGTTCGAACAAGTGGTTGCGGTAGCCGGCTCCGTCCGAGATCCGAATCGCACGCCACTAGTCCAAGCCACGTTCGTGTTTCAACGCGAGGGTGAGGTGCCGCCGCTATGTCTGTCGGAACTGAGGGTTGAGCCGCTCGAACCCCCGGCGCTTGGCGTACCGAAGTTCGAGCTGACTCTCACTTTACAGGAACGGAGTGACGGGTCGCTCGACGGGCGGCTTGTGTATGACACTCAACGATTCGATACCGTAACGATGTGTGAGCTCGCGCAACGCTATACACGGGTCCTGAGGAGCGCAGTGGCGAGGCCGGATGCGCTCGTCAGTGCGCTACCGTTGCTCAGTCCTTTAGAACGGCGACGAGTGCTCGTCCAATGGAACGAGCGGGCCAGTCGCTCCATCGGCGAGAACATCGAGTTCGTTGATGTACTGTCGCAGTTTACAGACCGCGTGGCGAAGACTCCTCGCGCAGTGGCGATTCGCGATGGAGACAGGACTCTCACTTTCGCCGAGCTCAACGCGCAAGCCCGCAGATTGGCAACGCTATTAAAGCGCGACGGTGTCGGACCAGAGTCAATCGTGGGGCTCTGCCTTGAGCGCAGCGCCGACTTTGTGGCCGCTGTCGTCGCGGTCTTCATGGCAGGAGGCGGTTATCTCCCCCTTGATCCGGTGGATCCACCGGATAGGCTGGCGTACATGCTCGCGGATAGTGAGGCGAGTGTCCTCTTATCTCGGTCAGTCTTGCTCTCCGAACGCGGTTTAGGAAACGGTTCGATCTCCTGTACGGTGATAGATGTAGATGACGCCTTGGGCGCCGGTGCGCCTACGGAGTCGACCGGGCCAGAAACCGAGCCGCGCCTGCTGCACGCTGATAACGCAGCTTATGTCATCTACACATCAGGGTCCACTGGACGTCCGAAAGGAGTCGTCGTCCATCATGGGGCGTTGGCGAACCTGGTCCGCTGGTATCGCTCGACGTTCAGTATCTCTTCAGACGATCACGCAGCGCTCATCACGCGCGTTAGTTTCGACTTGTCGGTCTGGGAGCTTTGGGTACACCTTACTGCGGGCGCCATTCTTCATGTGGTTGATGATGATACTCGTGCATCCCCCGAGCGTCTGCGACGCTGGCTTGTCGATGCGGGGATCACCAATACCTACCTGTCCCCGCCGATCGTCGAGCGGATGCTACCGCTATGGACCGATGGACATCCAGCGCCGCGATGGATCCACACGGGCGGTGATCGGCTTCATATCCGCCCAGCGAGTGGCGCTGGATTCAGGCTCGTCAACAACTATGGCCCGACGGAAACAACCGTCTTCAGCACGAGCAGCC
>Ga0070706_100007271_pt1 | contig 10400 bp, 10 predicted proteins | sample KBSK5501metaG_FD_65476 | JGI IMG/M metagenome (GOLD analysis project Ga0070706, IMG submission 65476) | Corn, switchgrass and miscanthus rhizosphere microbial communities from Kellogg Biological Station, Michigan, USA - KBS K5-50-1 metaG | ecosystem: Host-associated > Plants > Roots >...
CGTGCTGTACCTTGCCTCACTGCATCTGGGGCGTCTTTACAATAGGTGAATGCACGTGCATTCCATCCCAGCTTGCCAACGTTTCAGGAGAGTCTTGAATGAGCAGCAAAAAGGGTTTTACCCTCATTGAGCTTCTGATCGTCGTGGTCATCATCGGCATTCTTGCCGCGATCGCGATTCCGAAGTTTGCAAATACGAAGGACAAGGCGTATGTCGCAGCGATGAAGTCCGACCTTCGCAACCTTGCGACCTACGAAGAGCAGTACGCCGCCGACAACAACGGTGCGTACTTCGCAGGAACCGCAACGATGGCTTCGCCGATGCAGGGCTTTACGCCTTCGCAGAACGTGACCATTACGGCCACGATCGTCGCAGGGCCGCCACAGGCCTGGAGCGCGACCGCGACCCACTCGCAGTCTGCCAAGACCTGCGACAACTCCACCGGTGTGATCGTCTGCACCTGATGAATTTCCAAGGTTACAACAGAACGGGAGCGTCGAAAGACGCTCCCGTTTTTGTTTTGGGCTGTGAGTCTCCGCGCTACTGATCCCCCTTCCCCGCTCCCTCCCACTGGGCGCGGGTGATCAGCACTATCGGCTGAAGTTTCTTGGCGCCGAGGTCGGTGTTCAGGGCCGCCAGGTCCTTGGCGGACCACGCATCGAACGCAGCGACCACGTCTGCGAGCTCGCGTCCGATCGCCGCTGTGCGGTCGATCTGCATCTGCGACGGCCGACCGTCATAGAACACGACCGCCCCGTACAGGTCGGTAAGATTCTCCCGCAGGCGCTCTTCCCCGGTAATCATCCCACCTTCCTTGGTCGCGACGATCTTCTTGCGCATCACGTCGGCAGCCGACGATGCGTCACGGAGACGCTGCACCAGCGGATCACCGGCGGGTAGCTTGGACGCCCGGTTCTCCAGATCCGATCTCACGCCATTCATCCGCTCCACAGCGAACGACATGTCGCCGAGCATGCCGACGAGTTTATTGGCGAGCGCGAACTGCGACTGCCGGTCCGCAATCGTGTGCGTCTCACGCGGATCTGATACCAGCTGGAGTGGCATGGTGTAGACCTGATTGTCCTTGGTCATCTTCACCGTGTACGTCCCGGGGAGAACCCGAGGACCGTACGCCGCGCCGAACGCCGCGCTCGCCGCGGGAGGAACCTTCGGCGGCGTTAGACGCATTGACCATGTCACTCGGCTGAGGCCGCGCCGCTTCGTGCTCGGCACCGTCCCCACGACGTGACCCGACGCATCGAGCACTTCGATCTTCATGTCGCCGAAGATGTGGCGCTTCTTCAGATAGTACGTGATCACCGCGGCGTCTGACGAATTATTGCCGACGAACGCGGCATCACCATTTGCCCAACCGCCGAACGCCGGAGTTTTCTGCGTCGTGGCGCGAGCGTGCATGAACACCACATCCTGCGCCAGGGTCGCTGGGGTGAGGGCGCGGAGCGGCGTAATGTCATCGATGATCCAGATGCCACGGCCATGGGTCGCGATCACGAGATCGTTGTCGCGCGGATGGATTGCCAGATCACGCACGGCAACTGCCGGGAAATCTCCCCCTTTGTAGCGCGACCACTGGGCGCCGCCATCGAGCGAGATCCAGAGCCCGAACTCGGTGCCGAGGAAGAGGAGATTCGGATTGACGAGATCCTGCCTGATCACGTGCGCGTATCCGCGAACCGGACTGCCGCCCGCGATTAGCGACGTCCACGTCTTGCCGTAATCCGTCGACTTGTAGGCGTAAGGGCGCATATCGCCGAATGTGTGCAGGTCGAATGTCGCGTACACCGTGCCGGGGTCGAAGTGACCGGCGTCCACATAGGACACCCACGCTGACTTCGGCAGTCCACCAATGTTGCCGACAACGTTCGTCCAGGTTTTCCCGGCGTCGCGGGTTACCTGGAGATTTCCGTCATCCGTGCCCGCCCAGATCACCTTTGGATCCTTTGGCGATTCGGCGATCGCATAGATCGTCGTGTGCATCTCAGCGGCAGAGTTATCCACGGTGACGCCGCCCGATTGCTCTTGAAGCTGTTTGGACGGATCGTTGGTCGAGAGATCGGGTGAGATGCGGTCCCACGTCTGACCGAAATCGCGGCTGCGGAAGAGATACTGCGAGCCGATGTACACGGTGCCATTGCGCGTCGGACTGATGTGGATCGGAGTGTTCCAATTGAAGCGCAGCTTCTTCTCCTGATAGCGCGGGAGCGGTTTGATCGGACGCGTCTCGTGCGTCTTTCTGTTCACCCGCCCGATTTCACCGCCCTGGGATTCGGCGTACAGGTAGTTCTGGTCCGTCGGATCGACGAACATCCAGAAGCCATCGCCTCCGTACATGTTTTCCCAGCGGCTGTTGGTGACGCCGCCCGGATACTCGGAGTCGCCGACCCAGGAGCTGTTGTCCTGCAGGCCACCATAGACGTGATATGGACGGTCGTTGTCGAGGCTCACGTGATAGAATTGCGAGATCGGAAGATTCTCGCCTTTCCACCATTTGTTACCGCCGTCGTAAGAGTACCAAACGCCACCATCGTCTCCGGTGATCACGCGATCGGTGCTCGTCGGATCGATCCAGATGTCGTGAAAGTCTCCGTGCGCGCCGTTGCTGATGCCGCTGAAGCTCTGGCCGCCGTCCGAGCTAACGACGAGAGGACCGTCGGGCTTGAAGACGCGGTTTTCATCCTTTGGATCGACGATGAGGTTGGCGAAATAGAACGGACGCCAGATCATCGCCTGGCTGCGGTCGCGCATCTCCCACGTGCGTCCGCCATCACTCGAGCGATAGAGAGCGTTTTTCGGAGGTGCTGCCTCGATGAACGCGTAGACGACGTTGGGATTCGATGGCGCAACGCTGACCGCGATGCGGCCCCAGGGCTTGGCCGGCAGGCCTTTCACGCTCGACTCATTGAGATCGCTCCAGGTTGCCCCGCCGTCAGTAGTCTTGAACAGCCCACTCGCACTCGGTGCCGTCTCGCCGTCGCCACCCGAGCGGAAAGTCCATCCTTTCCGGCGGAAGTCCCACATCCCTGCGTACACTGTCTTTGGGTTCTTTGAGTCCATCGACATCATCGAGCACCCAGTGGACTGATTGGGCCCCTTGAGAATCCTTGTCCAGCTCTGTCCGCCGTTGGTCGTTTTGTAGACTCCGCGGTCCTCGCTGTCGCTCCAGAGCTTTCCCGGCACGCAGGCGTAAACGGTGTTGGGATCGGTCGGGTCGATCAGAACTTTCGCGATACGCTCCGATTCCCTGAGACCCATGTTGGTCCAGTTGTCGCCGCCATCGGTCGATTTGTAGATGCCGTCTCCAATGGAAACGCTGTTGCGCGTCCATGATTCGCCGGTGCCCACCCAGATCACCTTCGGATTTGTCGGGTCGATTGCGATCGCCCCGATCGACTGGACCGGCTCTTTGTCGAAAACCGGCTTGTAGGTCGTGCCCCCGTTTTCGGATTTCCAGACACCGCCGCTCGCCGAGCCGATGTAAACCGTCAGGCGATTCCCTTCGTGGACCGCGGTTAGAGCGGCGATTCGTCCGCTCATCGCCGCGGAACCGATGTTGCGCGCGCCGAGACCAGAGATCGTCTCGGAATCAACTTTGGCGCCGGCGGATTGCGGGAGTTGGCCAAAAGCGATGGTGACAGCCCCCGCGAGCAGGATCATTCCGCCAATGGCGGATTTGCGCATTCCAGTCATCAGAGTGACCCTCCGCCGGCCGGTGCTTTCGGCCTCGTGTAGCGCGTGCTGTCTATCGGAACGTTGAACTCGATCTTGTTGAACGTGATTTTCTGCGAACCGGAGCTTCCCTTCTGGCGCGTCTCCATGGAGAAGGGGAGGTACCAGCCGCCTACGAGCTTGTAATCTCCCAGCGTCGTTTCCGTCTCCTGGGGGGTGCCGCGAATGATCCGCTTGGTGTCGTACTTGATCGGTACGTAGGAATCGGTGTCCATATAGTAGTAGCGCGTATCGCCGCTCTTGAGCGTGACCTTGAGCTTGTAGACGTCCGTGCCTTCGACCTGGTCCATGCCTACCAACTCGACCTTATTGCCCTTCTGCCTGTAGTTGATGAGGGGCTCGTCGAAGTCGGAATCCTCGACGATCGAGCGCATCTCCTCCTCGCTCAGCGACTCCGGATCCTTCTTTCCCCCGAACGGGTCGATCTTCCAGCCGTTCGCGCCGTCGTAGGCATTGATGCCGGTCATCCCCTGAATCGAGAACTCTTCCCGGACCTTGTTGGGGCGGGAGCTTTCCTCGATGACGATGGCCTCGAATCCGTCGTCGCCCGTGAATTTCCCGATTCGTCGCAACGTCCTGATCGCCTGAATCTTGTCGGCGCCGCCGACTGTTTTGGTGTATCGGGCGATGATGTCGTCGGCGGTGGGAGTTGACTGGGCGCCGAGCGGAGCGCTGATGGCTGCGACGCTGGCGAGAGCGAGAAGAGCGTTACGCATGATTCCCTCGGAGAGGCCGTTCTTCAGAACGTTGCTACTGCCGCGAAAGATTCTGCATGTCGAGCGAATTGTTTGTCAATGATGGGCTGTGGCCTAACTGACGGGCTTCTCGCGCAATTTGGCGCGAAGCTCCTCTGTGAGCTTCTTCGTGAGGTCAGGCCGATCGTGAAAGGCGGCCGGCGTGTTCTGGAACAACGCAATCTTCCAACTCCCACCCTTTTGGACCGCGACCATCGATTGCACTGCATTGAGTGCCGGATCGATGTCGTCCTTGCCGGGCGGCACGAGCCCGGTGTTCGCTCGCAGAACGCTGACATCGGTTGCGACCAGTTTCACGTCACGCACGATGGACACATAGCGAGGGGTCTGATGATGCGTGAAAATCTCGGTCAGATGCGCCCCAACCTCCAGCTGACCGTTAACCTGACTGCCGTCGAAGCCGACGAGATTGCAGTCAGAGGCGAAAAGAAGCGCGAAATCGCGCGCGTTGCGCTTGTCCCAACTTTCGACAAGTCGCGCGTACAGCTCGCGCGTTGAACGGTCCCAGTCGGGGCCAGATGGATTGTCAGCGGTCACAGATCGGATCCTCCGGCTTCGTTGAATAGCGCCTCGATGCGCCGATCAGGTATCAGCCACATCAGTGCCACGGACACGTAGATGACATCGGACAGCAACTGATTCACAAAGGCGAGCGGAATCGCGATCGCGTACAGAACCACGGAAATCTTTCCCTTCGTGTCGTTGCCGACCGCTATCTGGAGCCTGGAGCCCGCACCCTGGCTCCGGATTATTGTCAGCTCGAGTATGTAGTACGCGACACCGGACATCATCAGCACCACGCCGTAAAGCGCGGTGGGAAGTGGCGCGAAATGATTCTCGCCCATCCACCCCGTTACGAACGGCATTAGCGAAAGCCAGAACAGCAGATGCAGGTTCGCCCACAGTATCCCGCCGGTGACACGGTCGGTGAGATAGAACATGTGATGATGATTGTTCCAGTAGATGGCGATGACGACGAAGCTGAGTACGTAGGTGAGAAATATCGGCAGGAGTCCCGACAGCGCGGCCAAGTCGGTCCCGTGCGGCACCTTAAGCTCCAGCACCATGATCGTGATGAGGATCGCGATCACTCCATCACTGAACGCGCTCAGCCGTTCATTGCCCATCGTGTCGCATGCTCCGCGTCCCCAGCGTTGAGACCGCACTGACAATTTACAGCGGCTCGACCGTACCTGTAGCGAGGTTCCGCCCGCTGTGGCATCGTTGTCTACCAACTCTGAAGAGGATCGATCAATGGCGGGTCAGGGATCAACAGGTAACGTCATCGCCGCGGTTTGCAGCTTTTTCGTTCCCGGACTCGGTCAGCTGGTTCAGGGCCGGCTCGGAATGGCGATTCTTCAGTTCGCCCTCGCCGTAATTCTCTGGTTCTTTCTGCTCGGCTGGGTGATTCACCTCTGGTCGATTCTCGACGCCGCACTCTGGAAGCCGCCTGTCGCAACGTCGTGACCTGATTCGCACGCGGGAGCTTGGCGATGGTAAAAACACTCGGACTGACTCATCTCGCGCTGATCGTGACCGATCCCGAAAGATCGTTCCAGTTCTACCACGACGTGTTCGGGATGCTGGCCGTCTATAGACAGCCGAATTTCATCCAGGCGCAAACCCCCGGAGCGCGCGACGTTCTGGTCTTCGAGAAGGGCACTGACCACGTCGGAACCTCGGGCGGCATCAAGCACTTCGGGTTTCGTCTGGCTGATGCGCGCGACATCGACAAAGCCGTGACCTCCATCGAGCGCGCGGGCGGGAAGATCAAAGACCGTGGCGAATTTGTTCCCGGAGAGCCGTACGTGTTTTTCACCGATCCGGATGGGTACGAAGTCGAGGTGTGGTACGAGCTGCCTACTGATACCGGGCGGTAGGGGTTGCCTCAACTGCATGAACTGCAACTGCGAGAAGAGCTAGGTGGTTGGTGCGAGGTGCTAGGTCCGAGGTTGGAGGTAGAGGCGCCACGTGGTACGCGTTACCTCCGACCTCGCGCCAAGTACCTCGAACCTTCCACCTTGCTCTTCTCGCAGTTGCAGTTCATTCGCCCACCGTGACCTTGTTTCTCTCCGACGGTTCGAGGATACTTTTGCCTGATGGACTCGCTCAGAATCCGACCGGCAGCGCCCGGAGATGCGGCTCCACTCAGCCGCCTGTTACAACAGCTGGGGTATCCGACTGATGCCGCCGATGTCCCGGGACGCATCGAGAAGCTTCACGCGCGGCCGGGCACGATGGTGCTCGTCGCCGAGGATGAGCATGGGGACGTCGTCGGGGTGATGACGGTTCATCTCTTTCAATCGCTCCACTCCACCGAGCCCGCCGCCTGGCTTACGTCCCTGGTCGTCGAGGAAAAGGCGCGCGGACATGGTGTCGGCTCTGCGCTCGTTAGGCGTGCCGAGGATTGGGCAATCCAACACGGCGCTCTCCGCATCTCGCTCACCTCGGCGCTCCACCGCGAGCGGGCGCACGAATTCTACAAGACGCGCGACTACGAGCACACCGGCGTCCGGCTCACCAAGGTTTTTGTGAATCGTTTAGGCGATGCTGCGCCTGGGCACAGCCGCTCATCGCGAAAAGCTGGTGCGAAGAACCCGCGGAATCCCTCGCGACGCTAAAGCCCATGACAGCAAAATCACATCCGACGAAATTCCATGTGATGGAGTTTGCCCACCACGACGAGGCTGCTGCCTTCGTCGCGGCACTGTCGCGGTTTCTGGTTTCGTCGCGCGGCGCCGGCTCTGGAAGCAAGGGGGCAACCGTCGAAGTGTGGGCGCGCTCCCCTATCGCCAGCGAAGGAGTTCTGCTCTTTCTCAGCGGCACTGCACTCGACGCCGCGAAAGATGCGTTTTCACCCGTACCGATCGTACGGATCATCAAACGCGAATCATTGCCGGATGAAAGCTTCCTCATCATCGAGGGCGGAGTCACTCCGGCGTGGGGAGCTGCCGAAGCCTCCGCGAGACTGTTTCCCCAATAAATCGAAGCGCTGTTGCACACTCACCTTTTCACTGGAAGACGATGACGCGCATTTGGACGACAGTCACTTGTTGCGGTGTGCTGGCCGCCGTCGCGGCGAATGCACAGGCGCCCCGCAAATCGCGACTCACCTCGGCACGGGCATCGCAATTGGCCGACTCGATTCTTCGACTGATGACGCTCGAGGAAAAGATCGGACAGTTGAATCAGTTGCCGGGCATGGGAACGCAGACCGGCCCACGGGCTCCGCAGGGCGGAGAGGCACTCATCCGTTCCGGCGGCGTCGGATCGTTCCTCGGAATCTTTGGCGCCGAGTACACGCGTGAGCTGCAGCGGATCGCGACCCGCGAATCGCGTCTCAAGATCCCGCTCCTCTTTGCCAACGACGTAATTCACGGCTTCCGAACCATCTATCCCGTCTCGATCGCTGAGGCAGCCAGCTTCGACTCGGCGCGCGTCGAGGCATCAGCCCGACAAGCTGCTGTCGAGGCGACGGCCCACGGCCTACACTGGACGTTCGCTCCGATGGTGGACATCGCGCGCGATCCGCGATGGGGACGGATCGTCGAAGGAGCAGGTGAGGATCCGTGGCTCGGAAGTGTCATGGCTGCTGCGCGCGTTCGTGGATTCCAGGGCGGCGACCACGGAGTGGGACTTGGAGCACCCGACGCGATGCTCGCGACAGTGAAGCACTTTGCGGCGTACGGCGGAGCCGAGGGAGGGCGAGACTACAATTCGGTGGAGCTCAGCGAGCGGACATTATGGGAGACCTACCTGCCTCCCTACGAAGCAGGGGTGAAGGCAGGCGCGGCGACGGTGATGTCATCTTTCAACGACATCGGTGGAACGCCGGCTCATTCAAGCGACTGGCTTCTCGGTGACGTGCTGCGCAGTCGCTGGGGATTCAAGGGCCTCGTCGTCAGCGACTGGGGCGGTATCGGCGAGTTGATCAACCACCGAGTGGCGGCCAACAGAGGTGAGGCTGGTATTCTCGGTATGCGTGCCGGCGTCGATATCGACATGTCCGACGCCGTTTACGCCGACAGCATGGCCGCTGCAGTTCGGAGTGGACGGATTCCGATCGCGCTTGTCGATTCCTCCGTGCGGAGGGTGCTCCGTCTGAAGTACGCATTGGGATTGTTCGATGACCCATTTCGCTTCAACGATGTCGCCCGCGAGCGGCGCTACACCCTCGCGCCGGAGCATGTCGCTGCGGCACGCATCGCGGCCCGCGAAGGAATCGTACTACTCAAGAACGCCAACAAGACGCTCCCCCTCCGCAAAAACCTTCGTACCATCGCCGTGATCGGCCCGCTGGCTGATGACGCGCGCGCGGCGCTCGGCAGCTGGGCAGCCGACGGGAGGCCAGAAGAGGCAGTCAGCGCACTGGCTGGAATTCGCGTCGCGCTGGGCCCTTCGACGCGCATCATCCAGCTCCGCGGCGCGCCGGTCGATACGGCGGATACCAGTGGCTTCGCCGCCGCGCGAAGTGCTGCGTCCGAGGCGGAGGCCGTGGTGCTCGTACTTGGAGAGCGCGAGGACATGAGCGGCGAGGGATGGAATCGCTCCTCGGTCGAGCTGCCGGGGTCACAACGGGATCTCGCTCTCGCCGTCATCCGCGCCGCGCGACAATCGCCCGGCGGAGAAAATAAGCCAGTGATTGCCGTTCTGATGAACGGGCGGCCACTCGCGGTTCCCGAGCTCGCACGCGAGGTACCAGCGCTGGTCGAAAGCTGGTTCCTCGGCACCCAGCACGGCGCCGCACTCGCGGACGTGCTGTTTGGAGACTACAACCCTGGTGGCAAGCTGCCGGTCACGTTCCCGCGTGCAACAGGACAGATCCCGACTTACTACAACCACCGGAGCACGGGGCGTCCGGCCGACTCGGCAAACCACTACACATCGAAGTATCTCGACATTCCGTGGACGCCGCTGTTCCCGTTCGGATATGGGCTGAGCTACACGACCTTCGCCTATGCGAATCTCAGACTGTCGGCGCCGAGAATCCGCGCCCGCGACTCACTGGTAGTGTCTGTCGACGTCCGGAATAGCGGCGACCGCGCCGGGGATGAAGTCGTCCAGCTCTACTTCCGCGACGATGTTGCAAGCGAGGCGGAGCCGGTGAAGGGACTCAAAGCATTCAGGCGAATCACGCTGCAGCCGGGTGAAACGCGCACCGTCACTTTCAGAATCGGTCCCGACGCGCTTGCCCTGTACGACCGTCGGATGCGACGCGTCGTCGAGCCAGGAAGCTTTACGGTATTTGCAGGCACGAGCTCAGACGATGGTCTCAGCGCCCACTTCGACGTCACGGGGGACACACTCGTTCTGGATCCGCCGACGCCCCGCTTTCGCTAAGTAATCGTTACGATGAAGGTCAGAGTCCCAATGCCGGCGACGGTGGCAGTAATCGTCGCGCTTCCGGGGGTCTGGCCGGTCGTGTAAGTGACGGACGTAACCCCATTTGGATTCGTCGTCGTCGACGCCGCGCTCAAACTTCCACCACCGGACGCAATAGCCCAAGTGACCGTGACGTTCTCAGACGGACCGCCGTACTGATTGAGCACGATCACGGTCAACGGTTCTGGTAATGCGCTTCCCGCCGTGGCGCTCTGGGCATCGCCACTGATGATTCCGAGCGTGCGCGGCCTCGGCGCATCCGTTGTCAGTCTGCACCCGCCCAGCGCGAGGATGGTGATGACCGCCACGTTTCTACGCCAGCCATAGGCCATTCGAGTCCGAATCATCGTGCGAGGGGGCTTTTTTCTCACGGTATCAGGAAATGCCAGCTGGTTGCAGAAAAAAAACTAAGCTGCCGTTACAGATGAAGCCATGGACGCGCTTTCTGGCTTTTTGAAGGCTTTCGCGGCAGCATTCAAACATGCCGCGCGATCCCCTGCCCCGCGTCCGAAAGCT
>Ga0070706_100007272_pt1 | contig 10396 bp, 11 predicted proteins | sample KBSK5501metaG_FD_65476 | JGI IMG/M metagenome (GOLD analysis project Ga0070706, IMG submission 65476) | Corn, switchgrass and miscanthus rhizosphere microbial communities from Kellogg Biological Station, Michigan, USA - KBS K5-50-1 metaG | ecosystem: Host-associated > Plants > Roots >...
CTGGATGGTGGGAAGGGCGACGTTCAGGACGGTGTTGTCGAGCCCGATGAGGACCAGGCTCAGGCACAGCACGCCCAGGGTCCACCACCTCCGGGCGTAGGTCCGGGCATCGACGAGAGGAGCGGCGGTTTCGGTCATCGGTCGTCTCCGTGGTCGTGCGGGACTCTCCGGCCCTCGCTCGTTACGATACGCTACGGTAGCGTATCGTTATGGGAGACGTCAATACCCGAAGAAAGACCTTGCATCGTGGCGCGGACAAACGCACGCTTACTCCATGCTCGGGCGGGGCAGGCTCGCAGCAATCTTGCTCGTGGCGTTCGCGTTCACGGCGAGTGCCTGCGCGCGCAGCCCGGGACAGGGATCGGCGCAGCCGCCCTCGAGTAGCTCCCTCCCCTCAACGCCCACTCCAACCGACCAGGAGCACCTCCAGGCGCGTGCCCTTCTTGACCGATGGGCTGCGGCGGTCGCCGCAGCCGGCGGACCGCCCTCGTTCTCCGTAGAGCCGGGCTACGAGAGCAGCTTCGTCGGAGACTGGGAAACCGCCGAGCTCGGCAGCAACGCCAAGGTGGCGCTCTACGCCGGGGCATTCGTTGCCGGAGCCCAGTTGTCGGATGCGACGCCGCCTCCGGGAGAGGTTCGCTGGGCTGATGGCGTGACGAGGAGCTTGCCTCTGATGTCAGCCGGCGAGGCTCTAGGGGCGCTCAAGTCGGACGGGAAAGCTCAATGCGGCGACTGCCGTCCATTGACCGTGACCGGGGCAACGCTTTCGGCCGCGGACGTCACGACCAGCCGCGGACACGCTTCCGTTCCGGTTTGGGAATTCGCGATCGACGGAACGTCGGTTCGCGTTGCTCGAGTCGCGGTGTCTCCCTCCGCGACGGCAACGCTCCCACCCACGGAGGGCGCCGGTATGCGGATCGAATCAGCAACGGGAATGCGCGCCGGTCGACAACTGACCGTGACGGTCATCGGTTCGCCGGGACCGGCCAGCCAGCCCTGCGGCGCGGACTATGACGGTGAAGCAATTGAGTCTGATCTCGGGGTGGTCGTCATCGTTCGCGAGCGTCGGTACGTCCCCGATCCGAATGCCTCACCGATCGCCTGCGCGGCAGTCGGGGCGTTCCGAAAGGTCACCGTTCAGCTCGCGGAACCGATTGGCGATCGCGCGGTCCTCGACCCTCAGGAGGGCGTGCCCGTCGCCGTTACGCTCGGCTGATGATCGGAGCCCTTTTGCGCGGTGCCCCCGATGTTGCAAACCTCGGCAGCCGCCTCTTGCCATAGCTGGCGTTCGCGCGAAAGATGTTGCCGCACCGCCGATGACATCCGTCTCCCTACGGGCACGGCAAGCACGACGGAAGTGCGACACCGAGGAGTCATAGGCTCATGGACCCGTTGGCGTTGTTCGGCATCCAGTTCACGCTGAGCCTGGTCGCATATGCCCTCATTGCGCTCTGGTATGTCGCGCCGCGCCTTGCCGGGCTGCCGCGAGAACTGGCGCTTGTGCCTTTGCTCTGGGTCCATGTTTTTCGCGTGATCGGCGGGACGATCCTGGCCCCTGGAGCCGTGGACCCCGGCGTGCCAATGGAATTCCGGACGATGGTCGGACTCGGCGATGTCACGACGGCCGTGCTGGCCGTGCTTGCGCTCGTCGCGTTGCGTACGCGCATGCCGGCAGCCATCGGCCTGGTGTGGCTCTTCCTCCTGGTTGGGACCCTCGACACGCTGAACGCGATCGTTCAGTCGATCCGCTTCGATGTGTTCTCGTACGCGCTCGGCCTGAATTGGGTGATCGTCACCGCGTATGTGCCCGCCCTGCTCGTGAGTAGCCTCCTGATCCTCACCCAGCTGCTTCGACCCGCGAAGGCTCCTTGAAGCACAGCCGAATCAGGGTCAGCGGATGGCAGGTACCAGCTTCCCTCCAGGTGACCGCTCGCCATTTCCTTGATCGCGTCGGACGCCTCAATGTGTAGGCCTGTCCGGCGTGCGTCTCGCGCGAGTGGTGAGCTGCCAGCCAGCTGCAATCGAGATACCCAACGCCACGACGACGATCTCGAGACCCAGGAAGCCGTAGGGGTGGTATGCCGTGAAGCCGCCGGCCTCATCTGTGACTGATAACAGCGCGAGCCCGATCGCGCCCACGACGACCCCGGCTGTGAGTGATCGTCGAGGCGGGCGCAGGGTGGTGAGGAGTTGAGCCCGCAAACCCGCGAGCCATGAGGGTTGGGCAAGGGCTATGGCGCTCCAGTATCCAATCGCGAATCCGGTCACGATCATGGCTAGCGCGAGCGACCCGTTCGGACGGAAGGTGTCCCCGTAGACGTCCTCGGTGATCGAGTACTGCTCATAGCCAATCGCCAGCAACGCAAGCGCGGCGGGCACGAGCAGAAGGGGAGCGAATTGGCGCATGGTGGGGGCTGCCTCTCGCGTGCGTGGCTGAATACCATCCTCGCATCACCAGCCGAGCTCGCCTACAAGGACGACCGCGATGACGTCGCTCCCAGCCACCCTCCAGGCTGAACGGCGCGCGCCGCGCCTTATTGCTGCGCTGGTCATTGCGATCGCGCTTCTGGGTCTGCCTACGGCTCTGTCCCCGATCATCGCCCTGCTGGTCTACCTCCCGTATGCGCTTGTCGGCGCCCTGCTGGCGATCCGCCGGCCGCGCAACCTCATTGGCTGGTTGCTGATGGGCATCGGATGGGGCCTGCTCTTCGGCTTCCAGCCCATTCCGGCGACGGCCGAATCTCTGCGAAGCGGGACTGCCCCACCGCTGGTCATGGCGATCGGCTGGGTGAAGGGCTGGAGCTGGCTGGGCGCATTCGGCCTGTTCGTGGTTGTCACCGTCCTGTTCCCGTCAGGTCATCTGCCGAGAGGCCGATGGCGAATGGCCGGTCTGGCGACGATCGCTGCGGCGTGGATCGGTATCGCGATGGTGAGCTTCTCAAAGACGATCTCGGTGGGCACCGCGGATGGGGCAGGGTCAATCGAAATGGCCAATCCGGCGGGCGTGGTCATCCCCGAGCCGCTGTTCTCGTGGCTCTCGACCGTCGCTCCGGCCGGCGTGATCTTCCTCCTGGTGGCGCTCCTGGTCGGAGCCGGATCGATGGTGCTTCGCAGCCGCGGAACACGCGGTCAAGAACGTCAGCAGGTCCGTTGGCTTGTGGCCTCGGTCTCGGCGATGGCCCTGGCCATCGTGTTCACCTTCATTGCGTCCGCCCTGTTCGGCGACGTCGACGTGGTCTATCTGCCCCTGTTCGCGGGCCTGGTCGCTGTGCCGGTCTCGGTGGGAATCGCGGTGCTGCGATATCGGCTCTACGAGATCGACACGATCATCAATCGGACTGTTCTGTACGGCGCCGTGACCCTGGCGCTGCTGGCGGTCTTTGGAGCCGCCAACATCGGTCTGCAGCGGCTACTCGAGCCATGGACCGGCGGCCAGTCGCCGATCCTGGCCGGGTTCCTTGGACTCGCGGTGGGCACGCAATACGGCAATCTGCGGCGCCGGGTGCGGCCAATTGTTGACCGATTCCTGCCAGGCAGGGCGCTGCTGACGCTGCTCTTCACGGACATCGTGGGGTCGACCGAGCGCATCGTGGAGCTGGGTGACGAGCGATGGCGAACGCTGCTCGGTCGTTATCGCGGGGCAGTTCGGCAGGAGCTGTCACGTTACGGCGGCCATGAAGTCGACACCGCGGGCGACGCGTTCTTCGCGACGTTCGACCGACCGATCTCCGGTGTGAGCTGCGCCCTGGCCATCCGATCCGCGGTGGCGGCTGTTGGGCTAGAGCTTCGCACCGGGGTCCACCTGGGAGAGTGTGAGATGCGCGGGGAGAAGGTGAGCGGCATCGAGGTGCATGCCGCAGCAAGAATCATGGCGGCCGCGGGCGACGGCGAGATTCTGCTGTCGAGCGCAGTCAAAGATGCGATCTCTGGTTCCGATATCCGTACGGCGGATCGCGGTCGGCACCAGCTCAAGGGCGTGCCAGGCGATTGGCAGCTTTACACGCTCCAAGCGGCAACGGTCTGAGCGGTCATCCCTGGGTCAGCGCCCGACGGACTGTCCCACCTCGATAAGGTGCCCGTCCGGGTCGCGGATATAGGCGCGAATCTCGCGGCCGTGATCCTTGGGTTCAGTGAGGAACTCCGCGCCCTTGGCTGACCACTCCTTGTACGCCTTCTGAATGTCTCCCACCCGAACGTTGAGGAAGGCGCTGGTGCGGTTCGGGTCACGCGGCGTCTCGAGCGTCACGGTGGGCTTGTCGTCGGTTGGGCCGCCACCTTCGTTGAGAATCAGCCACGAATTGGCGACCTTCATCATCACTGGGTCGCGCTCGAACAGCACGATGCCGTCGAAAATCGAACGGTAGAACTCACGAGATCGGTCCTGGTCGGAGACGACCAGAAAGTGCGTCAGGACGAAGCCGTCGTCCTTGGGTGCCGGGAAGTCATCGGGATTCATCGCCATCTCTCTTTGTGGCTCTTCGCAGAGGACAATAGACCCCATCCGTCTCACGGTCCGAAAACGCGGACCGCCGCCAACCTCATCCGCTCGCAATCATGTGCGCAGCCGCCGGATGCGTTCCGCGACAAGTACTAGCGCCAGGGTCCCGATCATGAGCAGGACAGCCATGGCGATGAGAATCGGGAAGCGGCTCGCGAAGCGCAGCTGGCTGTAGAGGTAGACGGGAAAGGTTGGGCTCGGACCCGCCAGGAAGAGGGCCAGCGCGAACTCGTCGAAGCTTACGGTGAAGGCTGTGAGCCAGGCTGACACGAGCGCGGGGGCGATGATCGGCAGCACCACGCGCACCAACGTGACCGGGTACGTTGCCCCCAGGTCCATGGCAGCCTCTTCGAGGCGCGGGTCAACGCCGTTGAGCCGGGCCGCGACGATCAGCAGCACAAAGGGGATTGCGACTACCGCGTGCCCGGCTCCCACGGTCCATAGCGAGAGCGGCACCCCAACGGCACGGAAGAGGACCAGCAGAGCGACACCCAGCACCACGAACGGCACGATGAGCGGCAGGATCGCGAGGGCGATCAACAGGCGCTGGCCGCGGAACTGGTAGCGCAGCAACAGGATCGCAACCATGGTCCCCAACACCGTCGCCGCGGTGCTGCTGCCGAGCCCCACGATCACGCTGTTGCGGGCGGAAGCGACCAGCGCATCCGACGAGAGCACGCTGGCGTACGAGTCGAGGGAGAGTGGGCCGAGTGGGAACGACAGCCCTCCGCCCCGGGTAAAGGAGAAGAGCAGAAGGATGACCAGCGGTACGTACAGCAACCCGATCAGGGCGGCGTAGTACGTTCCCAACGGCACCCTGCTGCGGCCAATACCGGCTGGACCGATGCGGCTGCTCATATCGCTGCGAAGCGGCGAACGTTGATCAAGCGCGCCGCGACGGCCACCAGCGCGATCGTCATGGCGAGCATCACCAGCGCCAGCGCCGACCCGAGCGGCAAGTCAGCGGACTTGGTGAAGAAGTCCTGGATCAGGTTGCCGTACATGCTCCCGCTGCTTCCGCCTACCAGCAACGGCGTCACGTATTCGCCTATGGTCGGGATGAAGACCATGAAGAAGGCGGCGACCGCACCAGGCAACGCGAGGGGCAGAGTCACGCGCCAGAACCGCGACCACGGTCCGGCTCCCAGGTCGGCGGCGGCCTCCAGCAGAGGCCGGTCGATGCGTGCCATGGCCGCGTAGATGGGCAGCACCGCAAACGGGATCCAGACGTACACGAGCGTGACGATTACGGTCCCACGGTTGTAGAGGAGGAATTCCAGGGGCGAGCGAATCGCGCCGGTCCACATCAGGAACGAGTTCACCACCCCCTCCGAGCCGAGCATCAGCTTCCACGCCATCACTCGCAGGAGATAGCTGGTCCAGAACGGGATCAGGAGCAGGATCAGGTAGAAATTGGCTCGCTCGCCTGCTCGAAAAGTCAGGAAATAAGCGATGGGGAATGCGAGAGCCGTGGCCACGACGCCCACCACCAGCGCCATGAACGCCGAGAGGCCAAGCAGGCGGAGATATGAGGTCTCTTCCAGCACGATGCCGTACTGATCGAGCGTCGGATTCGGGAAGTTGAAGAACGAGCGCCCGACGTCCTCGCGCACGCTCATCAGCCCCATCAGGATCACGGGCGCAACGAAGAAGAGCAGGAGCCAGAGGAGTGGCGGGATGGTGAGCAGCCAGAACGTGCTGCGCCGTCCGAGCATCGCTCCTCCGGCCCCGATTACGGATCAGGCGCCGATGCTATCCGCTCTTGACGTCCGTCCACATCCGCCCCCACGCCTTGCGCTGCGCGTCGGTCACGTTGGGGGTGAAATTGGTGTGCTGCAGGATGGTCGGGTCGTCAATGGAGAACGCCTGCTTGAGAGTCGCGTCGGTGATGGACGACATCACCTGGCTGTTTGCCGACCCGTAGTAGAACTCGTTCACCACGTTGGTACCCGTGGCGACACCCAGCTTGGCATCGAGGAACTTGTAGGCCAGGTCGAGGTTCGGGGTTCCCTTACGGATCCCGTAGACACCGACCCACGAGTTGCGCCCTTCCTTGGGGCTCGCGTAGGCGACGGGGACCTTCTTCCCCAGCAGAGTCGCGTAGGCACCCTGCCATGCGTAGGCAAGCCAGACGTCGCCTGTCTGCATGCCCTGTACCAGCTCAGGCTCGCCGCTCCAGTAGAAGAGGTTTAGCGCCTTCTGCGCGGTCCACTCGCTCTTGATCTGGGCGAGCTGGGCGTCGGTGATCTTGGTCTCGTCCCAGCCGTGGATGTACGCGGAGACCGTTACGGCACCCGGCCCGTCGTCCCACATCGAGATGTGGCCCTTGTAGGCCGGATCGAAGAGGACGTTCCACGAGTCCACGTTCTTGACCTTGTCCGTCCGGTACAGGATCGAGGTGAATCCCCAGTCCCAAGGGATGAAGTACTGCTTGCCATTGACCTGACCGATCTTCTTGAAGCTGTCCGGAACCATGTTCCAGTTCTTCAGTCTGCTTGTGTCAATCGGCTCCACCAGACCCTGGTCGACGTACAGCTGCAGCCAGCCGGTGTACGGATGGAATATGTCGGCCTGGTCCCCGCCGAGCATTTTGCTGTAGATGTCCGCGTCGCTGGCACCGATCTCAAATCCCACCGTTGCCTTGGGATAGGTCTTCTTGAAGTCGGTCCAGAAGTCAGGCGCGTCGTAACCGGCCCAGTCCAGCACGGTGAGGTTGCCGGTGACCTGGTCCGGTGGAATCTCGGTGGGGGTTGGTCCTGAAGATGAGGCGCCTGCGGTAGCAGACGCGCCCTGGCCCGATGAGCATGCCGCCAGGACCAGGACCAGCGACGTCAGCAGGGCAAGGACAGACATAGGTCGCGGTCGCGCCATAGGGTGACACTCCTCGGTGGGGCTCGGGCGGAGTGCCTTAAGTGGCACTACAGATCCGAGATGCTAGGCCGGTGTCCTTGTCGCGTCAATGCGCTTTCTGTCACCTCGCTTGTATGTAGCCATCCTTTAGACACCGATAGCATCTATTCCTTTGGTCCAAGCCGGTAGCCCAGGCGCCGAGGCAGGCCGGCGAGCACGCGGTCCGCCCGCGATGGCCTGGCGCCGCGTTGGTTCGCCTCGTCATGACGGACCATTGCCTGCCGGATGACCCGCGCTCCGATGTAGCGAAACGGCTCGGGTGGGAACGGCACGCAGCTGGCACCGACGATGGGCAGCAAGGCGAGGTCGTCGCGGGCGCCGTCGAGGAGCGACGCCAGGATTCGACCAGCCAGGTACGACGGCCCGACACCATTTCCGCTGTACCCGTGCGCGTAGTGCACCCGCCCGCCGTGCATCGAGCCGATGAGGGGGAGCCTGGTGGGGGTCACGTCGATTGGGCCGCCCCAGGCGTCGTCGATGCGGGCTTCGGTGAGAGCCGGAAGAAGGTGCCGCATGCCGGCCACCGTGCGGTCCACCGCGCGGCGATCCTGGGTGAACTGGGACCCGATCCGCCCGCCGAAACCCGCGCGTCCGATCCCCGCACCAAAGGCAACCCTGCCGTCTGGAGTCGTCCGGAAGTAGTGGACGGTGAATCGCGAGTCAGTGATCGCTTCGTCCCCTGTCCAACCAATCTCCGACAGGATCTCTGGCACCGGCTCGGTGAGGGCGATGTAGCTGCCCCATGCGAGGACTCGCCGGCGCAATACGGGCCATCCCGCCGCCCAGGCGTTCAGCGCCAGGACGACCTGCGCGGACGAGACGGATCCGTCGGGCGTCTGCACGCGCGGAGTCGGACCGGGATGCAGGCGCGTGACGGGAGTGTGCTCGAACACGCGCACGCCGCGCTCCATGACCACCCGGCGCAGCCCACGCGCGAGGGTCGCCGGCTGGATCGTCGCCGCGTTTGGCATGAGCACGCCCGCGCGAAAGCGGGGCGAGCTGCATCTGGCTCGAACCTCGTCGGCGGAGAGGGGGACCAAGGCGTCCGCGACGCCGAGGCCCTGGCACGCCTCAACCGCAGGCAGCCAATCGTCGTCCTGCCCGGGAGCCGCACTAACCCGCAGGTAGCCGCCTTTCCGAAACCAGGCGTCAACGACGTGTGCCTCGCACCAGGTCCGGATGGCGTCCACGGATGCATCGGCCTCGTGTGCCAGTCGGAGGGCGCCGTCGGCTCCAAATAGATCGATCAAGACGGGAAGCTGATCCCACCAACCGTGAAGAAAGCCGCCGTTGCGACCGCTGGGTCCGCCCCCGCAAATGTCCTGCTCAAGCAGCACGATTCGCGCTCCGGGCGCCCGCTCGATCAGCTGGTAGGCGGTCCAGAGACCGGTGTAGCCGCCACCGACGATGGTGACGTCGGCATCGACTGGCTCCCGCAGAGACGGGGCGTCACTGGCCGTCTCGTTCGCGAGCGCCTCTCGGAGCCAGAAGCTCCGGCGGGATCCGACCTCCTCGATCCGCAGCTCGGTTCCCTCGGGCAAGTTAAGTCAGGCTTCAGTCCCGTGATCGTAGGGTGCGCGACCGGCCGGCGTCAATCGCCGAGGAGTGAAGAAGGGGTTTAGACTCGGCGCATGCCGGACGAGGAGCTCCAGCTGGGACCAACGATCCGCGCCGCGCGTCAGCGTGGCGGCATGACGCTGCGGGCTGTGTCGGAGCGTGCGGGCGTTACCGAGAGCTTTCTCTCCCAGGTCGAGCGCGACTTGGCGAGCCCGTCCATCGCCACGCTGCGGCGTATCGCGGTCGCATTGGGCACATCCATCGGCTCGCTACTCGATGACGCGTCGCCGCACGGGCAGCTCGTGCGGACCAGCGAGCGACGGGTGGTCAACTACCCGGGTCTGCGCGCGCGCGACGAGTTTCTGACCGAGGGCTCCGACGGGCGGCTGCAGGTGATCATGTCGACCATCGAGCCAGGCGGCGGCACAGGCGCCGAAGCCTACTCGCACGAGTCGGATGAGGAGTGCCTCATCGTCCTTGCCGGGCGACTCGATCTCTGGGTGGGCAGTGAGGTGTACCACCTGTCCGAGGGCGATGCCATCCGACACTCGAGCCGGATCCCCCACCGAAACCAGAACCCCGGCCCGGACACTGCGCGGGCGCTTTTCATCATCACGCCGCCGAGCTTCTGACCGCCGTGAGCGATCCCGATTTCGAGGCAGCGGTCCGAGCGGCGTTCGTGGCCTTCAACGAGAGGCGTTTCGCGGACTTCGCCACGTACATGACCGATGACATCGTGGAGACCTACCCGCAGTCCGGGGAGCGACTCGACGGGAAGATCCAGCAGCGCGCCATGCACGAAGCTTTCCCCAGCCCGCCGACCTTCACGATTCGACGCATCCTTCGGGACGGCGATCTGGCAACCGTGGAGGTCGACGAGGCCTACGACGACGGGAGCACGTGGAAGACCGCGTTCATCTTTCAGCTCCGGGAAGGGCTCATCGCGGGTCTAACGGCGTACTTCGGGGAACTGTTCCCTGCTCCCGATTGGCGAAAGCCATACCGATCACGACCCTGATGCTGCGGCGAGGAGCCCGCGAAGGGCAAGCGCCAGTTCCGGGGTGAAGCTCGCGATGGCGGCGGTTCTCGCCGTGAACTGCACGTGGATTGTCCAGAGCCGTGAATTTCGTGTCATAGGCTTAGACCGATGACCGAGCCCACGACCGTCCGCAAGACGGTCACCGTTGTGTTTACCGATGTCGCCGGCTCGACCGCCATGGGCGAGCAAAGGGACCCGGAAATCGTGCGGCGCGTCATGACACGCTATTTCGCCGCGATGCGAGAGGTGGTCGAGCAGCACGGCGGCACCGTCGAGAAGTTCATCGGCGACGCGATCATGGCCGTGTTCGGCATTCCGGTCCTGCATGAGGACGACGCGCTGCGCGCGGTGCGCGCGGCGGCCGAGATGCGGTCCGTGCTGGCGACACTCAA
>Ga0070706_100007274_pt1 | contig 10393 bp, 13 predicted proteins | sample KBSK5501metaG_FD_65476 | JGI IMG/M metagenome (GOLD analysis project Ga0070706, IMG submission 65476) | Corn, switchgrass and miscanthus rhizosphere microbial communities from Kellogg Biological Station, Michigan, USA - KBS K5-50-1 metaG | ecosystem: Host-associated > Plants > Roots >...
ACACCGACACCACCGAGAGCCCGTCGGAGTAGGCGAGGTCGACCACGTCGCCGGCGGCGGTGGCCGACCGGCGGACGTCGAACAGCGTGAGGTCGCCGGGCAGCAGGCGCGGGGCGGCCCAGCCGCCCGACCGCAGCGCGGCCAGCTGCGGCGGCCCGAGCTCGGCCCACGGCCGGAACGGCGCGTACGCGACCTTGGTCGCGGGGGAGCCGAGCGTCAGACGGCTGAAGCCGTCGTCGCTGACCAGCTGGTCGCGAGAGTCGAAGAGCTGGCGGCGCAGCGGCAGCGCGGTGGCCATGTCCAGCCAGAACCGGGCGGCGACGCTTCCGTCCGCGCGAAGCGCCTCGACGATCCGGGCCGCCCTGCCGCCGGCCGACCCCGTCCCGGTGAACGCCACCGCGTAGTGGGTCCCGAGCAGGCCGACCAGCGCGGGGGTGAGGCCGAGCATCCCGTCCTGCTGGCCGGTCGGGCCGGCGGACAGATAGGACCACGCGGCGGCGGGCGAGGCGGTCACCCGGGTGAGCGTGCCGGCACCCCGACGGTGCCGGACGTCCACCGTGACCGTGCCGCCGCCAAGGCCGAGCCAGCCGCCGTCGGTCGTCTGCCAGGAGATGACCTGCTCGCCCTGGTAGGAGGTCTGCCGCGCCGCCCTGGCCGCCAGGTTGAGCAGGCGCATCCCCAGCGCGAGCGCACGGCTGCTGAACCGGCCGGCGGCCGCCGCCACCGGCGGCTCCGGCGGCCCGGCCGTCCACCCCGCGGCCAGCGACCGGACCGGCGCCGCCCCGCCGTCGACGGTGGACAGGCTGGCGACCAGCAGGCCGATCACGCCCGCGGCGATGACAGCCCGGCGGCCGCCGGGGCCGAGCGGGAGGCCGAGGGTCCGGTTCACGGCCTCGCGAAACCGGTGCGCGGACCCGTCAATACCAGGCCCGAGGTGTCGTCGTGCTGCAGCATGTACACGTCGACCTGGGGCGTGACGGTCGGCGCGTGCTCGCCGCCCCCCGCCGCGAACGACGCGGCGCCGAGCCCGACGGCCAGCGCGGCGACCGCGCCGGCGACCACGTAGCGGGTGTGGCCGCGGCCGCGGCCCGCGTCCGTCACGCCGCCGAGCGGCGGGGCGGCCAGCGGACTCGGGTCGCGGGCGGGCGGGCCGGTGAACGGCTCGCCGCCCCAGGCCGGTGACCAGCCCGGCGAGGCGCCGGACAGGGCGGCGCGGGCGCGGGTCGCGCCGTGCAGCCGGGACCGCGACGGGGCCGGCTCGGGCAGGCCGGCCAGCGCGATCAGGCGGCGGGTCAGCTCGCTGTCGGCGGGCGTCTCCCCGAGGCCGCTGATCCGCCGTTTGAGCGTGCGGAGCGCGGCGACCTCGGCGCGGCACTCGTCGCACCCGACCAGGTGCGCGAGCACCTGGTCGCGTTCGGTGTCGCCGAGCTCACCGTCGACCACAGCCGACAGCCGCCGCCCGAGATGGCTCATGCGGGTTGCCCCCGAAGCGACGGGGCGCGGGCCGGCGCGGGGGGCCGGCGCGGCCGGCGGTGGTCCAGCGCGGTGCGCAGCTGGGCGCGGCCGCGGTGGATGCGGCTGCGCACGGTGCCCAGCTTCACGCCCAGGGTGACCGCGATCTCCTCGTACGACAGGCCCTCGATGTCACACAGCACCACCGCCGCCCGGTACTCGGGCGCGAGCGCTTCGAGCGCCTCGGCGATGTCGCTGTCCAGGTGCCGCTCGTCGAACGCCTGCGCGGGGGTGGGACCGCTGGGCAGCCGCTGGGCGGTCTCGTCGCCCAGCCCCTCGAACCGGATCCGCTGCCGCCGGCGCGCCATGTCGAGGAAGAGGTTGGTGGTGATCCGGTGCAGCCAGCCCTCGAACGTTCCGGGGGTGTAGCTGGACAGCGACCGGAACACGCGCACGAAGACCTCTTGGGTCAGGTCCTCGGCGTCGTGCTTGTTGCCGGTCAGACGGTACGCGAGGCGGTATACCCGGGCCGAGTGAGCGCGGACGACCTCTTCCCACGTCGGCGGGGTCCACCCGGCCGCGGCAGGGTCAAGCTGCTCGATCTCCGCCACGGCCTCCTCCCCCTGCACGCCTGGCGTTGCCTCCCTCACGACCATGGTGCCTGGACTCGCATTCCTCCGCCAGCCGGGCGGTGCCGTGCCACACGCCTACCCCTGCCACAGTACAACGTGCGCGCGGGCCGTTCTGGTTCCCGGCCGCCGCGGCCGGCGCTAGGCTGCGGATTTGGAACCGGGAGGCAGTCATCGCGAGCACCGAGGTCACGCTGGCCTACGTGGAGGAGTTCCTGGCCGAGGACGAGCCGCTGCTGCGGGCCAGGCAGAACGCGGCGGAGGTCGGCGGAGCCGTGCCGATCGGCGCGAGCGGCGGGGCCACGCTGCGGTTCCTCGCCGCGGCGATCGGGGCCCGGGCGGTGGTGGAGATCGGCACGGGCTGCGGTGTGTCCGGGATCTGGCTGCTGCGCGGGATGCTGCCCGATGGCGTTCTCACCAGCGTCGACGTGGAGCCCGAGCACCAGCAGCTCGCCCGGCAGGCGTTCGGCGAGGCGGGTTTCGCCGCGAACCGGTACCGGCTGATCGGCGGGCGCGCGCTCGACGTGCTGCCGCGCCTCACCGACGGCGGTTACGACCTGGTGTTCTGCGACGGTGACAAGCAGGAGTACCCCGACTACTTGACGGCGGCGCTGCGCCTGCTCCGGCCCGGCGGCATCGTGACCTTTGACAACGCGCTGTGGCACGGCCGGGTGGCCGATCCGGGCTATCAGGACGAGGACACGACGGCGATCAGGGAGGTGGCCGAGCGGTTCCGCACCGACGAGCACCTCGTTCCGCTGCTTCTTCCCGTCGGGGACGGCATGCTGGCCGGGGTGAAGCGCGGGGACTAGCACGTCGTTTCCGCTGCTTCCTCCCGTCGGGGACGGCATGCTGGCCATGCTGGCCGAGGTGAAGCGCGGCGACTAGCGGCGACTAGCGCAGGGAGCGGCTAGCCGACGGCGGTCTTGAGTGCGTCGCTGAGCTTGACCGCTTCATCCGCCGACAGCTCGACCACGAGCCGGCCGCCCCCCTCCAGGGGAACGCGCATGACGATGCCGCGCCCCTCCTTGGTGACCTCGAGCGGACCGTCACCCGTCCGCGGCTTCATCGCCGCCATCCTCATCCCCTTCCTGCCTAGGGCCGCGCGAACCGAAGCGCCCGTGGCAACGGGGTCCCAGCGCGGACTCGCGGCAGCCCGGCGTGGGCCACGGGACCGGCTAACCACAACCGTGTTGATCAGTCCATCCATTATCCCGTGTCCGGGCACTGAATGGTAACGATCAGCTCCGCTTTGCTGGCAACGGGGGCCGGGTACCCGCCCCGAAGTGCCCGGGATCCGGCGACACTGGGGTCGTGGACGCGCGCTCGGCCCTCTTCGACCTCTACGGCGACCACCTGCGCTCCCGGGGCGCCCAGGCGCCGGTCGCGTCGCTGGTGCGCCTGCTGGCGAGCCTGGGCATCGCGGCGCCCGCGGTCCGCACCGCCATCTCGCGGATGGTCAGGCAGGGCTGGCTCGAGCCGGTGCGGATGCCGGCCGGGCCCGGGTACGCGCTAACCCCGCGGGCCACCCGCCGGCTGGACGAGGCGGCGCAGCGGATCTACCGGGGCGGCGGCCACCGCTGGGACGGCGGCTGGCACGTGTTGGTGGTCGAGCGGGTGCGCGAGCGCGCCCGCCGGGAGCGGATCCAGGCGAGCCTGCGCTACCTGGGGTACGCGCAGCTCGACGACGCGACGTGGCTCAGCCCGCGGCCCTCGTCCGAGCTGCAGGCGCTACGCGAGGCCGAGCGGATCCGGGTCGAGCCGTTCGCCGCCAGGTACGACGGGGACCCGCGCGGCCTGCTGGCCAGGGCGTGGGACCTGGACGGCCTGGCCCGCGCCTACCTGGGCTGGCTCGCCGAGGCGCGCGAGCTCGTGCGGCCGGTCGGCGCGGACGCGCCGGATGAGGCCGTCTTCGCGGCGCGCAGCAAGCTCGTGCACGAATGGCGGAAGTTCCTGTTCCGCGACCCGGGGCTGCCGGCCGAGCTGCTGCCCGAGCCGTGGCCGGGCACGCAGGCGACCGACTTCTTCCACGTGGAATCGGCCCGGCTGCTGCCCGCCGCGTCCCGGTTCGTGGACTGCTGCCTAGGGGATCAGCGGTAGGCGCCGTGCCGGAAGCAGCCGGCCAGATGATCGTCCACGATGCCGCACGCCTGCATCATCGCGTAGACCGTCACCGGCCCCGTGAAGGTGAACCCGTGCCGCTTGAGCTCGGCGGCCAGCGCCTTCGACTCGGCGGTGGCGGCCGGCAGGTCGCCCAGGGTCTGGGCGGGCTCCCGGCCGGCTCGTGCCCGGGCGGAGTAGCCCCAGACGAGCGCGGCCAGCCCGCCGGGGAGTTCGAGCGCCGCGCGCGCGTTGCGGATGGCCGCGTCGATCTTGGCGCGGTTGCGCACGATCCCTGGGTCGGCCAGCAGCCGGGCGACGTCCTGCGTGCCGTAGCCGGCCACGGTCTTGATCGCGAAGCCGCCGAACGCGGCGCGGAAGTTCTCCCGCTTGCGCAGGATCGTCAGCCAGGACAGGCCGGACTGGAACGCCTCCAGGCACAGCCGCTCGTACACGCCGGTGTCGTCGCGCACCGGCCGGCCCCACTCGTCGTCGTGGTAGCCGAGGAATTCGGGGCTGGCGACGGCCCAGGGGCAGCGCAGCCGCCCATCGGGGCCGGGAACCGGGCCGCGGCCGGGCTCGGTCACCGGCTGCTCTCCGCGTCCGGCGGCGGCTGGCTCGCGGCGGCCGCGCCGGGAGGCGGAACGTCGCGGGCGAACGGCTGCAGGCGGTCACCCGGCGCGCCGGGCGGCGGAACGTCCCGGGCGAACGGCTGCAGGCGGTCACCCGGCGCGCCGGGCGGCGGAACGTCCCGGGCGATCGGCCGGAAACGGTCGGGGCCGCGGAAGTCACGCAGCCGGGCCGGGGGCGCTTCCACGCTCGCCCCCGCCTCGGCCGAAAGATCCGCGACCTGCTGGCGCAGCGCGGCGATCTCTATGTCGCGCTCGGTCAGCGCGTCGGCGATGCGGTTGAGCGCCTCGTCGGTCGCCTGGGTGTTGTATCCCCACAGCCCCAGCGGAGGGCGGAACAGCACGACGTCGGTGGCCGCCACCTCGTCCAGCTTGATCGGGGCGTAGTCAGCCGGGAAGAAGGTCATCTCGCCGCCGTTCCCGAGCGCGACGACGACCACGCCGACCAGTACCGCCGCGGCGGCAAGCAGCATGACCACAGGCACATTAAGCATCGTGTCATGCCCATCGGGTGAACGCCGCACCGCTCAGGGGAAGACGGCCGGGCCCTGCTGGCTGTGCGCATACTTGATGATCTCCGCAACCTCGACCGGGTCGTCCGCGACGCTCAGCAGCTCCGGATCGGACGCGGAGATCTTCTCCTCGGCGAGCAGCGAGCCCCTGATCCAGGACAGCAGGCCGGCCCAGTACGCGCTGCCGACGAGCACGATGGGGAATCTGGTGATCTTACGCGTCTGCACCAGGGTCAGCGCCTCGAACAGCTCGTCCAGCGTGCCGAACCCGCCGGGCAGGACCACGAACGCCTGCGAGTACTTGACGAACATGGTCTTGCGGACGAAGAAGTAGCGGAACTCGATCCCGATGTCGACGTAGTCGTTCAGCCCCATCTCCATGGGCAGCTCGATGCCCAGGCCCACCGACACCCCGTTGGCGCTCACCGCGCCCCTGTTGGCCGCCTCCATGACGCCGGGACCGCCCCCCGTGATCACGGCGTAGCCGGCCCGCGCGAGCTCGGCGCCGATGAGCTCGGCCTTCTGGTAGTCCCCGGAACCAGGCACGACGCGAGCGGAGCCGAAGACGGACACGGCCTGTCCCAACTCGGCGAGCAGCCCGAATCCCTCCACGAACTCGGCCTGGATGCGCAGCACCCGCCAGGGATCGGTGTGCACCCAGTCGGCGGCGCCGTGACGGTCGAGCAGGCGCTGGTCCGTCGTGGTCTGCGGTATGTGGCGCCCGCGCAGCGTGGCGGGTCCCTGGCGGCGCGCCCGCCGGCGCGGCTCGGAGTTGAGGCCCATGGTGTGTTAACGGTAGCCCGGTACCGCTGGTGGCCTGGCCAGGCGCGCGGTCAGCCGCTCACGCCGTGGTCGCGGAGGATGTCGTTCAGCGCGAGTTTGTCATGAATGCTGCCCTCCGGCAGGCGCTTGAGCACCAGCATGCACGGCAGGCCGAACTCACCGCCGGGGAAGCTGCGCGTCCGCGTGCCGCCGACGCAGACCGACCACTCCGGCGCCTCGCCGCGCGGCAGCTCCTCGCCGGTCTGCACGTCGATCACGACCGTGCTGCGGGTGAGGATCGTGCCCGAGCCGAGCTTGGCGCCGCGCCGGACCCGGGCGCCCTCGACGACCATGCTGCGGGACCCGATGAACGCGTCGTCCTCGATCACCACCGGGACGGCGCTCGGCGGCTCCAGCACGCCGCCGATGCCCACGCCGCCGGACAGGTGCACGTTCCGGCCGATCTGCGCGCACGACCCGACGGTGGCCCAGGTGTCCACCATCGTGCCCGCGTCGACGTAGCCGCCGATGTTGACGAACGACGGCATGAGCACGACCCCGGGCGCGAGGTAGCAGCCCCAGCGGGCGATGGCGCCGGGCACCACCCGGACCCCGTCCAGCCGGGTCTTCAGCGGCACCCGGTCGTGGTAGCGGAAGTCGCCGGCCTGCGACTCCTGCATCGGGAGCAGCCGGAACGCCAGCAGGATCGCGCGCTTGGCGCGTTCGTCCACCACGATCTCGCCGGTCACCGGGTCCGGCCAGGCGACCCTGGCGGTGCCTTCGTCCAGCGCGTCCACCGCGGCGATGACCGCGGCTCTGGCGGCGGAGTCGTCCGGGCTCAGCCCGGCGCGCTCCTGCCACAGCTCGTCGATCTGCGGCGATAGCGTGCTGCCGCCGGATCCGGCCGGCGCCGCGGGCAACTGGCTCATGGCGACGCAGCCTATCCGGCGGTCGGGGGCCGGTACGGTCTGATGCTGTGCCGAACAGACGCTCACGGTCGCTCCGCGTGGCGGCGGTCGTGGCCGCGCTGGCGGTGCTGGCGACGGTGGCAGCGGTCGGCGGGTACCTGGCCTACCACCACATCGCGCGGGCGGAGAACGGCTGCCAGGCGGTCGGCAGGCACGTCGTCGCGCTCGACACCGAGCAGGCGGCGATCGCGGCGACGATCGCCGGGGTCGCCGACGCGCGCAGGCTTCCGCCGGGGGCGGTCACCATCGCCTACGCGACCGCCATGCAGGAATCGAAGATGCACAACCTGCCGAGCGGCGACCTGGACTCGGTCGGCGTGTTCCAGCAGCGGCCGTCGCAGGGCTGGGGCAGGCCCCGCCAGCTCGCCGACCCGGTGTACGCGACCGGCAGGTTCTTCGCGGCGCTCGTCCGGGTGCCGCGCTACCTGCGCATTCCGCTCTACCGGGCGGCGCAGGACGTGCAGCACAGCGCGGACGGCTACGCCTACACGAACTACCAGGTGCAGGCGGCGAGCATGTCCCGCGCGTTCACCGGCGGGCGGCCGCACGCGGTGTGGTGCTGGTTCTCCGCCAGCGGCCCGAAGCCGGCACAGGTCGGGGCCATCCGGCGGCAGCTGGTGCGGACGTTCGGGAACCTCGCGGTGCGGCAGGTGAACACGGCGTCTGATCCGGCGGCAGCCGTTCGGATAGCTCATCGCTCAGCGGGCTGGACCGTGGCAAGCTGGCTGGTGACACACGCCACGGCGTACGGGATCAGCGACGTGCGCTACGCCGGCTACCGATGGAGCGAGACGGCAGGCAGCAAGGGCTGGACGCGCGATCGCTCCGCGCCCTCCGGTAGCGTCGAACTGCGCTGATACCCTACCGGCCAGGGCCGGACGAAAGAGGAGTTCACACGTGACGTACATCATCGCGCAGCCCTGCGTCGATGTGCTCGACAAGTCATGCATCGAAGAGTGCCCCGTGGACTGCATCTACGAGGGCGAGCGCATGCTCTATATCCACCCGGATGAGTGCGTGGACTGCGGTGCGTGCGAGCCCGTCTGCCCGGTGGAGGCGATCTACTACGAGGACGACGTTCCGGAGCAGTGGAAGGACTACTACAAGGCCAACGTCGAGTTCTTCGAGGACATCGGCTCGCCGGGCGGCGCGTCGAAGGTAGGCAAGATCAATAAGGATCACCCGCTCGTCGCCGTGCTGCCGCCGCAGGGAGACGAGAGCTGACGCTCGCCGGCCGGCTGCCGCGGTTCGGCTGGGACCTGCTCGCCCCGTACCGGGACAAGGCGGGCGAGCACCCGGGCGGGATCGTGGATCTGTCGGTCGGGACGCCCGTGGACCCGGTGCCGCGGGCGATCCAGGACGCGCTGGCCCTGGCGGCTGACTATCCCGGCTACCCCCTGACGCACGGCACGGGGCGGCTGCGCTCGGCGGCCGCGGACTGGCTCGCCCGCGCGCACGGGGTGACCGTCGCGCCGGACGCGGTGCTGCCGGTGATCGGCACCAAGGAGTTCATCGCCTGGCTGCCGGCGCTATTGGGCTGCGGGCCCGGTGACACCGTGGTGCATCCCGAGCTGGCCTACCCGACGTACGGCATCGGCGCGCTGCTGGCCGGCGCGGAGGTGGTGGCCGCGGACGGGCTCGTGTCGCTCGGCCCCGCGCGGGTGCGGCTGGTCTGGGTGAACTCCCCGGCCAACCCCACCGGCCGGGTGCTGCCGGTGGCGCACCTGGCGGCTCGGGTCGGCTGGGCGCGGTCGCGCGGCGCCGTGCTGGCCTCCGACGAGTGCTACATCGATCTCGGGTACGAGGCGGATCCGGTGTCCGTGCTGCACCCCTCCGCTTGCGGCGGGTCACACCGCGGGCTGCTCGGCGTGTACTCGCTGTCCAAGCGGTCCAACCTGGCCGGGTACCGGGCCGGGTTCGTCACCGGCGACCCGGACCTGGTCGGCGAGCTGCTGGAGGTCCGGCGGCACGCCGGGATGATCATGCCGGGGCCGGTCCAGGCGGCGATGACGGCGGCGCTGGACGACGACGCGCACGCGGCGGAGCAGCGGGACCGGTACGCGGCGCGGCGGGCATTGCTGCGGCCCGCGCTGGAGGCCGCCGGCTGGCGGATCGAGCACTCCCAGGCCGGGCTGTACCTGTGGGCGTCCCGCCCCGGCGACGACTGCTGGGCCTCGGTCGGCGCGCTGGCCGAGGCCGGCATCCTCGTCGCGCCCGGCGACTTCTACGGCCCGGCCGGCGCGCGGCACGTCAGGGTGGCGCTGACCGCGACCGACGAGCGCATCCGCTCCGCCGCCGCCCGCCTGTCCGCCCTGTAGCCCCCCGGCCAACGGGTCTCGGGGCCCGGGGGTCGGCCGGAGCGCTTCGCCAGCACTTTCCATGCGGAACGTCGCCGCGAACCAGGGCAAAGCGGGACAAAAAATCTACGTTCCGCGTGGAAAGACGAGATGATCATGAATTGACCACCTGGCGGAACCATCCGCGGACGGGCTGCGTCCGAATGGCAGCAACCTTCACCAGCCGGAGACCTGCCATGGCTATCACCCTTACTCCCGCGCAACGGGCGGCCGCCGTCGGCGTCGCCGCCGCCGGACTCCTGATCGGCGCGTTCGCGCTCGGTGCCGGGCAGTCGCGTGCCGCGCCGTCGTCGCCGTCCGGTATATCGCTGACGTCGTCGGCCACGCCGGCCAGATCGGCAGGCGCGGGCCGGATCACCGTGAGCGGCACGGGCGATGTCACCGGCACGCCGAACCAGCTGGTCCTGTCGATGGGCGTTCAGGTCAACTCGTCGTCGGTGGGGTCGGCTTTGTCGGGAGCGAACCAGGCTGTGCGCGCGGTGACCGGTGCGCTGGAGCGCAGCGGCGTCCGGGCTGCCGGCATTCAGACCGCCGACCTGTACATCCAGCCGAGCTACCAGGGCAACTCGCAAGTCGCTACGGGCTATGACGTCAGCGAGTCCCTCACCGCCACGCTGAACAACCTGGGGGCCGCCGGCGCGCAGATCCAGGCCGCGGCCCGGGCCGGCGGCAACGCCACGACTGTGGACGGGGTGTCGCTGAACCTCAGCGACACCGGCGCTCTGCTGGCGTCGGCGCGGGCCAGGGCCGTGGCCGACGCGAGGGCGAAGGCGACCCAGTACGCCAGGGCGGCCGGGCAACGGCTCGGGCCGATGATCAGCGTCACCGAGCAGACCGCGCCCGGGCCCTTCCCGTTCTTCGCGGCGAACGCGGCCGCTGCTTCGGGCAAGGCAGCCTCAGTACCGATCTCGCCGGGCAGCCAGAAGCTGAGCGTCACGGTCACCGTGGTCTACGCCATGAGCTGAGCGGTCAGCCGGCCCGGCC
>Ga0070706_100007278_pt1 | contig 10391 bp, 9 predicted proteins | sample KBSK5501metaG_FD_65476 | JGI IMG/M metagenome (GOLD analysis project Ga0070706, IMG submission 65476) | Corn, switchgrass and miscanthus rhizosphere microbial communities from Kellogg Biological Station, Michigan, USA - KBS K5-50-1 metaG | ecosystem: Host-associated > Plants > Roots >...
CCGCCGGTTCCCAGCTCGAGCGCGACCGCCGTCGTATTGAGGACGACCTTGTCGCCGACCGCGACGGGGCCGGTGAGCGTTTGGTACGCGATCGCGGGCGCGCGCGCGCCGTCAACCTCGACGATAAGGTCGGCCAGCCCGTTCCCTGTTGCGCGCGCTTCGACGACCGTGCCACGACGGATCTGGATCATGCCTCAGGCTACCCGGCGCCAGATTACCCGGCTGTCAGGGCGCCGACGCGCCGGATCAGCGCGATCGGCGTCTGCTGGCGACCCTGGCCCAGCGGGTTGTCTCTGAACAATTCGACGAGCAGCCCTCGGTCCACGTCCTCGCTCGCGCCGAGGATGTTCACGCCGATGTCGTTCGCGTCGATCACCGCGACGCCGATCGGTCCGCCTGCGCCGGCGCTCAGCGAAGAAGCCAAGCGGCGCGCAACCCCGTCGGGGTCGGCCGGCGCCTTCTTCGCGTGCGTGTTGTACGGCGGCAGGGTGCCCGGCGTCGGCCCGTCGATGGCGGCGGCCTGTGGTCCTGCGACACGGTAGAAGACGCCGCGGATGCCCAACGGGCGCGTGAGCGCTGCGGCCACGGCGGCGAGCAAGATACGGAAGACACCGGCCTCTTCGATCGCCAGCTGCATCGTCTGCGGCATGCCCAGCCCGATCCCGACCGGCGTCTTGCCGACGAAGCGCGCGAGCAGCCGTGCGAGCGAAGACGCGCGCACCTGATCCACAGGGAACGACCGGCCTTGGGAAACGGCGACTGCTTTCTCGCTGATCGCAACGGTGTCGCCGGCTCGCAGGTCGTGATCGACGAGAGCTTTCTCGACGGTGGCCTGAATATCGTCGCCGGACGCGATGAGCGGCGACCGCACCGGGATGCGCGCGTAGGTCGCTTCGTCCAAACCTGCAATCGCGAAGAGGTGCCTGCCCGGGTTCGGCGCGAACGTCGCGAGCAAGCGCGCGGCTTCCTCCGTTCCCACCATGCGCGCGGCCAGCTCGTCGCCATACCGCGTGAACGATGGGGTCGTTTCCTTGCGCAGATCGCGCGCCTTGCGGTCGCCGAAGTACACACGCAGCCAGAGCTCGACATTGATCGCGCGCCAGAAGAACATCGAGTCATCGATCTCGCCGTCGCACGCGCGCCGAAACGCGTCGGCGACCGCAAGACCGTTCCAGTAGGGGCGCGCGCCGAACGCGGGGGAGCGGAACAGGCTCTGGATGATCGCGCGGCGCGCGCGCAACCAGCGCATCTCCGGGGTCGTGAATCCGACCTTCCACCTTCGCGTGCGGATCTTCTCGGGCAGCGCGTCGCGCAGCCCTTCGCGCAAGATCGCCCGGCTCCAGCCGTCCCGGATGATCGCGCTCGGTGGCAGGCGGAACACCCACTCGACGAGCTCTTGATCGAGGAACGGGATCCGGGACTCGATCGAATGCGCCATCGAGTTGCGGTCCTCGTATCGGAGAAGCGACGGAAGGCTGTAGGTCGTGAGGTCTTGCAGGAGCCGCTTCTTCAGGTCTGCCTGCACGCGGTGGTCTTGGGGTGGCGTGCGCGACGAGAGGTATTCGGGCCGCAGGAGCGTGCGTTCGTCGAACGCTTTGCGGCGCTGGCTCAGCCGCCTCTTGATCAGCGGCTTGAGCACGTCGCGCGCGGCCCACGCCTCACGCGCGAACGCGCCGTACTTCCGCTCACGCAAGAGCTGCTTCAGATACACGTAGTGATACGGCACGTATCCGGCAAGCAGCTCGTCTCCTGCTTGTCCGTCGAGCAGGACCTTGACCTTCGGCGCCGCGAGACGCATCACGCACCACTGCGCGTACGGCCCCGTCGACACGATCGGTTCTTCCGTGTGCCAGACGAACTCTTCGATGTCGTCGAAGAAGACCTCCGATGTTGGGTTGACGTAGTTCTTCTCCGCGCCGGTCGCCTCCAGCTCGGTCTCGATGAACTCGCGCTCGTCGATCGGATCGCCGTCGAAAACAGCGGAGAATGTCTTGAGCCGGTCGCCGAGCGACACGGCGTCGGGGACGTGCTTCCGAAGAAGCTGGGTCATGACCGACACGATCGACGACGAGTCGAGGCCGCCGGACAGACACGTCCCGACCGGGACGTCGGCGACCAGACGCCGCTCGACGGACGTTTCGAACCGGCGGCGGAACTCGGCAGGGTCCGGTCGCGCGTCGGTCCCGAGAGACGGCGTCCAGTAGGTGTGCTCGCGGACGCCATCGGCGTCGATCTCGACGTAGGTGGCCGCGCGCACTTGGTTCACCCCAGCGAAGAACGTCCCGCCGGTGTGGTCGTGCAGGCCTTTGATCAGGTACTCGTAGATCAGCTGCTCATTGGGCTTCGCGCCGAAGGCTGGGTCCTGCAGGATCGCCTTGATCTCGGAGGCGAAAAGGATGCGGTCTCCCGCGCGCGCCCAGTGCAGCGGCTTGATCCCGAAATGGTCGCGACCGAGCACGAGCTTCGGTTTATCGCCGCGCAGGTCGAGGATCCCGACCGCCCACATCCCGTTGAACCGCGTGAAACATTCGGGCCCAAACTGCTCGTACGCGTGCACGATCGCTTCGGTGTCCGAATCCGTTCTGAAGGTGTGGCCGGCCGTTTCGAGCTGCGCGCGCAGCTCTCGGAAGTTGTAAACCTCGCCGTTGAAGACGATCTGGACGAGACCGTCTTCATTTCCCATCGGCTGGGCACCGTGCTCAAGATCGATGATCGACAGACGACGGAAGGCGAGGCTGGCATGTTCGGTCTCAAAGAAGCCGTCGTCGTCGGGGCCGCGGTGTTGTTGCACGCGAGCCATCGCTTCGAGCAGCTCTCGGTCCGGTGGGCCCCAAAAGCCCGCGATACCGCACATGCCAACACCTCAGGAGATAGAGACGGGTGATCTGATCCATTATGACGTACCCCAACACCCGTCGGACGCACCACACGTCTCGCCCCGAACGGCGGCAGTAGACTCGATATCCATGGCCGGCAACGACAAGATCGAGCGTCTTTTCAACCTGATTTCGCTTTTGCTCGACACGCGACGACCGCTCACCGTCAACGACATACGCGAGAAGATCCCGAGCTACGGGGACCACACCGATGACGCGTTCCATCGCATGTTCGAGCGCGACAAGAACGACGTCCGCGATCTCGGATTCGTGATCGAGCAGGAAGACATCGACGCGTGGGGCGAGACCGGGTACCGCATCCGCCGGCAAGAGGCGTTGCTCGACGATCCGGGGTTCGCGCCCGACGAGATGGCCGCACTTTCGCTGGCCGCGCAGGCCTGGGGTGGGGGAGCGGACGGCTCGCTCGGCCTGCTGAAACTGTCCGTCGGTTCGGGGGTCGCCGAGCCGGGGTCGACCGGCTGGCTGTTGCCGCGCGTCACGCTGGACCGAAACATCGCTGTGTTGTTCGAGGCGATCGTGGGGCGCAAGCGCGTGCGCTTCGAGTACAGGACCGGCGGCGGGGGAGAGCCGCATGCGCGCGAGATCGAGCCGCACGGTCTGTACCACCGCGGCACGTGGTACCTCGCCGGCTACGACCGCGCGCGCGATGCTTTACGCAACTTCAAGCTGGCGCGCGTCGCCGGTCCGATCGAGCTCACGCCCGGACGCGGACCCGACTTCGAGCCGCCTTCGAAGGCCGAGCTCGGGATCCCGCACGGGCCGTGGGAAGGCGAAACCGAAGGCGTTGCGCGCGTGGCGTTCTCCCCGGATACCGCCTGGTGGGCGGAGCGGCGCACGGGCGCGCGCCGTATCGAAGAGCGAGGCGACGGGTGGGTGACCCTCGAGATGCCGGTAGCCGAGATGGACTCCTTCGCCGGGTGGGTGGCCGGCTTCGCGGATGCGGCCGTCGCGCTCGAGCCGCCCGAGCTTCGCGCGGCGGTCGCCGCGCGGCTGCAGCCTCTGGCCGCACGAAGGTCGCGCGATGCCGGCTGAGCGGACCACGGAACGGCTCAAGCGCATACTCGTCCTGGTCCCTTGGGTCATGGCCCATCAGGAGGCAACGGTGTCAGAGGTGTGCGAGCGGTTCGGCATCACACGGGACGAGCTGGCGAGCGACGTCGACGTCTTGATGATGTGCGGGCTGCCGCCGTTCGGGCCGGGCGACCTCATCGAGGCGTTCATCGAGGAAGACCATGTGCAGATCGGGATGGCCGACTATCTGACGAAACCGCCTCGCTTGACGCGCGCGGAGGCGATCGCGCTCCTCGTCATGGGGCGCGCGGTGGCCGCATTGCCCGGGATGGAAGAAGCTGCGTCGTTGCGCAATGCACTTGGGAAGCTCGCCGGCGCCGTCTCGCCCGGTGAAGCGGAGCGGGCGACCGAGCTGGCCGCACGCGTCGCGGTCGAGCTTGGCGCCGCCGGAGACGACTTGCTTGCCGGCCTGCGGCATGCCGTCGACGAACATCGCCGGCTCCGCATCACGTACTACACGTCGGGTCGCGACGAGATGACCGAGCGGGATATCGATCCGCTGCTCTTGTGCGCGTCGCTTGGCTACTGGTACGTGATCGCGGTCGACCACAAGAGCGGGGAGGAGCGAACGTTCCGGGTCGATCGGATCCGCGACGCGGTCCCGACGGCGGACGTGTTCACGCCGCCGCCGGGCTTCGATCCGTCGCGCTACACCGACGGTCCGTTCTTCACGCCGTCGTCGCGCGACCTCCTCGTCACGCTGGATCTTGATCCCGAGGCGGCGTGGATCCGCGAGGTCGTGCCGTTCGAGCACGAGAAAGAGCTGCCCGGCGGGCGATATCGTATCGAGCTGCGGACGCCACACCTCGCGTGGCTCGTGCGTCTGCTGCTCTCCGCTGGTGAAGCTTCGCACGTCGTGGAACCGGCGGAACTGCAAGAAGCCGTTCGAGATGCGGCTGCGCGCGCGCTCGCGCTCTACGAGCGCTGAGGGTCGATCGACTTCCGGGGAAGCGTGACGGAGAACGTCGAACCCTTCGCAAGCACGCTCTCCACGTCGATGCGACCGCCGAGCGCTTCCGCAAGGGTGTGGCAGACGTACAAGCCGATTCCCGTTCCGCCGGACTCGCGCGTGCTCGTCGAGTCGATCTGTGTGAACGGTTCGAAGATCCGCTCGAGGTCACCGGAGTAGATCCCGACTCCCTCGTCGACGACGTCGAGCCTCACCGTGTTCTCCTCGGCGACGATGCGGACGCGGATCTCGGTTGTGTCGGCCGAATACTTGGCCGCGTTCTCGATGAGATGACCGATGATCTGCTCGATCTTCACACGGTCGGTGAAGATGGGCAGGTCGTTCCCGGGTCCATCGATCCGGATCGTGCGGGTCGGATGATGCCGTCCGGCCTCGGCCACGACGTCGGCCGTGATCGCAACGATGTCGTCCCACGCGAGATGAAGCAACGGGCGATGGTTCTCGATCCGCGAGACGTAAAGCAGGTCTTCGATGAGCCGCTCGAGTCGTTCGCTGTTCTGCAGGATCGACTGAGCTGCCTCGTCTCTCACCTCTGGGCGCAAACGGGCGCCGTGATGCGCGAGCGTCGAGGCGAAGCCCCTGATGTTCGTCAGCGGTGTCCGAAGCTCGTGGCCGATCACCGCGAGGAAGTCGGCCTTGCGCCGTTCGATCTCCCGCTGCGCCGAGACGTCGGTGCACACGAGCACGCGCCCGCCTGCACCGCGGCCGGTGTTTGCCGTTGCGGCGGTGACGTGGAGAACCCGTTCCTCCGAGCCGATCGCGACGGTGAGCTCGGCGTCGACACCTTCGCTCGTGCCGAGGACGAGGTCCTCGAGCTCTTCCGGAAGCTTCCCCGCCGCCGGCTGCCCGAGCTCGAACTCCGGTGACAGCCTGAACATCATGGCTGCGGCCGGATTGATCGATCGGAAGCGATCCTCTTCGTCGATCATGATGATCGGAAGGTCGAGGCTCGTGACGATCGTCGTCAGCTCTTCTTCGCGACCGGCGACCGCGCGGTGGAGCAGTGCGTTCGAGAGGGCCAGCCCCGCCTGCGTGCCGAACGCGCCCAGCAGGTCGCGGATCTCTGGATCCACGTCGTCTTCGAGCGCGACGCCCAGTATGCCGTCCGAGCGCCCGTCGGCGGTGCGGAGCGGCACAAGCGCCAGCGCGCGCCCCGCACAATTGTCGCCGAGCGGGGAGAGCACCGGATCGGCCGATACGTCCGTCACGATCTTGAGACCGGACGGTGGCGTGAACCGCCGGAACCCGGGGGAGGACAGCACCGCACGCAGTGCGTCGCGCGAGACGCCGGCATATCGGGCCAGCTCGAGCGGCCCTCCGTCACCCGCCGTCACGCATATGAAAGCCGTGTCCGTTCCCGCGATCGTCATCGTCTCCTTGAGGATCGTCGCTGCAACCTCTTGCACGTCGAGTGAACCGGCCAGCCGCACGGTGGCACCGCGGAGCATCTCGACCTCCACGGCCCGGCGGCTCGATTCGGCGAGGAGGCGCGCATTCGTGATCGCAAGCGTTGCCGTTTCTGCGAAGAGCGTTGCGACACGGAGAGCGTCGTCCGCAAACGAAGAGCCAGGCTTCATCTTGTTCGCGCTCAGAACGCCTATCGTTTCCGAGCCCGAACGAAGCGGAACGCAGATCGCGCTGTAGATCTTGCGCGACTTCGGGACGTGTCCCGAGAAGCGGCCGATGTCGACCGCGCCGGGAAGGAGGAGTGCTTGTCCGGTCACGGCGACGGTGCCGGCGATGCCCTGTCCGAGCGCCAGCACCTCTCTTCTCTGTTCGGGCTCGAGCCCACGCGAGGCGACGATCACGAGCGTCATCGTCGCGGGATCGATCAGCTGGACCGACCCTTCATCTCCCCCGAGGAGCCCGAGCGTGGCGTCGAGGATCGCTTCGAGCGACGCGTCGAGGTCGTTATGCGCCGACGCCGCCCGCGTCGCGATGAGAAGCGCGTCGATCTCGTCGTGACGCGGAAGGGGGTCTGACTGTCGTCTCGCGAGCCTCATACGGCCTGTGCAGCCTCCCGAACCGGAGCAACAGGCAGCGTGAAGGTGAACGTCGAGCCCTCGCCCAGCGTGCTATCGACCCACACACGGCCCCCGTGAGCCACGACGAAGCCCTTCACGATGAACAGGCCCAGGCCGGTTCCGGGGATATCGGTCGTGGAGGCGGACGGGAGGCGAGCGAACTTCTGGAAGAGGTTCGGGATCTCTTCGGGCGCGATTCCATCCCCGTGATCTCGCACCGAGACCCGCACCTCCGGGCCTTCGGTTCCGATCGAAACTTCAACGGGGGCGCTCGGCATGGAGTACTTCACCGCGTTGTCGATGAGGTTGATCAGGATCTCTTCGAGCTTGTGCGGGTCTGCAAGGACGGGGGAGATCGTGGTGCCCGTATGGTCGACCACGATCTGGCGCCCGGTCCACTTCGTTCGGAACTGATCGAGCAGCCCTGCAACCGTGTCCTCGATGTCGAGCGCGCGCGGCTCGAGCGTGACCCGGCCGGCGTCGATGCGCGAAACCTGCATGAGGTCCTCGACGAGGTGGGCGAGCCGGTTGGACTGCTCGTTCACCATGGAGAGATATTCGTTCTTCCGTTCATCGGTCAGCATGTCCGCTTTCAACATGAGCGTGCGCGTGAACCCTTTGATCGCCGTCAGTGGATTGCGCAGCTCGTGCGCCGCCATCGAGACGAAGTCTCGATGCATGCGCTCCTGTTCCTTCTGCTCGGCGATGTCGCGAAGGTTGACGAGGATCGCACCTGTTTCATCCCCGTCGCGGAGCGGACTGAATGTTCCGCTGACCCAGCGCTCCTTGGCCTCGCCGACCAGTAGGCGTAGCTCCACCCCGGCGCGCGCGATCCCATCGGCCGCCGCGACGTGTACAGGATGCAGCGCGCCGTCGAGCGGCGTCCCATCGGCGGTTGCGAATCGGAATATCGCTTCGGCGCGCTTGCCCAGAGCTTCGCTCTCGGGAAGCGCGCACAGATTCTCCATCGATCGGTTGAAACGGATGATGCGAAAGTCTTTGTCGATCACGGCGATGCCATCGGCCGAGCCGTCCAGCAACGCAGCGTTCGTATCGCGTTCGCGCATGAGGTCGTGGAGGTACTTGAGTCGTGTGCCCATCTGTTCGGCGTCGACCTGTTCGCGAAGCAAGCGCTCCGCCAGCCGGTGAAGATGCCGCTCGCGGTCGATCGCGTACATCGTGAACGCAGTGACGAGCCCGCCGAGCCCGATCGCGAGGAGCGCGCGTGACGGCAAGAAGGTCACGGTCGATGCCGGTGTCGCGCCCGTTGCAACAAAGATCAACGCGCCGGCAAGCCCGCCGATGATGACGAACGCGACGGCCCAAAGCTGCCACTGCGCTCGAACGACGTCATTGCGATCCCGCACGCCAAAAACCTCCTCGTCCCAGATGATGTATCGGCCCGGGAACAGGCCTGGTGAAGCCGCAGAGGGTGGTCGCTGCTCTCGAGCGGGGGAGCGTCCCGCCAAAGGCCGGATCGGGGCCGTCTAGTCCCAAAAACCCATGCGCCGTGGACGCCGAAAGGGGGGCTTTTCGCCCAAGGCCTTGGAAGGGCTAAAGCAGCGGAGGTGGGTGCCGATACTCGGGTCAGATGGCACACAGGAAGAAACCGGAGGCACGGGTGACGACGATTCGGGCAACCTGCCCAACGTGTGGTGAGGTGGAGCTCACGCCGGATGACATCGAGCTCCGCGTCTGCACGCACGCGCCCGCCTCCTATTACCAGTTCATCTGCCCGCTGTGCTCGGAAGAGGTTCAGAAGCCGGCGGACGATCGCGTGGTACAGCTCCTTATCTCCGGCGGCGTCCCGGCCACCGTGTGGGAGCTTCCCCAGGAAGTTCGCGAGACCCACGAGGGACCCATCCTCACCACAGATGACCTGCTGGACTTCCACTTGCTGCTCGAGCAGCCCGACTGGTTCGAGAGTCTCCTGAAGGTCTCCACCCGCTCCTAACGCTTTCCGCCTCCTTTCGATCCGCCGGTAGGATGCGCTCGTGGCAATCCTTGCGCTCGGCACCCCCGCCTACGTCATCCTGACGGTGTTTCTGCTCTTCGCCCTTTGTGTGCTCGTCACGTACACGTTCTCCCTTGTTCGCCACGCGAAGTCGCTCGCGGCTGATGCCAAGCGAGCCGGCGAGCGCCTCAGTGATGCCGCGCGCGACGTGGAGACGCAGGTGCAGGCCATGTCGGAAAAGACCGGCGGGCTAGGAGAGCGCCGGCGCGGTCCCGGCCGAGGCCCCCGGGTGTAGGATTCGTGCTTGAGGAGGGCGTTCCGGCTCTCCGGAGGACGACCCCATGTTCGCAGAGATCGGCCCTTGGGAGATCGGCGGCCTGGTCTTGCTCGCCATCATCCTCTTCGGTGCCAAGAAGCTGCCCGAGATCGGGAAAGGCCTCGGCAAGGGTCTCAGGGAATTCCGGGACGCCACGAAAGGCTTGACCGACGATGAACGGTCGAGCGCGGAAAACAAGCCCGCCGTGCCTCCCGCGAAGGACGAAAGCGGAACGGGCGGGCCCACCACCGGGGCATAGCTCCGGACTTGTTCTCACGCGTTCGAGCGCGCCTGCGGAAGCGGCGCAGCGCACCCGCCGGCCACATGACCCTGGTCGAGCACCTCGAGGAGCTGCGCTACCGACTCTTCGTCTGCGTCGGCGCCTACGTCGTGATGGCGATCGTCGCCTACTTTCTGTACAGGCCGATCCTGTCCCTCATGCTCCACCCGCTTCACCACTCGGGGCAGGTCGGGAAGATAAACGGGGCCAACCTCTCGGTCTACCTCGGCGGTATCGCGACCGGCTTCATCCTCCGGCTTAAGACTTCTGCGTTTGCGGGACTCGTCTTCGCCCTCCCCGTGTTGCTGTACCAGCTCTGGCGATTCGTAACGCCGGGTCTCGAGCCGCGGGAGCGGAAGTTCGTCATCCCATTCATCATTTCCGCCCTGGCGCTGTTCGTTTTGGGCGGCTACATCGCGTTCCTCATCTTGCCGCTCGGGATCCACTGGCTGCTCGGCTTCGTCGCACCGGCGCAGCCGTTGATCCAGCTGACTGAATACATGTCCTTCGTGTTCCTGTTGATCCTCGCCTTCGGCATCTCGTTCGAGTTCCCCCTGCTCCTGGTCTCCCTTGCGGGTGTGGGGATCCTCAGCTCGCGGCAGCTCGGCTCGTTTCGCCGGGGCGCCATCCTCACGGCCTTCATCATCGCCGCCGTCGCAACGCCTTCCCAGGATCCCATCAGCCAGGTAGTGATGGCCGTTCCGCTGTATATCCTGTACGAGTTATCCATCCTCGTTATCCGGTACGGCCTCAAGAGGTGATCGTGTGGCAACGAAGAGCAGACCGCGCGCGAAAGGTGGCGCCGCCCCCGGCGCTCCGAAGCCGAAGATAGAGCCCCGCAAGACGCCGCTGATGCGGCGCACGTGGTTCCGGCGGACC
>Ga0070706_100007282_pt1 | contig 10387 bp, 7 predicted proteins | sample KBSK5501metaG_FD_65476 | JGI IMG/M metagenome (GOLD analysis project Ga0070706, IMG submission 65476) | Corn, switchgrass and miscanthus rhizosphere microbial communities from Kellogg Biological Station, Michigan, USA - KBS K5-50-1 metaG | ecosystem: Host-associated > Plants > Roots >...
TACTTCGACATGGGCGGCCACCGCTTCTTCACCAAGGTCGAGGAGGTGAAGAAGACGTGGGACGAGGTCCTGAAGACCGATTTCCTCCGCCGGCCGCGGCTGTCGCGGATCTACTACGAGCGGAAGTTCTTCCATTACCCATTGAAAGCATTCAACGCTCTCGCCGGCCTCGGCCTGTGGGAGAGTGTCCTCATCCTCTTCAGCTACATCCGCTGGCAGTTGTTTCCGTATCGTCGTGAGGAGACGTTCGATCAGTGGGTGACCAATCGCTTCGGCCGACGACTCTTCCTCACGTTCTTCAAGACCTACACGGAGAAGGTCTGGGGAATTCCGTGCTCGGAACTGAAGGCGGAATGGGCGGCCCAGCGGATCAAGGATCTCTCGCTGAAGACAGCATTGATGAGTATGTTCCTGAAGCCCCGCCAGGCGATCAAGACGCTGATCGAGGAGTTCGACTATCCTCGCTTGGGCCCTGGGATGATGTGGCAAGCCATGGCGGAAGAGGTCGAACGCCGTCAGGGAGCGGTTCTCCTGAACTGCGACGTGGTGCGCGTGAAGCGGACCGGCAACCGCATCGACGGCGTGGTGGTAGACCGAGATGGGTGTACGGAAACGATCGAGGGAACGGACTTCATCTCCAGCATGCCGGTCACGGAGCTGGTCCGGAAGCTGCATCCTCCTGCGCCCCCCCCGATCTTCGAGGCTGCCGGGCACCTGAAGTACCGGGATTTTCTCACCGTCGTTCTGATCGTGAAGAAGCGCGACCTGTTCCCCGACAACTGGATCTACGTCCACGATCCAAGTGTTCGAGTGGGTCGGATCCAGAACTTCAAGAACTGGAGTCCGTACATGGTCCCGGATCCAGAGAAGTCGAGTCTGGGCCTCGAGTACTTCTGCACAGAGGGTGACGACCTCTGGAACATGCCGGACGCCGAACTGATCGAGCTCGGCAAGCGCGAGACCGCGTCGATCGGGCTGATCAGACCGGAGGATGTCGAGGATGGGTGCGTCGTCCGGGTGCCGAAGGCGTACCCCATATACGACGCGGAGTACCGCGACTACCTGGCGACGGTGCGAGAGTTCGTCGACGCACTGGACAACTGCCAGACGATCGGTCGGAACGGGCTGCACCGGTACAACAACCAGGACCATGCAATGCTCACCGGCATGCTGGCCGTGCGGAACATGATGCTAGGTGAGCGCAACAACCTGTGGAGCGTCAACACCGACCAGGAGTATCACGAAGAGATCCGGTCAGAGACGACCGTCCAAACGCATGATCTCGACGAGCTGGTCGAGGGCGTGCTGGAGCAGGTGTTCCTGAAGCTCGACCGCATCGCGCTGGGCCTGTCGGCCGGTACGATGAGCGCCCTCCTACTGTTTCTCATGACCCTGACTCTCGTGTTCAAGGGCGGGGACGTGGTCGGGCCGCGACTCGGCCTTCTTAGCGAGTTCCTGCCAGGGTATTCGGTGACCACGGCGGGTAGTGTGGTTGGTTTGGCGTACGGATTCGTGGTGGGCTTCATCGGTGGATGGACCTTCGGATTGCTGCGGAACGTCTCGGTCTTCCTGTACATGGCGGTGATCCAGCGACGGGCCGAGCTCCAGCAGTTGCGCAGGCCGCTGGACTATTTTTGATCGGGGAATGCGATGCAACATGATCCGTCCATCGCGGTTGCCGCATCGGGAGGTGCCATGAAGGCCGGCGGCAACGGGCTCGAGAAGGTCCTGCTGACGCGGGTCCTCCGTCTGAACGCGAAGATTCAGGGCGTGGTGATCGGGCTCCTGGCCGGGCTGGCCCTCTTCGTGGCCACCAACTGGCTCGTGCTCAAGGGGGGATCTGTGGTCGGCCCCCATCTCTCGCTACTAGGGCAGTACTTCATCGGGTACCGGGTCACTTTTGTCGGAAGCCTGATTGGGTTCGCCTACGCGTTCGTCTCCGGGTTCGTCGTCGGCTACGGATTCGCGACCCTCTACAACGTCTTCGCTGATCTGCACCAGCGGCGCGGGCGGAGAGCCGAGCGTGACCGAAGCTGAAGCCCGCGCCGATGCCCTGGCCCTGGTCGGGCGGCGGCGCGGGATCCGAAGGATCACCATCGGTTTCGGGCTGGCATTGGGGCTCGGGGGGATCGCGCTCTCCCCAACGGCGCTCTTGCACACCCTGTTGCCGGATGGGAGGGACTCGTCCTCAACGCTCGCACTCGGTGCGCGCCTGTTCACGTACATGCTCATGGTGCTGGGCGCCTACATCGCGGCGGCCGCCTGGTGGCTGCCTCCGCGCGTGGCATCGGCCGAGCGCGGGAGACGTTCCGAAGGGCCTTTCGTGGCCGTGATCCTGGTCGGGACCATCGGGCTCGCGGCGGCCCTGCGAGTGTATTCGTTGGACACGGGACTTTGGTACGACGAGATCCTGATGCACGTCCAGGAGTCGTCGAAGTCGTACGGCGAGATCTTCACCACGTACGATTCGAAGAATCAGCACTTTCTCTATACGCTGCTCGCCCGCCTGGCAATGGACTGCTTCGGGGACACCGCCTGGGCTCTTCGGCTCCCCGCCGCACTGTTCGGGGTCTTGGGCGTTGCTGCTCTTTACGCGTTCGCCCGCGAGGTCGCCGACGCCTCGGAGGCGCTGCTCGCCACCGCGCTGTTGGCGTTCTCGTACCACCACGTCTGGTTCAGCCAGAACGCCCGCGGGTACTCGGGCGTTCTGTTCTGGGCCCTCCTGTCGAGCGCGCTGCTCCTCCGGGCGCTCGGCGATGGTCGGCAACGCTGGTGGGCGCTGTATGCGGTAACGGTCGCTCTCGGCGTCTACACGCACATGACCATGGTGTTCGTGATGGCCGGCCACGCCCTGGTCTACCTCTCCACGATGTGGACGCGACGCGCGCAGCCCTGGCCCGCGCGCTGGGATGGCGTGCTGCTCGGCTTTCCCTTGGCCGGATTGCTCATCCTCCAGCTCCACGCGATCGTCCTTCCTCAGGTATTGACGGGCGTCGCAAACGAGTCGAGTGTGGTCACGACGTGGCGGAATCCTGCCTGGGCAATGATCGAGATTTTCCAGGGCCTGCAGATTGGGTTTTCCGGCCGCGTGGTCGGGCTAGTCGCTCTGGCGGTGTGCACGGTCGGCCTGGTGAGTTTTGTCCGGACGGCCCCGACCGTCGCCACGCTGCTGATCGTTCCGGTGGTTCTGTGCGCGACGATAGTGATCGGGAGCGGCCATCATGTATGGCCGCGCTTCTTCTTTTTCGCGTCCGGCTTTGCCGTTCTGATCGTTGTACGGGGCGCCATGGTGGTCGGCCGCTGGATCGGGACCGGCCTGGGGCTCGCGCCCGCTCGGGCGGTCCGGGCAGCCACCGTGGCCTCCCTCTTGCTGGTCGCCGGCGCCGCCGTCGCCCTACCACGCGCCTACGCTCCCAAGCAGGACTTCGAGGGCGCGTTGAAGTTTGTCGAAGCGAGCCGAGCGTCCGGCGACTCGGTGGTGACGGTCGGACTCGCGACGATGCCCTATCAGCGCTTCTACAAGGCGAACTGGGGAAGCGTCGAGAGCGTGGAGTCGCTGGAGGAAGTGCGATCCCGAGCCCCGCGGACGTGGCTCGTCTATACACTACCGCTCCATCTGGACGCGGTCTACCCCGATCTCATGGTCCGGATCAGGAATGAGTTTCAGGTCGTCCGGATCTTCCCGGGCACCCTTTCGGGCGGCGCGGTTATCGTCTGCCGATCGGAAGGGATACCGAGAAATGCGCGCGCCGGAGGCGTGTGATCGTGGAGCGACGGTTCAGCGAAAGCCAGGCCGATGCCGAACGGGGCGTATCGGTGGTGATTCCCGCCTACAACGAGGAGGCGGCGGTGGGCGCTCAGATCAAGGCGATCCGGCGCGTACTGTCCGTCGCCGGAACACCGCACGAGATCCTGGTCGTCGACGATGGCTCGAACGATCGGACAGCCGTCGAGGCAGTGGCCGCCCACGCGCGGGTGCTCCGGCATCCCGAGAATCGAGGCTACGGAGCGTCGATCAAGACGGGCATCAAGGCGGCCAGCCACGACCGGATCGTCATCATCGACGCCGACGGAACGTATCCGGCGGACGCGATCCCTGACCTGTTGACTGGACTCGACACCGCCGACATGGCGGTAGGGGCGCGGATCGGCCCTCGCGTGCACATCCCGCGGATCCGGCGGCCCGCGAAATGGGTTCTCGGCTGGCTGGCCAACCGCATCGCCGGCCGCAAGATTCTCGATCTCAACTCGGGGTTGCGGGCCTTCCGCCGCTCGTGCGTGGCGCCGTATTTCCCGCTGCTGTCGGATCGATTCTCGTTCACGACCACCGTGACGCTCGCCCTGATCGCGGACGACTATCACGTCGTGTATCACGTGATCGAGTACTACCCACGCATTGGACGCTCGAAGATCCGTCCCCGTCACTTCATGGAATTTATGATCCTGGTGGTCCGGATGGCCATGCTGTTCCAGCCTCTCAAGGTGTTCACGCCGCTCGGCGTCACATTCCTGGCCGGGGGTGTGACGAAGGTCGCCTTCGACATCTTGGCCCTGTTCAAGCGGGCGGATGCGGCCCACTGGTCGCTCATCTATCAGCCGGCTATCTCGACCTCGGCCCTCCTCATGCTGCTGGCCGGGCTCCAGTTGTTGGTCGTCGGGATGATGGCGGACAGTGTGCTGAGGCGGCTCGCGCAGCAGCGGGGTCCTCTGGAGCAATCCCGGGCGATCCGGATGGTCGAAGAGCAGGATCAACAGCCCACTGAGCGGCCCGACTGACCCCGATTCTTCGATCATGCCGCTGAATGAACCGATCCTGTTGCGCTTCGTTCTTCTCGCGGGGCTGCTCGCCCACAAGTTGCTGTGGGAGGTGCTCAAGCGCCGGAGAGCTCCGCGGCCGGCTTCGACCCGCGGGCCCCTCGGGCCGCTGACGATCGCGACGAAGGCGGTGAAGATGCTCGTGCTGCTCTTCCTCGTCGTGCAGACCCTGTTTCTCGATGTACTACCAATCACCGCCGCGCGTGGTGCCCTGTGGGGTGCCGGGCTGGTCCTCTTCCTGACTGGGCTCGTCATGGCGGTGACGGGACGACTTCAACTGGGGCGGAACTGGGTGGACCTCGAGGACTACACGGTTCTGCCCGGCCAGGCCCTGGTCGCACGCGGCCTGTACCGGTATGTTCGCCATCCCATCTATGCCGGTGACATCATTCTCCTCATCGGGCTCCAGCTCGCGCTGAACTCGTGGCTCGTGCTCGGCGTGTTGCCGGTGGTCATCGTCGTGGTACGACAGGCTCGGGCCGAGGAGAACCTTCTGCTGCGCACATTACCTGGTTACCGCGAGTACTGCGGGCGAACGAAGCGTTTCATCCCCCTGGTCGTATGACGTCGACCCATGTCGTGATCCTGGGCGCCGGCCCAGCCGGACTCGGAGCGGCGTTCCGGCTCAGCCAGCGCCCCGCAACGCGGGTCACGGTGCTCGAGCGCAACCCCGTGGTCGGGGGCAACGCCGGCAGCTTCGATGTCGGTGGGCTCCGGGTCGACTATGGGAGCCATCGCCTGCATCCGGCCTGCGATCCGCGGATCCTCGCCGACATTCGAGAGTTGCTGGGCGCCGATCTGCTGGATCGCCCGCGACATGGGCGGATCAGAATACGCGGCCGCTGGATCCACTTCCCGCTCAAGCCGGTGGATCTTGCCTTGCGGCTGCCGCCGGGCTTCATCGTGGGTGTCGCGGGAGACCTTGTGCGGAAGGTGACGAAGCGTCGGCCACCGATGCCGCTCGCCGGCGAAAGCTTTGCCTCGGTGCTCGAAGCCGGCCTCGGCAGGACGATCTGTCGGGACTTCTACTTCCCATACGCCCGCAAGATCTGGGGCGCGCCACCCGAGGAGCTCGCGGCGGCTCAGGCGAAGCGCCGGGTGTCCGCAGGCTCGCTCGCCAAGATGCTCCGCAAGGTCTGGTCCGCGGTCCCGGGCGTGGGGCGATCCCGCGGGGGCCGCTTCTTCTATCCCCGTAACGGCTACGGCCAGATTTCCGATGCCTACTGCCGGGCCGCGCAGCGGGCCGGAGCGGACGTCCGACTGGAGGCACGCGTCCTCGAGATCGAGACACAGAACGGGACGGTGGTCGAGGTGCAGTACGAGCGCCATGGCGAGCGGTACCGGCTGGCCGCCGACCACGTCTGGTCGACGATTCCGCTGACGGTCCTGGCGCGCTGTTTGCGTCCCGCCCTGCCGGCCCAGATCCTTCAGGCCGCGGAAAGGCTGGAGTTCCGGGCGATGATCCTCGTGTATCTCGTGCTCGAGCAGGTCCAGTTCTCGGAGTACGACGCGCACTATTTCCCGGAGGCCGACATCGCGATATCCCGACTGTCCGAGCCGAAGAACTACAGCGCCTCGGGCAGGCCGGGCCGCCTCACCGTCTTGTGCGCGGAGCTGCCGTGCTCCACCGGCAGCCCGACCTGGTCCCTCGACGACGACGCGCTGGGACGGCTCGTACGGGACGCGTTGGAGCGCGCGGGCCTTCCGGTGCGGGCGCCCGTGAAAGAAGTGCTGACGCGGCGACTGCCCAACGCGTATCCGATCTATCGTCGCGACTACAAGCAACACTTCGACTGCCTGGACGAGCAGGTGGATGGCATGGCCGGCCTGGTCACGTTCGGGCGACAAGGCCTGTTCGCTCACGACAACACGCACCACGCGCTGTTCATGGCCTATTGCGCGGAAGACTGCCTGCGGCCCGATGGCACCTTCGACCGGCTCCGCTGGCAGACGTACCGACGTGACTTCGAAACTCATGTGGTCGAGGACTGAAATGGAATCGCGCCCGGCGACTGCCCCCGCGGAGGCGACGAGAAGTGGCCTGTCTGGGGCGCGGCTGGCCCGCAACTTCGTCCTCCTCGGGGGCGCTGAGGTCTTCAGCAAGGGCGTCACGATCCTGGCGTTCGCCTGTCTCGCACGGGTGCTTGGGCCCGCGGACTTTGGCGCTCTCGAGTTCGCGCTGGCGGTGATCACCATCCTCACGCTCCTGGTAGATTGTGGACTGTCGCCATACGGAGCGCGCGAGGTCGGCAAGGACTCGGGAAAGACCGGCGCCCTCGTCCGGCACATCGTCGTCACCCGTCTCGCCTTGGTCCTCGTCGCGTGGGCCGTGCTTCTCGCGCTGGTCCTGACGCTCGACCAGCCGTGGCCGACCCGCCGCGTGCTCCTCCTCTATGGGCTGCCGCTGGCGGTCCTTGCCGGTTCGCTGTCCTGGGTATTCCAGGGGCGCGACGCGATGGGCGTGGTGGCGGGTGGCTCGTTGCTTCGGTGGTCGATCTTTGCCGGGGGCATTGCCCTGGTGGTCAGGGATCCCGGCGACACGTGGAAAGTCCCGCTGGTGGAGGCCGTGGCGGTCGGCGGCATGGTCGCGCTGTACGTCTGGATGTTTCGCTCTCGCTTCGGCACGTGGGGTTTCGGAGTGAATACCGCCCACATCGCGGCGCTTCTGCGCGAGACGTTTCCGATCGGCGCCAGCGAGCTGACGTGGGCGCTGCGAGTGTACTTTGCCACGATGGTGCTCGGGGTTCTGGTAGGCGGAGCGGACGTCGGATGGTTCGGTGGCGCCCACCGGGTCGTGCTCGCGCTGCACACCTTCGTATGGCTCTACTTCTTCAACGTGTTGCCGTCGATGGCGCGGGCGAGCGGGCGCCCACGGGCCGAGCTGCGTGCCCTGATAGGGGGCTCTCTGCGCGCGAGCGCCTGGGTAGCTGTTTTCCTCGGTGTTGTCGTTACCGCGCTGGCCGAGCCGATCATGACCGTCCTCTACGGGCCGGCCTACCAGGCATCCGCTCCGGTGCTGCAGGTCCTCGTATGGCTCGTGCCGGTGGCGGCGATGAGCGGTCACTACCGCTACGTGCTGATCGGCTATGGCCACCAGCGCCGGGAGTTCATGGCCGCGGTGGTGGGCGCCGCCATCGCCGCCCTCCTGGGCATGATTATGGTCCAGCGGTTCGGCATGCTCGGGGTGGCCGGCGCGCTGGTCGCCTCGGAGGTTGCCATCTGGGCGCTCGCGTATGTGTTCGTTCGTCGAGAGGTGACCGCGATCCCCGCGGGGCGAATGCTCTGGAAGCCGGCCGCGGCCGGCGCCGGTCTCGCGAGCCTGCTCTGGCTCTGCCCGCCGCGCACCGGTTGGCTCCCCGCCGCCTTGGCGGCCGTCGCCTACTGGCTGTGTGCCGGGCTGACGGAGCCGCAGCTCCGCGGTGATGTCCGAGCGCTACTCTCGGGGCGTCGTGTCTCGACGCGGCCGAGGATCGTGTAGACGATGACGCCGAGCAGAACCTCCGTCGAGTCGGTCGCGCCGGCAGTCTCGCCACGATGGCGGGTGGACGGCGTGCCGCCCACCGCCCCTCCCGGGTTGGCGCTGAGGCTGTTCGCTACCTGCTGGATGCTCTTCGCGCTCCACTTCGCGACGAACACTGTCCGCGAGATCTATCCGGCTCTCAGCCTTGGCGACCACATGAGTTTCAACGTGTCGGAGTATGCGGGCTTCCATCCAGATATCTTCGAGCTGCCGGGCCGCGGGGTGTTCATCAACAACAATCCGGGGGCCTCCATCCTCGCGGCGGCGCCGTACACGCTCGCGCGTCCCGTGATCGATCGCGTCGTCGACCATATCCAGCGCCGCCGGGCGACTGCACCGCAGGCGGTACCGGAGTACCGGACGATCTATCCCATGGCGCGCGAGTTCGTGGCCAAGGCCCGGGAGCGTGGCCTGGACGTCAAGTTCGGTCTCGCGGCCGCGGTGATGCAGGTGGGCCTGATGGCGCCCTTCTCGGCGGCGAGCGTCGTCGCGATGTTCTGGCTCCTGCAGAGCGTGACCGGCTCGAGTCGGGTGGCGCTCTGGCTCGCGTTCCTGTACGCGTTTGCCACGCCGGTGCTGTACCGGACGGGTCAGCTGAATCAGAACATCCTGGTCGCCCACTGTGCGCTCTTCGCATTCGTGCTCCTGTGGCGGCCGTGGGACGAGCCCGGCGTACTTCGGCGTCCGTCCTACGTGCTGGGCGGCGCCCTGGCCGGCTGGTGTGTCGTCCTCGACTACAGTGGCGTGGTTGCCCTCGCGGCTCTCGCCATCTACGCTCTGGCCCGTAGACGGGCCCTGCCGCGTGAAGCGCGCTCCGGGTGGGATGCGTGGCAGTTCGCGATGGGTGCCGGCGCCGCGCTGGTCGTCCTGCTCGGCTATCAATGGGCGGCCTTCGGCAGCCCCTTCTTGCCCGCTCAGACCTACATGCCGCCGGCCACCTTCACGCATCACGGCTATCGCGGCATGGACTGGCCGCGCCTGGATCTCCTGTGGGAGACCGCCTTCGGGATGCGCTATGGGCTGTTCACGTCCGCACCCATCCTCTTGCTGGGACTCTATGCTCCGGGATGGCGACGTGGGCGGGCTGGCCTGCTCGGCTCCCGCGAGCTGGGCTTCGTCGTTCTCTTCTGTGTGCTGTTTTTCGTGTTCGCGGCCGCGAATCAGTACGGCCGCATGCAGTTCAACAGCGGAGTGCGGCACATCGTGCCGGTCACCCCGTTCTTGTTCATGCTGGCCGCCGGGCCACTTGCCCGGATGCCCGTACCCGCCGCCGTGCTCATCGGGATTCTGGCGACGTACTGGTCCTGGTGCCTCGCGATGTACCGCGATGTCGAGCAGGGCATGGGCGTCCTGGAGTCGGTGATCCACATCACGCTCGAGGGCTTCCGCCTGCCGTGGCTCACGACCCTTCAGCAGCTTGGCTACGTGGCCAACACCGCGGTGGCGCCGGTATTCGCGCTGACCGCAGCTGTCCTGTGGGTACTGTGGCGGTGGCGGCCCGACACCAGCGCGGCGCGGACTAGTCATAGCGTGCCTGCCGCCAGGGGTGGCCGATGAAGACACCCTTTGCGGCCGACCCGGGCACCACGGCGGCGGCGCCTCGAGCCGGTTCGCGTGGCCGCTCGCTCGCGGTCCTCGCACGCTGGTGGCCGTTCATGGGCTGGTGCGTGCTGGTGCTGGTCGGTCAGGTCGCGACGTTGGCTCTGATCGATGCCGGCCGCCTGATCCAGTATCAGCACTACCGGCCACTCAAGGGCCTCGACTCGCCGTGGGGGACGGTCTCACTCGTGTGCCTGCTGCTTCAGGCGATGCTGGTGACCATCGGCATCGGACGACGCTGGGCAAGCCTCTGGAACTGGGCTCGCGCTCACCTCGGCCTTGGCACGCTCTTGGGCGCTGGCGGCGTCGCGGTCGCCTGTAGCGCGGCGGTCTCGCGTGATGTCCACGCCTATGTTGGCGAGGTGGTGTTTGCTAGCGCTGTGCAGGTCGTCAATGTGGCGACGCTCATTCTGGTGGCCTTGGCGTTTCCCAGCGCGGCGCTCCCCACGGTAC
>Ga0070706_100007283_pt1 | contig 10387 bp, 9 predicted proteins | sample KBSK5501metaG_FD_65476 | JGI IMG/M metagenome (GOLD analysis project Ga0070706, IMG submission 65476) | Corn, switchgrass and miscanthus rhizosphere microbial communities from Kellogg Biological Station, Michigan, USA - KBS K5-50-1 metaG | ecosystem: Host-associated > Plants > Roots >...
CGAGCAGCCCCTGACCGATGTGCTCGCAGTCCGAGCCGCCCACGCCGCCTCAGGCGATCACTTCTTCTTGGGCGCGTAGACGCCGATGCCGTCCGGGTATTGCGCCGGGCGTGGCCGACGCCGCCACCAGCGCGACCGCGGCAACGGCTCCCACGAGCATGGGAGTGAGGCGACGGCGTTGCGTCATCGTTTGCCAGCCTTCGGTGTGATCGGGATGTCGAGGCCGTTGGTCGTCACCAGCCGGTCGAATCCCTCGGCGAGCGACGGGAGCTTCTTCGGGTCCCTGACCGCGAGGATGCTGATCCGGTCGTAGGTCGCGCCGGCGCGGCCCGGCAGCTTCGTGGCGGTGCAGTCGTCGTTCGCGTCGAGCGTGCACAGGAGCCCGCCGGTCGGGTTGTCGGTGCCCTGCGAGAGGTACACCGCGTACGTGGTGGCGCCCGCCTTCTGTGCCGCGCTGCCGGGCCGGAGCCACCGGTTGGGATCGCCGAGGCCATCGGCTTGGACGACAGTCTTGAACGGGTCGAGCGAGACCTGCGCGGTGCCGGTCCCGGTGTTGCCGGCGACGCGGTCCTTGGTGAGGTCGAAGTTGAGCGGGCACGCCGACGCCACGCACGCCTGCTGGGCGGCCAGCGGGTTCGGCGGCGTGGGCGGCGGCGGCTTCGTCGTGCTCGGGGCCGACGCGACCGGCTTCCCGTGCAGCGAGAAGCGGTACACGCCGCTGTTGCGGTTCCGGTTGCCGACGCCGGGCTCGCGGATCCCCGCCACCGCGATCACGTCGTCGCCGACGACGGCGGCGCCGCCCGCCACGCCGCCGCGGAGCGTCTTCGACCAGAGCACCTCACCGGTCTGGAGGTCCAGGGCGCGGAACGTGAAGTCGGTCGTGCTGCCGAGGAAGACGACGCCGTTGGCGATCGCCGCCGATGCGTAGGTGTCGGCCGCCTCCGGCTGTTGCCACTTGATCGCGCCGGTAGCGGCGTCGAGGGCGTGGAGCGCGGGCGTGCCGCCGACCGCGGTGCCGCCCACGACGACGCCGTCCGACACGGCGGTCGCGCCGATGAAGCCGCCCGTCGAGTAGTTGCCGTTCGGGCGGGGGATCCCGGGCTCGGTGACCTGGGTCCGCCACGCGAGCTCGCCGGTCGACCGGTCGACCGCGTAGTAGGCGGCGTCCTTGTTCCCGAGCCCGACGAGCGCCCGGTCGCCGGCGCTGAAGAGGTTCGGCGCGCCGGCGAAGTCGAGGTCGTCGCGGTTCGGTTGGTGGGGCTGGTACGTCCAGCGAACGTTCCCGTTGTCGAGCTCGAGCGCGACGATGGCCTCGGCGAACCGCCCGTAGCCGTCAGGGCTGCTGGTGCAGTTGCCGGTCCCGACGAACACCAGCCGCGTCCCACGGTCGACGCTCGGCGAGCCCCACACGTCGCCACAGCCGGGACCGGTCGCGCCTTCGCCCTGCGTCGGAGCGGTCACGGTGTTCCAGCGCTGCGTGCCTGTCGCAGCGTCCAGCGCGGTGACGCCGGCGGGCTCGCCCTTCCCGCTGTTGTGCACGTCGGTGCCGAAGATCACCAGTCCGTCCGCCACGACCGGGGACGACTCGATCTCGCTCGGGTCCTTGTCATCGCCGCGCCGTCCGACCTCGTGCTTCCAGCGCAGCTTCCCGTCCTCGGCGCGGAGCGCGTAGAGCGTCTTCCCGCCGCCGAAGTACACCGTTCGCACGCCCTTGGCGTCCGCTACCGCGGCCGACGATACGATCTGACCCGCGTAGACGGTGCCGTGCACGTGCGCCTGGTACGTCCAGCGCGGCTTCCCCGTCCTGACGTCGATCGCATAGAAGTTGCCGGACCAGTCGCCGACGTACGCGACCCCGTCGACGATCGTCGGCGTCGCCGTGACCGTGTCCTTGGCGTTGAAGAACCAGATCTGCTGGAGGTCCTTGGCGCTCTGTGGAGTGATCGCCGTCGGGCACGGATCGGCAAAGGGCCGCTCCGCGTTCTGGCCCCACATCGGCCAGTCGCAGCGACCGATGGGCTTCGCCGGCGCGCCGAGCGCGTTCGCCGACGCCGGCACGGGCACACCCGTGAACACGACGGCGGACGCGACGGCACCCATGAGCGCGCGCCGTACCGCCCGGCTCGCCACGGCCCCCCACCTTCGTCGCCTGACAGCGGCGTCATGCTAAGTTCCGCGACCCGCCGGTTCCAGGGGGTCGCGCGTGCTCGAGGATCTGTTGCGCGAGGGCGCGGGCACGTTCGTCGGTCGCTGGTACGTCACCCTGTTCGGGGTGGCGTTCGCGTGGTGCGCGGTGCGCGACCTCGGCTGGCGGCGAACGGCGCTCTACGCGCTCATCGCACTGACCGTCGGCGGCCTGGCCGAGAACGGTTCGGTCCACCTCGGCGTTCCGTACACCCGGTACGCGTTCAACTCCGACCTGCGCGGCGACGAGCTGTTCCTCGGCGACGTCCCGCTCATGGTGCCGCTGAGCTACACGTTCATGGCGTACTTCGCGTTCTCGTCGGGACGGTTGCTCGCGTCAGGGCCGTGGCGGACGCGGGCGTCGCGTCCGTGGCACGAGTGGCTGCTGGCGCTGATCCTCGCCGTGTGGGCGCTGTGGATCCTCGACCCGGTGAGCCGGCTCGGGCACCGTTTCTATCTCGGCGAGCTGTTCCGCTACGACGGGCCGGGCTTCTGGTTCGGGCTCCCGCTCGGCAGCCAGCTCGGCTTCACGGCGACGGCCGCCGTCCTGCTCGGGACGCTGTTCGCGATGGGCCGAGCCGAGCCGCCCCGCCCGGTCGACGGGCTCCTCCACCACCCGCGGCTCCCGGCGTTGCTGACGTACAACGCGCAGGTCGCGCACCTCGCGATCGTCGCCCTTGTCATCGGCGGCATCCCCGCCGACACCATCGGCGGCTCGTACTTCCTCATGGCGATTCCGGCCGCGGCCGTCACGGCCGTGCTCTGGAGTCATCTCCGAGCCGAGCGTGTTCCGACGCGCTCGCCCCAGGCGGACGCACCCCGCGAGCGAGAGCGGGCGCGCGGCTGAGCGAGACCGGCGTCAGCTGCTCGGGGTGGTCGACTTCTTCGTCGTGCTCGTCGGCGTGCGGGCCGTCGCGGTGCTCTCGGGATGCTCCTCGAGCGAGGACGCGCCCGGGACGTTGGCGTCCGTGCGCAGCTTGTCGAGCGCCGCCTTGTCGTCCTTGAGATAGCGGTTGAAGAAGTCGATGGTCGACTGCTTCAGCGCCATCGCCGAGGGGTTGTCGCCCCCGAGGAACGGCGTGACGTGCCCGGCGCCGAGGAAGGTGAGGAAGTACTTCGGCGTCTTGGCCCGGGCGAACCCGTTCATGTCGGCCGCGTAGGGCACCGTGCCGTCGGCGTTCCCGTGCACGGCCAGCAACGGCGTCGCCGCGCCCTGGAAGTAGTTCTCGGAACCCTCGACGACGCCGGTGATGCCCGACATCGGGACGGCGGCCTTGATCCGCTTGTCGCTGCAGCAGCCGCTGTAGGCGAGCCCATAGGTCGTAATGCCCCCGAGCGAATGACCTGATGCACCGATGCGCTTGGCGTCGACGATCCCGCCGAGGCCCTGCTTCTGCTTGTCGAGCTTGATCACCTGATTGATCACGAACGTGGCGTCAGCAGGTTGGTTCTTCGTGTCGGCGATGGCGCGCGCGAACTGCGCGCCGCCGGGCGCGTCGGTGTTCGACAACGGATAATCGGGAGCAGCGACCACGTAGCCGGCCGACGCCCAAGCCTTGAGGACGTTCTCGTAGGCGACGCCGCGTGCACCCAAGCCGTGGCTGAAGAGGATCAGCGGATACGGGGCATCCTTCGTGTCCGGTGGGGCGTTCGCGATCGGCGTGTCGGTCGGGGTGCCCTGGGCGGGGTAGTAGATCGCGGTCTTGAGCGTGCGAGTCGGAGCGACGTTTTCGGAGGGCCGTGTCGAGTCGACGAACGTCTCCGTTCTCAGGCCCACGGGATATTTACCGAGCTGCGCGACCTTCGGCGGCTGGGCCTTGGTGGTCACCGAGCTCGCGGTGACTGCGGGCGCGGTGGCGACGACCCCCGTCGCGAACAGGCCGGCCACCACCGTCACCACGGCCAGACGAGCGCGCCAGCGGCGCGGCACACGGGCCTCGATCATCGTCCCCCTCCGGTCATTGGGCCGGTCACCCCGCCTGCTCCTGGAGTGTCGCAACGCCGGGCTGGTCAGCATCATGGCGCAACCGGTCGAGCGCGGCGCGATCGCTCTTCAGGTAACGGTCGAAGAAGTCGAGCGTAACGTGCGCGACCGTCGTCGGCGCGGGATCGGGTCCGCCCCGGTACGGCGGAGTGTGCCCTCCGCCGATCAGCGTGAGGAAGAACTTCGGCGGGCTCGCCTTGGCGAAGGTGTCTACACCGGTTTGGTAGGGAATCGTCCCGTCGGCGTCACCGTGCTCGGCCAGCAACGGCGTCGAGATTCCGGTGAAGAACTGCGGCGGGTCGCCTGCGGCACCCGACATCGGTGCCGCCGCCTTGATGCGCTTGTCGGCGCAGCACGTCTCGTACACGAGCCGGTATGTCGTGAGCGCCCCGAGCGAGTGGCCGGAGGCGCCGATGCGCTTCGCGTCGACCGCACGTGCGAGCGTCCCGGACCGCTTCGAGCTCAGCGCCAGCATCCGGTCGATGACGAAGCGGGCGTCGGCGGGCTGCTGGTCGAGGTCGGTGATGGTCGCGCCGCCGGGTGCGTTCTTGTTCGACAGCGGGTAGTCGGGTGCGGCGACGACGTAACCGGCCGACACCCACTGGCGCAGCAGCGGCTCGTACTCGGCGCCGAACGAGTTGGATCCGTGGCTATACAGGATCAAGGGATACGGGCCGTGCTTGCGGTCCGGGGTGGCGTCGGCCTTGACATTGTCGCCGGGTTTCCCGAGGGCCGGGTAGTAGATCGTCGTGTGCAACGTGCGGTTCGGCGCGCCCGCGAAGCTGCCGTTCGCCTTCGTCGGCCGGGAGTCGTCGACGAAGGTCTGCTCGATGCGTCCGACGGCATTCGTGCCGATCGTCGCCACCGCGGGCGAGCGGCGCGCCGATGGCAGCGCGGGCGCCGCCACGGCAGGCGCGGCCGCGACGAATGCGCCGACCAGGACGAGCGCGGTCGATGCGACGACCTGGCCGCCGCCCCTTCCCCCGGTATTCAAGGCGCTGATCTTCGCGCCCGGTTCGTCCCGCGTCCCGGCACCTCGTGAGGATCGGTTGGAGGCGGCGGCGGGAATCGAACCCGCGTGCAAGGTTTTGCAGACCTCTGCCTGTGCCACTCGGCTACGCCGCCGGGAGCCTCTGAGCGTATCGGGACGTGCCGGCGTCGCGGGCGGGCCGGTACGGTGCCGATCGTCAGACTCTCAGCCGGGGTGTGCCATCGATGAACGACCGAGTGCGGCTCGAGCTCGACGGCGCAGTCGCGATCATCACCAACGACAACCCGGAGAAGCACAACGCGTTCGACGACGAGATGGACGCGCGCCTCTTCGAGATTCTGAGCGAGCTCCGGGGCCGCCCGGAGGTGCGAGCGGTCGTGTGGCGCGGCGAAGGCAAGTCGTTCTCGTCCGGACGTGATGTCAGCGCGATCGGCGCGCACGCAGACCCGGTCTCGCACCACGAGCTCATGCGGCGGGGGCACCGGGGCATCCAGCAGCTCTGGGACATCGATGCACCCGTGATCGTCGCCTGCAAAGGCTGGGTCATGGGTGCGTCGTTCCAGCGGGCGTTGTTGTGCGACGTGCGGATCGCGGCAGAAGGCGCGCGCTTTCGCCTTCCCGAGCTGACGTACGGCGTCATTCCGGACACGGGGGGCATGGGAGCGCTGTTCGAGATGGCCGGACCCGGCCTCGTCAGTGACCTCGTCCTGACCAGCCGCGTGCTCACGGCCGACGAGGCGCTCACGCACGGCGTCGTGAGCCGGATCGTCGGCGAGGACGAGCTCGACGCCACGGTGCGGGAGACCGCCGAACACATTGCTTCACTCCCGGCCGTCACAGTGAAGATGGCGCGGGAGGTCATCCGCCACCTGGCTGTCCCGGCGATTCGCTCGTCGATGTCCGACGAGATGATCTACCAGACGTTCGTCAACAAGAGCGACGACATCGCCGAGCTACGTGCGGCGCGCGCCGAAGATCGCGAGCCGCGGTACACGGGGAGCTGACGCGCGAGCGCAGCCGGAACGAAGGGAGACGCGGTGAGCGACTTGATCGGCTTGCCCGAGCCGCCGCCGATGGGCGAGTCCGCGCTCCCGCCCGGCACGTTCGGGGGAGTGAGCGTGTTCGTCACCGGCGGGGGCACAGGCCTCGGCAAGGCCATCGCGACCGAGTTCGCCCGCCTGGGCGCGGCGATCGTGATCGCGAGCCGCAAAGAGGAGCACCTCGCCGCCGGGCGAGACGCGATGGAGGCGATCGGCGCTCCGGTATCGGCTGTTCAATGCGACATCCGCCAGCCCGATGAGATCACCGCCGCCTTCGACGCCGCCGAGGCGGAGTTCGGCCTGCCGGGCGTGCTGATCAACAATGCCGCCGCCAACTTTCCTGTGCCGGCCGAGGACATGTCGCCGAACGCTTGGAGGACCGTCGTCGACATCACGCTGAACGGGACGTTCCTATGCGCTCGAGAGTTCGCGCGCAGGCACCTCACCGCCGGCTCGCCCGGGTCGATCGTCAACGTCGGCGCGTCCTACGCCTGGACGGGAGGCCCGGGCTTCGCCCATTCGGCCGCGGCAAAGGCGGGCGTGAAGAACCTCACCGAGTCGCTTGCCGTCGAGTGGGGCCCGTACGGGATCCAGGTCAACGCGCTCGTCCCCGGCCTCTTCCCACACGAGGACATGACGGACGACATCCGCGGCAACCTCGACCGCACGAGCGACAAGGACCCGTGCCAGCCGGCGATGCGCGTCGGCCGGCGTCAGGAGCTCGGGTGGGCGGCCACGTTCCTCGCCTCGCCGTACGGCCGCTTCATCTCCGGGCACACGTTGGTTGTCGACGGCGCGAACTGGCAGCGCCGCAGCCTCACCAACCCACCCATCACGACCGTGCGGGAGCAGATGGGAAGGGGACCCTTCTCGGACACCGGGAACTGAGGCTCTCCCCGTCCCTGGGCGTCGAACTCGCGCTACGTTCGTGTTTGGTTGAGCAGACAGCCGACAGCGCGAACCGCCGGCCGTTGCCAACTGAGCCGTTGGGCAGCTTGCTGTGGTTCGAGCGCGCTTCTTGAAGCGGGCCAGGAGGGTCGGCTTGCCGAACGACGACGCCAGACAATCCAACCGGCTGCTGAACGCGCTGCCCAAAGACGACTACCAGCGCCTTCACGCGCACCTTCGACCCCACGCCGTGCAGCAGAAGCAGGACATGGGCGAGGCGGGCCAGCGGATCGCGGAGGTCCACTTCCCCGTCGACGCGGTCGTGTCGATCCTGACCCGCATGGACGAGGGCCCCAGCGTGGAGATCGCCACGATCGGCAACGAGGGTGTGGTCGGCTTGACCGTCGCATGGGGAAGTGACGAGATGAATCCCCGGGAGGTGGCGACGGTCCAGGCCCCCGGTGAGGTCGTGAGCATGGACGCCGGCACCTTCCGCGCCGAGCTCCATCGCCAGGGAGCACTTGCGTCTTTGATCGAGCGTTACACCCTCGCGTTCTTCAGCCAGGTGTCCCAGCAGGTGGCCTGCAACGGGCTCCATTCGGTCGAGCAGCGTTGCGCCCGCTGGCTGCTGTTGACCCACGACCGGGTGGGAACCGACGAGTTCCCGATGACCCACGAGTTCCTCGCCCAGATGCTCGGCGTGCGGCGGGCGTCGGTCACCGTGACCGCAGGAATCCTACAGCGGGCCGGTTTTGTCAAGTTCTCGCGGGGGCGGGTCGAGGTCGTCGACCGAGCCGGTCTGGAGGGCGCGGCGTGCGAGTGCTACGGAGTGACCCGGGAGGTCTTCGACCGCCTCCTGCCCTGAGGCATCCCGCGGCGCCGTCCGGGCCCGGACGGCAAATGTACGCTTCCGTACAAAACCCGTGTACGCTCGCGTACCAAGGTTTCGAACGGCTCGTAGCACCCAGCGGCGCCGCTCCGATTCCCGTGCCGTTCCGCTGCTGCCAACTCGGCAGATCTGGGTTCTCCAGCGGTTCTGCGCCCCTTCGGAAGGAGGCGCTCATGAACGAACCGCGCGAGGCCCTCGAGGACGAGCTCTCTGATCTTGCCGGGTTGCTGCAGACCGATGAATCCCTGGACGCGATGCTCGGCCACGTTGCGGACATCGCGGTGCGGGCCATCCCTGCGTGCGACGCAGCCGGCGTCACTCTGTTCGAGCACGATCGGGTGACCACGGCGGCGGCGTCGGGCCCGCTCGTACAGCGCGTCGACGACCATCAGTACACGACCGACGAGGGGCCCTGCCTCGAAAGCCTGAGGACGGGAGAGATCCGGCGGAGCCCGTCCCTCGTAGACGACACGCGGTGGCCGAAGTTTCGTGGTCCGACGCTCGAAGAGGGTGTCGTGAGCTGTCTGTCGCTCCCGCTGATGATCGGCAACCACGGGACCGGCGGGGTGCTGAACCTGTACTCCCAGAACCGTCCGTTCGAAGAAGCCGATGAGGTGATCGGCCGGCGGTTCATGCCTCCAGCGTCGGTTGCAGTCGCCAACGCCCGCGCCTACGCGAAAGCCCAGGCCATCATCGAGCAGCTGCAAGAGGCCCTTCAGTCGCGCGACGTGATCGGCCAGGCCAAGGGCATCATCCAGGCACGCGAGCGCTGCAGCCCCGATGAAGCTTTCGACCGCCTTCGCGACCTCTCCCAGCACCGCAACATCAAGCTGCGCGACCTCGCCAAAGCCGTGGTGGACACTCCCGATATTCTCGACGGGTGATGCCTGAGGGTGAGGAGGGCCTCGCCCAGCTCTCCGAGATCCTGGTGTTCCAACAGCCTCTCGGAGGAACCGCCCAGGATGTCGTCGATCTCGCTCGCACCTCGCTGGGTCAATGCGATGGGGTCGGCATCCAGGTGCTCGCGGGTGACAGCGTCGGCGCTCGTGCGACGACGGACGCCCGCAGCCTCGATCTCGACTCCCTCCAGGACGAGCTCGACGACGGCCCCTGCGTCGAGTGCCTGCGCGACGGCGAGCGCCATGAGCTCGAGCCCGTCACATCCGACGAGCGATGGCCGAGGTTTGGCCCTTCCTCCCGCCGCGTCGGGCTGATCGCCTGCGTGGCCCTCCCGCTCGTTGCACACGACGAGCTCATCGGGGTGCTGAACCTCTACGCATGGCCCGCGGTCGGGTTTGCCGGCTGGGATCGCCGGCAGTGCGGCACCTTCGCCCACCGCGCGTCGAATTTGCTCGCGAGCGCGCATGCCTACGCGCGAACGCAAGTCCTCATCGCAAGGCTGGAAGGTCGACTCGCTGCCATCCCCGGCACGCAACTAGGGAATTGATCGCGGCGCACGCCGGCTCCTAACCGATCTTGTTCAGGAACGGCGTGAGGTTCCGGAGGAACTCGTTGTTCGGGCTCGCGCCGGCGGGGTCGTTGTGGGCATAGTCCGCCTCGCGGTTCACCAGGACAAGCTGGTCGTGCGGGATGCCGGACTGGTCCGCCAGGATCGTCGCGCCGTCGAGGACGCGCTGCCCGCCAAGGGCGGCGCCGAAGGCGTACATCCGGAGCCGCTTCGGCAGTTCCCGACCGTGCGTCGCGTGCACGTCGAGGATGCTCTGCGTGTCGTTCGCGTTCCCTTCAGCCACGGCACCTGAGTCGATCGTCAGGCGTTGCGGGTGGTACCAAGCGGTGCCGTCGCGGTTCTGGAGACCCCACCCCGAGAACATCTCGGCGTAGCGCGTGATCGGCGTGAGCGCGCCGGTGCCGTCCCAGCCGCGCGGATCGCCGCTGTCCTTGAGTTGCCCCAGGTGCGCCTGGGCGGCGCGCAGACCCATCGGGGAGGTCTTGACGTCGAGGGCATAGCCGTATTGCCCCTCGTTCGTCGGCGCGACCGGAGGCTTCAGGTTGGCGGGCAGCGCCGGCCATGTGTACCCGAGGGACGGGTCGTTGGGCGCGATCTTCACGCCCGTCGAACCCGTCGCGTTGAACAAGCCGGCGTACGGCGCGGGGATGCCGCCGAACGACAGCCACGGCGAGCCGTTCTGGAGTGCCTGCAGCTGCATGTTCGCCTGGTCGGGGCTCGCCGGCGTGGGGCTGCTCCCGCCGTCGATGAACACGAGGCCCGAGAGGTCCTTCGCGCCCGGCTTCCCGTTGAAGTCCCAGGTTGCGTACGCGGTGGTGATGGACCCGCCGAGCGAGTGGCCGCCGAGCACGACCTTGCCGCCTTGCTTCTTGGCTGCCTCGACCACGCGCCGCATGTCCTGGATCTCGACGTTCATGCCCCAGTCGCGCGCGAACGCCACGTC
>Ga0070706_100007287_pt1 | contig 10385 bp, 10 predicted proteins | sample KBSK5501metaG_FD_65476 | JGI IMG/M metagenome (GOLD analysis project Ga0070706, IMG submission 65476) | Corn, switchgrass and miscanthus rhizosphere microbial communities from Kellogg Biological Station, Michigan, USA - KBS K5-50-1 metaG | ecosystem: Host-associated > Plants > Roots >...
CCGCTTTCACCGGTCCCGTTCAGGAAAAGGACCGGGTCTCCTTCACCCGTTTCGCGATAGGCGATCCGTAGATCGCCGAGCGAAACGCTCAGCACCTAATGAGTGGCCCGCATTGTCCGCCCGGCTTCCAGATCATAAGGACCATGATCCCGAGCGCCAGGACCGTAAGGATCGGCCCCATCGTCTGCGATATCTTCACCAACCGGCCGAACTCCGGTGTGTTCGCTTGGCCCGCCTCGGCCATGTGGATCATCTTGCCCAGCGCAGGCGAGTTGACGCCCAACGAGATCGCCATCGCTACGATGTAGATGCCGATGCCCGCGAGGAGCCATGCGCGGTGAGAACTGAAGAAGTTGTGATTAAGGCCGCGGTTGAAGATCAGAAGGATCCCCGTCGAAAGCTGGACGACGATGAGGATGGGGAGCACGAGCGCCTTCTCGATCTTCTCCATCACCTGCATGAGCGCCATGGAACCGGCAGGATGCTCTTGTTTCCCGATCGCCGGCCCGATGATGGAGAACGCGAACGACGGTCCGAGCCCGATGATCGCCCCAGATACATGCAGGATGAGCAAGATCGTGAACCACGTTTGGCTGAAAACGAACGCTCCCAGCATCGACTCCCCCCTCCATCGCCTGATACCACTCTCGGCACCGAGCGGGAGTTTCCCACGCCGTCGGGGTCACCGCAAGGATGCGCGCGGCTAGGATGGTTTCATGCCGAAGGCACCGCTTCTTGAGCCCGACGAGGTCGCAGCGCGCTTGAAGGACCTCAAAGATTGGTCACTCGAAGGGACGGCGATCACTCGCCGCTTTGAGTTCAAGGACTTCCGCGGAGCCGTCGATTTCCTCGACCGGATCACCCCCGTCTGCGACGAGCAGAACCATCACCCCGACGTCGCGATCCATTGGAACGAGCTCACGTTGACCCTGTGGACCCACGCGAGCGGCGGCCTTACCGAGCGGGATTTCCGGCTCGCACACAGCATCGATCAGATCACGGAGGACTGATGCCGAAGCTTGATTTCGCATTCCTGGCCGACGCCGCGGAGGCAGAGCCGGGCCGGAAGTTCTACGTCCTCGGCGGCGGCGTGGACTCGATCGGCGCCCAGACCTTCCCCGTCGTCCACCCCCACCTCGCGCTGCTGATCCGCGTGTTGGTCCACCCGACGGAAACCGGGCGCGCGCACGACTTGGAGATCCGTCTCATCGACTCCGACGGAGGGGAGCTCGCAAAGATGGAGGGCAACTTCACTGCGAACCCCGGCGGTCCGCCGGGACGGGAGCTGCCGATCAACATCTCGCTGGGGATGTCGAACATCCGTTTCGAGAAGCCCGGCGACTTCTCCATCGAGCTGCTGGTCGACAACCAGCACGTGAAGAGCTTGCCGCTTCGCGTGTACGAAACTCCGAAGACCGGCTAGGCCTGCTCGAGCTCTTTCGGCAGCGCGAAGTGCACGTCCTCTTCCACGACGCGCACCTCTTCGACGTCCGACACGCCGCGCGCGCGGAAGTAGCCGATGACGCGCTCGACCAGCCACTCGGGCGCCGACGCTCCCGACGTGATGCCGACCGTGCGCGCGCCCTCGAGCCACGCATCTTGGATCTCGGTCTCGTCGTCGATCAGGTACGAGCGCGCACCGCGCGCAGCCGCAACCTCGGCCAGCCGGTTGGAGTTCGAGGAGTTGTCCGACCCGATGACGAGCACCACGTCGGCTTTCTCGGCGAGCACCTTCACTGCGGTTTGACGGTTCTGCGTCGCGTAACAGATGTCCTCTCGCGGCGGCCCCTGGATGACGGGGAAGCGGTCGCGCAAACGGTCGATGACGTCATTCGTCTCATCGACCGACAACGTGGTCTGCGACAGGTACGCGACCTTGTCCTCTGCCGGAAGCGCGAGGCCGGCAGCCTCGTCCGGTGATCCGATCAGCGTGATCGACGCCGGCGCCTCCCCCATCGTCCCGACGACTTCCTCGTGCCCTTCGTGGCCGATCAAGACGATGTGATACCCCTCGCGCGCGAATTTCTTCGCTTCGTTGTGCACCTTGGTCACGAGCGGACAGGTCGCATCGATGACGCGGAGGTCGCGCGCGCGGGCCTGCTCGTAGACCTCCGGCGCGACGCCGTGAGCAGAGAGGATGACCGTCGCTCCGGACGGGACTTCGGCCAGCTCTTCGACGAAGACGGCCCCCTTGGACTCAAGGTCTCGCACGACGGGCAGGTTATGAACGATCTGCTTGCGCACGTAGATCGGAGCCCCGAATTTCAACAGCGCGCGCTCGACGGTTTCGACGGCGCGATCGACGCCGGCGCAGTAGCCCCGCGGCGCAGCGAGCAAGACTCGTTCAACACTCACGTAGTCAATGCTAGCGGCCGGGCTAGTGCTCTGCTTCTGCGCCCTTGGGCCGACGTTTCGCGCGGGTGTTGCGTGCACGCCGCTCGACCAACGACACCGTTTGGTGGCCTTCGCCTAGATGCCGCTCGAGGAAGTCCACCACCGTCTTGTTGACGAGCTTCGGTTCCTCGACGATCGTGCCGTGCGTCCCGCCGGGCACGACCAGCATCTCCGCAACGGGGATCCGTGACGCCATCACATGGCCGACCCAGGACGGCACGAAGTTGTCGCGCTCGCCGACGATGACGAGCGTTGGAACCTTCACCTTCCGCAGCAGGTCTTCCGCCGAATGCGCGTGCATCGCCTGAGCAGCCTTCAGGATCATCTGCGGATCGAGCTCCGCCAGATGCTCGTAGTAGGGCTGCATGTCTTCTTTCTTGGTCTTCGGCCCGAGCGCGCCGAACTGGATCGCTAGCGGGTGCGTGATCGGCGAGCGGAACATCAGGCGCCAGGCGGGACGGGCGACACCGCGCGCGAGGAAGATCCCAACCGGCAAGAGCCGCGGCGCGATCGTCGTGTTGTAGAGGGTCTGTATGGCGCTCGCGAACGGGCCGGTGATCGAGACGAGGGCAAGCACACGGTTCGGGATGAGACGGTAGGCCTCCAGGGCAACCTGTGTGCCCATCGAGTGACCGAGCAAGATCACGTCCTCGATCCCCTCGTGGTCGAGGATCGCTTTCAGGTCACGCGCGTAGCGGTCGACGGTGAAGTCTTCGACGTTGTAGTTGCGCGCGCGGTAGCCCGGCTCGCGCGGCATCCCGGAGACGCCCATGCCGCGGTAGTTCCAGATCAGAACGCGATACTTCTTCGCCAGCGCGGGCGCGAGGTAGCGCCAGAAATTGTCCGGGCAGCAGAAGCCCGCGCATAAAGCGACGACCGGACCCGTGGTCCCCTTGATCGTGTACGCAAGGTGCGTGCCGTCGAAGGACACGACGCAGCGGTCCTTCGGGAAGAGAGTCCCGCCCTCGCCGCGGACCCGGAGGTATGCCATTCGGGGAAGCTTATTCGGCGGCCAAGGCCCGTGAGATGACCAGCCGCTGGATCTCGCTCGTCCCTTCGAACAGCGTGTAGATCTTGGAGTCCCGGTACCACTTCTCGACCGGGAAGTCCTTGATATAGCCGTATCCGCCGAGCAGCTGGACGGCCTGCTCTGAGACCTTCACGGCCACCTCGCCGGCCTTCAGCTTGGACATCGAACCCTCGGCGTGCGTGAACGGCTGGCCGGTGCGCGCCATCCATGCCGCGCGCCACGTGAGGAGCCGAGCTGCTTCCGTCTCCATCGCCATGTCGGCGAGCTGGAACGCGACACCCTGGTGCTCGATGATCGGACGGCCGAACGTTGTGCGCTCTTTTGCGTAGTCGCGCGCGTACTCCCACGATGCCTGCGCGATGCCGACTGCCTGTGCAGCGACCGACGGACGCGTCGCTTCGAACGTGGAGAGCGCGCCGGACTTGCCGCTCGCCTGGCCGCTGCGCGCGCGCTCGAGCTTCGCCTGCAGCTTCTCTTCGCCGCCGACGAGCTGGTCGCCGGGGATCCAACAGTCTTCGAAGATCACCTCAGCGGTGTGCGACGCGCGGATGCCGAGCTTCTTCTCTTTCTTCCCTTGGCGGAGGCCCTGTGTACCTTTGTCGACGATGAACGTCGCTTGGCCGCGGTGACCGAGGTGCGGGTCGACCGTCGCGACGACCACGTGCACGTCGGCGATGCCGCCGTTGGTGATAAAGACCTTCGTGCCGTTGATGAGCCAGCCGTCACGTTCACGCTTCGCCGTGGTGCGCAACGCCGAGACGTCGGAACCGGCGTTCGGCTCGGTGACGGCGAAAGCGCCGAGTGCAGGCTGCTCGGGCGTGCCGAACATCTTCGGCGCCCACTTCATCGTTTGCTCCGGCGTGCCGCTCGCGGCCAGCGCGGCGAGAGGAAGCCCCGTTCCGAAGATGCCGAGCGTGATGCCCGCACAACCCCACGCGGCCTCTTCGAGTGCGATCGGCATCATCAAACCCGATTCGTCTTGACCGACCTGCATGTAGAAGTCGAATGCGTAGATGCCGATCTCCGCGGCTTTCTTCACAACCGGCCACGGGAACTCTTCGGTCTCGTCGTACTCGGCCGCCACGGGACGGATCTCTTTCTCAGCGAAGTCGTGAACCCACTTCCTGAACTCTTTCTGTTCCGCTGTGAGCGCGAAATCGGCCATGGGCGTAACTCCTCGGCTCCGTCGGCGAGTCTGACAAAGACTCACCTACCCAGTTGTTACTTGCTAGTAACTTACCGTAGGGTAATATTGCCCCTCGGCGAAACGACCGTCAAGTCCAGCAAAGCAGGCGATCCGGAGGAACCGTGGCCACCAGGCGACTTACCGCTGAAGCGCGCCGCGCGCAGCTTCTTTCAGTGGCCAGGGGGGTCTTCGCCGAAGACGGCTACCCCGGCGCAGCGATGGAGAAGATCGCGCAGCGCGCGGGCGTCACGAAGCCGGTCCTCTATCAGCACTTCGAAGGCAAAAAGGAGCTCTACCTCGCGCTGCTGGACTCCGACATGGCGAGGCTGCTCGCGCAAGTGTCCGGCGCGATCGAGTCCGCCCACGACAACCCCGAGCGCATCCGGCGTGGGCTCGCTGCGTACTTCAACTACATCGAAGCGAACGTCGACTCGTTCCGACTGTTGTTCCGCGAGACGATGGGCGCGGACCCTGAGTTCCGGGAGTCCATCGACCGCTTCCACGACGCAGCCGCAACGAGCATCGGCGCGATCATCTCGGACGAGACGGGAAAGTCGCTCGAGCTTGCAGAGTTGCTCGCGCGCGGCATCATGGGCATGAGCGAAGCCGCCGCGACGTGGTGGCTCGACCGGAAGCAATCGATAGAGAAAGCGGAACTCGTGGAATCGTTGGCCGAGCTTGCCTGGCGCGGGCTTGCAGGTCTCCCGCGACGCAAGGAGGACGAGTAAGTGGCGAAAGGCGGCTACCAGCGGCAGCGATTGCAGCAGAAGAAAGAAGCCGAGCGCCGTGCACGGAAGCGCGCGCGCCGCAACAAGACGTTCCTCCAATGGGCGGTCGGGGTCATAGTCCTCGCGCTCTTGGCGACGATCCTCAGCCTGGCTTTTGCCGGCGGCAAGAAGAAGCCCACGGCGGCTACAACTCCGTCAGCGACCCCCACGCTCTCGCCCAGCCCGAGTCCAACGCCGTACTACCTCATCCCCGGCTGCTCGAAGCCGAGTTCGGCAAAGCCGAACGGTAAGCATTTCTCGAAGGCTCCGCCGATGACGATCGACAAGACGAAGACGTACATCGTCACGATGAAGACGACATGCGGGACGATGACGTGGAAGCTGGACGCGAAGCTGGCGCCGGTGACCGTCAACAACATCGTGTTCCTCGTGAAGGAGAAATTCTTCGACAACACGACCCTGCCACGCGTCCAAGTCGCGACCGGCTTCGGGATAATCCAGGGCGGAACGCAGACCGGCACGATCTCAGGCGGAGTCGGGTACTCCTACGCAGGAGAGAAGCCTCCTCTCGCGACGAAGTACACGAGAGGGACGCTGGCGATGGCGAACTCTGGAGACCCGTCGTCGAACGGAAGTCAGTTCTTCATCGTCACAGTGAACTCCCCGAACCTGAATCCGGACGGGAAATCGGCTAACTACACCGTCTTCGGACAAGTGACGGGGGCAGCAAGCCTCGCGACCATCGATCGGATCACGAAGGCCCAGGGCGGACCTGTCGAACCCGGGCAGGATCTAGGGGTATCACCGAATCCAGCGATCAAGATCATCTCGGCGACGCTGACGGTGCAGTAGTCAGCTCGGGCGGCCGACCGAAAAGTACTTCGCTTCGGGGTGGTGGACGATGATCGCGCTCGTCGACTGCTCGGGATCCAGCTGGAACTCCTCGCTCAGCTCGACGCCGATGCGCCCGGGCTCAAGCAGCTCGAATAGCTGCTTCTGATCTTCGAGATTCGGGCACGCCGGATAACCGAACGAGTACCGAGATCCGCGATAGCCCTGATCGAACAAGCCTTTGGGATCGTTCGCATCGTCGCCGGCAATGCCAAGCTCTTCCCGGATGCGCTGATGCCAGAGCTCGGCCAGAGCTTCCGCCATCTCGACGCCGAATCCGTGGAGGTAGAAGTAGTCCTGGTACTTGTTCTCCGCGAACAACTCGCGCGCGCGCTCACTCACCCGGCGCCCCATCGTGACGAGGTGGAACCCGACGACGTCCATCTCGCCCGAGTCGACGCTGCGGAAGAAATCGGCGATGCAGAGGTGGCGGTCGCGCGGCTGGCGTGGGAAGGTGAAGCGAACCCATTCTGTCTTTCCGTCGTCGCGGTACACGATGAGGTCGTTCCCGTTGGACTGAGCGGGGAAGTATCCATAGACCGCGGCGGGCTGCAAGATCTGCTCGGCGATCGACGTCGACAGCAGGTCGCGGAAGATCGGCTCAGCGTGTGCGTTCAGGTACGCCTCGTATTCCTCGGCCGATTGGTCCTTTCGTCGCTTCAGCTCCCACTGCCCGCGGTACAGCGCGACCTTGTTCAAGTACTCCGCGACTTTGGGGACGTCGATCGCCTTCACGACGCGGCTTCCGAGGAACGGCGGCGTCGGGATCGACACGTCGGTTGCGACATCGGAGCGGATGGGCTCCTCGGATACCTCTAGCTGCGGCGTCGCTTTGCGGACGCGCTTCTCTTTCGGTTCGGCTTCGACCGCCGCGCCGCCGCGCTTTTCGGTCATGAGCGCGTCCATCGTGCGCAAGCCTTCAAACGCGTCGCGCCCGTAGAAGACCTTGCCGTTATAGATCGTGCGGAGGTCGCCTTCGACGTAGCTCCGCGTCAGCGCAGCGCCGCCAAGGATCACCGGCCACTCGTGGAGCTCGCGCCTGTTCAGCTCTTCGAGGTCCTCGCGCATGACGACGGTCGACTTCACGAGCAGTCCGGACAGGCCGATCGCGTCGACGTGCTCTCGTTCGGCCGCTTCGATGATCGATGTGATCGGCTGCTTGATCCCCAGGTTGAACACGGTGTAGCCGTTGTTCGTGAGGATGATATCGACGAGGTTCTTGCCGATGTCGTGAACGTCGCCCTTCACCGTCGCAAGGACGACCTTGCCTTTCCCGCCGCCTTCGACCTTCTCCATGTGTGGCTCGAGGTGCGCGACGGCCGCTTTCATCGTCTCCGCCGACTGAAGGACGAACGGAAGCTGCATCTCGCCGGATGCGAAGAGCTCACCGACGACCTTCATCCCCTCAAGCAGGTAGTCGTTGATGATGTCGAGCGCTGCATACTGCTGCAGCGCTTCGTCGAGATCCGCCTGGAGGCCGTCGCGCGCGCCGTCGATGATGCGCTGCTGCAGTCGCTTCTCGAGCGGCAACGCCTTCAGCTCCGCCATGTGGTCTTTCGCCGAGCCGCCCTCGACGCCCTCGAAGAGCCGGATGAACTCTTGCAGCGGGTCGTACACATCGGTCCTGCGGTCGTAGATCAGGTCGAGGGCCACCTCGCGCGCGCGCTCGTCGATCCGGTTCATCGGCAGGATCTGCGCAGGCGAGACGATCGCCATGTCGAGGCCGCGCGCGATCGCTTCGTTGAGGAAGACCGAGTTGAGGACCTGGCGGCACACCGGCTTCAGGCCGAACGATACGTTGGAGATCCCAAGGCTCGTGAACGAGTCGGGGAAGTGCTTCTTTACCTGCTCGACACCGTCCAGCGTTTCCACGCCGGCGCGACGCGTCTCTTCCTGGCCCGTAGAGATGGGCAAGACGACGCAATCAAAGATGATGTCTTGCGCGCGCAACCCGAACTCGTCCACCGCGACCTTGTAGATCGCCGTCGACGCTTCGAGCTTCCACTGTGCCGTGTTCGCTTGCCCCCGTTCGTCGATCGCGATCGCGACCACTGCGGCGCCGTACTTCTTGGCGTTGCGCAAGTTCTTCTCGAGGCGGGTGTCGGGACCGCGGCCTTCCTCGAGGTTGATCGAGTTGATGACGGGACGGCCCCCGATCATCTTTAGGCCGGCCTCGATGACATCGGGCTCGGTCGAGTCCAGCACGATCGGGATCGTCACCTGCGTGCCGAACCGCGAGATGATCTCGGTCATGTCCTTCACGCCGTCGCGACCGACGAAGTCGATGTTCACGTCGATCGCGTGTGCGCCCTCTTTGACTTGATCGCGCGCGACCTGAACCGTCTGGTCCCAATCGGCCTTGTCCACCAGATCCTTGAACTTGCGAGAGCCTTGCGCATTGCACCGCTCGCCGATCACGAAGAACGAGGTTGCTTGCTTGAACGGTTGCGGGATGTAGAGGCTTGCTGCAGCGGGCTCCGCGACCGCCGATCGTTCCGGACGCGGGTGGTCGCGTAGTTCTTGGACGAGCAGCTTGATGTGGTCCGGCGTCGTCCCGCAGCACCCACCGACCATGTTCACGCCGAACTCTTCCACGAAGATCTTGTGGTAACGCAGCAGCTCTTCCGGCGACAGGTTGTAGTGCGCGCGGCCCTCGACCATCTCGGGCAGGCCGGCGTTCGGCTGCACGCTCACCAGCTTCGGCGAGTTCTGGCAGATGTACCGGACGTGCTCGACCATCTCGACGGGACCGGTAGCGCAGTTGATCCCGATCGAGTCGACGACGTCGAACGCGTGCAGCGTCGCGACCGCAGCGCCGATCTCCGACCCGAGCAGCATCGTGCCCTCGGGCTGGATCGTCACCTGGACCAACAGCGGGACGCGTTTGCCGGTCGCTTCGAACGCGTTCACGACGGCCGCGACCGCAGACTTCACTTGCAGCAGATCGAACGCCGTCTCTATCAGCAGCGCGTCGACCCCTCCGTCGAGCAGCCCTCGCGCCTGCACCGTGTACGACTCCTCGAGCGCGCCGAACGTCGTCTGCCCGAGACTCGGCAGCTGCGTCCCGGGTCCCATCGACCCGACAACCCATCGGGGCCGGTCGGTGAAGCTCGAGGCGGCCTCGCGCGCGAGGCGCGCGGCGGTCGCGTTGATGTCGTAGGTCTTGTCGGCCTGGCCGTACTCGCCTTGAACGAGCATGTTTCCGCCAAAGGAGTTGGTCTCGACGCAGTCGGCTCCGGCCTCGAAGTACCGTGCGTGAACGTCGCGAACGACATCGGGACGAGAGAGGTTGAGCACCTCAGAGTTGTTCTCTTGGCCCCAGTAATCGTCCAACGAAAGGTTGGCAGCGTGGAGCTGCGTGCCCATGGCACCGTCGAAGATGAGAACGCGTTCACGCAGCGCGTCCAGGAAGCTGCTCATACGAGCGATTGTAGGGGCGACGCCTGAACTAGAGGGGAAGATTCTCCTCCGGGACGTCGGCAAGCGCGGGACAGGTCTGATCGCGCTCGGAAACGATCGGATTTTCGCCGGGCCAAAGGATCTCGAGCGCGGGATCGGCCCAGAAGATGCCGAGCTCGTCGGTGCCGTCGAAGTACTGGTCGACCATGTACAGCAGTGTGGTGTCGGTCACCGCGTAGAAGCCGTGGGCGACGCCCGGGGGGATGTAGATCCCCATGTCTTCGCCTTCCTTGATCTCAAGCGTCTGAGTCTTCTCGGCGGTCTTGGAGGCTGCTCGGAAGTCGAAGAGGGCGATGAACGCGTCGCCGTGAAGCACGTGCCAGTAGTCGGCCTGGAAGAGGTGGAAGTGCATGCCCCGGAGGACGTTGGCCTTCGATTCCGAGCGGTTCACCTGGACCATCTTGCGCGCGCCGGGGACCCATTCCTCTCGGAAGATCTCCGTGAAGCGGCCCCGTTCATCCAGCGCAGAGTCGGGGTGTACGAAGTACACCCCGTCGATGACCTCAGATGCCTCCACCCGCGCATTCATAGGAACGGCAGTCTACCGGAGCGCCCTGGGGCCTGCGCGCGGACGCCGTGTTAGCGTTGAGGCCATGTGCAGGAGCATCAAGAAACTTCGGGACGGAGAGAAGCCCGCATCCGAGCAAGAGATCGACGAAGCGGCACTGCAATACGTGCGGAAAGTGAGCGGCTACCG
>Ga0070706_100007289_pt1 | contig 10384 bp, 6 predicted proteins | sample KBSK5501metaG_FD_65476 | JGI IMG/M metagenome (GOLD analysis project Ga0070706, IMG submission 65476) | Corn, switchgrass and miscanthus rhizosphere microbial communities from Kellogg Biological Station, Michigan, USA - KBS K5-50-1 metaG | ecosystem: Host-associated > Plants > Roots >...
TTCTTACCGCCGCGTTACTGAAGCGGCTGTGGTTTAATTCGTGAAAACGGCGCTAGCCTATTCAAAACCAATGCCTCTGTAAAGTTTTTTCAAACATGGCCACGTGGCCCAACTCGAAAAAGGCAACCCGAAGCGTGGGGCTTCGGGTTGCCGTCTGATCTCAGCTAGCAGTAAATCCTTCGGGGTGCCGTCCATGCCTGCTGTCATCTTCGGTCGTGCGTGGGGACTTCATCGCGTCGCCTGCGGCGCTATCTGTTGACGGCATTAAGCGCCACTTCCTCAATCCGCGGCTTGAGCCCAGCCAGCTCGCGCTGCGTAGCGCGCTCGGCGCGTGACTTGGGCACCAGCAAGCCGGTGTTTTCGCCAACGGTCCATACCTCGGCAAAGAAGTACTGGCTGCCGTAGCGATGAAAAATCAACTTGGCGCGTTCCTGCGACTTTCCAATTACGGGAATCATATGGACAAGTGCCAGGGACCGTCCATCCTTGCTGAGCCGTAGTACTGCCACAACCGAAGCCGTATTGGCTTGCCGAATCGAATATTCGCCTGCGGGCAGACTAACATTGCCAACTTGGAACTCGAACGGAATGTTGGCAGTCAACAGACGGCCGCTCATTTGGGCTTTTGCGGTCGAAGCCGCGAATAATCCAACCAGCGCCACTACCACTACGGAAATGTAAACTCGCTTTCTCATGACTTTCTCCTTTGGTTATCGCGAAGAGTCTGTCGCAGTCCTCTTTGGCCTCACGGTTTCGGCTCTTTGCCGCGTTCTGGACTCAGTCGGTAACCAGTTCCCTCTGCGATTCTCGTGCCGCGGTTTTTTGTGCTACCGGCGATCATCGAGAACAAATCGGTAAAGCACAAATCGCCGCATTTTAGCCGGCATTGAGGTCGGCGACGTTTCACAGAGGGAAGTACAGAAGCCAGCCAACACCGTTGTCCGCCATATCGGAAATGATTGGCCCTATCAGTTCTGATATGCTATGGCCGCGCAACGGAGGATGGAATCAAAGTTCTCTTTTGCGCCATACGACCAAGCGGATTCCATCAACGGTAAATGCCGGAGAATTCTTGTACCCCAGACATGAATCCTCGCCTTATCGCCCTCAGCGGGCCGATGAAAGGCACTTCATTTGCCCTGCGCGATGAAGTCTCGATCGGGCGCGAATCGGCGAACTCTGTCTGCGTCAACGAACCTTCCATTTCGCGCCGCCACTGCCTCATCAGGCGAACCGACAACGAATTTCGAGCTGTCGACCTGGATAGTTTCAACGGGACATTCGTTAATGGCGTTCCCGTAAAAGAACAAACCCTTCTACACGGTGATCAGATTGCCGTGGGCCACGTGTTGTTTCTTTTCCTGCTTCACGACGCCGAGGCCGACACAGCCAAAAGCGTACAACTGGATGATGGACGACTGACGAGTGGATCCACGGTCAGACTGTCACACAAGAATGCGCGCTATCTCCGCCCCGAATTACTGTCAGGACTGCCGCCAACGGCGCGCGTCGTGGGCGACCTTAACGCGCTGCTGAAAATCAGCACTACAATTAATTCGCTGCGCGGCCTGCCCGAGTTGCAGAGACGGCTGCTCGAGCTAATTCTCGAAGTCATTCCGGCCGAACGTGGGGCTATCCTGCTGGAGAACAGTAATGAGGATCAGTTCACTTCGGTTTGTGGTTGGAACCGTCTCACCGGGTTCGACAGTTCGATGAGAGTTAGCCGAACCATCACAGATCAGGTCGCGCGAGAACGTGTGGCTGTCTTGAGCAATGATGTGTTCGATAATCAAAGCTTGGCGGCGGCTCCCAGCTTAATCGCGTCGCACGTTGGCTCAGTGTTGTGTGTACCGCTGGTGTCTTTCGAAAAGCTGCTGGGCGTGGTTTACCTCGATACAAGCGATCCGCGGACGCCCTTTGACGAAGAGCACTTGCAGTTGCTCACGGGAATTGCCGGAATTGCCGCGGTTGCTTTTGACAACGCGCGCCACGTCGAATGGCTGGAAGATCAAAACCAGCGTCTGCATCAGGCGATCCAGATTGAACACCGGATGGTTGGCGAGAGCCGGCCGATGCAGCGGGTTTACGAAATGATCGCCAAAGTGGCTCCGTCGGATTCGACAGTGTTGATAAGTGGCGAAAGTGGCACGGGTAAAGAATTAGCGGCACACGCTATCCATTCGAATAGTCAGCGTGCGCAGAAGCCATTTGTCGCGATCAATTGTGCGACGCTGAGCGAGACTTTGCTGGAAAGCGACCTGTTCGGCCACGAAAAAGGCGCGTTCACCGGCGCCATTGCGCAGAAGCGCGGCAAGTTCGAAATCGCGGACGGCGGTACTGTATTCCTGGACGAAGTAGGAGAATTAACGCCACCGATCCAGGCGAAGCTGTTGCGTGTCCTTCAGGAGCACGAGTTCGAACGCGTAGGCGGCACGCGCCCCATCAAAGTTGACGTTCGGATAATTGCCGCCACCAACAGGGATTTGGAAGAAGCCATTAGGGCTAAGAGTTTTCGGCAGGACCTGTATTACCGCTTTAATGTAGTGTCGCTGACGATTCCGTCGCTCAGGGAGCGTCGTGAGGATATTCCGCTACTGGCGAATTACTTCACGTCGGTTTATGCCAAGAAATGCAAACGCCGATTGAAAGGGATTTCGCCGGAGGCGCGCGCTTTTCTGCAAGCTTATGATTGGCCCGGCAACGTGCGTGAGTTGGAGAACGCAATCGAGCATGCAGTAGTGCTTGGTTCAACCGAGCTGATTGCGCCCGAGGATCTGCCTGATGCCGTCTGCGAAGCCGGCGACACTGGCAGTCTTCCACCCACCAGATATCACGAAGCGCTCAAAGAGGCGAAAAGGCGAGTCATTACCAAAGCGATCGAGGAAGCCGAAGGCAATTACACTGAAGCCGCAAAACTGCTGGGCATCCATCCCAACAACCTCCACCGCTTGATTCGCAATTTGAATTTGAAAGCCGCACTTGGGAAGTAAGACGCGAATCGCTTTCGGTTTGAGCTCAAAACTCTGCGGTCGTAGAATCCTTGTACTCGAACTGATCTCGACGCAGAGAACGCGAATTTCATCGCAAATGTCGCAGAGGACAGCCCTCACTGTCGTGCGAGCCTCTCGCAATGCTCACAGAGCACGCGGCTCTTCGGTTTCTCGGAGATAACGTAGAGGCCAAGACCTTTTGTCGGCACCTTGGATTTCAGATTGATCACCCTTAAGCCGCAAAGCGTGTAATTACCGCGCTCAAGAACAAGATGATAGACGCGGCTCTCAGGTCCGATTGCATATAAACCCATTGATTAATGCGGGGAAAGCGCGAATTTTGAGACCGCTAAGATGCCTTGAAATTGGAAAGGGTTGTTTGGGTCAAAACCGATAGCTTTTTCGACAGATTTCGAAGCGAACGGCAGCATAACGCTTAGAGTTATCAGCGTGAATCGTGGATCGCCGAAGACGCTCAGCGCTCACCGCTCACTGACTTACGGTCGCAGGTTGATGTTATAGGTCTTAATCTTCGAATTGAGCGTGGTTGGATTCATGCCCAGCAGACGCGCGGCGCGCGACTGATGGCCGCCCGTTTGATCAAGTGCGCGACGAATAAGATCGATTTCGAAGCGGCGCACTTCGTCGTAAAAGTTGACTCCGCGCCCCACATCAATGCCAGCGGAAGCGCCGGCTCCATCGCGGACTACTGCGCGCGCTGCTTGCGGATCGGCAATTTCCGGCCGCAAACATTGGCGTGAAATCTCGTCGTCCGGCGCAATCACCACCGCTCGCTCAATAGCGTTTTCCAACTCGCGTACGTTTCCGGGCCAGGAATAGCTCTCAAGCAGAAAAAGCACTTCCGGCGCAATCTGTTCAGAAACGTGGCGTCCATTTTCTTCGTTGTACTTGCGTATGAAGTGCTGTGCCAGCGGCAGAACATCCTCACGTCGATCGCGCAACGGAGGCAATTCAATCGGGACGACGGAAAGCCGGTAATACAGATCCTCGCGAAACATCCCGCCGCGCACGGCCTCTTTCAGATCGATATTCGTCGCGGCGATGATGCGCACGTCGACGCGTCGCGGGCTGGTATCGCCCAGCGGCGTGAACTCGCGTTCCTGGATCACGCGCAGCAACCTCACTTGTGTCTCGGGCGGAATGTCTCCGATCTCATCGAGAAAAATCGAGCCGCCGTCAGCAACTTCGAATAGACCCTTCTTCGCAGCTACAGCGCCAGTAAAAGCGCCGCGCGTGTGCCCAAACAGTTCGGATTCCAGCAGCTCTGTGGGAATGTTCGAGCTGTTCACGGTAACGAACGGTTTGTTCGCCCGCGGACTGGCTTCGTGAATCGCTTTCGCAATCAGCTCTTTACCCGTCCCGCTCTCGCCCGTGATCAGAATCGTGGAACGTGCCGGAGCAACCTGTTCAACCACGCGGAAGACTTCCTGCATGATGTCCGACCGACCGATGATCGCGCCGCGATCGACCTCGCGGCTCATGGCCTGCCGCAAAGACCGGCGCTCTTCTTCCTTGCGCCGGCGTTTGACGCCGGCGGCCACAGTCGCACTGATGTGTTCGTTCTGAAATGGCTTGCGGATGCAGCCAAAAGCGCCCTTCTCCCAGGCAGCTATGGCCGTGTCAAATGTGGCGTAGGCCGTGATCATGACGACGACTGCCTCGGCATCGAGCTTCAAAAACTCTTCCAGCGCTCGCAAGCCGCCGATGCCCGGCATCGACACGTCGAGCAAGACCGCATCGTAGGGTCGCCTGGTATACGCATCCAAACCTTCCTCGCCGGTCTTAGCAAGATCGACGCGATAACCCTCAGACGAAAGCAACGTCTCGAGCACGTCTCGCATGATTTCCTCGTCATCCACGACGAGCACTGAACCTTTTTTAGCCATGATGGAGCGCAGGCATCTTTGCCTGCGGTTCGCCGGTATCTCTGCCGGCGCTTACCCCGCTCGCTACGGCGAGCGGTTTTGTACCCGCGATCTGTAACAAGAGCGAAATTATTACCGAAACAAGCAGCAAAAAGCTATTTATGAAAGTCCGAAGGCTCGCTACGAGCTAACGCGCGGCGGCCTGGAGTCGGACGCGAGGATCCGTGATGGGAAGCGTAATGCGAAACGTGGTGCCGAGGCCAGGCGTGCTCGAGACACTGATGTGTCCTGAATGTTCCTGAACGATGCCGTAGGTGACCGCCAGTCCGAGCCCTGTGCCGCGGCCTACGCCTTTAGTAGTGAAGAATGGATCGTAAATCTTGGCGACATCTTCGGCGGCAATCCCAACGCCGGTGTCAGCAACTTCGACCATCACCAAGCCGTCGTCTCCGTTTTGGGTGGCCAAGGTAATGCGGCCGCTGCCGTTGGCAATCGAATCGCGCGCGTTCAGGATCAGATTTGTAAACACCTGTTGCAGCTTGACTGAGTTGCCATGAACCTGCGGAAGATCCTTAGCATATTCTCGAACTATTTCGATCTGGCTTCGGCGCAACTGCGGCTCGAGCAATTGCAGAGTGTCGTCGAGCACGCGATGAACATCCACAGCGGTGAATTCCGAGGCGCTGCCGGTGCGCGAGAAGTTCAAAAGATTGTTGACAATGTCAGTGGCTCGATCCGCCTGTCGTCTTACCTTCTGCAGCAAGGCATGCTTCGGATCGTTTTCAGGCAACATGTTGAGCAGCATCTGCGTGTACGAAGAAACACCGGTCAGCGGCGTGTTGACTTCATGCGCCACACCCGCGGCCAGCAAACCGATCGAAGAAAGTCTCTCGCGTTGTTGCAGTTGCTCTTCCAGGTGCAGCCGCTGCGTGACATCTTCAAAGACGACGAGGGCCCCCGTCTGTTCGTTCGAGTCGGCGCAGAGCGGCGCCAGGGCGATGTTTAGTACCAGCGAACGACCAGCGCGTGTAGCGGTGTGTAGCTTGTAAATCTGGCGCGTCTGACGCAACTGCCAGCCATCGGGTCCTAAGACCTGATGAAGCGTGTCCGCGAAATCTTCCGCGAATAGCTCTTCGACCTTCTTCCCTACGGCCTCATCGCGGGCAATCGAAAAAATCTCCTCGAGCGCCGAATTCAGGCGCGTGATGCGCCCGTCGAGATCGACAGCCAACAATCCGACATTGATTGATTCGACGATGGATTCGTTGAATTCCTTGAGCAGCTCAAGTTCCGCGGCGCGTTGTTGTTGCTCCTGGTAAAGCAAGCTGTTTTCGATGGCAACTGCAATATAGCCTGAAACGGTGCGCAAAATCTCAACGTCTTCCGATGAAAGCAGCGCGCCATCAGCCGAACGTCCCAGGCCGATAACCGCGACCATTCGCCCGCGCACGACGCAGGGCACGTAGTAATGCAACACGCGACGCACGAAGCCGTTGCCTTCTGGGGCTTGTTCTAAATCGTCGGCGCGAACTATGCCGGTCTCGGCAGAACGCGTGCGGATCATCTCGCGAAAATCTGCCGGCACGTTAATCGGCGACGAGAGGCCCTCCGTGCGCTCCACGCGGTAACCTGAAGGTGCGCGCTCGTCTTCGATGAAGATCGCCAGCCGCTCTACATTCATCACATCGCGTAGGTGCGTGATCAGGGAATCGAGCAAAGGATCAAACGCAGTGGTGGCAGCGATGGTGCGGCCGAAATCCAAAAGGCTGCGGCGCAGGTCGTAGCGCTGGCCATAAAAGATTCTGTCCACGCGCTCTTGCAGAAAATTCTTAACTGGCGCTGCGATCATCACAATGCAAGCCATCGCGGCCACCGAAAGAATGAGTCGCAAGGTAATCTCGCCTGTTGAAGCCACTTCCCCACTGAACGCATACAACCCGGCAAAATAAACAATTGTCCCTAGTGCTACCGCGATGGCCAATGTAGTGAAGGCATAAACCGCCGCCCGTCGCACGACCAGCTCGACGTCCATCAGTCGATAGCGCAAGACTGAATAGCCCAACGCCAGCGGAATTAGGATCAATGGCAGCACCGCAGCCTCCGTCAAAGAGCTTGCGGTCTCCGCGCCGAGGATATATCCAATGGCATAGAGTAAAGTGAACGGCGTAATCGCCAGCGCTAATCCCCACACGACCCATTTCAATTGCTGGCGAGCGACAGTGTTCTTGCTGATCACGAAACGGCGGATGAGCAAAGCGAGGCTAGCCACCAACGCGACTGTGAAGTGAATGAAAGCGGCCTTGTAGAATCGAACCGCGAAGTTGGGTGAATAGTCGAGCAGCCGATGCCCTGACGGAACAACCTTGATCAATTCGTCGTGCAAGAAAATGACTGTCGCGACTCCCAACAACAGCAGCGCCGGTAGGTACAGCAGGACGGCACGCCATCGACGTTCCTCAAACAGGCGGTAACGAACCGGATAGATCGCGCTGAAATGCAAGAATAAAGGTGCAAACATTATGAAGCCGGCGTTCTTTAACATCGCGACGGCCAAATCCAGGTCCTTGTAAGTTCCAATTGGCGTGTAGAAGCAAAACACGAACGCGGCCAGGAATACTGTGGCTAAGTGCAACACGAACGGTGCGCGTCCGCCCTGTTTGAAAACCACGAACAGTCCGACGCCCAGAAAGACCAAACCGATCAGATTGATGAAGAGATCGCGCGCGGTCCAATTCTGGATCGCTCCCAGATTATCGAGGTCAGCGTAGTAATACCGCGTCTCTTCCGGGTAAGACGGACGCTCAATCAGGTAGTGAATCTCGCCGCCGACCTGCGCGTGATCCAGGTACATTTGAATGCTTTTGGCGCTGGCAACCTGTTCGCACCGCGGGCCGCGCGAGACATCTTCGCATTTCTGGCCCGTCATGCTGATTGCCATCAGCCGATCGCCGGGAATCATTCGCGCCCTGGCGGCAGCGGATCCGGGCTCGACTGCTTTGGCGACTACTCGCTGGGAAGTGTCCTCCCAGGTCACGCCGTCCCAGGCCGGTGGCCGAAGTCGCAGACGCTGCGAGAAGTTCAGCGCGCCGGCAGCAATCAAAAGCGCCGCCGCCACCAGCAGCCACCAGGTCTTACCAGTTAGCACTGAACCCTTCATGCCAGTTCGTTCTTCTTTGACGTCCGCAGAAGCTTTGTCAACGCACTGTAGCCGTTGTCCACGTACCCAGGCACATAGCGCCGGCCAAATTGAGGCAACCTATGTTCCAAGTGTGACAAGTCCTGCCTGGTCCCTTCGATCACGTCAGCCATCCATGTATTTCGATTTGAATGCCGCTTTAGAACTATCTCGGAAAGCTGATATCGGATTTCGAGGCCAGCCGGGCGTCCAAGATTTTGTACTCGTCCGAGAATTTGGAGAAACACAGGAACCTGGTTACTGGAGCTGGCGGGGGACGATGGGCTGAAGGATCGCGCCGCCTGCTACCTCAGAATCTGAGCGAGATTCCGCCGCGCAGCGAGCGACCGTAGGGACCAATTTCGAGAACCGTTTCGCCGTTGCTGATTCGCGATTGGAAGTCCAGCAGATTGCGCGCATCGATGATTGCTTGAGCGCGCACGGGCAAGCCGAACCTGGGAAGGTCCTGGGTCACCTGAATACTCAGCGATGGATCGTAAACTGCCAGCCGGCCTGCAAACGGATCGATGGCGAATACGGTTGCCTGAGGCGAGAACCGAAATACGGTTTGCACGTGCGTGCCGGTTGACCAGTCGCCTGCAACCTGCACGGCGGCGGTCTGGAAGTATCCGTTGTCGAAAAGTTCAGCCGGATTGCTGATGCCGTTGGGCGAAAGCTTCTGTCCACGGCCAAAGGCATAACCGGCAGACGCGCTCCACACGCGACTCAGGCGTCGCGAATAAACCACGCGTACTCCACGCGCCGATCCTTCTTGATTGGCAACGCTCAACATTGCCGCGCTGTTCTCGCCCGAGAAAGCCGAAAGTGGCGTGGCCATCAAACCAACTCCACGACCGCTGGTCATGTCAAGAAAGGCGGTAGCTTCGATATTCGAGCGATTGTCGAGAACGCGCTGCACTCCGAATTCGAGGCGGCGGCTGCGGCCCATGACGGCGCGACCACCGACAAAAGCAACTGCCTGGGCCAGCGGCTGTTTGAAGATTACATCACCCTCTTCGAAGCTCGCCGAGCTTTGCTGTTCACCTTCGTTGCCGCCGGGAGCGTACGCCGCTTTCACGCGGGTGCGCGCGTTGGCGTCGAACTGAATTCCCAAACGCGGACTCACTGAGGCAGCGTTGCCCGCACCGAAGAAACGAGAGTAATCCAAACCAAGCACGACCACGACGCCGTCGCGCACAATCCACTCGTCAACGGCGCGAACAGAGGCTTGCCCGAGAGCTTGTTTTGCGCCTGATTTATTGCCGGGTGCGATGGTTAACAGCCGCGTTGCTCCTGTAGTTAAATCAACTCGATGTCGATTGTTGACGCGAAATCGCGCAGTACTCTCGAAGCGCTGCGGCGCCTCGCCGGTGCCGGTCTGGCCGGCGAAAATTAAGTCGATGCGCTCAGACATCGGCATTGCAACTGCAAAGTTCATCCCCTCGTAGGTCGATGCAAACGGCGCTGCTGAGCTGGCGAAGTATGTTTCAACAACACCCTGAGTTCGCAGTCTTCCTTTGTTCTCGGTTCTTAATGAGTCGGCGCTTTGGCTGGTTTGGTTTGCCGCTTCTTCCGCGTTTTCAACGGCGGCGATGGTTGGGTCGTCGCCTTCGTTCGCCTGGAAGATCGAGCGACGGGTTTGCACCGCACGCAGTGTCCACTTGACGTTATCGCGATCAGAGCGCTGATCAACCAGCGTTCTCCCCGAACCGGCAGGCTCGAGATTGAAGCGATAGGCGATTTCTGCTGAAGGGCTAACCTGAACAGAAGAGAAAAGGACTTCACTGAATCCAGCGGCAATTGCCTTCAGAGAATAACGACCGGCGGGAATCTTTGCTGAGAAACTACCGTCGGCGGCCGTGCGTGTTTCCTTGACGATCTCATTCGCACCCTCACGAATCAACTGAATGAGAGCGCCGGCCAGCGGGATTCCCTTGTTGTCACGGACCGTTCCGGTAATTGTCGCCAGACCGCGAGGGCCCTTGGCGGCGGCTGGTGTAACGATTGTCGTCAGCGAAACGGCGAGGGCAACTGCCGGCAAGGCAAATCGGAATATTCTTTTCATCGTGGCCGGACCTCCAGGCAAGCTTCGAGCAGATTTGCAACGCTTGCGTTACCACGAGACCAGATCGTGAATGTCACGTTGCTTCGATTCTCCGCTTCGTTCCTTCAGATGCCTGAGCGGTATTGAATTCTTCCTTGTCGCCTGACATATCCGCCCGGCCCAGGGAGACCACCCGTTGAATGTCTTGATTTTCGGCTACGGCAGTGACCGGTGTCAAGCAAAGTTGGCCCCTGATGGATGCGCGCGATCCGTGGCACGGCTCACAACT
>Ga0070706_100007292_pt1 | contig 10382 bp, 7 predicted proteins | sample KBSK5501metaG_FD_65476 | JGI IMG/M metagenome (GOLD analysis project Ga0070706, IMG submission 65476) | Corn, switchgrass and miscanthus rhizosphere microbial communities from Kellogg Biological Station, Michigan, USA - KBS K5-50-1 metaG | ecosystem: Host-associated > Plants > Roots >...
GAAGACGACCCGGCGCGCCCGTTCCGTGTATCGCTCGAACATGGTGCCTTCCGGCGCCCGCAGGCGATCTTACCGCAGCGAACAGGCGCCGAGAGCCGATGGCGTCCGCCCTCGTAACCTACGCGATCGGCTGCCTGGCGAGAGCGGTCTGGGGAGTCGCCGTGTAGCGGCGCGCTACTCCTCCTCTGCGGGAAGGTCGGTGAAGTCGGCGCGGTCCCACTTCTGCGGCTTCACCAGGAGCGAGACGACCTCGGGATGGGCCTTCCGCACGCGGTCCTCGAGGGCGGCGACGATCGTCTCCACCTCCCCCGCGGTGAGGGTGTCGGTGAAATCGACGCTGAGGGCGGCGACGACCTCGCGCGGCCCGATGTGCACCGTGAACAGGCCGTTCGAGCGCTCGATGCCCGGCTGCGCCCGCGCCATCGCGCAGATCGAGGACACCAGCTCGGAGCGCGCCGGCTCTCCGATGAGCAGCCCCTTCGTCTCGCGCGCCAGCACGATCGCGATGAGCCCCAGCAGCACGCCGATCGCCACGGAGGCGACGCCGTCCAGGACGGGGCGGTCCAGCACCTCCGCGGCCACGGTGCCCACGAGCGCGATCAGGATCCCGAGGATCGCGCCCGTATCCTCGGCGAGGACGGTGAAGGTCGTGGGGTCCTTGCTCTTCCGCACCGCTTCCCAGACGCCCATCTCTCCCTTGGCCGCGCGGAACTGCTTGAACGCGACCCACCACGAGCCGCCCTCGAAGACCAGCGCCAGCGCCAGGACGACGTAGTTGACGGCGGGGTTCCTGATCCGCACCGGCGACTGGAGGTGCAGGACCCCCTCGTAGACCGACGCGCACGCGCCGAGCGCGAATATGCCGAGCGCCACGATGAAGCTCCAGAAATAGAGCTCGCGCCCATGGCCGAAGGGGTGGTCCGCGTCGGGAGGCTTCGACGCGCGGCGGAGCCCATAGAGGAGCAACAGCTCGTTGCCGGTGTCGACGAGCGAATGCACCGCTTCGCTCGTCATCGCAGAGCTGCCGGTGATCGCGGCGGCCACGAACTTGGTCACCGCGACGAGGACGTTCCCGATGAGGGCCGCGTTGACGACGCGGCTCGATTGGCTGCTCAACGCCGGCGAGTATACGTCCGCGGGTCCTCGCTCCATGGCCTATGATAGGAGCTGGAGGCAGGTCATGAGGCGGGCCGCCGGATCTCTTTCCTTCGTGATGCTCCTCTCCGGAGCCGCGCTCGCAACGCCCGCCGCGGAGGAGCGCGCGGCCCCGACGACCTTCGGCGTCAGCACCGAGCGCGTGAAGGTGGACATGGTCGTGCGGGACAAGAAGGACGCCATCTTGCGCGGCCTGACCGCAGCCGACCTGGAAGTCTACGAGGACGGCGTCCCCCAGGCGGTCGAGTCCTTCGATTTCGTCGGGCAGGCCGGGGCCGAGCGCGCGAGCGCGCTCCCGGCCGCAGCCTCGCCCACGTTCGTGGCCATCGCCTTCGACCGGCTGAGCCCGGCCGCCCGAAGCTTCGCCCAGCAGGCACTGCGGGGACATCTGGACCAGGCCCTCCCCGCGCGAGCGTGGGTGGGTGTGTTCTCCATCGACCGCGGCCTCAGCACGCTCCAGCCTTTCACGGATGACCAGGAGGTGTTGCGTCGCTCGCTCGACCGGGCGACCTCCGTCGGCACCGCGTCGTTCGGCGGCGTCCGCGAGCGAGACACGGTACGCAACGCGTACGCCGGGATGGCAACGGGGCTCGGTCAGGCCCACGTGGCTTCGGCCGAGCTCTCCGGGGCGCCCGAGTGCCGGGCCACCGAAGACGAGGTGACCCGCCGGTTCGAGATCCTCGAGAGCCGGCTGCTCGAGAGCTTCCAGTCCCTGGAGCGCGACCAGCAGGGCTTCGCCACCACCCATGCCCTGCTCGCGCTCATCAGCGCTCTGCAGCCCCTGCCCGGGCGCAAGGCCATCCTCCTCTTCTCCGAGGGCCTCGCGATCCCCGCCGACGTCGAGGCGTCGTTCCATTCGGTCGTCGCGGCCGCCAACCGCGCGAACGTGAGCATCTACGGCGCGGACGCCGGCGGGCTTCGCGCGGCCAGCTCCGCCGACGAGACCCGGCGCACGATTGACTCGGTCCAGTCGCGCCTGCAGCTCCAGAACGACGGCGCCAGCAACCCGCTTGCGCGTGGCTCCGCCGCGAACGGCCCGCCCACGAGCGGCCTGACGCTCCTCGAGCAGAACGAGGACACGCTGCGCCTGGCGCCCGGCAGCGGGCTCGGCCGGCTCGCCGACCAGACCGGCGGCTTCCTCATCCGGGACACCAACGACCTTTCCTCCGGGCTGGCGGAGATGAACGAAGACCTGGTCGCGTACTACCAGCTTTCGTACTCGCCGAAGAACCAGGACTACGACGGCCGGTTCCGCACGATCACGGTGAAGCTGAAGCGCCCGCACGGCCGGCTCCAGGCACGGAAGGGCTACCTCGCCGTCAAGACCGCCCTGCCGGTGCCCGCCCTGGACTACGAAGCGCCCGCCCTCGCGCGCCTCGAGTCCGGGTCACGGCCTACGGCCGTGCCCCTTCGGCTCCGGGGCCTGCAGTTCCCGGAGGCGCCGCCGGTGTCCGTCGTCCCGATCATGGTCGAGGTGCCCACGCGCGGGCTCGACGACCTGGCCATCGTCGTCCTCGTCCGCGACGCCTCGGGGCGGGTGCTGGCGAAGATGAGCCAGCGGTACGCGCTCGCCGGTCCGGCCGCGACCACGGAGGCCGCGCGCCCGGTGCTCTTCTACCGCGAGACGCGCCTGTCTCCGGGCTCGTACCAGCTCGAAGCGATCGCCTACGACGCGCGCTCCGGCGCCGCGGGCGCGGCGACGTCGAGCCTGGAGGTTCCTCCCACGACCACGGGGCACCTGCGCGCGAGCAGCCTGATGGTCGTCGGGAGCGCGGAACGCCTCGGCGCGAGCGAGGGCACGGTGCCCGAGCCCCTCCGCTACGGCGACGTCCTCCTCTACCCCAACCTGGGCCAGCCGCTCCAGCGGGAGGCGGGCCGCGCGCTCACCTTCTTCGTGACCGCCTGGCCGTCTCTGGAGCGACCCACCATCGACGCGCGGCTGGAGGTGGTGCACGACGGGCGGACCGTCGCCGCCACCCGCACGGCCAGCCTGCGGGCCGACGCGGACGGGCGCATCCAGCTCGCGAGCAGCGTTCCCCTCGAGCGCTTCACGCCCGGCGCGTACGAGCTCCGGCTCACGCTCAGCGACGGCCAGGACGAGCAGACGCGCACGGCCGCCGTGCCCATCGCGCCCTGACCGCGCCGCATCGAAAGGAAGTAGCACCGCACATGTGATACCTTCCCCGGGCCGTGACGACCGTTCTGATCTGCGCGGGCGCCGACCTGGAGTCGGATCTTCGGCGCACCCTCTTCTGGCGCGAGGATCTCGAGCGGTACGTCGCCGAACGGGCCGACGAGGCCCGGATGCTGGTGTTTTCCACCGAGCCCCACGTCGTCGTCGTCGAGCTCGAGCTGCCGGGCAGCGACGAGCTCGTCCAATCGTTGCGGACCCCGTCCCTGCCGCATCCCGTCTCGATCGTGGGGTTGAGCCGCGTTCCCACCGGCGCGCCGGCGAGTCCGGCGGAGTCGGGCCTCGTGGACGCGGTCCTCGCGCTGCCCCCGGGTCCGGAATGGGACGACCGTCTCGTCGACGTCCTCCAGGTCCCGACACGAAAGCAGGCGCGCTTCGAGGTCTCCTTCGACGTGGAGGCCCGGGTCCGCCACCAGCCCGTCGCCCAGCGCGGCCTCGCCCTCAACATCAGCGCCGGCGGGATGCTGATCGACGGCCGGGGCCTGCCGCTTCACCCGGGCGACGACGTGAGCCTGAGCCTCCAGATCCCCGGGCCGGGAGACCCCGTAGAAGGGCGAGCGCGCGTGGTGCGACACCCCATCGAGGAGCGCCTCGGCCTGCGTTTCGAGGCATTCTCCGGAAACGGAGACGCGCGCATCCGGGACTTCCTCGCCTCGCTCGCCTCCCCGCACCCGCCCTGACCGGACGTCGCAGCAGCCGATCGTCCGCGGTGAGACGCGGGAGGTGCGCGCTCGTCGCGAGCGCGATCCTCGACGTCGCCCGATCGATCAAGGCTTCTCGAGCTGCTGGCGCAGGTACTTGGACTGCGCTTCGAGCCGATCCTTGACGAGGTACTTGAGGAGCACGCGCTCGAACCACGTGAAGCCGTTGCGCCGGATGTCCGCGCGGGTCCGGTTGACGTAGATGACGTGCGGTCCCCAGCCATTCGCGCCCTCGATGAAGATCGTGGTCCCGAGCGACGATTCGTAGTAGTGGTTCGCGTAGAGCTGCTTGGACATGGCGAGGATCAGGCGGCCCGCGGGCGTCGAGCGGTCGGCGATCGTCGCGTGGCTCAGGCTGAGCACGTTCACCAGCCAGAACCTCTCCTTGGTCCAGTAGACGGCGTCCTCGGTGTCCTCGGGGCGGCCCTGCGGGAAGCTCTCCAGGTAGGCATGGAGGTCGGGAACCGTGTCCCGCAGGACCTCGAACCTCTGCGCGAGGATGTGCAGGCTGTCGGCGATGTTCACCGGATCGTCGTTGTTGACGTATCGGAAGAGAGCGGCGTTGCCGCGCCGCAGGTACGACGCGGCATAGGACGCCAGCATCTGACGGAACAGCGCGTTGGCGCGCGCGACGCGGCTCTCGGACGACCAGTCGACCTCCTTGCGGAACTGCTCGATCGCCTCCTCGGGCAGACGCAGATCGCAGTTGTTGACCACGCACCTGGCCAGGTGCTTGACGTCCCCCGGATCGAGCGTCATCGCTTCGAAGTCGGAGGCCGCCGGCGACGCGCCGGCGCGCCCGGCCTGGAGGATCCACGGCGCTCCCATCGTCCCCTCCAGGTCCCGCAGGCGCTGCCACGCGCGCTCCGGGGTCGTCTTCACGCGCATCACCGCGAGCGAGAAGATCTCCGAACGGTCGCCGGTGTCGATCACCTTGGCGACGATCCCTCCCCGCTCGAGGTTCCCCAGATCGGAGGCGGACAACCCGCCCTGGCGGCGGAGGAAGGCGACCGGGTCTCGCACGAGCGACGCTTCCCCCAGGGCCGCCGCCGCGCGCGGCCGATGGGCCCACGGGAGTGCGGCCAGCAGCACCGCCGCGAGCGCGATTGCGGAAGCGTGCGCGGCCATCACGCGCCCACGGGAAGGGCGTGGGCGCGCGCCCGGGCTTCGCCGTGCCGGATCGCGATGGCGGCCACGTACTCGTCGCGCACCTGGCGGGCGAGGAGACTCCAGTCGTAGGCCTGGGCGCGCGTGGAGTTCGACGCCCCCATGCGGCGCCGCAGCTCGGGCTCGGCGGCGAGGGCGACGATCACCCGCGCGAGCTCCCCGGCGTCTCCGGGAGGCACGAGCAGGGAGCCCCCGGGGTGCACCACCTGGCGGTAGCCCGGGATGTCGGAGCACACGACGGGCCGGCCGCAGGCCATCGCTTCCAGCAGCACGATGCCGAAGGACTCCTGGCCGGTGGAGGGCGCCACGAACACGTCACAGCGCCGATAATGCTCGGCCAGTTCTACCTCCGAAGCCACCGCCCCGAGAAAGCTCACGCCCGGGCGCATCGGCGTCCGCGCGTGTCCCTCCCCCACCACGTCCAGGGTGGCGGGCACTCCATCGGCTCGGAGCCGGTCGTACGCCTCGAGCAGGTGCGGCAGGCCTTTCCGGCGGTCCCTCCAATTGCCCACGAAGAGGAGCCGCAAGGCTCCGTCGGGCGACGAGCCGTTCCCGTTCGGCTCCGGCGGGCGGAACGTGGAGGTGGGGACGCCGTTGGGGATGACGGCAAGCGGACGGGTCCAGGTGCGGGCCGCCTGCTCCGCCGCCGGCCGCGACACCGCCATGCCGCGCTCGAAGCGGGAGAACGCCGCCTGCGCCAGCACTTTCCGCGCGAAGCCCCACACCGGGCTCTCGCTCTCGGCGTACATGTGGAACGTGCAGACGTGGGCGGACGGCAGCGACGACCACAGCGCGTAATAGGTGAGGACGGGCACGAGAGGCTCGTGGATGTGGACGACGTCGAAGGCGCCATCGCGGAAGAACCGACGCACGGACCAGGGCGGGGTGAGGAGCGCCATGCGGTTGAAGGCGCCGTTGGCGGGGACGTTCACGACGCCTCCGAACCCGTGGATCCCGGGACCAGAATCGCCGCGGCTCAGCGGACCGGCGACGGTCACCTCGTCTCCCATCGCCCGGAGCGCCTCGGCGACGTGGAGAGCATTCTTCTTGACCCCGCCCTCCTCGGCGAGGTCATAAGGGACGACGATGCAGATCCGCACGATCAGGTGCCAGTGCTCGTTGCGTCCAGGATTTCGTCCCGCCCGTGCGGGGCCCTCAGCGCCGCGCCTCGATGGCCGCGGCGAACCTCTCGGCCACCCAGACGTTCCCGGCCTGGGTCAGGTGGATGCCGTCCGCGAAGTACTCACGGGGTGTTTGCGCCAGCTCCACGAGTCCCAGCCTACTCTGCTCCGCGATGCGCCGGTACGCCCGGTTGAGCTCCTCGATCATCGTATTCATGCTCCAGGGCTCGAGGGGGGCGCCAAAGCCATTTTTGCCCGGCAGCGTCGCGAGGTAGACGAAGCGTCCGGCCGCCCGGCACTGGTCGAGGACGGCCTCGCAGGCGATGAGCGTCTGCTCGAGGGACCGGTTCTGCTTGGCGTCGTTGGTGCCCGCCCAGAGACAGACCTCCCGCGCCTCGGGCATCGCCAGCAGCTCGTGGTAGTTCCTCCGCCAGATCTCGGCCCATCCGTCGCGGGCCACGGCGAGGTTGACCGTGGCCCAGGTCTGGCCGTACTTCCGTGAGAGGAGCCGGCCCAGGTAGATGGGATAGCTCATGCCGTCCGGATCGCGGGAACCGAAGGTCAGGGAGTCGCCTTGACAGGCGATCAGGCCGTAGATGTTGGCCCGACGTGACGATTCCGCTGGTCCGTCGCTGCTGACGTGGGTCATTTTCCCGAGCCTCGCCGCCGGGTCGAGGAGCTGCCACCAAGCCGTCACGGCGACCGGGATGCGAGCGCGGCTTTCCGGGAAACGGCGAGTTATGAGAACCGGCCCGGGTATGAAAGCCCGTGTGGTCGCTGGTTACGGACGCGCGGTCGGCAGTCGTGCCTCTCGGATCCGGCCTCATGGCGCCGACCCGGCCCTGCCGGGTCGCCGCCAATCAATGCCGGGATCATACCAAACGAAGGCTCCGCCGTCGTCCATGTATAATGTCCTGCCTTGTGGCACCGTTCGGCGCGCACAGTGGAGCGTTTCCTCTGCCGTCTCGCGCCGGATTCATTCTGGCGCGAGACGTTGGATGATGCTGACGCGGAACGGAGCGCGCCGCATCCCGTTATGGAGAAGCGAGGCTGTTGAAGGGTCCCAGAATCGCGACGGAGATACCCGGACCGAGGAGTCGCGCGCTCGTCTCGGAAGAAGCGCGCAACCTGGCTCCCGGCATCCAATCGATCTCCAGCCTTTCGGGCCTGGCGGTCGCCCGAGCCGAGGGCTCCGTCATCGAGGACGTCGACGGGAACCGGTTCCTGGACCTCGCGGCCGGCATCTGCGTCAACGCGCTCGGCCACGCTCATCCGCGCTATCGGCAGATCCTCAAGGAGCAGATCGACGAGGTGACGGTCGGCTCGTTCACGACCTCGCGGCGGGCGGCGGCCCTCGCGAAGATCGCCTCCCATGCGCCGGAAGGGCTCGACCGGATCCAGCTCTACTCGAGCGGAGCCGAAGCCGTCGAGGCGGCCCTGCGCCTGGCGAAGTCGTTCACCAAGAAGTACGAGTTCCTGTCCTTCTGGGGCGGCTTCCACGGCAAGACCGCAGGCACGATGTCCCTCATCGGCGACGGGACGAAGGTGGGATTCGGACCGTCGCTTCCCGGCACCTACCTCACGCCCTACGCCGACTGCTACCGGTGCCCGCTGAAGCTCAGCTACCCCTCCTGCGGGATCGAGTGCGCGCAGTTCGCCCGCAAGGTCGTCAAGAACAACACGACGGGCGCGCTCGCCGCCATCATCATGGAGCCGATCCAGGGCACGGCGGGCAACATCGTGCCCCCGCCCGAGTTCATGCCGGCCGTGAAGGAGATCGCGAAGGAGAACGACGCGCTCCTCATCAGCGACGAGATGATCACCGGCTTCGGCCGCACCGGCCGGTGGTTCGGATGCGAGCACGCGGGCGTGAAGCCCGACGTCATCACCATGGGCAAGGGCCTGGGCTCGGGGTTTCCGGTCTCGGGCCTCGCGTCGACCGCGACGATCACGAAGGCGACGCCCTGGGGCAACCCTTCCGGCTCCAGCTCGAGCTACGGCGGGAACCCGATGGCGGGCGCGGCCGCCTACGCGTCCGTGACCGTCATCGAGGAGGACAAGCTCGTCGAGAACTCCGCCGGCCTCGGCGAGTGGATGCTCTCCCGCCTGCGCGAGCTGCAGGAGCGCCACGAGATGATCGGCCACGTGGACGGCAAGGGCCTGCTCATCGGCGTCGAGCTCGTGAAGGACCGCCAGACGAAGGAGCCCCTGGACAAGAAGGTGTGCGTCCGGATCTTCCAGGAGTGCCTGAAGCGCGGGCTCATCAGCATGGTCTACAACCCGCACTTCCGCATCAACCCCGCCCTGTCCATGGCGCGCGAAGAGGCCGAGACGTCCCTGGGGATCCTGGACGAGGTCCTGTCCCTCGTCGGGCGTGAGGGAGGCTGGCGCTGACGCTGCGCGGGGCGCTCCTCGGCGCCGGGAACATCGCGCTCCACGGCCATGCCCCGCAGTGGACGCGGGACGAGGACCTCGTGCGCGAGGTCGAGATCGTGGCGGTGGCGGACCTGTCGCCGGCCAATCGCGAGGCCGCCCGGGTCCTCTTCCCCGCGGCGAAGATCCACGCCCGGGCCGAGGACATCCTGGAATCCGAGGCGCTGGACTTCTGCGACATCTGCACGCCTCCCTTCACCCACCGGTCCCTGATCGAACAGGCGGCGCGCCGGGGAGTGCACGTGCTGTGCGAGAAGCCGCTGGCCCCGACCGTGGACGACACCGAGCAGATCGCGCGGGCGGTGCGGGCCGGCCAGGTGGTGTTCCAGCCGTGTCACCAGTACCGGCACTCGCCGCAGTGGGAAGCGGTCGCTCGACTCCTGCCCCGCCTGGGCCGGATCTACTTCGTCGAGTACGAGGTCCAGCGCACCCAGGCCGGGGAGGGCAACCCGAACTGGTCGCCCGCCTGGCGCACCGACCGCGACTTCGCCGGCGGGGGCATCCTCGTCGATCACGGCGCCCACATCTTCTATCAGCTCCGCGCGATTCTCGGCGAGCCGAAGACGGTGCAGGCCACGGTCCGGACCCTCCAGCACCGCTCGTACCGCGTGGAGGACACCGCGCTCGTGGTCCTCGACTTCGACGGCTGCCTCGCCCAGGTCAGCCTCACCTGGGCGGCGCGCCGGCGCGGGATCCGGTTCCGGTTCGTGGGAGAGCGGGGCGAGATCGTGGGCGACGAGCACAGCCTGCGGCTGCACGGACAGACTTCTGAGGAGATCCGGTTCGCGGACGGGATGAGCCGGGACTCCAGCCACTCCGAATGGTACGCCCCCCTCTTCCGGCAGTTCACCGCCCGGGTGCGGACGGGTGACCGTGGCCAGGGGCCTCTCGACGAGGCGATCTACGTGACGCGGCTGATCACGCGTGCGTACGAATCGTCGCGCGAGGGCCGAGCCCTCCCCGTCGCCCTGCCCGCGCCGGCGACCGAGGCACTGGCCGTCTCCCCGGAGAACGGAGCAACCGCCACGCTACTCGGTTTAGACTCCAACCTCGGTCCCCCGGAGGTCATCGACGTGGAGCTGGAGGTCGAGAAGAGCCGGCGCACCCGTGCGCTCCGGATCGGGGCCGTGGCCGCGCTGCTGGCCGCGGCCTCCTGGACGTTCCACGACGTCGTGTGGGGCGAGCTGTGGAGTGCGGTGAAGTCGGCCCGGCTGAGCCTGATCGTCCTCGCCGCGGCCATCAACCTGACCGCGGTCGCGTTCCAGGCCGCGCGCTGGCTGGCGGTCGTGCGTCCCCTGTCGCGGGCGGCGACGCTCGGGCAGGCCTTCAAGGCGATGCTCGTGGGCTTTGCCGCCTCGACCGTCGTTCCCGCCCGCGCGGGCGAGCTGGCGCGCATGCACTGGTTCGCGCGCCGTACGGGCCTCCCGCGGCCCACGATCCTGGCCTCCATCGTCCTGGACCACCTGGTCAACGCGGCCGGCCTCCTGCTCGGCCTCGCGGTGCTCCCCTTCTTCGTCGCCGTCCCGCTCTGGATCCGGCCGGGCGCCGCGTTCGTGCTCGCCCTCTTCACCGTGGCTGCGATGCTGGTCTTCGGCCTGCGGCCGATCCCGGACC